>Ga0180222_1000171_pt1 | contig 115060 bp, 130 predicted proteins | sample eDN5th37CKraftOP_FD_151336 | JGI IMG/M metagenome (GOLD analysis project Ga0180222, IMG submission 151336) | Enriched Organic Plus compost microbial communities from Emeryville, California, USA - eDNA 5th pass 37_C Kraft OP (version 2) (version 2) ... | reverse complement strand
GCAAAACCTCAACCTGCCGAAGCTTCGTGACGATCTCGTCGGGCTTGTGTCGCTTGTTTGCCATTGTGGTCCTCCTTCATGGTCAAAACCATACTTCAAGGTGGACCCGTTCAATGGGGGTGGATCATGTTGCGGTGTGACGAATGGACGTAGACGTTAGCAACGCAGTATAGTGCGCTTTCCGTACGCATATTTAGATCTCTGACCGGAGGTAGCGAGTTGATAATTGTCGACGCTCCTGAAGATTGTGGCAATGCTCCCCGAAAACGCACCATCAGGGAATTTGTTATCGCTCTATACGAGGAACTTGATACAGCCCTGAATTATCTAAGTGACGCAGTACACTGGGAGATGGTTGGGTCATGGTCCGCCACCGGTAAAGCCATGGTTCGGGAACATCTGCTCCGTAACGCTGAGGTCGAGCGCCTCTGCATCGATAAAATCATCACGCATGGGACAGATTGCGGCGTTGATGGAAAGTTTACCACCAAGGACGGTCAGTCCTACGCCTTTTGCCATGTTCTAATTTTTACTGGCGGAGCAAAGACAGCAAAGATCAAAACTGTAAGGTCGTATCTGATCAAGCTTGGCACAGACTGAATTGCCTTGACACTCCCCTTGGCTCCGTTGCGCAAATCGCCTGCTGGCCGTAGTTCCCCTTTCCCGGATGACTCATCCCACGGCTTCCCCAAATACGCCTACCTCGCGTTCTCTGGGTGAAGACGCCCAGCTGGGAGAACCCCAGCAGAAGATGCGCCGTTCGAATGGCGGAACTGGCTGAAAACGCTGGCCTTCGCGAAGCCGAACCGGGCCGGACGAGGTTCGCTCGGTTAGAGACGGAGGGCTGTTCGAGACGGAAATTGGACCCGGCGCCAGTCTCCGAGGTTCGGGCGTCTCGGCTAAGCGCCTTTGGAACAAAAAGAAAAAGGCCCCGGGCGGGAGCCTCATCTCGGGTTCGCTACAGGATAATGGCGGAGCGGGAGGGATTCGAACCCTCGATACGGTTTTGCCGTATACACACTTTCCAGGCGTGCGCCTTCGACCACTCGGCCACCGCTCCGCATGCCTGAAGCAAGGCGGCGGACCTAGCGATGGGCGCGCGCGCTTGCAAGCACCGGCCCGCCGGGCCAAACGCCCGGCATGACCCGCACGATCGGCCTCGCCCCGTCCATCGAAGAGATCGAGGCGCTCGCTCGCGCCGCGCTCGAACGCCTGCCCCCGCAGTTCGCCGAGCACCTCGGCGACGTGGTTCTGCTGGTCGAGGAATTCGCCGACGACGAACTTCTCGCCGAAATGGGCATCGAGGATCCGTTCGACCTGACCGGGGTCTACGAGGGGCTGCCGCTGCACGAGAAGAGCATCAGCCACTCGGGCACCCTGCCCGACCGTATCCGCCTGTTCCGCGCCCCGATCCTCGACGAATGGATCGCGCGCGGCGACGAGACGCTCGAGCACCTCGTGGCGCACGTGCTGGTCCACGAGGTCGGGCACCACTTCGGGCTCAGCGACGAGACGATGCACGCGCTGGAGGATGCGGTCGTGGATTGAGCGCGGCGCCGCGCCATGAAATTTTCGCACAAAGACACAAAGCCACAAAGACGTAGGCCTTGCGGCGAAGCCGCTCTCAATCTCGGCCATCGCGGCAAGGGCAAGCGATCAATTGAAGCGCGGCTGCGCCGCGGACACGCCATCTTCGTGGCTTTGTGTCTTTGTGCGAACAATCCTTTCTCTTTTCCTCGCCGCGCTGGCAGACTTGCCCGATGAAACGCGCCGTCCTCGTCTCCGCCACTCTCGCCCTCGCCGCCCCTTCCCAAGCGCAGGACGCGCCCGAGCCACCGACCCCCGCGTCGATCGTCGCCGCCGCCCCGGCGGAGGACTGGCGCGCGATCGATCCGGCCGACCTCATGGTCATGACCCTCGCCCCCGACCGCGACGGCAACCCGCGCGAGGTGGTGATCCAGCTCATGCCGCCGCCGTTCAGCCAGGGGTGGGTCGAGAACATCCGCACGCTGGCCAGGGCGCACTGGTGGGACGGCACCACCGTCTACCGCGTGGTCGACAACTGGGTCGCGCAATGGGGCGACGGCGAGGACGACGAGGACAAGGCCAAGCCGCTGCCCGAGGGGCTGACCGATACCGACGCCATGCCTTATACCGCCGGAGGCGTTCACAGGGTCATCGACAAGCTCGGCTCCGGCCTGCTGAACGATCCTTATGCCCCTTCGTCACTGTTCCTGGGGGGATGGCCCATCGCAACGGATGCAATGCGGATCGAGGCCTGGCCCGTCCACTGCTACGCCTCGGTCGGCGTCGCGCGCGACCTCTCGCCCGACACCGGCACCGGCGCCGAGCTCTACGCGGTGATCGGACACGCGCCGCGCCAGCTCGACCGCAACATCGCGGTGGTCGGCCGGGTTATCGAGGGCATCGAGCACCTCGCCACCCTCCCGCGCGGCAAAGGCGAGGCCGGGGTCTACGACGACCCGGCGCTACGCGTGCCGATCGTGTCGGTGCGGCTCGGCAACGAACTGCCCGCCGGCGAGCGCCCGCGTTTCGAATACCTCGGCAGCGACACGGCGAGCTTCGCCGAATACGTCCGCGTCCGCGCCAACCGCAACGACGCGTTCTACAAGGTCCCCGCCGGCGGGATCGACGTGTGCAACGTGCAGGTGCCGATCCGGCGGGTCGGTACGCCGTGACCACCGTCCGCTTCTCCGGCCCCTTGCAGTCGGTCGTGATCGAGGCGGACATGGCGCCGATCGGCTTCGTGCGCATCCCGCCGGAGGCGGCTGAGCAGATCGCCGCTCACGAGCTCGAGCGTCGCCTCGAGCTCGGCAAGCGCCGCGGGTTCGGCTCGGTCAAGGTCACCGTGTCGCTCGGCAACTGCACCTGGCAGACCTCGCTGTTCCCGAACAAGGACGGCAGCTGGTTCCTGCCGATCAGGAAACCGGTACGCGTGGCCGAGGGGCTCGAATACGGCGACGAGGTCGCGGTGGAGCTGGAGTTGAATTGAAGGCAGGAACGTCAGATGCGCTCGGCCTGCGCCACGGCTTCGCTTGCCCTCAACGCGCTGACGATCCGCGTCAGGTGGGCGAGGTCCTGCACCTCGACGTCGACCTCGTAAGTATGGAACGGATCGTCGAGCTGGGTCTGCTCGAGCGTGAGCACGTTGGCGTGGTTGCGCGCGAGGATACCGGCCATCTCGGCCAGCGTGCCGAGGCGATGGTAGACCACGACCCTGAGCCGTCCGACCGCGCCCTGCGAGCGTTCGCCCCACGACAGGTCGAGCCAGTCGGCATCGACCCCGTTGGCGAGCTCGTGGCAGTCGATCGAGTGCACCTGTACCGCCTCGCCCTTGATCCTGAGGCCGACGATGCGGTCACCCGGCACCGGATGGCAGCACTCGGCAAGCGTGAAGCCCATGCCAGGCGTCAGCCCCTTGATCGAGATCGCCCGCCCCGGCCCCGGCTCCTCGGGCAGGTCTGCGGTGCTGCCCGGCATCAGCGCTTCCATCACCTCGCGGTCGCTGAGCTTGGCCGAGCCGATCGCGTGCATCAGCGCCTCGTCGTCCTCGAGCCCGAGCCGTTCGACCGCGGCGGCGATCGCCTTCTTCCCGATCTTCGCCGGGACGCGTTCGGCGATCTGGTCGAACAGCTTGCGGCCGATCTCGGCCACCTCGGCGTATTCCTTGGCGCGAACCGCGCGACGGATCGCCGCGCGCGCCTTGCCGGTGACGACGAACCCGAGCCATGACAGCTGCGGCTCGGCGTTGGTCCCCTTGATGATCTCGACCACGTCGCCGTTGTTGAGCGGAGTCCTCAGCGGCATGTGCCGCCCGTTGATCTTGGCGCCGACGGTCCGCGCGCCGAGGTCGGTGTGCACCGCGAAGGCGAAGTCCACCGCGGTCGCGCCCTTGGGCAGCTGGAACAGCGCGCCCTTCGGCGTGAAGGCGAAGATGCGGTCCTGGTAGATCGCCAGCCTTGTGTGCTCGAGCAGCTCTTCGGCGTCGTGGCTGGCATCGACGATCTCGATCAGGTCCCGCAGCCAGCCGACCTGCCCGTCGGGCCGGTCGCCCTGCTTGTAGGCCCAGTGCGCGGCGAGGCCGAACTCGTTCGTCCGGTGCATCTCGCGCGTGCGGATCTGCACCTCGACGCGCATCGAGCTCTCGTAGATCAGCGTCGTGTGCAGCGAGCGGTAGCCGTTGGTCTTCGGCGTCGAGATGTAGTCCTTGAACCGCCCGGGCACGAACTGCCAGGTCTGGTGCAGCACGCCGAGCGCGCGGTAGCAGTCCTCGACCTTCTCGGTCAGCACGCGGAACGCGAAGATGTCGGTGATCTGCTCGAACGCCACGTGGCGCTCGGCCATCTTCTTCCAGATCGAGTAGGGGTGCTTCTCGCGTCCCCAGACCTCTGCCTTGATCCCGGCCTCGGCGAGGACCTGCTTGATGTTGAGCGCGATCGCGTCGACCTGGCCGTTCTCGGAGCTGCGGATCTGCTCGAGCCGGCCGGTAATCGTGGCATAGGCCTCGGGCTCGAGCTGCTCGAACGCGAGCAGCTGCATCTCGCGCATGTACTCGTACATCCCGACGCGCTCGGCGAGCGGGGCGTAGATGTCCATGGTCTCGCGGGCGATCCGGCGGCGCTTCTCGGGACTCTTGATGAAGTGCAGCGTGCGCATGTTGTGCAGCCGGTCGGCCAGCTTGACCAGCAGCACGCGGATGTCCTCGCTCATCGCGAGGAAGAACTTCCTCAGGTTCTCGGCCGCGCGCTCGGTCTCGGCCATCTGCTCGAGCTTGGACAGCTTGGTCACGCCGTCGACCAGCCGGGCGACCTCGGGGCCGAAGTTCTTCTCGACGTCCTCGATCGTCGCCAGCGTGTCCTCGACGGTGTCGTGCAGCAGCGCGGTGACGATCGTTTCCTGGTCGAGCTTGAGGTCGGTCATCAGACCGGCGACCTCGATCGGGTGGCTGAAGTAGGGGTCGCCGCTGGCGCGCGTCTGGGTACCGTGCTTCTGCACGGTGTAGACGTAGGCACGGTTCAGCAACGCCTCGTCGGCGTCCGGGTCGTAGGCCTTGACCCGTTCCACAAGTTCATACTGCCGTAGCATCGACGCAAATGTGCGGTGCGCCGGCATCCGGGGCAAGGGGAAAGGGGTTAACGGCTTGCGGGAGGTGCCCCTGCCCTCCAAGATCGTCGGCGATGGCCGCGGTCTCGACCTCGATTTTCGAGCGGATGTCCGCTCTCGCGCGCGAAACCGGCGCGATCAATCTTGGCCAGGGGTTTCCCGACCTGCCCGAACCCGCCGATCTGCTCGATGCCGCCCGGTGCGCGCTGGTCGAGCGTTCCAACCAGTACCCGCCGATGCGCGGGCTTCCCGAGTTGCGCCGGGCGGTATGCGACTATTACCGCCGCGAGCAGGGGCTCGTCCTCGTGCCGGACCAGGTCATCGTCACCGCCGGAGCGACCGAAGCGCTCGCCGCAGCGGTTCACGCGATGATCGCGCCCGGTGACGAAGCGATCGTGCTGCAGCCGTTCTACGATGCCTACCTGCCGATGATCGAGCGCGCCGGCGGAGTGGTCCGCACGGTCGGGCTCGAACCACCAGTCTGGTCGCTGCCGCTCGACAGACTCGAAGCGGCGATCGGCCCGCGGACCCGACTGCTGGTGCTCAACACCCCGAACAATCCGACCGGAACCCTGTTGGGCGAGGCGACGCTCGAGGCGCTCGCCGTGCTGTGCGAGCGGCACGACCTCGCCGTGCTCAGCGACGAGGTCTGGGAAGGCATGGTCTATGGCGAAGCGCGCCATCTCTCGGTGCTCGGCGTGCCGGCGCTCGCCGCGCGCGCGATCAAGGTCGGCTCGGCCGGCAAGATCTTCTCGCTGACCGGATGGAAGGTCGGCTGGGCCATTGCGCAACCCGAGATGGCCGAGCGGATCGCCGGTCAGCACCAGTACCTGACCTTCACCATCGCCCCCGCGCTGCAATGGGCCGTTGCCGAGGGGCTCGCCTTGCCCGCCGAATGGCATGCCGTCCACCGCGCCCGTTACGCGGCCGCGCGCGAGCGGCTGGTCCACAGGCTCACCACCGCCGGCTACGTCCTGCTGCCGGCGCACGGCACGTGGTTCGTCACCGTCGACCTCGCCGCCTCGGGCCTCCCGCCCGACGACGAAGCGATCGCCGACGCCCTCGTCCGCGAGGCCGGCGTCGCCTCGATCCCGGTGTCGGCCTTCTACCGCGACGCGCCGGAGAAGGGCTACCTCAGGCTGTGCTTCGCGAAGGAGGACGCGACGCTGGACGAGGCGGCCGAACGGCTGGCCGGGTTTCGGATGAGGCGGGAGGCAGCAGGCAGGAGTAAGAAGAGCTGCTGCCTGCTGCCTGCTGCCTGCTGCCTGCTGCCTCAATCCTCGCTCCCCGACACCACCCGATCCACGCTTCCCTGCGTCACCGCATGATACCCCGCCCGCGTCTGCGCGTAGATTCGGCGGGCGATGGCCTGCCCCCAGTCGCCCTGCTTCATCAGCGTCTCGAACAGGGGCAGCACGAACTTGCGCCGCCCAACTTCTGAGAGGAACCGCTCGGCGACCGGCACGGCGGGCTCGTAGCGATTGGCGAGCGCGAGCTGGAGCCAGGCGAACAGCACCTCGGCATTGCCCGATTGCGACAGGGCGAGCGCGGAATCGAGCTCGCCGAGCTGGATCGCGCTGAGCTGCCGGGGGAGCTTCGCCAGCAGCCGCAGGCGCTCGGCCGTGGTCCACCCGGCCCACGCCGTGTTGTCGATCATGCCGCTTGCCGGGTAGGCGGCCGCTGCCGCGTCGACCTCGGCGAAGGCAGCCGGCTCGGGCCGAGCCGCGTTTGCCGGGAGGCCGGTGCCGTAGACCCACTCGTCGAGCATCAGGCGTCGCTCGAGCTCGGCGTCGCCCATCACGAGATTCTCCCGCAAGTCGGCCAGCATCATCGCCGAGGTCGCCGGCTGGAACGCGTGGTTGTCGAACCACTGCCGCAGCCAGGCGTCGAGACGCTCGCGCCCGGCAATCTGCTCGACCGTGCGCAGGAACAGCGCACCCTTGTCGTACACGATCCCGCTCTCGCCCCCGTCCGGGATCGCCTCCTCCGGGGGCAGATGCAGCGCGGTCACCGGCGCGTCGCGGCCGCGATCCTCGAACACCGCCTCGATCTCGGCGTAGCTCAGCGCGGCTTCCTGCTGCGCGCGCTTCTTGCCGTAGAGCGCCTCCATGATGCGGTTCTCGAAATAGCTCGTGAAGCCCTCGTTGAGCCAGGAGTCGGCCCAGTTGGCATTGGTTACGAGATTGCCCGACCACGAGTGTGCGAGCTCGTGCGCGACCAGCCCGACGAGGCTCTTGTCGCCGGCGATGAAGGTCGGCGTAAGGAACGTGAGCGTCGGGTTTTCCATCCCGCCGTAGGGGAAGCTCGGGGGCAGCACGATCATGTCGTAGCGGCCCCAGCGATAAGGTCCGTAGAGCGCCTCGGCCGCCTCGACCATCTTCTCGGTGTCGGCCAGCTCGGCCGCCGCGGCATCGAGCATCGACGGCTCGGTCCACACACCGGTGCGCGGCCCCAGTTCGCGGAATGCGAGGTCACCCGCCGCGATCGCGATCAGGTACGGCGCGACCGGCTTGTCCATCCGGAAGCGGAACGCGCGCGTTTCGCCGAGATCTTCCGGCTCGCCGATCCTGAGCCCCGACATCACCACCGTCAGCGGCTTCGGCGCGACGATCCTCGCCTCCCAGGTCTGGCGGATGCCCGGGCTGTCCTGTGTCGGAATCCAGGTGCGGTTGAGCGTCGGCTGGCCCTGGCTCAGCAGGTAGGGATGCTCGCCGCCCGCGGTCTGCTCGGGCGCGAGCCACTGCAGCGCGTCGGCCTCGGGCGCGGTGTACTCGATCGCGATCCGGTGCGAACCGGCCTGCTCCGCCGGCACGATGGCGATCTCGAGCGGCGTGCCCTTGCCCTCGACCGCCTCGCCCAGCGTGTATGCCAGCGGCGCGCCGTCCTCGTCGGTGACCTGCGAAATCTGCAGGCCTTGGCTGTCGAGCACGATCTTGTCGGCCCCCGCCGCCGCCAGCACGTCGAGCGTTGCCGTCCCGCCGACCTGCTTCGCTTCGAAATCCAGCGTCAAATCGAGCGCCACGTGCGTCACCCGCGCGGTCTCGGGCTCGGCGAAAGTCCACGGGTCCCTGGCCTCTTCGCTGGTCAGGATCGGCGAGACCTGCGGCGCCTCCTGCGCGGCGGCGGGAACGGCGACGGCGGCAAGGGACAGCAGCAGGGCAGCGGCGAAACGCATCGAAGTCTCCGGGCGGGGAAGTTTCGAGCGTAACGATAGGAAGCTGAACGAGGGTTGTCATCCTCTTCGGGACGGAGAGGGCGTCAGTTCTTCGCTGCCAGTCCCAGCCTCTCGATCGCCGCCAACGCGCAGGCCTCGTCGTTGTCGCTGGTATCGCCGGTCACCCCGATCGCGCCGACGATCGTGCCCGCCGCGTCGCACACGATCACCCCGCCCGCCGCGGGAACCATGCCGCCCTCACTCATCGTGTCGACCGCGGCCACGAAGTGTGGCCGCTCCTCGGCCATCTTGCCGATCGCCCGGCTCGACACCCCGAGCGCGAGCGCCCCCGAGGCCTTCCCGCCCGCGAGCTTCACGCGCATGTTCGAGGCCCCGTCCTGCCGCTGGCACGCGATCAGGTGCCCGCCCGGATCGTGGACCGTGACGGTGAGCGGCTTGAGGCCGAGCTCGGCGCCCTTGGCGAAGGCGGCTTCGATCAAGGCGTTAGCTTGGGCTAGGTTCAGGCGGTGCATCCTCTTTATCCTTTAGCTGCGGGCCAATGATCCACCGCGCGAGCACAAACCAGGATAGACCAGCGGACGCCCCGAACCAGGCTCCTGCATTCGCTCGCGGGTTCCAAACTTCGGAAATGCCTCCCAAGACTGCGGCCCAGGCAAGGTAACCCAGAAGTCCGCCGATCAGCGCCGCGACCAAAACGAATCCTCGACGATCCGACCACCTGCGCGACAACAATGCGAGAGGTATTCCGAAGATAAGCAGGCCGACAAACGTAGCGGGGAATGCCGCGACGCCCATGATCAGAACGAACTCGATGGGCAGGTCGCTCGGTCCAAGTGGGTTTTGAGAGCGCAACGCGTCCTCGACGGCGCTTGTCAATGCGATGAGAACCGAACCAAACAAGCTTGCCAGCAAAGCGGACAAGAAGGCGGTAAACGCAAACAGCCCGGTCAATCTCAACCTCAGCTCCACTTCACCTCGGGCGGCAGGCTCATCAGGATCGCGTCGATGTTGCCGCCGGTCTTGAGGCCGAACAGCGTGCCGCGGTCGTAGACGAGGTTGAACTCGGCGTAGCGGCCGCGCCAGATCAGCTGCTGTTCCTTCTCCTCGGGCGTCCACGCTAGCCCCATGCGCTTGCGGACGATCTTCGGGAACACGTCGAGGAACGCCTCGCCGACGTCCCTGGTGAAAGCGAAGTTGCGCTCCCACTCGGCCTCGTCGGCGCATTCCATGTGGTCGTAGAAGATTCCACCGACTCCGCGCGACACGCCGCGGTGGGGGATGAAGAAATAGTCGTCGGCCCACTTCTTGAACTGGTCGTAGTAGGTCGGGTTGTGCGCCATGCACGCCGCGCGGAAGCGGGCGTGAAACTGCTCGGTGTCCTCCTCGTAGGGGATCGGCGGGTTGAGGTCCGCGCCGCCGCCGAACCATGCCTTGCCGGTGGTCAGGAACCGCGTGTTCATGTGCACAGCGGGTACGTGCGGGTTGGCCATGTGCGCGACCAGGCTGATGCCGGTGGCGGTGAAACCCGGGTGGTCGTCGGCGCCGTGGATCGTACGCGCGAACTCGGGCGAGAAGTTGCCGCCGACGGTCGAGACGTTGACGCCGACCTTTTCGAACACCTTGCCCTTCATCAGCCCGCGCACGCCGCCGCCGGGATTGTCGTTGCCGGCCTCCTGGCGCTGCCACGGGGTATATTCGAACGCGGCGTCGGAGCCGGCCTCGCGTTCGATCGCCTCGAACTCGGCGCAGATCCGGTCGCGCAGGCTCTCGAACCATTCGCGGGCACGCTCGGTGTAGGGCTGCCAGTCGGTCATCGGTCCTCTCGTGCGCGGGTCTAACATTGTGGGGGGTCCTTTCGCTTGAATGTCGAACCGGGCCCCGGGTGCGCCTTCGCACCGCTTGCCGCATTGACGGCGCTCAAGCGGCGAGGTTCCCTTGCCAAGCCTGCCGCCCGGGTGCAAGGGAGCCCGATGGTTCCCCTTTCGTTCGCCACCGAGGAATTCGTCCTGACCCGCGGGCGGGCGCTCTACTGGCCGCGCGAGCAAGCGCTGCTGGTGGCGGACCTGCACCTCGAGAAGGCGAGCTGGTATGCGAAGCACGGCCAGCTGCTGCCGCCCTACGACAGCCGCGAGACGCTCGAGCGACTGGCGCTGGCGATCCGCGAGACCGGCGCCCGGCGGGTGTTCACGCTTGGCGACAACTTCCACGATTCGACAGGGCCCGAACGGCTCGAGCCGCATGCCGCGGGAATGCTCGCGGCGCTGACCCGTGCGACCGACTGGGTGTGGATCACCGGCAACCACGACGCCGCGTTGGAGGCCCGGGCCGGCGGCACGCTGGCCGAGGAGCTCGAGATCGCCGGCCTGATCCTGCGCCACCAGGCGAAAGTGGGAGAAACGCGCCCCGAACTTTCCGGCCACTTTCACCCGCGGGTACAGGTCACCGTCCGCGAGCGGCGCATCCGTCGACCCTGCGCGGTGGTGAGCAGCGATGGCGCCGGCGGCGGACGCATGATCCTCCCGGCCTTCGGCGCGCTCACCGGCGGGATGGACGCGGCCGACCCGGCGATCCTCGCCGCGCTGCAGCCGGCGCGCGCGATCGACGCGGTGGTACCGGCAGGGGACCGGCTCGCGCGATTTCCGTTGTGGCGGGCCAATTGAAGCCCGGCTTCTGGCCTGCCGAACGAAGCGACGAGAAGGCCGATGGAATCTCTGGCGTGATCGCCCGTTAGACACTAAGTAGCGCGCGTCGAAATAGCCGATTCAGGAGATTGCCCCATACCCCGTCCACCCCGGCGCATGCTCGCGCCCCCGGTCAAGTCCGGCCCCCGCTTCGATGACATGATCCAGTCGGACAAGGTCCGCGTGATCGACGAGAACGGCGAGAATCTCGGCGTCATGTACACCCGCGAAGCGATCGAACAGGCCCACGACATCGGCCTCAACCTCGTCGAGGTCTCTCCCAACGCCGACCCGCCGGTGTGCAAGTTCCTCGATGTCGGCAAGTACCGGTACGAGGCGCAGAAGAAGGCCAACGCCGCGCGCAAGACGCAGAAGACGCAGCAGATCAAGGAGATCAAGATGCGTCCGAACATCGACGATCACGACTACGACGTGAAGATGCGCAGCGTCACCAAGTTCATCAACGAAGGCGACAAGGTGAAGATGACCTTGCGCTTCCGCGGTCGCGAGATGGCGCACCAGGAACTGGGGATGAACCTGCTCAAGCGGGTGCAGGAAGACGTGGCGGACATCGCCAAGATCGAGGCCTACCCGCGGCTCGAAGGCCGCCAGATGCTGATGGTGCTGGCGCCGAAGTAGGCGCCAGCCCGCCCAGCGGCCTTGTCACCCGAACGCCGCCTTCACCGCGCTGCCTGCTGGGCCTTGCGCAGCCGCAGCGCGAGAAAGACCAGCGCGACGCCGGCGATCAGCGCATAGGCGGCAATGACCCACGCCAGCGATAGGACGGTTATCGCCGGCTCGAGTGCGGCCATCACCACGATGGAAAGTCCGAGCAGGATCGCCAGCACGCCCACGGTCGCCAGCAACCACTCACCCTCGATCACCTTGCGCAGGCGCACCGCGGCGGAGACCTGGAAGATGCCGCTGACCACGGCCCATGCGGCAATCAGCAGCGCGGTCGTCAGCGAATAGGCGACGGTCGAGAGTACCGGGAAAAGCACGAACAGCACGCCGATCGCGATCCCGACGGCTCCCGAAAGTACCAGCGCCCACCAGCGCTCGGCACCCGCGCGGGCGCCGCGCAAGCCGCTCACGACGCCGAAAACCCCGTCGACGAACGAGAATGCCGCGAACAGCGTCACGAAGGCGAACAGCGCGGCCCACGGGGCCAGCAGCGCCAGCACGCCGAACAGGATCAGCAGCGCTCCGCGCGCCGCCAGCCAGCCCCAGTTGCGGCGGGGAAGGCATTCGAGGGACCGCCGCTCGATCTCGACGATCGCAGCCGCTTCGTCCCGCATCACAGTGGCTCGGGTCATGTCGTTGGTTCTTCCATGGAGGGGAGCGCCGGCGGCGCGAAGGCCGCCGGCGCACCATCGGTCAGCTCTGCTGTCCGTCGCCGAACTGGCCGGTGCCGCTCTCCTGCGCGGCTTCCTGGCGCGGCGACGACTCGGCGTCGTTCTGCGCTTCGAGCTGCGGGGCGGAGCCGATCGGGATCCGGCGGCCCTTGCTCTTCTGCGCCGAGCGCGGGATCGTCACCCTGAGAACGCCGTTGCGGAAGTCGGCCGAGCACCGCTCCTCCTCGACGTCCGAGGGCAGCGCGATGCGGCGCTCGAACCGGCCGTAGCTGCGCTCGGAGTAGCCGTTGTCGTCCTTGCGCTCGCTGCGCTTCTCGCCGGTCAGGCTGAGCACGCCGTCCTCGATCGACAGCTCGATGTCCTTTTCGTCGACGCCGGGCAGTTCGGCGACGACCTCGATGCGATCATCCTGCTGCTCGATCTCGAGCTGCGGCCAGCCGGTACCGCCGCCGAAGCCGCCGGTCAGGCGGGTGAGCGGTCCGCTCTCGAACAGCTCGTCGAACAGCCGGTTGATCTGCCGGTGGAGATCGGACAGCGCGCCCGATCCCCACGAGCTGCCGCTGGTCAGGGAGCCTCGGCGCCAGGGTGTCAGATATCCGTTTGCCATGTCGTTGCTCCTTTTGCGATCACAGTTGAAGGTGAGGGAGAGCGGCCGGCAGCGCGCGGGGAGGGACGGGTTGGGGACCCGCGCGACCGGCGCTGGCTCCCTCGCCCCGACAATGACGAAGGTGCGCGGCGGTTCCGCGGTCTGCCCGCGCTTTTTTTGCCGATATCGTCGCAGCCCGAAGACCGGCTCGATGCCCGCCCGGAGACGTCCGCAACGATGAGGTTTGGTCGCGGCCGGCGGCGCTGCTAAGCCGCGCTGTTGGGAGGGCATGAATGACCGCCAAGCGCATCGGCTTCGTCGTCGGCCTCGCGGCGTTCCTGCTCACGCGCGTCGTGCCGGCACCGGGGGGGATGCCGGATACGGCCTGGCTCGTCGCCGGCCTCGTCGTGTGGATGGCGGCGTGGTGGATGACCGAAGCGGTGCCGCTCACCGCGACGGCACTGCTGCCGTTTCTCGTGCTCCCGCTCGGCGGAGTGATGGACGCGAATACGGCCGCGGGATCGTATTACTCGCCGACAATGTTCCTGATCCTCGGCGGTGCGTTCCTGGCACTGGCGATCGAGCGGACCGGTCTTCACCGCCGCCTCGCGGTCGGAATCCTCAACGCGATGGGCCGACACGGCGGCCCGACGCAGCTGCTGCTCGCCTTCATGTTCGCCACCGCGCTGCTGTCGGCTACCATCTCGAATACCTCGACGGCGCTGACCATGATGCCGATGGCGCTGGCCGTGTTGGTTGCCGGCGGTGTCGGCGCCGACCGCAAGGACGGACTGTCCGGGGCACTGCCGCTCGGCATCGCCTTCGCCGCCTCGATCGGCGGGCTCGGCACGATCATCGGCTCGCCGACCAACGCCATCGCCGTCGGCCTGCTCGAGCAGACCATCGGGGTGCGGATCAGCTTCGCCCAGTGGATGCTTTACGGCATGCCGCTGGTGCTGCTCGGTGTGCCGTTGGCGGCGCTGATCATCGCCCGCGTGCAGCGCGTCGGCGAGGACCGGTTCGACGTTGCCGCGGCACATGCCGCGATCGCCACCCAGCGTGAATGGACTCTGCCCGAGAAGCGCCTCGTGCCGTTGTTCGCACTCGCTTTCGTGCTGTGGGTTACCCAGCCGCTGACCGAACCGCTGCTGCCCGATGGCGCGCTGACCGACGGCACGATCGCGGTGTTCGTCGGCCTGCTGCTGTTCGTCGTGCCCGACGGCACCGGCCGCCCGCTGCTGACCTGGCCCGAAGCCAACCGCGCGCCGTGGGACGTGATCATGATGTTCGGCGGCGGGCTCGCCCTCGCCGCGGGGATGACAGCCTCGGGGCTCGCCGCCTGGCTCGGCCAGTCGCTGCTGCCGCTGCAGGCACTGCCGCTGTGGATCGTCGCGCTCGCAGTCGTCGCTTTGGTGATCCTGATCACCGAGTTCGCCAGCAACGTCGCCACCGCGAGCGGCATCATGCCGATCGTCGCAAGTCTGACCGTCGCGCTCGGCGCCGACCCGCTGCTGCTCGCGCTGCCCGCGGCGATGGCCGCGAGCTGGGGCTTCATGCTTCCCGCCGGCACAGGCCCCAACGCGATCGCCTGGGCCACCGGAAGGATCGCCCTTCCGCGCATGGTCCTGTCGGGTGCGCTGCTCGACGTCACCGGCGCGGCGCTGATCGTGGGAGCGATCTGGGCGGTCGCTGCGTTGGTGTAAGTCCTCCCCGAACCCGTCTCGGGGAGGTGGCGCGCGCCGAAGGCGCGTGAGGGAGGGGTATCGTTGCAAGCTCCCCCTCCCCGAGACGAGCCCGCGGAGGATTTCGCTAGACCCGGCCCGACGAAAGGTTACACCCGCAACCATGTCCGATCCCGTCGACCACCCCACCCCGCGCCGCAAGCCCAAGCCCGAAGTCACGCGGGTCGGCGGGCGCACGCTCAAGCCGTCCACCCTGATGATGGGTTACGGCTACGACCCGCAGCTGTCCGAAGGCGCGCTCAAGCCGCCTATCTTCCTCACCAGCACCTTCGCCTTCGAAAGCGCCGAGGCGGGCAAGCGGCACTTCGAGGGCATCACCGGCAAGGGCGGCGCCGAGGGGCTGGTCTATTCGCGCTTCAACGGACCCAACCAGGAAATCCTCGAGGACCGCCTCGGCGTGTGGGACGGGGCCGAAGACGCGCTGGTATTCTCGAGCGGGATGTCGGCGATCGCCACCCTGCTGCTCGCCTACTGCAGCGCGGGCGACGTGATCGTCCATTCGGGCCCGCTCTACGCCGCGACCGAGGGCTTCATCGCCCGGGTGATGAGCAAGTACGGCGTGACATACCTCGACTTCCCCGCCGGCGCGAGCCGCGCGGAAATCGATGCCGTGCTCGAGCGTGCCAAGCAGCAGGGCCGCGTGGCGCTGATCTATCTCGAAAGCCCGGCCAACCCGACCAACGCGCTGGTCGACATCGAGGCGGTCGCCGCCGCGCGCGATGCTGCGTTCAGCAGCGACGACGCGCCGCCGATCGCGATCGACAACACCTTCCTCGGCCCGCTGTGGCAGCGCCCCCTCGACCACGGGGCCGACATCGTCGTCTATTCGCTGACCAAGTACGCCGGCGGCCACTCCGACCTCGTCGCTGGCGGGGTCTCGGGCGCCAAGCGGTGGATGGACCCGATCCGCGCGCTGCGGAACACGATGGGGACGATCCTCGATCCCAACACCTCGTGGATGCTGCTCCGAAGCCTCGAGACGCTCGAGATCCGCATGCAGCGCGCCACCGCCAACGCGGTCGCGGTGTGCGACTTCCTCAAGGACCACCCGAAGGTCGAAGGGCTCGGCTTCCTCGGGCTGTTGCGCGACGCCTCGCAGAAGGACATCTACCGCCGCCACTGCACGGGGCCCGGCAGCACCTTCTCGCTGTTCGTGCGCGGCGGCGAGGCGGAGGCGTTCCGCTTCCTCGACTCGATGAAGATCGCCAAGCTCGCCGTCAGCCTCGGCGGCACCGAGACCCTCGCCAGCCACCCTGCGGCGATGACCCACCTGTCGGTCCCGCCTGAACGCAAGGCCGCCCTCGGCATCACCGACAATCTCGTGCGCGTCTCGATCGGGATCGAGGACCCCGACGACCTGATCGCCGACTTCGAGCAGGCGCTCGAGAAGGTCTGAAGCTGGCCCCTCCCCCGTTGATGGAGGAAGAGGAACTCCCGCCACGTCCGTACAGATGATCGAGCAGCGCCGCCGCCTCGCGCATCGGCGGGTCTTGCGCGCTGGTCAGGCTCGCGCGCCTGGGTGAAGATCGCGACCTGGCCAGCCCGGTCGAAGCGATGGAAGCCGGCGGTCCCGGCGAGGAAGCCGCCAAGGCCCAGGCCGACGCCATCCGCGAGCGCGGCGAGGAAACCGAGGACCGGCTCGAGGACGCGGCCGGCGGGATGGACGCAGCGCCGCAACAGGGCCGCGCGGTCTCAGCCGCGCCACTCCCTCCGCTCTTCCGCCGCGCGCAGCACCTCGTAAGCAACGCTGTAGGCGTGGAACGCCTTGGCCGCCGCCTCATCGTCGGGCTTGACGTCGGGGTGGACTTCCTTGGCCTTGGCCCGCCAGGCCTTGCGCACCGCCTCGAAATCGGCATCGGGCTCGAGCCCGAGCACTTCGAGCGCGCGCATCTCGTCGGCGCTACGGCTGCCGTCGCCCGAACCTGCCCAGCCGTAGTGCGCGGCCGAGGCATAACCGGCATTGGCCCGCTGCTCGGCACCGGCCCGTGCTTCGGCCTCGGCTTTTTCGAGCCCCTCGAAGTAGTCCCACTTGGCGTTGTACTCGGCCGCGTGCCGCTGGCAGAAGTACCACCGCTCGCGACTGTTGGGGGCCTTGGGTGCCGGGCAGTCGCCCGGCTCGTCGCAGCCGTGCCGGTCGCACAGCCGCACCTTGGCCGCCTCGCGCGCGCCGCCGTAGCCGCGCCAGCGCGGGAAGCCCCAGTCGAGCGAGCGCGTCGGGCGCGGCATCAGGTTAAGTCCTCTGTCAGCATTGCCTCACTATAGGCGCTCGCGCCCGGAGCGGAAACCGCTCCACTGGATACGGATGTAACTTTTTGTCGCGGTGCAGCATCGCGCGTTGCAATGGCGTGGCGAGTGCGTATCTGGCGGCGACCGGTACGAAGAGAAAGACAATGTCCAAGCAGCTTGCCGTGGCTTCGGCCTTTTCGGTCTTCGCGATGTCCGCCCTCGCGTTGTTCGCGCCGGGCTCGGCGCGCGTGCCCGGCAGCACGCTGGATGCTCCGGCGATCGAGATCGCCGCGCCGGCCTTCTCGGTCGAGCTGCCGCTCCTCGACTGAGCGGAGGCGTCCTCACCCAGTTCGGCCAGCCCCCCTTGCGGGGTTGAGTCTCCCTGGATGAGGACTCCCCTGTGTCGCCCCTAGTTCAGGACGATCGTCACCGCGCGACGGTTGCGCGCCCACGCCTGCTCGTTCGAGCCGAGCGCGACGGGCCGTTCCTTGCCGTAGCTGACGGTGGTCAGACGATCGGCCGAGATGCCGAGGCTGACGAGGTAGTTCTTCGCCGCGTTGGCCCGGCGTTCGCCGAGCGCGAGGTTGTATTCGCGCGTGCCGCGCTCGTCGCAGTGCCCCTCGATCGTCGCGCGAATGTTCGGGTACTGCTGCAGGTAGGCCGCCTGTTCGCGCAGCGCCGCCTGGTCCTCGGCGTCGATGTTGAACTTGTCGGTGTCGAAATAGATCGTGTCGCGCCCGGCCATGACCTGGGCGAAATGCGCCTGAGTACCGGGGACCGGCCCACTCGGCGGCGGGGCGGGCGTCGGCGTGGGCGTGGTGCCCTGCGGCGGGGGCGGGATGTCGGCGGGAGGTTCTTTCTTGCAGGCCGTCAGCGCCAGGGCGCCGACGATGGTCGCGGCCAGGGCCATCTTCTTCATGCCATTTTCTCCTTCTCGTTAGCGTTCAAGACAAACCTTCGGCGCGACCCGCTTTCGTTTCAACGCATTTATGGCAGAACCGGTCCCCAGGCCGGGTCCGACGCCCCGACCGGGGTATTGAGCCGGCGCTCGTTGCGGCCGGTCAGGTCGACCTGCCAGATTGAAGTTTCGCCCGAATTGCGGGCCGTGCGGAAGAACTGCACGATGCGGCCGTTCGGCGACCAGGTCGGCGCTTCGTCCTGCCACGAGTTCGTCAGGTGTCGCATCCCGCCGCCCGAGGGGGTCATGACCGCGATACGCAGATCGCCGGCGATGTGGGTGAAGGCGATCAGGTCGCCACGCGGGCTCCACTCGGGGGTCGCCGCGCGGCCGCCGAAGAAGCTGATCCGCCGCTGGTTCGAGCCGTCGGCATTCATGACGTAGATCTGCTGGCTGCCCGAGCGGTCGCTTTCGAAGACGATCTGGCTGCCGTCCGGCGAGTACGAGCCGCCGACGTCAATTCCGGGCGCGGTGGTGAGCCGCCGCGGGGTCCCCCCCGTCACCGGCACGCTGTAGATGTCGGTGTTGCCGGCAACCGACATCGAATAGAGGATCGTCTGTCCGTCGGGCGACCAGCGCGGGGCGAAGGTCGGGTTCTGGCTCTCGGTCACGAGAGTCTGCCGCCCGGTGCCGATGTCGTAGATGTAGATTCGCGCGTAGCCGTTGAGATAGCTGACGTAGGCGATCTTCGAATAGTCGGGCGAGTAGCGCGGGGTCAGCGCGGTCGACTGGCCGTTGGTGATGAAGCGATGGTTGGCGCCGTCCGAATCCATGATCGCCAGCCGCTTGACGCGGTTATCCTTCGGGCCGGTCTCGGCGATGTAGGCGATCTTGCTGTCGAAGAACGGGCTCTCGCCCGACAGGCGCGAGTAGACGAGGTCGGCGCACTTGTGCGCCGCGCGGCGCCACTCGGCCGGTGCGACCACCCAGCCCTCGCGCACGAGTTCCTGCTGCAGCTGCACGTCGTAGAGGTAGCAGCCGACGGTCAGCCGTCCGTCGTCGTTGGCGCGGACGTAGCCGTGTACCAGCATCTCGGCCGCGCGGCCCTGCCAGGTGCCCCACGCGGGGGCGGTGATCTGCGCGTAGGTCGGTCGCGGCAGCGCGTCCGGCCCGACCGGGCGGAACAGGCCGTTGTTCCTGAGGTCGTTGAATACCACCCGCGCCAGCTCGAGCCCGAGCGCCGTCGTGCCCTGTGAATTCGCGGGCGTCGGCACCTCGCGGTTGGTGGCGAAGGCCGGGATGGCGATGCCGAGATCCTGCCAGGCGCTGTCGTCGGTGACCGAGCCGGTCAGGCCGCCCTCATCGTCGAGGTTGGGAACTTCGATCGGCGGCGCGGACGTCTCCTGCGCCGCGGCCGGGACTGCGGCGAAGCTGATAACGATGGCGAACAGGAAGGTGCGAAGGGCCACGGTCAAAGTCTCCTGTCGAAGCGCCATTCCCGGATGCGCTTCCATTGGTCGTAAAATTCCTCGGGCAAGTCGAACGGCGCGGCCAGCTGCACGGCACGGATCGCGCGCTCGGCGTGAAGTGCGGCCTGCGGGCGGTTGGAGTCGGTGATCCCCGACTGGCTGACCACTTCTGGCCGCCCCTTGAGGCTGCCGTCGGGATTCAGCTCCCATCGCAGGACGGTGACCAGCTTCTCCGCGTCGACGCCCGACGGGGCGCTCCAGTGCGGCTTGAGCTGGCGGTTTATCGCCTGCGCCAGGCTTGCCTGCTCGGCCGGTCCAAACGTCGCGGCCGGCGCCCCTCCTCTCCGGTTGGTGCCGACGCCCTCCAGGAAGTCATCGCTCAGCCGCGTCCCGCCGGCCTGTCGAGTGCGGGTCGGGCTCGGCGTCGGCGTCGGGGTTGGCGTAGCTCGCCGGGACGGCTGCGGGTTCGGCCTTGGCGCGACGGTTTCCCGCGGCGTTGGACGAACCTGTTCGCGCACCGGCTCGGGCTGCGGTTCCGGTTCGGGCGCGAGCACGGGGGCGGCTGCCGCAGCCGGCTCCGCGGACGGATTCGGTGCAGTGGACTCGAGGCTGACCTCGTCCGCGAGGCTCACCGTCATCCGCTCGGGTATCGGCAGCGGTGTCGGATCGTCGCGCACCTGCCACACCAGCGCGGCGACAAGCGCAACGTGTGCCGCGGCGGCAATGCCGAGGCCGAGACGCTCTTCGCGCGAGAAGTGGGCGAGCGAAGCCATCGTCGTCTCTCGCTATGGCGCTTCCACTGAACCCTGGGTGACCAGCGAGATGCTGTTGCACCCCGCACGGTTGAGCTCGCCCATTACCGCCATGACCCGGCCGTAGTCGAGCGCCCGGTCGGCGCGCAGCGTGATCAGCGGAGCCCCGGCACCGCCGCAGTTCACCCCGCTCAGCGCGCTCGCGAAAGCCCCCGGCGCGACCCGCGTGTCGTCGATGTAGATGAAACCCTCGCGGTCGATCGCGATGGTCACCTGGTCCGGCTGCTGGTCGAGCGCGTTGGCGCGGCTCTCGGGCAGCTCGACCGGTACGCCGCTGGCCAGCATCGGCGCGGTGACCATGAAGATGATCAGCAGCACCAGCATCACGTCGACCAGCGGTGTGACGTTGATCTCGGCCATCGGTGCGCGGCGCCCCGAACTGCCTCGGGAACGGCCGCGCGCGGTACCGTGGATGCCCATGGCCATGGCTACGACCGCTCCATCTCGCGCCCGACCTGCGCCTGCACCTTGTCGGCAAAGCGCCTGAGGTGCGCCTCGAAGGCGTTAACCCGGTGGCTGAAGCGGTTGTAGGCGATCACCGCCGGGATCGCCGCGAACAGCCCGATCGCGGTCGCGAACAGCGCCTCGGAGATGCCCGGCGCAACCACCGCCAGCGACGAGTTCTGCTGCATGCCGATCTGGAAGAACGAGTTCATGATCCCCCAGACGGTACCGAACAGTCCGACGAATGGGGCCACGGCCCCGGTCGTGGCGAGGAAGTTGAGCCGCGCGGCGAGCGCATCCGCCTCGCTCGCCACCTGCCCTTCCATCGCCAGCGCGATCCGTTCGCGCGCGCCGACAGGGTCGCGCAGCCCGTTCTTGGTCGAAGCGCGCAGCTCGGCGAGGCCGGCCGCGGCGACCCGCGCCGAGGGATTGTCGGGCGAGCGGCGCCCCGCGACCAGCGTCTCGGGCTGGTCGGATTCCCAGAAATCCTCCTCGAACACGATGCTCTTGCGCCGGACGCGGCCCATGCGCAGGGAGAACGAGACGATGATCGTCCACACCCAGATGCTGGCCAGCACGAGGCCGACGATCACCACCTGCACGACGATGTCTGCGTCGAGGAAAAGCTGGACCGGGTCGAGCCGGCTCGGAGTAATCGTGGAAGCAGCGGAATTGAGGATCATGCGGCGTCTTTCGCAGAGTGGAGCTTGTCGAAGGCGGCGCGCCAGGCGGCGGGTTGTCGTCGCGGTCGTCCCTCAGGCGAGATGAATCCAACCCGAACGGATGCTTCGGCCAGCAGGTTCCCGTCGCGGAGCGCGCGCTGTCTCAAGCGTACGCTCGCCGAGCGCAGCTCCGCCGCCTCGCTGGCGATGACCAGCGCGTCGTCGAGCCGCGCCGGTGCGATGTAGCGGATGTACACTTCGGCGACCGCGTAGTTCCCCTCACCGGCCTCGACCGCCGCGCGCTGGTCGATCCCGAGCAGGCGCAGCATGTCGGAGCGCGCGCGTTCGAACCAGCGCAGGTAGTTCGCGTGATAGACGAGGCCGGTCAGATCCGTGTCTTCGTAGTAGACCCGGACCGGGAACAGGTGGAGCGGGCCTTGAAACATCCCCGTCGGGGGAAGGAGGGCGGGCGCGTCCGTCATCGTGAAGGCTTTAGCCACGCCCCGACTCGGCTGGCAAGCGCCGATGGCGCTTTGCACGTCCGCCACACTTCTGCGACGAACCGTGCCTAACGTGCGATCATCGGGCCCAGCGGGCGTCCACCGAAGAGGTGCACGTGCAGGTGCGGCACTTCCTGCCCACCGTGGCCTCCGGTGTTGGCGAGCAGGCGGTAGCCAGGCTCGACCAGCCCCAGCTCGCGAGCGACGTGGCCGACCGCACGCACGAACCCGGCGATCTCCTCAGCCGAGGCGCGCTGCGAGAAATCGTCCCAGCTCACGTACGCGCCCTTCGGAATCACCAGGACGTGCACCGGCGCCTGCGGCGCGATGTCGTGGAACGCCAGCGCCCACTCGTCCTCGTAGACCGTCTTGCTCGGAATCTCCCCGCGGAGAATCTTCGCGAACACGTTCTGGTCGTCGTAGGGCAAAGTGGCGTCGATCGGCATCAGGCGCTCCTCGCGGCTTTCTCGGCCAGGCCGGACGTCCCCTCGCGACGCTCGAGTTCGGCCAGCACGCGATCGAGCGCGATGTCCTTCTTGGCCAGCAGCACGAGCAGGTGAAACAGCACGTCGGCGGCCTCGCCGACGAGTTCCTCTTCGTCGCCGGCCAGCGCCGCGACGACCGCTTCGGTCGCTTCCTCCCCGAGCTTGCGCGCGATCACCGCGAGACCGCGCTGTCCGAGGCTGGCGACGTAGCTCTCCTCCGGCGAGGCCGACAGGCGCTGGGCGATCGTGCGTTCGAGGCGCGCGAGGGTGTCCATGCGCAAGGGCATGGGCAAGCGCGCCCCGTGGGTCAAGTCAGTCGGGCTTGCCCTCGCGCTCGCGAGCGCGGCGCTGCGCATTGATCGATGCGCGGCGGCCGACGATCACGCCGATCAGGCCGAGCGCGAACAGCGTGACATGCGACCCTTCCGGGACGGCGGTGCCGGCTTTCGCCCAGGCCGGGGCCGCCGAAGCGAGCACCGCCAGGGCAACGAGGATTCGCACGAGCATGTCCGCCGCATGCGCCAATGGGGCGTGGAAGCAACGCCGCAGAAGTTAATGTCCCTGAGCGGGACCCTCAGACTCGCGCTGGCAACCCGGCCGCGCGCAGGGCTGCGTGGGCCTCCGCGATCGTGTGGGTGCCGAAGTGGAAGATCGAGGCCGCCAGCACCGCGCTCGCGTGGCCCTCGGTCACCCCCTCGACCAGGTGCTGCAGCGTCCCGACGCCGCCGCTGGCGATGACCGGCACGCTCACCGCGTCGGCGATCGTCCGCGTGAGCTTGAGGTCGTAGCCGCGCTGCGTGCCGTCGCCATCCATCGACGTGACCAGCAGCTCGCCCGCGCCGAGCTCGGCGAGCCGAATCGCGTGCTCGACCGCATCGATCCCGGTCTCGCGCCGGCCGCCGTGAGTGAAGATTTCCCAGTGGTCGTGCACCCAGCGCGCGTCGACCGAGGCGACGACGCACTGGCTGCCGAACCGTTCGGCGATCTCCGCGACGACTTCGGGCCGTGCCACCGCCGCCGAGTTGACCGCGACCTTGTCGGCCCCGGCGAGGAGCAGCGCGCGCGCATCCTCGACCGAGCGCACCCCGCCGCCGACGGTCAGCGGCATGAAGCACACTTCGGCCGTCCGCCGGACCACGTCGAGCAGCGTCCCGCGCCCCTCGTGGCTCGCCGAGATGTCGAGGAAGCACAGCTCGTCTGCCCCCGCAGCATCGTACGCGCGCGCCTGCTCGACCGGATCGCCGGCGTCCTTGAGGTCGACGAAGTTGACGCCCTTGACCACCCGCCCGTCGGCGACGTCGAGGCAGGGGATCACGCGGATGCGGACGGTCATGCCTGGTTCCTGACGAGCAAGGCCGAAGACAGCAGGGCAAGCGCAGCGCTCAGCAGCACCTTGCTCCCGAACACCAGCCAGAACGCCCTTGGCCGGTCCTCTCGCGAATACCTGCGAAACATCGTCGTCGCCGATCCCGAGGCGAGGTTCCGCTGCGCGTCGAGCGCTATGAGGATCCCGGCTACCAGGCCGACAGCGACGAGGATCATCAGTCGCGGCCCCTCATCGAAGTCGCGATCGCCGGGTAGGGCCACGTGTCGTCGAGGCAGGGGATGACGCGGATTTGCAGGGTCATGGGCTCATCCCCGACGGTGGAAACGGAAACTCAAGTGACGGCCAGGGGCGCCTGTGGCGATCAAATAGGGAGACACCGGTCGTTTCATGACTTTGAGGATTGCCGCGGTCGCCGCGACGATGAACAGGAACTCGAATGTTGCGAGCAGCGCAACGTCGGACGTTCCGGAAATAAAAACCGTGAGCGCGTCCGTCACAAGCGCCCCGCCGCCGAGCATGACAAGATTCTTCACGCCCGCGCCGCCATCCGGATCGCCGCCGCGAGGTCGAGCCGCCCGTCGTACAGCGCCCGTCCTGTGATCACGCCTTCGATTCCCTCGTCGGCGTGGATCGCCAGCATGCGGATGTCGTCGAGACCCTTCACCCCGCCGCTGGCGATCACCGGCAACGAGGTCCGCCGCGCGAGATCGACCGTCGCCTCGACATTGCAGCCCTTGAGCAGCCCGTCGCGGCCGATGTCGGTGAACAGCAGGCTGGCGACCCCGGCGTCTTCGAAGCGCCGCGCCATGTCCTCGACCGGAACGTCCGACACCTCGGCCCAGCCCTCGGTCGCGACCATCCCGTCGCGCGCGTCGACCGCGACGACGATGCCGTTCTCCCACTCGCGGGCCATGTCCTTGACGAACTGCGGATCCTTGAGCGCCGCCGTGCCGATCACCACGCGGGCCACGCCGAGGTTGAACCAGCCATCGACCGCCTCCGGCGTGCGGATCCCGCCACCGAGCTGGACGTGTCCCGGAAACGCCTCGACGATCGCTTCGACCGCCGCCCGGTTGCGGCTCTCCCCGGCAAACGCGCCGTCAAGGTCGACGACGTGCAGGTGCTGCGCGCCCGCCTCGGCGAACAGCAGCGCCTGCGCCGCCGGGTCGTCGCCGTAGACCGTGGCGCGGTCCATGTCGCCTTCGGCCAGGCGCACGACCTGGCCACCCTTGAGGTCGATGGCAGGAAACACGATCATCGCTGGGGGCCGGTAGTGCGGGAGTTCCTCCCCTGCAAGGGGAGGGCAATCGCATGTGTGCTCCTCCCCCTTTCTTCTATTCGTCATCCTGACCTTGTTTCAGGACCCATTCCGCCGTCTCCACGGAGTACGCAGACTCGCACCACCTGGCGGCACGGTGGGCGACAAAGCCGATGGCTTCGTGCGTGGTGAGAAACGGGTTCTGAAACAAGTTCAGGATGACGAGAAGGAATGGAGGCGCGCATATGCGGCCCTCCCATTCCGGAAAAAGGCTCAGCGGGCCTGCGACGCCACAAACGCGTCCTTCGGCACGTGGGTGATCCGGCACGCCAGGTCCGCCTCGCCGCTCGCAACCACGAAGTGGTCGTCCTCCTCGACGATCCCGGTCGTGAACACCACGTTGTCGAGGTACATCTGTTCCTCGATCGGCTCGGTCAGCGCGGGATCGGCCTCGAGCAGCGGCTCGTGGCTCGTCGCCAGTACCTTCCACGGCTCTTCCGGATCGAGCAGCGACCAGTAAGTCCGGTACTTGCCGACGATCTGGTACGGCTCGACCCCGTGCCACAGCGTCAGCCACCCGCGCTTGCCGGCGACTTCGGTCAGGATCGGCGGTGTGCCCCCGCCGATCCGCGCGGTCGCCGCGATGCCCGCGTGCGGCCGGATCGCCGGCTCGATGTGCGGCCTCCAGTGCAGCGCGTCGGGGCTCGTCGCGTGGTTGATCGACGGGCCGGCATGCCAGGGGCTGCCCGGCGGATAGGCGAAGAACAGCTGCCCGAGCGGCCGGGTCTGGGCCCAGTACTGGCCGCCGATCAGCCCTTCGAAGATCAGCATGTCCTTGTTCTGGTGATCGAGCACGATCCCCTCGAAGGTCCAGTCGAGGCCATTGTCGGAACTGTAGAGAGTGGTCGAGTGCCGCTCAGGGCTGACCGAGCAGGTCGTCATCAGGTAGCGCCCGTTCACGCGGCTGATCCGTGCATCCTCGAGCCCGTAGCACTGCCAGGTTCCGGCTGGCGCGATCGCCTTGTCGTAATGCATCGCCACGACCTCGAGCCCGTCCGGGCTCATTTCGACCGGCAGCAGCCACGACAGCGAGGTCAGCGCCATGATCTTCCAGCCGTGGCCGTGAAGCAGGAACTTGCGCGGGTCGGAAGTGTCGCACAGCTCGAGCGGCCAGCCGTCGACCACGTAGCCAGCCTTCGAATCCCAGCGAATCGCGTGGACCTCGTCGTCGAACACCGGCTGGCGAAGGGCCTCGGCGACGCGGACCATCATGAGGAGGTTGCCGTTGGGCAGCCGGGTCATTCCCGGGTTGAAAGCGCCGAGCACGTAAGTCTCGCAGTCGAGCGCTCCCGCGAGCGGGCCGCGCGAGAGGTCGATGTCGTCGGGAACCAGGACCAGCCGGTCGACGGTGAACTTCACTAGTCGCTGATCCTCTGCGTGACCGCGAGCTGATTGACCACCGCGCGCCGCGGCTGCGTCAGCATGAAGTGCACCGCAACGGCGATATCCTCGGCGCGGAGCATCTTCTCGGCGTTGATCATCTCGCGCTGCTTCTCGGCCGGAATGTCGGGATACTGGAAGTCCGCTCCGGTCAGCCCCGGCTCGACCAGTCCGACCTTGATCCCCTTCGGCCCGAGCTCCTTGTGCAAGGCCTCGGCGAAGCCCTGGATGCCCTTCTTCATCCCGGCATAGATCGACGAATGGCCGCCCAGGCTGTGCGCGCTCATCGACCCGACCATGATCAGGTCCCCCTTGTCCTTCATGTGGTGCACGGCCTTGTACACGCTCATCACGTAGGCCGTGTAGTCAGCCGCAACCGCGTACCAGGCCTCTTCCTCGCTCGTGCCGGTCACGCCGTCGACCGGCACCGCGGCGTTGACGATCGCGATATCGTAGCTGCCCAGCGCCTTCTCGGCCTCGGCGAAGAACCGTTCGAGCCCCTCGCGCTCGGCGAGGTCGACGCTGATGCCGGATCCCTTGCCGACCTCGTTGATCCGCTCGAGTCCGTCGGCGAGATGCCGTTCGTCGCGCCCGCAGGTGAAGATCTCGACGCCCTCTGACGCCAGCAGCACCCCGATCGCGCGCCCGATCCCGGTGGTGCCGCCGGTGATGACCGCCTTGCGTCCTTCGAGCGAGGGCATCTCGGTATGCGCGTCACGCAGGTTCGGGTCGGCATCGGCCATGGCATGTCTCCTTTGTCTCGGGAGACGATCGGCCGCAGGAGCGGTTCCATCCATGCTATCCCGCCGCGCCGCATGGGGGAGCCACTCGGACGCAGGAAAGCTCAGCCGCTTTCCTACTGGCCGTGTTCATGCTATGTTCGCGCAGAGTCTTTGAATTGTCCGTCGTTCAGCCGCGCCTTGCGCCTTTTCCGCGCAAGAGCACACGCCCTCGCGCACCATTGCGCTTGTGACCCCGCCCGACGCTCTCCTGCTCCGCGTCCAGGTTCTGTCCGGGCGGGCCATCACTCCAAGGTGCCCCTTTTCCCCGTCGACCGTGCCCATGTGCCCTTTCGCTGTGCCCCGCGCGTAACCGGCTGGCAACGCTAGTGAATATTGACCAGGCAAGTGGGTTCTTCAGGGGCACGGGGTGTGCCTTGTGTGCCCTTTTTCCGGCCGTCGTGTCCCCGCAAGCTTGGGCCCCGGGGCGTCAGGGCTTCCACCCGAGAAACCGCGCCAGCAGCGACAGCCCGTAGGCCTGGCTCTTCTCGGGATGGAACTGGACCCCGACCACGTTGTCGCGCGCGACTGCCGCGACGAGTCCGCCGCCGTGGTCGGTCATCGCCGCCACGTCGCGCCCGCTGTCGGGGCGGAAGTGGTACGAGTGAAGGAAATAGGCCTCGCCCGGCTCGATCAGCGAGGCGCCGTTGGGATGCGCGGTCGGCGAGACGTCGTTCCAGCCCATGTGCGGCACCTTGATCGCCGGATCGGTCCGCTCGATCAGCCGTACTTCGCCGGGAATCCATCCGAGCCCCGGCGTCGCCCCGTGCTCGTACCCGGCGGTCGCCAGCAGCTGCATCCCTACGCAGACGCCGAGAAACGGCGCGCCGCGCTGCAGCACCCGCTCCTCGAGCGCCTCGACCATGCCCGGGATGGCGATCAACCCGTCGGCGCAGGCCTTGAACGAGCCGACACCGGGCAGCACGATCCGCCCTGCGCCACGCACGATCTCGGGGTCGGCGGTGACGCATACCCGCTCGGCACCCGCTGCCTTCAGCGCGTTGTGGACCGAGTGGAGGTTGCCCGCGCCGTAGTCGATCAGCGCGATCGCCTCAGCCACCCAGCTGGCCTTTCGTCGAGGGTACCGCCCCGCCCTTGCGGGGATCGAGCTCGACGGCCTGGCGCATGGCCCGGGCGAAGCCCTTGTAGGCCGCCTCGCAGACGTGGTGGTTGTTCTGCCCGTAAAGGAGCTGGACGTGGAGCGTAATCCCGGCCGCCTGCGCGACCGAGTGGAACCAGTGCTCGACCAGCTCGGTGTCCCACTCGCCGAGCTTGTCCTGCGTGAACCGCAGTTTCCACACGAGGTACGGCCGGCCCGAGATGTCGAGCGCGACGCGCACCAGCGCCTCGTCCATCGGCGAGTAGGCGGTGCCGTAGCGGCCGATCCCGCCCTTGTCGCCGAGCGCCTGCGCCAGCGCCTGGCCGAGCGCGATCGCACTGTCCTCGGTGGTGTGGTGCTGGTCGATGTGCAGGTCGCCCTGCACCTTCATCGTCACGTCGATCAGCGAGTGCCGGCTGAACTGCTCGACCATGTGGTCGAGAAAGCCGATCCCGGTCGATACGTCGTATGCCCCGGTGCCGTCGAGATTGACCTCGACGACGATGTCGGTCTCCGCCGTCTTCCGCTCGATCCGCCCGGTGCGCATGGCCTCGCGCTATACGCGAGCCAAAACGTCGCGCAAGCATTGGCGCTTGACCGGAAAGCTGGGCAGCGCCACCTACTTGGGCATGACCGACGAAACGCCAGACAGCCTGATACCGTACGACGAGATCGTGCAGGAAGCGCTGCGGGCGGTGGTCGGGCGCGTGCTCGGCTCGATCGAGCAGTCGGGCGGCGCGCTGCCGGGCAACCACCACTTCTACATCACGTTCAAGACCGGCGCGCCGGGCGTGAACATTCCCAAGCACCTGCGCGAGCGGTTCCCCGACGAGATGACGATCGTCCTGCAGAACAAGTTCTGGGACCTGTCGGTCGACGAGCGCGGGTTCGAGGTAGGGCTCAGCTTCAACCAGATCCCGGCCAAGCTCTCGATTCCGTTCGCGGCGATCACCGCATTCGTCGACCCGGCGGTGGATTTCGGCCTGCAGTTCCAGGCCGCCGTCGCCGACATCGAACCGACCCTGCACGAGGATGCCGAGAACGACGCGCCGGGGTCCGAAACCAGCTCGTCCGCCACCTCCGACGACGCGTCGAACGTCGTCACGGTCGATTTCGGCCGCAAGAAATAGCGCGCCGGGGATGGCCCGCGCCCTCCGCAAGCGCAGCCGGAAACGGGCCGATCGCGGAGTGCCCGGTCCCAGCCCCAATCCCGCCACCAACCTGCTGATCATCGACATCGCCGCGCGCGGCGCCGTTCTGCTGGCCGCTCGCGCACTCGAGCAGGCGGCGCTCAAGGCTCGCTACGGCCGGGCGAAGGCCGGCGAGATCGTCAAGGGGCGCTCGACGGTGGCGAGCCTCGCCGCGACCGGCGCGGCACGCGTGGCGACGCGCTCGCTGCCAGGGTTCCTGCTGGTCACCGGCGGCCTTCTTGCCAAGACCCTGATCGACCGCAGCCTCAGGCCGCGCGACGCGCGGCAGCGCGGCGACCGCAAGCTGGCCAGGCGAGCGGAGAAGGCGGACGCCACGACTAAGTCTTGATTTCCGGCCGCGGCCTGCGGCAACAGCGTGCATGGCCGATCAAGACACGCTGGCCCGCCGCGGGCTGATGTTCATCCTCTCGTCGCCCTCGGGGGCCGGAAAGACCACGATCGCCCGGCGCCTGCTTGCCGAGGAGGGCGACCGCCTCAGGATGTCGGTCTCGGTGACCACGCGGCCGATGCGCCCCGGCGAGGTCGACGGGCACGATTACCATTTCACCGACCGCGCGGGATTCGACCGGATGGTCGAGGAAGACGCGTTCTTCGAGTGGGCCGAGGTCTTCGGCCATTGCTACGGCACCCCGAAGGCGCAGATCCGCGAGCAGCTCAAGCGCGGCCACGACTTCCTGTTCGACATCGACTGGCAGGGGACCCAGCAGCTCTATCAGCGCGCGCAGGGCGACGTCGTGCGCGTATTCCTGCTGCCGCCGAGTATCGAGGCGCTCGAGCAGCGCCTGCGCTCGCGCGGCACCGACAGCGAGGAAGTCATCCGCAACCGCATGGACCGCGCCCGCTCCGAAATCAGCCACTGGGACGCCTACGACTACGTCGTCATCAACGACGACATCGAGCAGTGCTTCGCCAAGGTGAAGATGATCCTCGAGGCCGAACGCATGCGTCGCCTGCGCCAGACAGGCCTGATCGACTTCGTGCGCGAGCTGACGCGCTGAGGTCGGGCTCGCGGACCGCTAACCGGCGGAAATCAGGAATGCGGCACGGGCAGCCCTGAAGTTCGGGGTGACGGGCCTGGTGGGAGGCTTGCCCCTCCGGCCCGCCCGGTCTAGCGGCGCCAGCACAAAGCCACACAGGGAGCCCCAATGTCCGCCGATCTCGAAGCCGCGATTTCCGCCGCCTGGGAAAACCGTGCCTCGGTGACCCCCGCCAGCAGGGAGGTGCGCGAGCCGGTCGAGGCCGCGCTGGAGCTGCTCGACAGCGGCAAGGCACGCGTCGCAGAGCCCGACGGCAACGGCGGCTGGAAGGTCAACCAGTGGCTCAAGCAGGCCGTGCTGCTGTCTTTCCGGCTCAACGACAACCGGGTCATGCCAGGCGGCTCAGCCGGCGCAGCGGCGTTCGACAAGGTGCCGAGCAAGTTCGACGGCTGGGGCGAAAACCGCTTCCGCGACGCAGGCTTCCGGGTCGTCCCGGGCGCTGTCGCGCGCCGCGGTAGTTATATCGCCCGCGGCGTCGTGCTGATGCCGAGCTTCGTCAACATCGGTGCCTACGTCGACGAGGGTACGATGGTCGACACCTGGGCCACGGTCGGGAGTTGCGCGCAGATCGGCAAGAACGTGCACATCTCGGGCGGCGCCGGAATCGGCGGCGTGCTCGAGCCGCTGCAGGCCGGGCCGGTGATCATCGGCGACGGCGCGTTCATCGGCGCCCGCTCGGAGGTCGCCGAGGGCGTGCGCGTCGGCGAAGGCGCGGTGCTGTCGATGGGCGTCTACCTCGGCGCCTCGACCAAGATCGTCGACCGCGCGACGGGCGAGATTCATCAGGGCGTGGTACCACCCTACGCGGTGGTCGTTCCCGGCACCATGCCCGGCAAACCGCTGCCCGACGGCAGCCCCGGGCCCTCGTTATACTGCGCGGTGATCGTCAAGACCGTGGACGCGCAGACCCGCGCAAAAACCGGCATCAACGACCTCCTGCGCGACTGACATTGCCAGCCCTTGTCTGGCGGCTTCAGTTATGGCGCCGCGACGGCAACCAAGTCTGGCCTTCGCTCGGCGCTTCGACCCGCAGGGCTAACTGCACGTGACGCCGATCCGGCGGTACCAATTCATGCGGATCGATCCCGACCGGCTCGACCTCGTCTGACCTCGCCCGAGCGGAACATTCCGCGCGGCCAACCGTAGATTTACCCGCAAGCAGCGGGAGTGACGGCCATGGAACGCCAGGGGGACGAGATTCATCTGGAAACCGACGAAGCGCGCGGCGCGTCGTCACCCAACATCGTGCGCTGGATCCTCGCGATCAGCCTGTTCGCGGCGATCGCGCTGCTCTCGGTGATCTGGATGACCGGCGCCGCGACGCAGGATGCCGTCGAGGGCGAGGCGACCGCTGACGGCCGCGAACGCCTGCTGCAGGAATACGGCGCCCGCGGCGGGGTGCGCGCTTCTGCCGCGCAAGACACCGACAGCGTCGTCGACGATCGTTTCACCGAAATCGAGGCCGCCGAACCCGGCGATACCTCCGCCCCAGGCACGCCGCCGCGGGTCGAAAACCGCGCCGCCGACGAGCCGTCCGCACCGGAGCCCGCGGCGAGCTGAGCGCCTTCGACCCCCTCCAGCGTTTCGTCGAGGCGCAGGACGGCGTCTACTCGCAAGCGCTTGCCGAGTTGCGCGAGGGTCGCAAGGTCAGCCACTGGATGTGGTTCGTGTTCCCGCAGGTCGCCGGGCTTGGCCGCAGTTCGACCGCCAGTTCTACGCGATCCGCGGGCGCGAAGAGGCGGAGGCCTACGCGCGCCACCCTCTGCTCGGAGCGCGGCTGGGCGAATGCACCGAGGCGATGCTCGGCTGGGCCGGCCGGCGCAGCGCCGAGGCGATCCTCGGCCCAGTCGACGCGCTCAAGTTCAGGAGCTCGATGACCCTGTTTGAAGCCTGCGCGCCTGACCCGGCGCCGTTCGCCCTCGCCCTCGACGCGTTCTATGCCGGCGAGCGCGACGCGGCCACGCTCGAGCGGCTTTAGACCACCGCGGACTATTCAACCTTGGTCTCGATCGGCGCATCCCCCCGGTGCGCTGCGGCGTAGGCCTCGGCCTCGCGCAGCACCCGCATCATGTTGCGGCTGGCGATCTTCTCGAGGTCGGCCTGCGAGTAGCCGCGCCGGGCGAGCTCGGCGAACAGTTTCGGATAACCGGCGACATCCTCCATCCCGACCGGTCCCCAATCCATCCCGTCGTAGTCGCCGCCGAGGCCGATGTGATCGATCCCGGCGACCCGGCGGATGTGGTCGATATGATCGGCCATCGTCGCCACCGTCGCCTTGGGCTCGGGGTTCTGCGCGTCCCAGTCCTTCATCGCCGCCTCGACCACGGCCGGCTGGCCCTGCCACAGCGCCTTGAGCGAGGCCTGGTGCGCTTCTCGCCGGGCGTGCCACTGGCGCCGTTCCTCGCTCAGGTACCCCGGCAATCCGACGACCATGACGATGCCGCCGTTGTCCCTCAGCCGCGCAAGCACGTTGTCGGGCACGTTGCGCGAGTGCCCGTTGACGCCGCGCGCGCCCGAGTGGCTGAAGATCACTGGCGCGCGCGCCACGTCGAGCGCGTCCATCATCGTCGCCTCGCTGACGTGGCTGAGATCTACCAGCATGCCGATCCGCTGCATCTCGCGCACGACCTGCTCGCCGAACGGGGTCAGCCCGTCGTGCTCGGGATCGGCCGTGGCGCTGTCGGCCCACGGCGTGCTTTTCGAATGCGTCAGCGTCAGGTAGCGCGCGCCGAGATCGTACATCTGCCGCAGCACCGCAAGGCTGGAGGCGATCGAGTGCCCGCCTTCCATCCCGATCAGCGAGGCGATCTTGCCCTCGCGCATCGCCCGCTCGACGTCGTCGGCAGTGAGCGCGAGCGCGAGCCGCTCGGGATAGCGCGCGATCAGCCGCTTGGTGACGTCGATCTGCTCGATCGTCGCCACCGCCGCTTCCGGCTCGGGCAGATCGGCCGAGACATAGACCGACCAGAACTGCGCCCCGACGCGACCCTCTGCGAGCCGCGCGAGGTCGGTGTGCATCGCGCGCCCGCGCGGGTCGCTCGGGCCGGTATCGGTCGTGTCCTCGAAATCGAAGTCGGCAATCACGTTGCCGAAGCGTCCGCGTAGCTGGATCGGCACGTCGTTGTGCCCGTCCCACACCGGTGCCGCCGTCAGGGCAGCCTCTGCCACCTCCTCGGGCGTCTGCGCCGAGAGCGGGAGTGCGAGCGTGAATGCCGATGCGGCGAGGAGAGCGGTGACGAGCCTGACCATACGGACCTCCTGTCCACCTGAAGCCTGTCAAGAAGCGCGGCCCGGCGCAAGCGGGGACCCGGTCCCTCGAGCCCTTCCTAGCGCTTCAAGGCCTCGGCCAGCGCCATCGCCGCGGCCGGGTTTCGGTGCTTCGCCCCTGCGATCATGAAGCAGAACACATCGCCCGGCCTGCCCTCGCTGGCGCGCCGATCCCCGGCGTAGGGCAGATCCGCCGGCGCCTCGCCACGCTCCCATGCCCGGCACAGGGCCGCGATCCGATCGAGCTCGTCGGCCGGATACCCCGCAGGCTCCGCATCCTGGGCGTTCTTGCAGCGCAAGTAGGCGAAGTCCGCCGTGCGGTCAGCGATCGCGGTGCGCCCTTCCTGCTCGCACCAGACGATCGCCACTCCGGCCGCGCGGCACAGGTCGACGAACTCGGCGCAGGCGAAGCTCTCGTGGCCGACCTCGATCGCGTGGCGCAGCGGCAGGCCCTTCAGCTCCTTCGGCAGCAGCGCAAAGAACGCGGCGATGTCCTCGGCCTCGAATTTCTTGGTTCCCATCAGCTGCCACAGGATCGGCCCTAGCCGGTCGCCGAGTTCCTCGATCCCCTGCCCGAAGAAGCGCGGCAGCGCCTCGCCCGCCGCGGCAAGCACCTTGCGGTTGGTGATGTACGACGAGCCCTTGACCGCGAACACGAACCCCTCGGGCGTCGCCTCGCGCCACTTGCGGAAGCTCTCGGGCTTCTGCAACGAGTGATAGGTGCCGTTGATCTCGATCGCACCGAGCTGCCGGCTGGCCCATTCGAGCTCGCGCTTCTGCGCCAGCCCCTCGGGATAGAATGCGCCCTTGCGCCACTCGGGATAGACCCAACCGCCGATGCCCGTGCGAATCATGCTGCGCCCTTCAGTCAGAGGGAACCGAACCTCGCGGTGCGCCATTTCGCTCCCGACGAAAGCGTCGGAGAGGAGCTTCGCATGGCCGTCGAGGCTGTCTGGAACGACCAGGTCATCGCTCATAGCGACCGCACGGTTGTAGTGGAAGGCAACCACTACTTCCCTCGCGAGGACGTCGACCCCTCGGTGCTCGAGCGGAGCCCCACGACCAGCGAATGCCCGTGGAAGGGCACCGCGCATTACTATACGATCGAGGTCGACGGCGCCCGCAACGCGGATGCCGCCTGGTATTACCCCAATCCCAAGCCGGAGGCCGCAGCCATACGTGACCGGATTGCCTTCTGGAACGGCGTCGAAGTGATCGGGGCGTGACTGCGGTCAAGGCGCTGATCGAGGAGCTGCGGCTGCTGCCGCACCCGGAGGGCGGCTGGTACCGCGAGACCTGGCGCGCCGCGGCCAACGAGGGGGAACGGGCCGCGGCGACGGCGATCCTGTTCCTGCTCGAGGCGCACCAGCGCTCGCACTGGCACCGCGTCGACGCTGCCGAGATCTGGCTTTGGCACGCCGGCGATCCGCTGCTGCTGTCGCTCGCCGCCAATGATGAGGGCCCGGTGCGCGACGTCCGGCTTGGCCCCGACGTGCTCGCCGGCGACTGCCCGCAGTACGTCATCGCACCCCACGAATGGCAGGCCGCCGCGCCGCTCCCCGGCAAGCGCGGGTTCACGCTCGTCTCGTGCGTGGTGGCGCCGGCGTTCGAGTTCGCCGGCTTCACGCTGGCCCCGCCCGATTGGCATCCAGGCGCGCGCGGCTGGCCGTAGTAGGCGCAGCGCCATCGGCCGACCGCGGACATGCGGCAGCCGACCCTCGACCCGCGGCTGTTCCAGCGAGCCGGAGTGTCAGCCGATAGCACTTGAGAGCGACGCCCGGATCGGCGAGATTGCCTGCATTTGCCGGCCACTGCCCGAGGAAGCCTCGAGCATCCCGGATTGAATCCAGACCACAGTAAAGGAGATCGGACGATGCGCAGGATCGTGATGATGGCATTTCCGGCCGCGCTGGCCGTGATGGCAGCCGGCATTCCCGCAACCGCGACGGCCCAGCAGGAGCAGGCGGAACAGGCCTCCAGGGCCGAGCACTATTCGGTCGAAACCACCCCGTGCGGCAAGCTGATCGACGATCCGGCCGCCGCCGCGATCCTCGAGCGACTGATCCCGACGGTGTGGGGCAACTCGATGTTCCAGACTGCCGGACGCGAGCTGACCCTGCGGGCGATTCAGCAGTACGAGCCCGTGCTCACCGAGCAGAAGCTCGCCGAGATCCAGGCCGAATTCGACAAGATTCCGGCGAAGTCCTGACCGGCGGGCGGGCATCGCCCGCCGACAGTCGAGACCTCAGTCTTCCTTGCCCGCGACGCCGTAGGTGATCGCGGCGTTGCGCGTCTTCTGGAACTCGGGGACGGTCATCCCCTTGAACGCGGCGTAGATGTCGATGTTGCCGATACCGGTGACCGCACCGAGCTTCTCGAGCATGAAGAAGATCACGCCGTAGTGGATCATGCCGATCCAGTCGCGCTCGCGCACGAGCCGACGCTCTTCGTCGGTCAGCCCGGCCTCGATCATGGTGCCTTCCTCGTCCTCGCGGAACTTCTTGCGCACCGCCGGATCGGTCAGCGAGTGGAGGAAATGGTTGAGGCGGAATGCCTTGACCGAACGCTCGATGGTGAACGGATAGGTCCCGGGCATCTCGTCGGCGCCTTCGTAGTCCCACATCGCGCGCTGGCGGGTCTTCTCCGGGTCCTCGACGGGCGGATCCTTCGAGACTTCCTCGAAGATCATGGTCGCGATCGGGGTCATCGACGGCAGGAAGTAGGTCTTGTGAGTGACCTCGACCTTCTCCGACAGCGCGCCGCGCATCATCATCCACATCACGACCTCGGCCCCTTCCCAGCCGCCGCGACGGGCGAGTTCGGCGATCGGCAGGTCGAGCAGGCTCTCGGGATCCTTCTCGAGCAGGTCCATGAACTCATGGTCCCACTCGGGGTTGTTGAACCCGCAGCCCTCGCCGTGGACCTGGTGGCTGAGTCCGCCGGTGCCGGCGATCGCCACCTTGATGTCCTTCGGGTAGCTGAGGATCGCCTGGCGCAGGCTCTTGCCGAACTTCCAGAACCGCCGCGCGCTCGGCAGAGGCACGGTCAGCACGCCGCAGACGATCGGCAGCAGCCGTACGGCCCAGCCCTTGTCGTCGTGATCGACCATCACCGACAGCGGCGAGAACGCGCCGTGGTCGAGGTTCTTGCCCTGGAAGTAGCTGAGGTCGAACTCGTTCGCGACCATCACGCGGGCGACGTGCGCGGCGAACTCGGGATCACCCTTGATCGCGGGGATGTCGCGCGGCCCGCCGCCCTCGTCGGCCGGGCCGAACTCCTCGCCCACGCCGAGCGCGAAGTGGCTGTAGTGGTCGAAGAACGCGGTCATGTGGTCGTTGTAGATGTAGACCAGCACGTCCGGCTTCTTCTCACGGAACCACTGCTGGACCGGCCCGTAGCCCTCGAAGATCGGTTTCCACACCGGGTCGTCGAACTTCTTCGCATCCTTGGCGAAGGCGATGGTGGGGGTGTGCGACGTGGCGATACCGCCGACGATCGTGGCCATGGGACGTTCCTCTCAACCTGGCGCAGCCGGACGGCGCGCGTCGTCTCGCCTGCACGATGGCATGTGGGCAGGCATTGCCACAAGTCAAATTACGGATGCGTGAAGATCTCGCGTACCCGAAAACGAAAGCGGGCGAAGCAGCGTGAGCCGCTTCGCCCGCGTCGATCGTCCGCGCCCCAGGCGCGCCCGACCTCAGCTCAGGTGCTTGGAGACCTTCGAAGTCAGCTCGAACATCGTGATCTGCGCGTTGCCGGTGACAGCGGCAAGCTTCTCGTCCGGGTTGATGTTGCGCTTGTTGACCTTGTCCTGCAGGCCGTTGGCCTTGATGTACTTCCACACGTTGGAAGTGACCTCGGCGCGCGTCATCGGGCCCTTGCCGACCACGCCCTCCAGCGCGGGCGAGAGATTGACCGGCTTGTTCAGAGCATTGTTCTTGGCCGCCATGGTATTCCCTTTCCTTTGCAGTCTTGACGCGGGGCCTCCCCGCCGTCCTCATCCCAGTTCGGCTCGCGTCGAACGCCGCGTGCGCCGCGCCGTGCCCGACGAGGCACGCTCGGCATCCGCGGCCGCTCCTCGCGGCTCCGCCTGAGCAGGTGCCCGGCTGTGCCCCGTTGCCCCGAGGATGGCAAGGGCGCCGGAGACGGTTTTCGCCCAAGTTTTGCGCCCTCTCGCGCCCAGTAGTGGAAAACTGCCGCCCAGCCGTGCTTGCTTCGGCCCCAAAGGCTTCGTAGCCTCGCCAGCAAGACGTAGGGGGCAGGGCTTTGACGGGGTTGGTTTTTTCGATTCGCGGCAAACGGCTGGTCCTCGCTGCCGCCTGCGCGGCGATGGTCGCGGGCTGCGGAGGCAGCAGCGGCGGCGGGAGCGGTCCGCCAACCGCCGGCGTCACACCAACGCCGACACCCAGCCCCTCGCCGACGACCGCAACCTGCTCGCTGCGGGCGCGGCAGGACTGGGTTCTCGCGCAGTTGCAGGAATGGTACCTGTTTCCCAACCTGCTCGACACCACGGTCAACCCGGCAAACCACACCTCCGTCGACAGCTACATCGATGCGCTCGTCGCGCCCGCACGCGCACAGAGCCGTGACCGGTATTTCACCTACCTGACTTCGATCGCCGAGGAACAGGCCTACTACGAACAAGGCGAAACCGCCGGGTTCGGCTTCCGCCTTGGCTACGACGTCGGCGGCAACCGGGTGTTCGTGATCGAGGCTTTCGAAGGTGCCCCGGCACTCGCCGCCGGTATTGACCGCGGCGTGGAGATCCTCCAGATCGGCTCGCAATCGGTCAGCAGGCTGATGGCCTCGGGCGGCCCGGCCGCGGTGATCCAGGCGCTCGGCCCCGACACGGCCGGCACAGCGCGCGCGTTCACCTTCCGCACTCTCTCGGGCACGCAGTTCACCGCCACGCTGACCAAGGCGGTGTTCGAGATCGACCCGGTTTCCGATCGCTACGGCGCCAAGATCATTTCCGACGGCGGGCGCCAGGTCGGCTATCTCAACCTGCGCAACTTTATCGACACGGCCGACCCCAATCTCCGGGGAGCCTTCGCCTACTTCAAGGCGCAAGGCGTGACCGAGCTGATCGTCGACCTTCGCTACAACGGCGGCGGCCTGATCTCGATCGCCCGGCTGTTCGGCGATCTGATGGGCGCCGGTCGGGCCGGACAGGTCTTCTCCTACGTCACTTTCCGCGATTCGAAAGCGAACGAGAACGAAACCTACGCCTTCCGCGCGCAACCCGAAGCGATCGCGCCGACCCGGATCGCCTTCATCGGCACCGGCGGCACCGCCTCGGCGAGCGAGATGGTGATCAACGGCATGGACCCGTACCTCGGCGCGAACATGGCGCTCGTCGGCAGCAACACCTACGGCAAGCCGGTCGGGCAGATCGCGCTCGACCAGCCGGCCTGCGACGATCGGCTGCGCGCTGTCGCGCTCAAGATCGAGAACGCCAACCACCAGGGCGAGTACTACACCGGTCTCGCCTCTACAGTCGCCAACACCTGCCGCGCCAACGACGACATCGGCCACCAGCTCGGCGACCCGGACGAGGCAATGGTGCGAGTGGCGCTCGATTTCCTCGCCGGGCGCAGCTGCACCGCGATCTCGGGCGTGGCCGCCAAGGCGACGGCGACGCTGGCCCCGGTCCGCGTTGCCCCCGAGCGTGCGCTGCTCGTCCCGGTGCGCCCGGCGAAAACCACCGACTTCGAACTGCCCGGCGTCTACTGAGGCTTGCGCTCCCGCTCGGCGCAACCGCCGGGGCTCATGGAGCAGAAGCCCCGGTCCTCCCCGAACTCGTCTCGGGGAAGGCTTACGCGAACCGGAACGCCGACACCGCGCCGCCGAGCACCATCTCGCCGTAATCGCGTGTCCCCGGCGCGGCCGAGGCGCCGGCGGGGACCATCAGCGGCAGCAGGTGCTCCTCGCGCGGATGGCACAGCCGCGCCCAAGGCGCCTCGGTCCACCGTGCGAGCAGGGCCTTGCGCTCGCGGGGCGGAGCAGCGGCCGCCTCTGCGAGCCAGCGGTCGAACTGCCGCGAAGGCTCGGCCACGCGCGGATCGCCCATTGCGCGCAGGTTGTGGAAGCTCATGCCCGAGCCGAGCACCAGCACCCCTTCCTCGCGCAGGGGTGCCAGGGCTTCCCCCGCGGCGAGGTGCAGCGCCGGGTCGAGCGAGGCGTGGAGCGACATCTGCACGACCGGGACGTCCGCCTCGGGAAAGGCCACCTTGAGCGGCACGAACACCCCGTGATCGAAACCGCGTCCACGGTCGATGGCTGCCGGGATGCCCGCTTGGCCCAGCAACTCCGCAGCGCGTTCGGCGAGCCACGGCGCGCCGGGCGCGGGCCAGCTCAGGCGATAGGTCTCGGGCGGGAAGCCGTAGTAATCGAAGATCAGGCCCGGATGCCCTTCGCTGCCGGTGAGCGCGAAAGCCCGCGCCTCCCAGTGGCCTGAGACGACCAGCAGCGCCTTCGGCCGCTCGGGCAGCGAGGCGGCGAGGCCGCGCAGGTAGGCTTCCATCCGCGCCCAGATCCCCTGCGGGTCCGGCATGAAAAAGCACGGCCCGCCGCCGTGCGGGATGTAGAGGCTCGGCTGCGCGGCGGGACGAGGATCGCTCATCCCGCCGCTATAGCCATGTCAGGCGTCTTCACCAGCCAGGCCGGCGAGTTCGCGCACCTGCTCGAGGTGCCCCTCGACCACCGGTGCCGCTTCGGCCGCGAACGCCTTCAACGGCTCCACCGTGCCCCTCTCGGCCTGCCCCTGCAGCAGCGTCAGCGCCTGCTCGCGCGCGGTGACCTGCTGCTGGAGGTAGGTCTGGTCGAACTGGTCGCCGGCGTTGCGCAGCGCATCGAGCAGCTGCTGATGCTGCGGCAGCAATTGCGGCGGCACCGCGAGCGGGGCGCCGCCCGCGACCACCGCGGCGCTGAGTTTCTCGCTTGCGGCAGTGTGGTCCTCGATCATCTTAGCCGCGAAATCCTTGACCTCCTGGCGCGTCGCCTGCTCCTGCGCGAGACGGGCGGCCTCGATCTCGAACCGGTTGCTCGAAGCGGCGAGGTCGACGAAGCCCTGCGGCGTCGAGGGATCGGGTGCGGCCGTCGCGGTGTCGTCCGCGGCGAGTGTCTCGTCGGTCTGGTTGTCAACGGCGTCGCCGCCGCAGGCAGTGAGGGCGAGCGCGGCGGCGGAGAGGAGTGCAAATCGTAGAGTCATCGGTCATGTCCTGTCGTTGGGGAGTCCCCACGCAACCGGACAGCAAGCGGCAAGTTCCTCGATTTGCCGCATTTTGGCCAAATTTCAGGGCTGCTCGGGCCCCTCGAACGGCCTGCGCTCGGTCCAGCCGCAGCCGTTGCGCTGCTCCGCGCCGATCTGCAGCGTGATCGTGAACGGATAGGTCCGGTCCGACATCCCGTCGCTGCATTCGAGCGGGGTCACCGCCATCTCGAAGTCCGCCCCGTCGAGCGACCCGCTGTACGCCAGCCCTCCGCGCCCCTCGAAGCGCTCGACCGCGATCGCCGTGCCCTCCGGATCCTCGGGCGTGGAATAGGTCAGCGTCGTGCCCGACACGCTCCCACCCCAGAACGGCTCGGTGCCGGTGAAGCGCAGCGTCTCGTCCGGCCAGATGCCGTCGAAGGCGACGGTCGAAGCGGCATCCGGAATCGTCGCGTCCCCGCCCGAGGCCGCGGAATCCGCCCCGGGCTGGCAGCCGGCGAGCAGCGCCGCGGCCGCGGCGGCGAGGACCGCACGAAGCGGTGTCACGGTATCGGTCATCGCCACATTCTAGGCGATCCGCGCCCGCGGCAAAGGCCTTCTCGACCAGCGGTGCCAAGATTCGTTTGCGATGCCCCCGCCGCTCGGTCACTCTCCAGGCAAACAATACTTCGAGTCGCATCCTGAATCTTCTAAGGGGGGAGTTATCGCGATGTGGACTATCGATAACAACGGCACGTTGAAGCTGAATGAAACTCCTGTCGAACAGATCAAGTCGAACAATACCAGCGGACCTTTTGGCGCTACTCCGAAAATAGCGGTCATTCATTTCACGGCCGGCGGCACCGCCCGGTCTTCGGCCGAGTGGTTTCGCCATCCCGGCAACACCGGTTCTTCGGCCCACGTGGTGATCGAACGCGACGGGACCGTGATCCAGTGCGTCAGCTTCAAGAAGGTCGCCTGGCACGCCGGCAAGTCGCGCTGGCGCGACCTCGTCGGGCTCAACCGCCACTCGTTCGGGATCGAGCTCGCCAACTGGGGCGCGCTGCGCCCGTCGGGCGGCGGCTGGGTGACCTCGACCGGCAAATCGATCGCCGATCCGTTCATCGGCGTCCACCGCAACGGCAACCCCGACGGATCGACGCGGCCGATCGGCTGGGAACCCTATCCGCAGGAGCAGGTCGAGGCCGCGGCAGGCGTGGTCGGCGCGCTCGCCGCCGCCTACGGCGTCAACGAGATCGTCGGCCACGACGACATCGCCCCGGTCCGCAAGTCGGACCCCGGCCCGGCCTTCAGCATGACCCGGTTCCGCCAGCAGGTGCTCAATCCCCGGCGCGACGACGGCGACAACATCGGCACGGTCGCGGTCGCCAGCGGCCTCAACCTGCGCACCGGCCCGGGGACCGGCCATCCGGTGATTACCGCGCTGCCGAAGGGCACCAAGCTCCAGCTGCTCTCGGCGCAGGGCAACTGGCTCGAGGTCAGCCAGCTCGACGCGGGCGAGCACCCGGTCCTCACCGGCTGGGTCCACGGGCAGTACGTCTCGATCGACTAGCCCCGCGCCCCGCCCGCCCTGCCCCGCGGCCGGCAGACACGGCGCGCGAAGCGGGCTAGGGTCGCGCATCGGCTCCTTCGCCGCGCGGATCGTCGGCCGAAGTTGCCCCACGCGAAGGCCGGAACGCCCCGGCAGGCCGGCCGTTCGCACGGTAAGGAGAGCGATCGATGCCGCGATCCCGCACCCTCGCCGTCGCGCTGGGCGTCGTGCTGGGCGGGCTGCTGCTCGGCTCGGTGATCGGGAGCGCGGCCGACCCGAAGCTGAAGACCCCCGCCGAGCGCGCCTCACCGGCGGCGCGGGTCAGCGAGCCAGCGAGCGACCCGAGCGAGAACCTGATGGTCGAATTCGCCCCCTACCCCGATCGCTATCCGCCGCCGTTCGCCGACGAGGTCATCACCGACTGGACGCCGGACTACCCGGCCTGGACCTACAGCGACTTCGACAGCGACTCCGGCAGCGACACCGGTATCGGCCCCGGCGAGGAGCGCGCCGCGCCCCTCCCGCACGAGCGTGAAACCGGCGCCGACGCTTCGCCCCCCGAACCGGGTCCCTTGCCGCCCGAGCCCCGCATCCCCGGAGGCCTCGACGCGCTCTATTGAGCGGGCGCAACGGGCTGAAAAAGGGCCCACAAGGCACACCCTGTGCCCCTTGGAGGGCCCGCCTTCGGGTTCGAAATTCACCAGCCTTGCCAGCCGGTTACGGCGCCAGGCACGAGCACGGGCCCAAGGGCACAGCTCTCCGGGGAAAGAGGCATGTGGGCCCGTCAAGGGATCGGCGGAGGGCGCGGGTTCGGGTCCCGGCTTTGCGCGGGGCTGCGCAAGCGGCGGCTGGCAAGCAGACCGTGTCAAAGAGCCGAATCGGAACGTATCAGGAACATTGGATGTAGGAAAGCGGTTGTGCGACCCGTGTGCCTGTCGAGGGGCAATTTCCTCCCTCTCCCCTTGGGCGCAAGGATCGGTGACAGGCGGTCGGGCGCAGCGTCGCACGAGTCCCCCCTCTCCCAACCCTCTCCCCTGAAGGGCGAGGGCTTCAGGCGCGCCGGGCCTTGAGGGTGCCGCCGGGAAGCGGGTGGACGAACTCGGCCGCCTCGCGCTCCGGGTCGAGCCAGCCGAAGCAGTCCTCGGGGCTCAGCAGCACGATCTGGCGGTTGTGGTAGGGCTTGACGTCGGGCCCCGGCTCGCAGGTCAGCAGCGTGAACGCCTCGCCGACCGTGGCGTCGGCGCGGACGATCCCGGCGATCCCGAACCAGGGGTGCCGCGGCCACTCGAACAGCCAGCGGTCCTTGCGTTTCGCCTTCGGGTCCTCGGGAGTCGTGAACTCGTAGAACCCGTCAGCCAGCACCACGGAGCGCTCGGCCGGCGCGAACCGGCGCCCCTCGCCGCGGAAGTTGAACACCGGCTTGCCGGTCGGCCCGGGCCAGCTCCACCGCCGCTCGACCAGCTCGACCGCCCCGCCCGCGGCGCGGCGCAGCAGCGGTGCGCGCTCGGTGATCCGCACGTCGCGCGGCTCGAAGTTCGGCACGCCCTCGGGAAAGCCGACCTCCATCCCCAGCTCGCGCGCGAGCCCGAGGATCGCGTCAGGCGCCTTCTCCATCCGGTAGAGGTTGCACATCGCACCACCCTAGCGATGCGCAATGCCTACTTTAAGTGCCGTCGCAATCCCCGTAGGTTGCCCTGCCTTGGGGGGACGACGACATGGCCAACCTCGATGACGATCTGCAGGGTATCGGAGGGTGGCTCGCCTTCTTCCTCATTACGCTCGGCGTGATCACGCCGCTCACGACGCTGTTTTCGGTGGCGACGCTGACCGCGGATACGGAAACGGCCGCGGGCTTCGGCGCGATGTGGGGGCAATTGCTCGCCCTCGAATGGACCGTCGCCGGGGTGTCGATCGCCGGGTGCTGGGTGGCGGTCTGGCACTTCTTCAAGGTGCGGAGCTGGCGGACGGTTCGCCTCGCCGTCGCCACGCTGTGGGTCCTGTGCCTGCTGGCGCTGGTGGTAGAGCCCCTCGGCGTGGCGTTCCTTGCCGGCCTGAACTACGGGGACCTGTTCGCCGGCGCGCCGGGCGAATTTCTTCGCCCGCTCGTCTACAGCTCGATCTGGACGGCCTACCTGCTCAAGTCGGTGCGTGTGGCCAACACCTATCCCGTCGACGGTTCGGCCGAGGAAATCGCTGAGGTCTTCGAATAGTGCGCCGGGCGGTGCTGGACGCGCGCCGCCGCAGGGCCTATCCTCGCCCGATCCCCGGGGGACCGCTGATGCGCGGTTGAGAGGAAGGCAGCAGCCTTCGACCCGCCGAACCTGATCCGGCTGACACCGGCGTAGGGAGGGAGCGGCGTTCAGCTCTCCCTCCAGTCATGGAGAGCAGCGATGGCCGACATCAATTCCCACCTCGAAATAGGCGTCACCACCGGACCGATCCGCGGCAGCCGCAAGATCCACGTCGGGCCGCTGCGGGTGGCGATGCGCGAGATCGACCTCGAGCCGTCGAGCGGCGAGCCGCCGGTGCGCGTCTACGATACCAGCGGCCCCTACACCGACCCCGAGGCGACGATCGACATCGCCGCCGGCCTGCCCCAGCTGCGCCGCCCCTGGCAGCTCGCCCGCGGCGACATCGAGGAATACGACGCGCGGCCCGTGCGCCCCGAGGACAACGGCCAGCTCGGCCCCGACCGTTCGGGCGGCGTCCCCCCGTTCCCGCACGTCGCCAAGCGCGTGTTCCGCGCGAAGGCGGGGGGCAACATCAGCCAGATGCACTACGCCCGCCGCGGGATAATCACCCCCGAGATGGAATACGTCGCCACGCGCGAGAACCTCGGACGCGAGCGCCTGCGCGAGGCCGCCGCGCGCGACGGGCAGGACTGGGGCGCAAGCATCCCCGACTACGTCACCCCCGAGTTCGTCCGCGACGAGGTCGCCCGCGGCCGCGCGATCATCCCCAGCAACGTCAACCACCCCGAAGCCGAGCCGATGGCGATCGGCCGCAACTTCCTCGTCAAGATCAACGCCAACATCGGCAACTCGGCGGTCGCCAGCGACGTCGCCAGCGAAGTCGACAAGATGGTCTGGGCGATCCGCTGGGGCGCCGACACGGTGATGGACCTCTCGACGGGGCGCAACATCCACGACACCCGCGAATGGATCATCCGCAACAGCCCGGTGCCGATAGGGACAGTCCCCATTTACCAGGCCCTTGAAAAGGTGGGCGGCGTCGCCGAGGAACTCACCTGGGAGATCTTCCGCGACACGCTGATCGAGCAGGCCGAGCAGGGCGTCGACTACTTCACGATCCACGCCGGCGTGCGCCTGCCGTACATCCCGCTGACCGCGAAACGCGTCACCGGCATCGTCAGCCGCGGCGGCTCGATCATGGCCAAGTGGTGCCTCGCGCACCACAAGGAGTCGTTCCTCTACGAACGCTTCGACGAGATCACCGAGATCATGAAGGCCTACGACATCGCCTACTCGCTCGGCGACGGCCTGCGCCCCGGCTCGATCGCCGACGCCAACGACGAGGCCCAGTTCGCCGAACTCTACACCTTGGGCGAGCTCACCAAACGCGCCTGGGCGCAGGACGTCCAGGTCATGATCGAGGGCCCCGGCCACGTGCCGATGCACAAGATCAAGGCCAACATGGACAAGCAGCTCGAGGCCTGCGGCGAGGCGCCGTTCTACACCCTCGGCCCGCTCGTCACCGACATCGCCCCGGGCTACGACCACATCACCAGCGGCATCGGCGCGGCGATGATCGGCTGGTACGGCACCGCGATGCTCTGCTACGTCACCCCCAAGGAGCACCTCGGCCTGCCCGACCGCGACGACGTCAAGGTCGGCGTGGTCACCTACAAGCTCGCCGCCCACGCCGCCGACCTCGCCAAGGGCCACCCGGCCGCCAAGGTCCGCGACGACGCGCTCAGCCGCGCGCGGTTCGAGTTCCGCTGGCGCGACCAGTTCAACCTGTCGCTCGATCCCGACACCGCCGAGCAGTACCACGACCAGACGCTCCCCGCGGAAGGCGCCAAGACCGCGCACTTCTGCTCGATGTGCGGGCCGAAGTTCTGCTCGATGAAGATCACGCAGGAAGTGCGGGAGTTCGCGGCGAAGCAGAACCAGCAGGCCGACGGCTTCCTCGCCGCCAAATCCTCCCCGAGCTTGCTCGGGGAGGGGGACCATTCGGCGCAGCCGAATGGTGGAGGGGCGCCCTCCGTCGACCCCGAGCTAGCCGAAGCCGGCATGAAGCAGATGAGCGAAGTCTTCCGCGAAACCGGCAGCGAGCTTTACATGGGCGCGGGAGGGCGGGAACACGACTGATCGCGAAAGCTGGAACCTGTAGAAACGGGCGAGGGTTTCTCGAGAAGTAGCGAAATCTACCCCTCTTCGCCCTGATCTTCCGCCATGCTCGCTCTAACGACAGCCAATAACTCGGCTTGCCGTTCCGTGTTCTTAAAGATGTTGCCCGGATACGCGTCCGGAAATTTGTCGTTCACGCCAGCGATAACATATTCCAGCACGGCCAGTGTAATGTTGGAAATGTCGACGTTGCTTATCGTTTCGAGAGGATCGTCTGACGACCTGTCTAGTTCGAGGATCTCAAAGACGACAAAGAGGATGAAGCGATTGGCGTGAACCGCCGTAAGGCGCTCGCGCCCCTCAAGCTCTTTTGAGGCCGTTTCTAACGTATCGTCGACAATGAAGGCCGTCCGAACGGCGCCCCAGAGCCAGGCGGCGGAGGTCTCTTCATTAAACAGCCGGGTGTACGGCTCCCGCTTCGTATTTTCCCACAACCCGCCGATATAGCGCTTAGCTGCAACCGCGAGGCGCAGATCCCCGGACGCGCATGCCGCGGCAACCGTCGCAAGACGGATGGTAAAGCCTTCCGTTTTACCCGGCTCATCCTCACCCCGTCGGAACGTATAAATTAGTCCCAATTGCGCCGCTTCGCGCCGAATACGGTCTTGGTTGGGATCTGCCGCGACAAAGTCCACCGGACTCAAGTCGTTCTGAGTATTGTTAGCAGTGGTAACTTCGACTGAAAAATTTTCTGGCGTTCCCGTCAGTGATATAACCCGAAGGTGAACCGATACCTCCGATAAGTCCGCCCCTTCACCCTTTGCTTTCGCGAGAGAACTTATCGTCTGCGCGCCATTTATTACACTAATTCTCTTAACATCGAAAACACCGGTATCTGTGTTATTGCCACCCATTGGCTGTTTTTCGATTTCATCACAAATCGCTGTAATGCCGTTATTAAAATACCAAAACTTCTCAGGATCATCCCTGCTCGTTGCCCTGATCCCGTCATTCACTTCAGATTTCTCAATGGCATAGCGGAGATTTTCCGCAAACAGGCGCTGGTCGTGGGCTTCATACCATGCCACCACATCCGCACCTGCCACGGAGCCATATGCCGCCTTATACGGCTTCTCACGCAGCCCCCAGTTCTTGAGCAGGACGGTCACATCGATATTTTCAGGCCGCACATGAGACCTTGCAGTCTCGGCGGCCTCTTTCAACGTAAACTCATGGAAAACCATGAGTTCGCCATATTTGTTTTCTTCCGACAGCAGGTGCTCAAGATCCCTGGCAATGTCTTCGGACAACTCCTGCTCGCTGGTATGCGCAACGACGAGCACCACTTTGGTATCTATGTCCTTTAAGAGATTTTCGACACGCGGAGCGTGCGGGTGCAGGTTGGCATTCCTGTCGTCCCATTGCAGTCGAATAACCCGCTTGCACCCATCCCGGAACCGAACGAATTCGTTCAGCTTGAATCCTTTGTTTACATTAGAACTGAATTTACTTTGGCCTAGAATGATGGTTTTCGTCGCTTCATTCACAAGAATACAGTCGACACCATCGTCAAGGGCGCCGTCCGTGATTGCCGCAGCCGCCTCTTCCGGGCTGGCTCCCGCATAGTGCAGGAGTGACAGAGCCATGTAGGCTCTCGTCAGAAATCGTTGTTCAGCCCCAGCCTCATCTGGCGCTTCGTCAGCGGCGACTACGATCAATCCATCGAAGATTTGGTGCAAGCGCTGCGCAATTTGCCCGATGATCGGCGGAGGCGCTGAATTGTCTGCCGGATCGTTACTCACAGTGATCTCCCCCTTTATTGCAGTGGAATAGGGAGACGAGCCTTTGTCAACAGGTTAAGGCTCTGGGCCGCGGTGCAGATCTCCCAAACTCGATTACGGTGGCACGATTACGGTGAGCGATTACGGTGACAGTGCACTCAAGACATGACCTACGCCTCCGCCGCCACCGGCCCCTTCTATCACGGCACCCACGCCGACCTCGCGCCGGGCGACCTGCTCACCCCCGGCAACCGCTCCAACTACGCCGACCGCAAGCTGTCGTGGATCTACTTCTCCGGCACGCTCGACGCGGCCATCTGGGGCTGCGAGCTGGCCAGGCATGGCCCTCTCCCCTTCAGGGGAGAGGGTTGGGAGAGGGGGCCGGGCGCAGCACCGGCGCGCACCGCGGAGCCCCCTCTCAACTTCGGCTAGGCGACAAGTCGCCAAGCCTTCGTATCTCTCCCCTGAAGGGGAGAGAGCCGAGGCGTGCAACCCGACCCAGTCCTACCACTCGCGCGAGCCGCCACGCGTCGTCGGCGAGGTCGAGACCTGGGAGCCGCACCCGCGCCCTCTTGTCGTTCCTTGGCGCCTCGCCGAGATGAAGGCCGCCCCAAGTATCGACAGGCGAGACCACTCGTCTCCGGCAAGCTCAGTGCAGCGCCGCCCGCAACGACGCGTGCGCATGGCCCCGCGCCGACACCAACTCCCCGCGCCACGCGCGCTCGTGGAAGAAGAACGCCACTGCGTTCACCATCGGCTCGATCAGCGCGATGCCGCCGGCGATCGCGACCGAGCCGGTCAGCACGAAGGCAACCGTGAACCCGACCGACAGGTGCAGCGCCAGGAAGGTCAGCGTCTTGGCGAAGTCGCGGCTGGCGAAGTGTCTCATGGCGGAGCCGATCTATTGCGAACCGTTCGCAATATCCAGCGAGACGTCACGCTCTGAGTAATCGCCTCCGTCGATGAAGGTTCGCCCTTCGGTCGCCCATCCGGAGCTTGCCGGAGGACCTGAGCCCGTCCCTCGATCGCACCGCCGCGGGGCGCTGCGGCCGCCTTTTCACCGCCAGGTCCACCCTCGCGCTCGCCGCGGGCAAGCCATTCGAGGACGAGCTGGCCGAGTGGTTCGGCAGCGTCTCGGGTCCTGACAGCCTCACGAGATGGGCAGGAGAAGCGGGGACTCACGCGGAGACGCGGAGAGGGCGTGGATGGGGCGAAGCCGCCTTCGATTGCCCGCGTCGCTCCTGACGCGATGCCCCGTTCGAGCAGAGCGGCTTCGCCGCTGGTGCAACCTCCTCGCGTCTTGGCGTCCTGGCGCGAGAAATTCCCGGCACCTCACGCGAAGGGTTCTTACCCCGCCTGCGCGCTGCGCGAAGCCGCCGCCAGGGCCCGCGCCAGCTCGTCCGGCATCGGATTCGCCGGCGAGAACGTCACCCCGGTTTTCGTCGCCTTGAGCCCTGCCGCCGCGATCTCCGCCGCGCAGGCGGCAATCGCCTCGGGCGCCACGTAGAGCCCGCCCTGCCTGCTGAACGCCGCGTAGCCGGCGACGATCGCCTCGCCGATCCGGAACCCCGGCATGCCGTACGCGATCACTTCCTCGGCATCGGGCAGCGCCCCGGCCAGGACCTTGCGCAAGCGGGCGAGTTGCGGGCGGAGCGGCTCGGGGGCCGCGGCGATGTAGACGTCGTGATCGGCAACCATCGCCCGAGACCGTAGCAGCTTGCGGCCTGCGGACCCAGGGCGCCGCGCCGGGGCGAGCTTCGCCAGCCGACCTCGTGCGAGAATACCGGGCCACTTCGCCCGCCTACCCGGCGAGGGGCGCCTCCTCGAATGCGGTCTCGAGCGTGATTTCGCAATTGAGCAGCTTCGAGATCGGGCAACCCGCCTTGGCCTCGCTGGCCAGCCGCTCGAACTCGGCGCGCTCGATTCCCGGCACGCGGCCGGTCAGCGCGAGGGCGGAGCGGGTCACGGTGAAGCCGTCACCGTCCTTCTCCAGCGTCACCCTGCAGGTGGTCTCGAGCGTGCCTTCGGTATGGCCGGCGCGGGCGAGTGCGAAGCTGGTGGCCATCGTGAAGCAGCTGGCGTGCGCGGCGGCGATCATCTCCTCGGGGTTGATCCCGGCCTCGCCCGCGAACCGGCTGGCGAACCCGTAAGGCGCATCGAGCACGCCCGAGGCGGTCGAGACATGCCCGCGGCCGTCCTTGCCGAGGCCTTCGTAGCGTGCGGTGGCGGTGTTGACGGTCATCGGAGGACTCCCTGCTGGCGAATGATGCGACCACCCGACCAGCGCGCGAGCCCCCGACGCGGTTCCCCCTCGCAAATGGCCCTCTCCCCTCCAGGGGGAGGGTTTCTCCAAAAGCCCTCTCCCCTTCAGGGGAGAGGGTTGGGAGAGGGGACGTCGCGACTCGCAACCGCCACCCGGACACTCGCGCCACGCCGCGCGTTGCCTGCGGCATGGCCGACAACCTTTCCCCGCTGTCCACCGTTCAGTCCGCCCGCGCCGCGCTGCGCTTCGGCAATCGCGTCTCGCTCGACGCCGAGGTCAGCGTCACCCCGCTCGGCCTGCTGGCGATCGGCGCGCTGGTCTCGGCGATCCTGCCCTCGGTGCCGCCGATCGTGCGGGCCGCGGGCAAGGCCGCCCGCGCGCGCCGGAAGGCGGGGCGCGCGGGCGGGGCCGAGGCATCGGACCAGCCCTCCGGCAGGATGAGGCCCGGGCGCGATCGCCGGGCGGACCCGGCGCCCGGCTGAAGCGTTCCCGGCCCATGCTCAGCCACGTTTCCCTTGGCACCAACGACGCGGCGCGCGCCGCGGCGTTCTACGATCCGGTCCTCGCGGTGCTCGGCATCGGCAAGGGCAGGCGCCGCGGCGGGTCGATCGACTACAGCGCCGCGACGATCGGCTTCAGCCTCGAACAGCCGGTCGACGGCAAGCCCGCCAGCGTCGGCAACGGCGCCCACGTCGGCTTCATCGCCGAGAGCCGGGCGCAGGTCGACGAATTCCATCGCGTCGCGCTTGCCAGCGGCGGAACCGACGACGGCCCTCCCGGCCTGCGGCCCGAGTACGACGGCAACTACTACGCCGCCTTCGTCCGCGACCCCGACGGCAACAAGGTCGAGGCCGTCTGCTTCATGGCCCGGTGACCCTGGGCCAGGGCGGCGCGATGACGTACGCGAAAGACGCCACCGGCCCGTTCTACCACGGCACCCGCGCCGATCTTTCCGTCGGCGACCTGCTGGTGCCCGGACGGACCTCCAACTACGCCGACCGCAAGCTGTCGTGGATCTATTTCTCGGGCACGCTCGACGCGGCGATCTGGGGCTGCGAGCTGGCGAAAGGCGACGGCCGCGAGCGGATCTACGTGGTCGAGCCGACGGGCCCGTTCGAGGACGATCCCAACCTCACCGACAAGCGCTTTCCCGGCAACCCGACGCAGTCCTACCGTTCGCGCCACCCGCTGCGGATCGTCGGCGAGGTCGAGAGCTGGGAGCCGCACCCGCCCGAGCGCCTGGCCGCGATGAAGGCGGCGCTCGCGCGGATGGAAGCCGAGGGCGGGCCCGAGATCATCGACTGATCCGGGCCCGCCGCCCCTTCCCGTCCGTGTGTCAGCCGCCGAGTCCGTCGACCGCCTTGCTGACGAGGATGTTGACCGCCACGCGGCGGTTCTGCGCCTTGCCCTGCGGCGTCGAATTGTCCGCCACCGGGTCGGCCTCGGACATGCCGGTCGGGGTCAGCATCCGCCACGGCGCCCAGCCGCACTTCTGCTGCAGGTGGTTGACGACCCGGCCCGCGCGGCGCTCGCTGAGTACCTGGTTGTAGTCCTCGTCGCCATCGGCATCGGTGTAGCCGACCACCAGCAGCAGTGCGTTGTCGGTCGCCTGGGCCTCGGCCGCGGTGGCGCAGAGCTCGGCCTCGGCGGCCGGGGTCAGGTTCCACTTGTCGGTGTCGAAGTAGACGTTGGTCGTGCGTTTGATGTTGTACTGGTCGATGTCGCCGAAGCGCCCGCGCAGCGCCTCGGTGGCGGCGGCGTTCTCGGCGATCGCGGCCTCGTTCTCGCCGAACCGCTGGGCGGTGCCGGTGTGGATCATCGACGCGGTCTGCAGGTTGCTGTTCTTGAAGCGGACCCGGCTGGCGACGAGGCCGCCTTCCCACTCCACGGTCTGCACGGTTACCGGCAGGCCGTTGAGCAGCGCATCCGCGCCGAGCGAAGTGCGCTGGAGGCCGAGGAACCCGCCGCTCGAGCGGATGTCGGTCGCCTGCGAGATCATCACCGTGGTCACGGTGCCGTCGGCCGCGGTGACCTGGATGCCGTCGCGCCCGCGGGCCGAGATGGTGCCTTCGATCTCGGGGCCCTCGGTGAGCCCGGTCAGGTCGGCCGGCACCTCGCCGGTGACGGTGATCGGGTCGGTGGCGCCCTGAGCCGAAAGGCCGCTCCACGCGGGTACGGCCAGCAGGGCCAGCGCAACGGGCGCCAGGGCTCGGTTGGGAAGACTTCTCATCTACGCTTCTCCTTCAGGATTCCGTCCGCAGCCGGCGCGGCGCGCCGTCGGCCGCTGCGCCGGGCGCGCGGCCTGGAAGTCCCCCGTTGCGTCGATCGTCACTGCCTTGCCTGCCGCGTTTCACGCCCCGGGCGCGGGACTGTTCAGGCCAAGCTTGCGGGCAAATGAACGGTTCCCGCGGCCGCAGCGGGTTTACCGGCAGGCCGGGCGGATCGCGCGGCGAACCGCACCGATCGGTGCTGGAGCAGGCGCCTCGGAGCGGCGTCCTAGGACGTCGGAGACGGCGCCACCGGGTCCACCGCCGCGTCGGGCAGCGCGGCGAGCTGCTCGCGGGTCAGCGTGGTCTGCACGTCGGTCTCGTCGCCGTCGGGGCGCGTGGTCAGCCCGTCGAGCGGAACGATCACGAAGCGGTCGGGATCGCTGTCGTCGATCTCGACCACCAGCCCCTCGATCTTGCCGTCGAGCCCGCGGCGGACCTGCTCGACGTCGCCGAGATCGGTGCCGTCGGCGGCGACGAGGTCGGCATCGAGCAACTGACGTTCGGTCAGGCCGAGCGCGACGATCGTGTCGCCCGCCGCCGCGGCGCTGGCATCGGCCTGGCGCTCGATCAGGTCTTCGGTGCGGTCGGCCTGGCGCTCGGCTTCGGATTCGCAGGCCGCGAGGGCCAGGGCGAACAGCGGCAGCGTGGCTAGCGGGGCAAGGCGCATGGGACGGGTCCTCCGTGGATGGAACACCCCCTCAACCCGCGTCCGCACGGCCCGTTCCGCGCGCGGCCGCCGTTTCCACTTCCGAAGCGGAACGACCCCTGCCGCTGCTGCGTATCCCTGGCATGGCCGGCCGTTCCCCGCCGATCTACACCATCGGCCACTCGACCCTGACGATCCCCGCGTTCGTCGACCTGCTGCGGGTCGGCGAGGTGAGGCTGGTGGCCGACATCCGCACGGTGCCGCGCTCGCGCGCCAACCCGCAGTACAACCGCGACACCTTCCCGGGCGCGCTGGCCGGGTACCAGGTCGACTACCGCTATCTCGCCGCGCTCGGCGGGCTGCGCGGGCACACGCCCGGCGTCGATCCGGAGGTCAACGGGCTGTGGCGCAACCGCAGCTTCCACAACTACGCCGACTATGCGCTGACGGAGGCGTTCGCCGAGGGACTGCGGGAGCTGCTCGCGCTCGCGGCCGATCGGCGGTGCGCGATCATGTGCGCGGAAGCGGTCTGGTGGCGCTGCCACCGCCGGATCGTCGCCGACTACCTGCTCGCGCGCGGGCGCGAGGTGTTCCACCTGATGGCGCCGGGCCGCGCCGAACCCGCGAGTCTCACGCCGGGCGCGGTCGTCGCGGGCGGCTCGGTGACCTACCCGCCGCCTGCGCAAGACAGGCCGCGCGCGGCGTGATATACTCTCGGCGCCGCGTGTTTCCCGGCGTCGCGACAGGAGAGAAGCGATGGCAATCACCGGAAAGATTCTTGCGGTGTCCGTGGCTCTCGGCCTCCCGGCCGCGGCCGCGGCGCATCACGGCTGGGCCTGGACCGAGGACGAGGAAAGCCGGCTCAGCGGGACGATCGAGTCGATCAGCTTCGGCAATCCGCACATGCACCTGCAGCTGCGCAACGACCAGGGCACCTGGGAAGTCGACCTCTCGCCGCCGATCGTGGCGCAGGGCTCGGGCTTCGGCCCCGGGGCGGCCAAGGCCGGCGACCGGGCGGTCATCACCGGCCACCGCGCGCGCGACGCGGGCACGCTCGCCTTCAAGGGCGAGACGATCACGGTCAACGGCAAGACCTACGACGTCTACCCGCAGCGCGAGAAGACGCTCCGGCCCACCGGCTGACCGGCCCGACGGTCGGCAACGGCGCCAGGCCCGTCCGCGTGCCCGCTACCGCGTTCGCGACTACCCGCCGATCTCGGCGCATACCGTCACTGCGCGGGCCGCGCTGCCGCGACCCGGCCTGCCCGCTCGGGCCGGGGCCGGGTTCACAGCGTTGCCAGCAGGGCCAGGCCAAGCGCGAACAGCACGATCACCACGGCCGAGTCATAGCCCATCTTGAACACCGTTCGGTCGCGATGCTCGAGCAGACCGACCAGGAACACGCCGATGAGCGAGGCGCCCAGCAAGGCCGAGACGACCTCGAACGCCCCCAGTTCGTCGACGATCGGGCCGCCTTCGAAAAGTGCATCGCCAAGCGGCAGCAGCGCCAGGTTGACGAAATTGGTCCCGAGCACCTGGCCGAAAGCCATCTCCGGTCGCCTGAGGCGTAGCGCGGTGACGATCGTCGCCAACTCGGGAGTCGAGGTCGCCAGCCCGATCAGCGCGAAGCCGACCAGCGCGCTGGTCATCCCCGTCTGCTCGGCTATCGCATCGCCCGTCTGTGACAGCGTATAACCGGCGGCGAAGATGAGGGCCCCGTTGAACGCGACGAGCAGCCACAGGCGCGACAGCGTGCGTGGGTCGTGACCGGGGTCCTCGGCCCCGCCTTCCGCTCCGTCTTCACTCGCTTCGAGCTTCCATGGCGAGCGCCGGTCATACCCGGTGGCGATCCGGAAGGCCCCGATGCTGAGCGCACAGATGGCGAGGCTCGCTACCCCGAGTCCCATGATCTCGACGTCGCCGACGGTCACCGCGACCGCGACCGCGACAAGCACCAGCATGCACAAGGTCGCCATCATCAGCGTCGAGGGCCGCACGACCGTGCCGGTCACGGCTTCGCGACCGATCCAGGCGTCGGCGACGGCAAGGAGCAATACATTGATCGCAGCGCTGCCGAGCAGGTTGTTCACCGCGAGCGCCGGGTTTCCGCCGAGCGATGCGGTGACGACGTTGGCCACTTCCGGCAACGAGGTGATCCCGCCGAGCAGGAGCATGCCCACGAATACCCCGCTCAGCCGTTGCCGGTCGGCGATCACGTCAAGCTGCCGCGTGAGGCGCACGCCGGCGAACCACACCACGAGGCCGGCAGCGACGAAGATTGCAGCGTTCGCCCACAGTGGTGCCGATGCTGGGTCGGTCAGGGGCATAGCGCGCGAACGGGCGGCACCTCGGTCGCGTTCCGCTCAGGGGGTTGCAGACGCGAAGACCTTCGTCGCGACCGTCGCGCGTCGGGCTCAGCCCATCCCCTGCCACTGGCGGATCGCCTCGATCGGCCAGAACAGCATGATCACGTTGAGCGTGAGGTTGTCACGGATCGTCCACAGCGTCAGCAGCTCGAGCGCGATCGCCAGAGCCACGCTGGCGCGCACGGGCAGCCGCGCCGCGACGAGGAAGCCGACGACCATCCAGCCGATGTCGGCCGCCGAGTTGAGAATCGAGTCGCCGGTGTAACCCCAGCTCACGGTCACCGCGCGATAGCGGTCGATCACCATCGGGGTGTTCTCGATCACTTCCCATGCGGCCTCGACCAGCACGGCGATCGGCAGCGCCCAGCGCGCCGGCCTGCCGCCGAACAGCTTCCACCGGCGCCACAGCAGCCAGGCGAAGAAGTACATGATCAGCCCGTGGGTGAAGTGGCTCGGCGAGTACCAGTCGGTCACGTGCTGGCTGTTGCCGTTCGACTGCACCACGCCGTGCCACAGCTTGACCTCGCCGCAGGTGCAGATCGGCGGGCGGTCCATCGCGAACAGCAGCGCGACCGCCAGCGCGACGATCAGCAGCGTCGCCAACCAGGCGGCGCGGTGAGGCAGGAGACGGCGGACGATCAAGCGGCGGCCGTCATTCACGTTCCGCTGGCGAGGTACCAGCTGACGAATTCACCGGTGACGTCGCGCGAGCCGGCGGATTTCAGCGCATCGAGGTCGCGCGCTCGCGCCATGGCGAGCCCGGCGCAGCCGCGTTCGGCCGCGAACACCTCGGCGCGCTGGCTGACGCGCGCCTGCACCGGCGCGACAAGTGCCGCCTTCTGCGCGGCGTAGTCCTGCTCGAGCCTCGTCTGCTTGTCCTGCAGTTCGGCGTGCAGGCGCTGCAGTTCCTCGGTCTCGGATTCCTCGGTCAGCGGCGCCGTCGGCTGATCGCCGATGCCGAACGCCACTTCGCTCACGCCCTCGCTGGTTTCGCTGCGGGCGGCAATCCGTTGCTCGATGCGCGCGATCAGCGCCTTCGTCGCGTTGACCTCGTCGACCTGCGGACGAAGCCTGACGTCCAGTTCGCGGATCGCCGCGCCGAGCTCGCCGATGCCGGTCGGCGGATCGGACAGCAGAATCGCGACTTCGACGTAGCAGCCGCCGGCCGCTGCGGCCGGCTCTCCGCCCTGGGCAATGACAGCGACTGGCAGCGCGGCCAACGCGAGCCCTGCGCCGACGATCGTCTTGGCCATGGCATTCTCCCCTGCGGCCATACTCTGCCCTTCGCGCGCAATTGACAAGCGCCGTGAACCGCCGGTCGTGCATCATGGCCAAGGGCAGCCGCCCATTGCCCTCGCCCGCCGAGCCGCTAAGGCTCGATCCATGAGCGGACGCGATTGCGACATCGCCATCGTCGGCGGCGGGCTGGCCGGCGGGCTGATCGCGCTCGCCCTCGCCCGGTCGCGAAGCGACCTCGCCGTGCGATTGATCGAATCCGGTCCCAAGCTCGGCGGCAACCATCGCTGGAGCTGGTTCGAAAGCGACCTTTCCCCGGCCGGGCGCGAGCTGATGCAGGCGTTTCGCCAGTCGCGCTGGGACGCAGGTCACGACGTGCGCTTCCCGGGCTTTGCCCGCACGCTGTCGACGCCCTATCGCTCGCTGTCCTCGGCGGATTTCGCCGGCGACCTCGAGCATCTGCTGCTGCAGGGCACGATCCGCACCGATGCGCCCGTGGAGGATCTCGCGGCGGACACGGTGAGGCTGGCCACGGGCGAACGCGTCCGTGCGCGCGCCGTCATCGACTGCCGCGGCTTCGAGCCGACGGGCGACCTGTCGGGCGGGTGGCAGGTATTCATGGGCCGGCGCCTGCGCATGCAGCCGCCTCACGGCATCGACCGCCCGGTGATCATGGACGCCACGGTCGAACAGCTTGGCGGCTACCGTTTCGTCTATGTCCTGCCGCTGGCGAAGGACGAGCTGTTCGTCGAGGACACCTATTACCAGGACACGCCGGCGCTCGACCGATCGGCGCTGTCCGCCCGGCTCGACCAATACTGCGCCGCGAACGGCTGGGGCGGCGATGTCGTCGGTGAGGAAACCGGCGTGCTCCCGGTCGTGACCGGCGGCGACTTCACCGCGTTCCAGCGCGCGCAGCGGATCGAAGGCGCGGCTGTCGCGGGCGCACGTGGCGGATTCGTACACCCGCTGACCAGCTACACGCTGCCGTTCGCGGTCGAGACGGCGCTGGCGATCGCCGCCGACGCCGACCTGCCGGGTCCGCAGCTCGCGGCAATGCTCGAGGCGCGCGCGCGGCGGCACTGGGACGATACGCGCTTCTACCGCCATCTCGGCGCGATGCTGTTCGGCGCGGCGCTGCCCGATGAGCGCTGGCGCGTGTTCGCGCGCTTCTATCGCTTACCCGAGCCGCTGATCGAGCGGTTCTACGCCGGCCGCTCGACGCTCGCCGACCGCGCGCGGATTCTCTGCGGCCGCCCGCCTGTCCCGATAGGCCGCGCCCTCCGCGCCATCCTACCCCACAGGGGGAGGGGGACCTTGCGCAGCACGGTGGAGGGGCACGCACCACCTGCCGAACGCCGGCGGCGCGCCCCCTTCCACCAGCCTGCGGCTGGTCCCCCTCCCCGTTTCGGGGAGGATTTATGAGTCTCGAGGGCAAGCGCGCCTGCGTGATCGGCGCCGGGTTCGGCGGGCTGGCGCTCGCCATTCGCCTCCAGGCCGCAGGCGTCGCGACGACGCTGATCGAAGCGCGCGACAAGCCCGGCGGGCGTGCCTACTACTGGCAGAAGGACGGCTTCACCTTCGACGCCGGTCCGACGGTCATCACCGACCCAAATTGCCTGCGCGAACTGTGGGCGCTGACCGGCCACGACATGGCCGAGGACGTCGAGCTGATGCCGGTCTCGCCGTTCTACCGCCTCAGCTGGCCAGACGGGACCAGCTTCGATTATTCGAACGACGAGGTCGAGCTGCGCCGCCAGATCGCCCGGCTCGATCCGGCCGACATCGCTGGCTACGACGCGTTCCTCGAATACGCTGCGGCGGTCTACGAGGAAGGCTACGTCAAGCTGGGCGCGGTGCCGTTCCTGAACTTCACCACGATGGTCAGGGCCGCCCCTGCGCTGATCAAGCACCGCGCCTGGCGGTCGGTCTATGAGACGGTTTCCAGCTTCGTCGGCAATGACAAGCTGCGCCAGGCGCTGTCGTTCCACACGCTGCTGGTTGGCGGCAACCCGCTGACCACGAGCAGCATCTACGCGCTGATCCACAAGCTCGAAAAGGACGGCGGCGTGTGGTGGGCGCGCGGGGGCACCAACCGTCTCGTCGCCGGCATGATGCGCCACTTCGAGCGGCTCGGCGGCGAGGTCCGGCTGCACGACCCGGTCGTGCGGATCGACGCCACGGCGACTCGCGCGAGCGAGGTCGAGACGTGCAGCGGCTGGCGCGGCCGGTTCGACGCCGTCGCCAGCAATGCCGACGTAGTCCACACCTACCGCGACCTGCTCGGCACCAACCCGCGCGGGCGGACGATGGCCAGGCGCCTCGCCGGCAAGCGCTTCAGCCCGTCGCTGTTCATCGTCCACTTCGGGATCGAGGGCAGCTGGCCGGGCATTCCCCATCACATGATCCTGTTCGGACCACGCTACGAGGGCCTGCTCGCCGACATCTACGACCACGGCGTGCTGCCGGCAGACTTCTCGATCTACCTGCACCACCCGACCGTCACCGACCCGTCGATGGCGCCGGCCGGCAAGAGCACGTTCTATGCGCTCGTCCCGGTCGCCCACATGGGCAAGCTGACGATCGACTGGGAGCAGGTCGGGCCGCTGCTCGAACAGCGCATCCTCGCCGAGGTCGAGCGGCGGCTGATCCCTGACCTGTCCGATCGGATCGTGACGAAGTTCCACTACGCTCCGCGCGACTTCGCGCTCGACCTCAGTGCCCACCTCGGCAGCGCCTTCAGCCTCGAGCCGCTGCTGACCCAGAGCGCCTGGCTGCGCTGTCACAACCGCGACGACGTGATCGGCAACCTCTACCTGGTCGGCGCCGGCACCCACCCGGGCGCGGGCATCCCCGGCGTGGTCGGCAGCGCCAAGGCCACCGCAGGGCTGATGCTGGGAGACCTTGCCCGATGAACCGTTCGATCAAGCGTGTCGCGATCTACTGCGGCTCGGCGAGCCCGGAGAACCCGCGCTACGAAGAACTGGCGATGGAGATCGGCGACGCGCTCGCCCGCAAGGGCATCGGCGTGGTCTACGGCGGCGGCAAGCTCGGCCTGATGGGCGCGGTCGCGGCAGGTGCCCTGCTCGCCGGCGGCGAGGTGATCGGCGTGATCCCCGAAGCGCTGGTCGCCGCCGAGGTGGCCAACAGGGCCTGCACCGAACTGCACGTCGTGCAGACGATGCACGAGCGCAAGAAGGCCTTCACCGACCTCAGTGACGGGTTCCTGACCCTGCCCGGCGGAGTCGGCACGATGGACGAGCTGTGGGAGGCTGTTTCATGGGCCCAGCTCGGCTATCACGACAAGCCGGTCGGGCTGCTCAATCCGTACGGGTTCTACGACGGGCTGATCGCGTTCTATCATCGCATGGGCGAGAGCGGTTTCATCCGCCCCGAGCATCGCGGTATCCTGATCGTCGAGGAAGAACTCGACCCGCTGCTCGAGCGCATGGCCGCCTACGTCCCTCACCGCCCGATCTTCCGCATGAAGGCGGACGAGCTGTGACGGACGCGGTGGAGCCGGGCTGATGGCGATCCGCCCGTTCCGCGACCGGCGCCCGCGGCTGCTGTCGCCGTCGCGTATCCTGCGCCCGACCCAGAGGCGCGCGGGCGGCGGGCGCGAGCGCGAGGAGCTGGTCGAGGAAGCCCGCGCGGCGATCGCCCGGGGCAGCAAGAGCTTCGCTTTCGCCAGCCGGCTGTTCGACCGCGGCACGCGCGAACGCGCCTGGCTGCTCTACGCCTGGTGCCGCCGATGTGACGACATCGCCGACGGACAGGAGTTTGGCAGCCGGCTCGGCGATCCGGAAGACGCCGAGAACCGCATCCAGGCGATCCGCGTGCTGACCCGCCGCGCGCTCGAGGGCGAGCCGACCGCCGACCCCGCGTTCGACGCCTTCGGCCAGGTCGCGCAGGAAGCCGGGCTGACCTCCGAAATGGCCGACGACGTCATCGCCGGGTTCGAACTCGACGCCGAGGGCTGGCGTCCGCGCACCGAGGCCGACCTGATGCGCTACTGCTATCACGTCGCCGGCGCTGTCGGGGTGATGATGGCGCGCGTGATGGGCGTACCGGCCGACGACACCGAAACGCTCGACCGCGCCTGCGACCTCGGCATCGCCTTCCAGCTGTGCAACATCGCCCGCGACGTATCGGAGGACGACGCCGCGGGGCGCTGCTATCTGCCGCTCGAATGGCTAGCCGAGGCCGACATCCCGCCCGGCGAGCACATGAAGCCGATGCATCGCGCCGCGCTCGTGCGGCTCGTCGCGCGGCTGGTCGACCTTGCCGAGGCCTACGAGGCGTCGGCCCGCCTCGGCACAGCGAAGCTGAGCTTCCGCCAGCGCTGGGCGGTGCTGACCGCCGCCAACGTGTATCTCGCGATCGGCGAGAAGGTCCGCGAGCGCGGCGAGCATGCCTGGGATCACCGCGTCCGCACCTCGTCGCGCGCGAAGCTCGCCGCGCTGTTCAAGGGCTTCATGGAATCGCTCGACGCCCCGCTGCCGGCTGCACCGCCGCCCTATACCCGCGGCCAGATCCTGCTTGCCGTGCGCATGGAAGGGCCGATCGCGCCGATGCCAATGACCCCGCTGCCCGACGAGGAAGGACGATGATCCGATCGTTGCTGATCGCCAACCGCGGGGAGATTGCCTGCCGGATCATCCGCACTGCGCGCCGGCTCGGCATCCGCACCGTGGCGGTCTATTCCGATGCGGACGCCAAGGCGCTTCACGTGCGCCAGGCCGACGAGGCCGTGCACATCGGCCCTGCGCCCGCGGCCGAGAGCTACCTGCAAGGCGAGCGCATCATCGAGGCCGCGAAGGCGACGGGCGCCGAGGCGATCCACCCGGGATACGGCTTCCTCAGCGAAAACGCCGCGTTCGCCGAGGCGGTCATGGCGGCAGGGCTGATCTGGGTCGGTCCGAAGCCGGAGAGCATCCGCGCGATGGGCCTCAAGGACGCAGCAAAGACTCTGATGCTGCAGGCCGGCCTCCCGGTCACGCCCGGCTATCTCGGCGAGGACCAGTCGCCCGAACGCCTGCTGGCCGAGGCCGAACGGATCGGCTGGCCGGTCCTCATCAAGGCCGTCGCCGGTGGTGGCGGCAAGGGCATGCGCAAGGTCGATGCTGCGCAGCAATTCGCTGAAATGCTTGAGTCCTGCCGCCGCGAGGCGCGCGCCAGCTTCGGCAACGACCAGGTCCTGCTCGAGAAGTTCATCGAGAGCCCGCGCCACATCGAGGTGCAGGTGTTCGGCGACACCCACGGCAACGTCGTGCACCTGTTCGAGCGCGACTGCTCGCTCCAGCGGCGCCACCAGAAGGTCATAGAGGAAGCCCCCGCCCCGGGGATGGACGAGGCCACCCGGGAGGCGATCTGCCAGGCGGCGGTGCGCGCGGCGAAGGCGGTCGACTATGTCGGCGCCGGCACGATCGAGTTCATCGCCGACGCCAGCGAGGACCTCAGGGCCGACCGCATCTTCTTCATGGAGATGAACACCCGCCTCCAGGTCGAGCACCCGGTGACGGAAGAGATCACCGGGGTCGATCTGGTGGAGTGGCAGCTGCGCGTGGCCAGCGGGGAGCCGCTGCCGAAGCGGCAGGACGAGCTCGCGATCAACGGCCACGCGATCGAGGCGAGACTCTACGCCGAGGACCCGGCCAGGGGATTCCTGCCGAGCACCGGCCGGCTCGAGGTGCTCGAGTTTCCCTCAGGCGCGCGTGTCGAAACGGGAGTCGAGCAGGGCGATGCGATCACGCCCTACTACGATCCGATGATCGCCAAGCTGGTCACCGTGGGCGAGGAACGCGAAGACGCGATCCGCGCACTCGCCGACACGGTCGCCAGCCTGCGCGTGTGGCCGGTCCGCACCAACGCCGCCTTCCTCCACGCCTGCCTGACGCACGAGGACTTCCGCATCGGCAGGCTCGGCACGGGCTTCATCGCCGAGCGCGAAGATGCGCTCGTCCGCGTTCCCGAACCGACCGACGCCGAATGGAAGGCCGCCGCGCTCGCATTGTTCGCGCCCTACTTTCACTCTCGCGATGACAGCGCCCCGGACCCCTGGCGACTCGCCCTCGGCTTCCGTCTCAACGAGCCCGACCGCGGCGCGATCACCGTGCAGCACGCCGGCGAGCTCCGCCGGTTCGGCCTCACCGACCTCGACGGCGCCGAAGGCATGACCGGTCCCGCGGCCGACGGCGTGCTCGTCTACCGCAACGGCAGCGCGTTCCTGTTCAGCCCTCCCGATTTCGCTGCAGGTGCCGCCGCGCACGGCGACGGCGAAATCCACGCACCAATGCCGGGGAAGGTCATCGCGGTCGACGTCGCGGCGGGCGAAGCAGTGACCAAGGGCCAGCGCCTGCTCGTGCTCGAGGCGATGAAGATGGAACACGCCCTGACGGCGCCGTTCGACGGGACGGTCGCCGAGCTGTCGGTTTCCGAGGGCCAGCAGGTCCAGGTCGAGGCGCTGCTGGCGAGGGTCGAGAAGGCCGAGGTGTAATCCTGCCTGATCTTCTCTCGGGGAGGTAGCGCGCGCCGCAGTCGCATGACGGAGGGGTGTTGCGGCGTACCCCTCCACCACCGCCTTTGGCGGCGATCCCCGTTCCCAAGACAAACTCGGGGAGGATTGAACAAGCGCCACCTCTCCGGCACTGTTAGCGCAACCATGGGGAGGGAGCGCCGCACATGACCGAAGCCGCCGCCGACACGCCGCTGCGCGATTCGCATTTCAAGGTCATCGCGGCGTCGTCGCTCGGCACGGTGTTCGAGTGGTACGACTTCTACCTCTACGGCCTGCTCGCCTCGGTCATCACGGCACAGTTCTTCTCCGGGGTCAACGAGACCACCGGATTCATCCTCGCGCTCGCGGCGTTCGCCGCCGGGTTCGCGGTGCGACCGTTCGGGGCAATCGTGTTCGGCCGCATCGGCGATCTCGTCGGGCGCAAGAACACCTTCCTCGTGACGATGTTCATCATGGGCGGCTCGACCTTCGCGGTCGGCCTGCTGCCGAGCTACGCGACGGCGGGCACGATCGCGCCGCTGCTGCTCGTCGGCCTGCGCCTGCTGCAAGGCCTCGCGCTCGGCGGGCAATACGGGGGTGCGGCCACCTTCGTCGCCGAGCATGCGCCGGAAGGCAGACGCGGGTTCTACACCAGCTTCATCCAGACGACCGCCACGCTCGGCCTGTTCGCGGCATTGCTGGTGGTGATCGGCATCCGTACCGCGATGGGGCCCGAGGCCTTTGCCGACTGGGGCTGGCGCCTGCCATTCTTCGCCTCGGCCGTGCTGCTCGGCGTCTCGCTGTGGATCCGCCTGCAGCTCAACGAGAGCCCGGTCTACCAGGAGATGAAGAACGCCGGCGCGACCTCGAAGGCGCCGCTGACCGAGGCGTTCGGCAACTGGCGCAATGCGCGGCTGGTGCTGATCGCGCTGCTCGGTGCGGTCGCCGGGCAGGCCGTGGTCTGGTACACGGGCCAGTTCTACGCGCTGTTCTACCTCGAGCGTGTGCTCAAGGTCGACGGCGCGACGGCCAACATCCTGATCGCCGTCGCGCTGGCGATCGGCACGCCGTTCTTCGTGTTCTTCGGCTGGCTCAGCGACCGGATCGGCCGCAAGCCGATCATTCTCGCGGGCTGCGCGCTCGCCGCGGTGCTCTACTTCCCGCTGTTCTCGGCACTGACCGCCGCCGCCAACCCGGCGCTGGCCGATGCACAGGCGCGCGCGCCGGTGACCGTCTACGCCGATCCGGACACCTGCTCGGTCCAGTTCGACCCGATCGGCCGGGCCGCGTTCGACCGGACCGGCTGCGACATCGCCAAGTCGGCGCTGGCCAAGGCCGGGATTCCCTATGCGAACCAGGCCACGGCGGGTGAAACCGTGGTCCGCATCGGCGAGCGCGAACTGCCGGTCGCCGACAAGGCCAGCTTCGACGCCGCGTTGCCCGGCCTGCTCGCCGAGGCCGGCTATCCGGCCGCGGGCGAGACGCCCGAGCTGAACACGCCGCTGGTGATCGCGATTCTTGTCGTGCTGGTGCTGCTGGTGACGATGGTTTACGGCCCGATCGCCGCGCTGCTGGTCGAGCTGTTCCCGGCGCGCATCCGCTACACCGCGCTTAGCCTGCCCTACCACATCGGCAACGGCTGGTTCGGCGGGTTCCTGCCGACGATCTCGTTCGCCGTCGTGGCCGCTACCGGCGACATCTACGCCGGCCTGTGGTACCCGGTCGGCGTTGCCGCGCTCACCTTCGTGGTCGGGCTGCTGTTCCTGCCCGAGACCTTCCGCCGAAGGATCGACCACGCGAGCTGACGCTCCCCAGGACGGGGAGGATCATGCCGTCTTCGGCGGATTGAGCCGGCGAAACAGCTTGCCCCGCTCGCTGTAGGTCACCAGCGCCAGCGCGCCGACGCTGCAGATCAGCAGCGCGTGGGCGAACGGCTGCGCGGTGCCGTCATAGGCCTGGCCGATGACAAGGCCGACCACCGCCGCACCGAACATGCGGAAGAAGGTCTGGATCGAACTCGCCGCGCCGGCAATCGTCGCAAACGGCTGCATGGCAATCGAGCCGAAGTTGGCGCCGAGGAACCCGAGCAGGCCGAGGTTGGTCGCCATCAGCGGGATGAACCAGGCGAGGCTGTCAGGCCGATAATGCGAGGCCCAGACCTGCACCATGCTGACGACGATGAACACGAACACGCCCGTGTGCGACACGCGCCGGGCGCCGAACCGCTCGACGATCCGTGAGTTGACGAGGTTCGAGACGACCATCATCGCCGCGGTTCCGCCGAACACCAGCGGGAACGCGTCGCCCGCGCCGAAGTGCTCGCCGATCAGCTGCTGCGCCGAGTTCACGTAGCCGAACACCGCGCCGATCAGCAGCATCGTCCCGAGCACGTAGCCGATCGACGCGCGGTTGATCAGCGCCACGCGCATGTTGCGCGCGATCACGGGGACATCGATCCGCTGGCGGTTGGCCGGGTCGAGCGTCTCGGGCAGCCGCAGATAGACCCATGCAGCCGCGGCCAGCGCCATCACCGCGAACAGCACGAAGAGGAACCGCCAGCCGGCGAACAGCAGCACCGCCTGGCCGAAGCTCGGCGCGATCACCGGGACCGCGATGAAAACGGCGCTCACGAGGCTCATCAGCCGCGCCATCCGGTCGCCTTCGTACTGGTCGCGAATGATCGCCGTCGGCACGACCATCAGCCCCGCCGTCAGCACGCCCTGCGCCGCACGCAGCGCGAGCAGCACTCCGAAATCGTGCACCAGCGCGATCAGCAGGGAGAACAGCGCGTAGGCAGCGAGCGAGAGCAGCAGCAGAGGGCGTCGCCCGAAGCGGTCGGCGAAGGCGCCCGGCACGAGGCAGCCGATGCCGTTGGCGAGCAGGTAGATCGCCACCACCAGCTGCCGTCGGTTGCCTTCCGCGGCGCCGAGCTCGTGCGCCATCTCGTCGAGCGCCGGCAGCATCGCGTCGATCGCCAGCGCGTTGAGGCTCATCAGCAGCGCGACCATCACCACCAGCTCGCGCTGGCCGAGACTCTTCTTGTCGTGGGGAACTCCGGGGATCGTCATGGCGCGCGCCGTAGACCCGCGTTGCACCGCAACACAACCCTCGTCATCCCGGCGAAAGCCGGGACCGCGTCCCACAAGCGCGGCGCGGGTGGCATGCGGTCCCGGCTTTCGCCGGGATGACGGGTTATCTAGGTTGCGGCCATGGATGACGACGAGGAAGCCGCGTTCGGCCTGCGCAAGATCATCCATGTCGACATGGATGCGTTCTTCGCCAGCGTCGAGCAGCGCGACGATCCCGAGTTGCGCGGCAAGCCGGTGGCGGTCGGCGGGTCGAGCGGACGCGGCGTGGTTGCGGCCGCGAGCTACGAGGCGCGCAAGTTCGGCGTGCGCTCGGCGATGCCCTCGCTGACGGCCAGGCGACTGTGCCCCGACCTGATCTTCCGCAAGGCCCGGTTCGACGTCTACGCCGCGGTCTCGCAGCAGATCCGCGCGATCTTTCGCGAGTTCACCCCGCACGTCGAGCCGCTGAGCCTCGACGAGGCCTATCTCGACGTGACCGAGGACCTGCTGGGCATCGGCTCGGCAACGCGCATCGCCGAGATTATCCGCCAGCGGATCAGGGCCGAGACCGGACTCACCGCGAGCGCGGGGGTCAGCTACAACAAGTTCCTCGCCAAGCTCGCGAGCGACCAGAACAAGCCCGACGGCCTGTGCGTGATTCGCCCCGGCGAAGGCGCCAGGTTCGTCCAGTCGCTGCCGGTGCGACGCTTCCACGGCGTCGGTCCGCGCGGGGCGGAGAAGATGGCCCGGCTCGGCATCGAGACCGGCGCCGACCTCGCCGCCAAGGACCTCGCCTTCCTGCGCCAGCACTTCGGCAGCTTCGCCGAGTACCTCTACCGCGCGGCGCGGGGGATCGACCTGAGACCGGTGCGCGCCAACCGCATCCGCAAGTCGCTCGGCGGAGAGCGGACGTTCTTCGAGGACATCTCGAGCGGCCCGGCGCTGCGCGAGGCGCTCGACACCATCGTCGACATCGTCTGGCAGCGGATCGCCGAGAACGGCGCCCGCGGGCGAACGGTGACGCTCAAGATGAAGTACACCGACTTCCGGATCGTCACCCGCGCCCGCTCGCTGGCCCAGCCGGTGGCCGGCAAGGCGGAGTTCGCCCGCATCGCGCGCGACCTGCTCGACGAGCAGCTGCCGCTGCCCTTGCCGATCCGGCTGATGGGCCTGACGCTGAGCGGGCTCGAGGGCGACGCCGACGAGCGTCCGCGCGACGAAGCGCAGCTATCGCTGCTCTGAGCGTGCCGCCTCGGCCCGGGCGATGGCGGGCCGTACCCGACGGTCGAGGGGCGATGGCAGCTCGCCGGGCGCGAACCGGCCCACCGCGACGATTTCCCGCATGTCGGGCGCCGGCTCTCCGACGAGCCGGGCCGTCAGAAGGTGCCGCAGGTCGAGCGACCCCGAATCCTCCACCTCGCACGTTTCGACGATGAAGACCTCGGCGAGCCCGCAGCCCACTTCCTCCGCGATCTCGCGCGCGGCGGCGAGCGCCGGGTCCTCGTTCAGCCTCATCCCGCCGCCCGGTAGCGCCCATACGGGCGGGCCGTAGGAATGCCGTACCAGCAGTACGCACCCGCGCTCGTCGAATGCCACGACCAGCACACTCGCCCGCTTCGGCTTGCGCACCTGCCACCAGAGCCGCCGTGCCCGATTCGCCACGCGGTAGAGCGTGCGGTGCAGCGGCGCCGGGATCAGGTGAAGCATGTGACGGGCTGCTGCGCCGCAGCGAGCAGCCGGGCCACCGGCAGGTCGCTCTCGCCGCGCACCGCCGCCTCGAACACCGCACGCTTGTCGTCGCCGCGGATCACGAACAGCAAAGCGTCCGAATCGAGCAGCGCGGGGATCGTCAGAGTGACCCGGTCGAACGGCGCTTCGGGTGGCAGCGGGTCGGGCGTCAGGTGGCGGATGCGCCGCGGATCGTCGGCCCGCGGATCGGTGTTCGGGAACAGCGAGGCGATATGCCCGTCGCCGCCCATACCCAGCCAGGAGAGCGCGAAATGCGGCACCGGCGCCACGGCGTTCAGCGTCACGATCTCCGCTCCGGAGGGCTCGAGCAGGGCGCGGATGCGGCCGGTATTGCTCGCCGGATGGTCCTCGGGGACCAGCCGGTCGTCGCCGGGCCAGACCGTCACCCGGCTCCAGTCGAGGGGCATCGCGGCGAGCCGGGCAAGGATCGGGAACGGCGTCGAGCCGCCGGGCACGGTGATCGCGATGCGCCCCGGGTTCTCCGCCAGCGCCCGCTCGAGCCGCTGCCCGAGCCACTCGGCGATCGCTTCGTCGCCCGCGTTCTCGATGATCTCGACGTCGGCCATCGCGCCCTAGTAACCGAGGCTGCCGCCGTGTCGAGCGTCACAGCAGGCCGCGCGCCGAGAGCCCCGCAACCAGCGCCGCGCAGACCAGCACCCCGCCGACGCCGAAACGCAGCAGGCGAAGCGGCATGCGCGGTTCCCATTCGGCGCCCATCGACCAGGCTGCGGTAAACACGCCGCCGCTGCCGACCGTGCCGCCCGCCGCCGCCAGCCACGGGCTTCCGGTGGCAGCGGCGAGAGCAAAGACCAGGAAGCCGGCCGCGGCCGTCAGCTGTGCCGCGCTCAGCACGAGCAGCACGGCGCCGAACGAGCGGGTCGGCTCGGACGGGGCCCTGCCCGGTCCCAGCAGCAGCAGTTCGAGCCCGGCGAGAAGCAGCGCCAGCGCGACCAGCATGGTCTTTCCGTCGGGCGGCAGCTCGCCGGCGATACCTGCGCCCAGCCGCGCCGCGAGCAGGCAGGCGATCAGGCACGCCAGGACGCCGGCGGCCAGCAGCACGCCGCCCCCGCCGAGCGCCGCGGAAAGCCGCGCCACCCGCACCGCCTCGCGCCCGCCGAGCGTGGCCAGCGCGGCAGCGATCAGGGCGAGGAAGAAGGACGGCAAGCGCGGATCAGACCGCTGAAGCATCTGGAGCGGGTGAGGGGAATCGAACCCCCGTCGTAAGCTTGGGAAGCTTCTGCTCTACCATTGAGCTACACCCGCCCGCTTGCAGGGGCGCTATTTGGAGGGTCGGCCGGGCGCGGTCAACTCCCCAGTCGGGGCCGGATCGGCCACGTTAGCGTTACCATGGAACCTTGACCTTGTCTGTGGCCGGATTCGGACGCAAGGGCTATTGGATTGTCCGGTGTCGGGCACTATGCGCGCCCCATCTTTCCAAGGAGCAAGAACCCCCATGCCCCTCGTCAACATGAAACCCCTCCTTCGCGACGCGATGGACCGGGGTTACGCGGTCGCCGCGTTCAACCTCGTCGACTACGGAACCACCAAGGCGATGGTCGCCGCCGCCGAAGAGCTCAACGCCCCGGTGATCTGCCAGACCAGCGCCAAGACGATCCAGTACTGGAGCCACCGCGAGATCGTCTCGTGGGTGCGCACGGTGGCCGAGGATTCGCCGGTCCCGGTCGTGCTCCACCTCGACCACTGCAAGGACCTCGAGATGATCGAGGCCTGCGCCAAGGCTGGCTGGACCTCGATCATGATCGACGCCTCGTCGCTGCCGTTCGAGGAGAACCTCGAGATGTCGAAGCGCGTGCGCGAGATCGCCGAGAAGTACGGTGTCGGCATGGAAGCCGAGCTCGGCCAGATCATGGGCGTCGAGGACGACATGCACGTGGCCGAGGAAGACTCGGTCCTGACCGACCCCGAGGATGCCAAGCGCTTCTGTGACGCGCTCGACCTCTCGGCCTTCGCCTGCGCGGTCGGCACGGCGCACGGCTTCTACAAGGGCGAGCCGAAGGTCGATTTCGACCGCATCAAGCGGATCAACGAGCTGACGAAGACCCCGATGGCGCTGCACGGCGGCACCGGCCTCTCCGACGAGACTTTCGCCAAGGCGATCGAGCGCGGCGCGGCCAAGATCAACATCTCGACCAATCTCAAGCACGTGTTCGTCGACAGCTTCGTCAAGTACCACGAAGAGAAGCCCAACGACTACGAGCCGCTGCGGCTGATCGACGCGCAGTACCAGGCGTGCAAGGCCCTGTTCGCCGGCTTCATCGAGAAGTTCGGCGGCAAGGACAAGGCGCCGAGCTTCCTCGCCAAGGCCGCGTAAGGAGCTGCGGAAGGGATGATCAAGGCGCTGATCTTCGACTGCGACGGCGTGCTCGTCGATACCGAGCGCGACGGCCACCGCGTGGGCTTCAACAAGGCGTTCGCCGAGTTCGGCATCGATGCCGAGTGGGACGTCGGACTGTACGGCAAGCTGCTCCTCGTCGCCGGCGGCAAGGAGCGGATGCGGGCCTACTTCGACGAGTACGGCTGGCCCGAGAAGGCCGTTGCCGACCACGGCGGCCGCGACGAGCTGATCCTCGCGCTGCACAAGCGCAAGACGGCGATCGTCTCCGAGCTGGTCGCCTCGGGCGAGCTGCCGCTTCGTCCGGGCATCTCGCGGATCGTCGACGAGGCGATCGCCGCCGGGGTCAAGCTCGGTGTCTGCACGACCTCGAACCCGGCGTTCATCGATGCCGTGCTCGACCTCTTCGGGCAGGAGCGGAAGGCGCAGTTCTCCTTCGTCCACGCCGGCGACTGCGTCGCGGCCAAGAAGCCCGATCCGGAAATCTACATGATGGCGCGGATGTCGCTCGACGTCGGCCAGGGCGGGCCCGAGCCGCACGAGTGCATGGTGATCGAGGACAGCCGCAACGGCTTGCTCGCCGCGACCGGAGCCGGGCTGCCGACGCTGATCACCACCAGCACCTACACGGTGGACGAGGATTTTACCGGCGCGGTAAAGGTCGTCCCCGAACTGGGCGACGAACCCCACGTCAACGTCACGCTCGCCGACCTCGGCGAGCTGGCCGCAGCGGCGGCCTGAGGGAGGGAACACGATGACCGAGATTACGCAGGGCCAGATCGAGCAGGCGATCCGCACGACCTGCCAGACGGTGCTCCGCAACGAGCAGTACTTCTCCAATCTCGATGGCCTCGCCGGCGATGGCGACTTCGGCACCTCGCTCGCCACGGGCTTCCGGGTGATCGAGAACGAATGGGACGAGATCCCGAAGACCGACATCGGCGCGATGCTGCTCAAGATCTCGATGATCGTCTCGAAGCACGTCGGCGGCAGCTCGGGCCCGATCTGGGGCACCGGGTTCATGAAGGCGGCAATGCTGACCCGCGGCAAGACGGCGATCACCCTGCAGGACCTCGCCGACATGCTCGGCTCGGCGATCGAGGGTATCCAGGCCCGCGGCGGCGCCAAGCTCGGCGACAAGACCCTGCTCGACGCGCTGATTCCGGTCCACGAGACGCTCAAGGCTCACGCGGCCGGCGACGGCGACCTCGGCAAGGCGCTGTGCGAGGCGGCCGACGTCGCCGAGAAGGCGATCGAGGAAACCAAGTCGCTGGTGGCGCATCGCGGCCGGGCCTCGCAGGTCGGCGAGCGCAGCGCGGGCACGCCCGATCCGGGTATTGTGTCGATCGCCGTCATCCTCAATGACTGGTGCAAGGAATTCGGAGTCGCGCGCACGCCGACCGCCGCCGAAGTGATCAACCAACCCGCGTGACATTCCAGGGAGAGATTTGCTCATGAAGAAGTTCGTCAACGATCCAGCCAAGTTCGTGCCCGAGTTCATGCAGGGCATCGCGCTCGCCAACCCGGAGCTGCTGGAGTTCACGCCCGAGTTCCAGATGATCACGCGCAAGAGCGGCCCGGACAATTCGAAGGTCTCGATCGTCCAGGGTTCGGGCTCGGGTCACGAGCCGGCGCACGTCATGGCGGTCGGCCCGGGCATGCTGACCGGTGCCTGCCAGGGCGCGGTCTTCGCCGCCCCGCCGGTCGACGCGTGCTACGAGACGATCAAGAAGTGCGCTTCGGACGCCGGCGTGCTCGTGCTGGTCAACAACTACCAGGGCGACCGGATGGCCTGGGACATGGCGACCGAGATGGCCGTGGCCGAGGGCATCAACGCGCGCCAGTTCTGGATCAATGACGACGTCGCGGTCGAAGACAGCCTCTACACCGTCGGCCGCCGCGGCGTGGCCGGCAACTTCTTCGTCATCAAGTGCTGCGGCGCGGCCGCCGAGCAGGGCAAGAGCCTCGACGAGGTCGAGGCGATCGCCAAGAAGGTCAACGACAACGTCCGCACGATGGGCGTCGCGCTGACCAGCTGCATCCCGCCGGCCAAGGGCACGCCGATCTTCGAGATTGGCGACGACGAGATGGAAGTCGGCGTCGGCATCCACGGCGAGCCGGGCCGCCGCCGCGAGAAGATCAAGCCGGCCGACGCGATCACTGCCGAGCTGTTTGAGGCGGTGTCGAAGGACGTGCCGTTCAACGCCGGCGACCGCGTCGCGATCATGGTCAACGGCCTCGGCGGCACCCCGATCACCGAGCTCTACGTGATCTACGCCAAGGCGCACGAGCTCGCCGAGAAGGCGGGCTTCAAGGTCGTGCGCAACTACGTCGGCGAGTACTGCACCAGCCTCGAGATGGCCGGCGCCTCGCTCACCATCCTGCGCGTCGACGACGAGCTCGAAGCCCTGCTCGACGCCCCGGCAGAGACCGCCGCGCGCATCTTCTGACCCGCCGGGTCAGGCGAAACCTGGACGCCCGGCTCCCCGCGGAGCCGGGCGTTCTTGCTTGTTGAATATTTTGCAACACTTGTCGAAAATTTCGCACTTGCGCAATTTTGTGCACCGCATCATTAGCCCCGCTCCGGACGCCAAGGGGGCGTCCGCGAACAGGGGAGATGCTCCATGCGTACTTTTGCGAGCGCCTTCCTCTCGGCGATCGCCGCCGCGTCGATCAGCGGCGTACTGTTCAGCGCCGTCCTGATCTGACCGGCGACGCCTTGGAAGGCCGAAGCGCCCGGTCCCTCACGGGACCGGGCGTCTTCTATTCCGGATAGCGCTTGCCAAGGCTCCGCGGCATTGCGAGGAACCAGCGCAACCTGCGATGGAGACCCGATGCCCGGCGGACTGGTAGCCCTGCTCGACGACGTCGCAGCGCTTGCCAAGCTGGCCGCGACCACGGTCGACGATGTTGCCGGTGCGGCGGGAAAGGCCGGGACCAAGGCCGCGGGCGTCGTGATCGACGATACGGCCGTCACCCCGAGATACGTCGTCGGCCTGTCCCCGGCACGCGAGCTGCCGATCATCTGGAAGATCACCAAGGGCTCGCTGCGCAACAAGCTCGTGTTCCTGCTCCCGATCGCGCTGGCGCTCAGCGCGCTCGCGCCATGGGCGGTCACGCCGCTGCTGATGCTCGGCGGTGCCTATCTGTGCTTCGAGGCGACCGAGAAGATCTTCGAGGCGCTGACCCACACGAGCCACGCCGAGGAGGTGGTCGCGATCACCGACCCGGTCGAACTCGAGGACCGGCAGGTCTCGGGCGCAATCCGCACCGACTTCATTCTCTCGGCCGAAATCACCGCGATCGCGCTCAACGAACTGCCCGAGTTGTCGGTGATGATGCAGGGCGTGGTACTTGCGGCCGTGGCCGTGGCGATCACCTTCGGCGTCTACGGGGTCGTCGCGCTGATCGTGAAGATGGACGACGTCGGGCTCCACCTGAGCAAGCGGGGGGACCGGCTGTCACAGGCCGTCGGCTGCGGGCTCGTCCGTGCGATGCCGACGCTGCTGCGCTCGCTGTCGGCCATCGGCACGGCGGCGATGCTGTGGGTCGGCGGCGGGATCGTGTTGCACGGATTGCACGAGTACCACCTGACGCCGGCGTCGGAGTGGATCGAGGCCACCTCGCACGCGGCCGGTGCAGCGGTCACCTGGGCGAGCGGCGCCGCCGAATGGCTGGCCCGGGCGCTGGGCTCGGCGATCCTCGGGCTGGTTCTCGGCGGGGGGATCGTCGCCGCGATGCACCTGCTGCCGAAGCGGGCGCCCGCCCACTGATCCCCGTCATCCGGCGAAAGCCGGCGCCGCATTCGAAGGTGACCGTCCAACTCGCGCCGCGTTTGAGTGAGGGCGCGGCCTGGTGCACGGGGTCCCGGCTTTCGCCGGATGAGACATCGCGGCGGTTTGCCTGACAGCCTTTCCTGCTGCCTGCTGCCTGCTGCCTGCTGCCTGCTGCCTGCTGCCCGCAGCCCGCCGCTCACCGCCCCGCGTAGCGCGCCGCCTGGATATCCACCGTCTTCGGCGTTCGCGAGAACAGCTCGCTGAACGGATCGTCGCCGGTTTCCATCTGGTGCGGCTCGGTGCCTTCGCGGACCGTCGTTCGGCGCATGTCGCGCTTGTACTTCGCGTAGTCGAAGTCGCCGCCGCGGTGCATCGTGCACAGGTTGTCCCAGATCACCATGTCGCCGACGTTCCAGTCGACCGAGAAAACGTACTGCGGCTGGGTGCAGTGTTCGATCAGCTGCCGGATCAGCGCCCGGCCCTCCTCCCTCGGCATGCCCTCGACGTCCATCGTGTGCGCGGCGATGAACAGCGCCTTGCGGCCCGAGCCCTTGTGCACGTGAACCAGCGGGTGCTTAGCCTTGGGCCGCTCGTCGATCTCGGCATCGTCGATGTCCGCGCCCGCGAGCTTGCGGCTCCACCACAGCGAGTTGATCCCGACCTTGTCCTCGAGGAAGTCCTTCATGTCCTGCGGCAGGTCGTCGTAGGCGCTGCGGGTGTCGGCAAACCAGGTCTGCCCGCCCTCGGGCGGCACCTGGTGCGCGAGCAGCAACGAGTAGCTCGTGCGCTTCTCCATGAAGGCGCTGTCGGTGTGCCACAGGCGGTCGCCCTTGCGATACTGGATCGCCGCGGCGTCCTGCGTGATCTCGCCCTCGACCGTGAGGTTCGAGGCGTCGAACAGTTCGCGGAAGGGTAGGCGGTAGCGCACGCCCTCGCGTCGCGGCACTCGCTCGAGATAGCCGAAGTTGCGGCTGAAGGCGACGTGCTGTTCATCGTTCATGCCGGTGTTGCGCCATACGGTGACACCCCAGGTGTCCATCGCGTCGGTTACCTGCCGGACCTCCTCCGGGCTCAGCGGCCTGGTCAGGTCGAGCCCCGAGCACTCGGCGCCGAAACGCGGCAGGATGGGTTCGACTTTCAGCGGCATTGCGGGCTCCGATAGATCATTAGCAAGCTAATCATTAGCAGCGGGCCGCTTGCGCTGCAAGGACGACCGCTTGCAGTGTGCGACCAGCACGTCATGCTGGTTGTAGGCGCGATGCGCGAAGGTGACGATTCCCTGCGCCGGACGAGACTTGCTCTCGCGCACCTCGAGCACTTCGGTCTCGATCCTCAGCGTGTCGCCGACGAAGATCGGCGCCGGGAAGCGTACCTCGTCCCACCCGAGATTGGCGACCGCGGTGCCCTGCGTGGTGTCGTTGACCGAGATCCCGACCATCAGCCCGAGCGTGAAGCACGAGTTGACGAGGATCTTCCCGTACTCGGTCTGCTTCATGTACTCGGCGTCGAGATGCAGCGGCGCCGGGTTGTGGGTGAGCGCGCTCATCAGCAGGTTGTCGGTCTCGGTCACCGTCCGCCGCAGTGGATGGTCGAACACCTGCCCGACCTCGAAATCCTCGAACCACAGTCCCGCCATCGCGCGCTCCTCTCGGGCACGCCTCTAGCGCGCCTCGACGGCCCGGGAAAGGAATGGCTCGCCGACCGTTGTTGGCGCAAACGACAGGGAGCCACCATGACGAGGACCATCTTTCTGTTACCGGCGCTGCTAGCGCTGGCAGCGTGCGACGGCGGAACGCAGGGCGCGGACGTGACGACCGAGGAAGCCGCGGCCAACGGCGATCTTGCCGCCAACAGTTCGATCGCGCCGGTCGAGCCCGACGACGCCGGTACACCAGCCCCGACCGAGATTCCCGAAGCGATCCGCGGCCGCTGGGGCCTCGTGGCGGCGGACTGCACCTCGACCCGCGGCGATGCGAAGGGCCTGCTCGAGATCGACGCCGGGCGGCTGCGGTTCTACGAATCGGTCGGCACGCTCGACACGGTGATGGACGCCGAACCGACCCGCCTGCGCGCCACCTTCGATTTCGAAGGCGAAGGCATGACCTGGGAGCGCGAGATGGTACTCGACGTGCAGGACGGCGGGTCGACGCTGATCCGCCGCGAGTACGGCGAAGACGCTGCGCCCGGCCCGTTCCGCTACTCGCGATGCACCTGAAGGAGCCGATCATGAAGACCTGGCCGATTGCGACTTGTCTCGGCGCGTTCGCGCTGGCCGCGTGCGCCACCACCGGCGAGGACGGCGGGAGCGGCGGCGCCTGCGAAGCCGAGGCCGCGCAGAGGTTCGTCGGCGAGAAGGCCACCGCCGACATCGGCGCCGCAGTGCTGCGCGCGACCGGCGCGAAGCAGTTGCGCTGGGGCCCGCCGCGCAGTGCGATGACCATGGACTTCCGCCCCGACCGGGTCACCGTCGCCTACGACGACGCCATGACCATAGAGCGGATAACCTGCGGTTGAGCCCGGGCCTGCCGTCAGGCTAAAGCTGACCCACCAGAAACAGGAGGGAGCTTTGGACATGGCGCTGCATACTTGCGGAGGTCGTCGTGGCTGACCCGGCGGACGGCCGCCAGCGCATCCCGCCGCTTTCTCCTTTCGAGGAAGAGATCGGCTTCACCCGCGCGATCCGCGTCGGCAACACGATTGCCGTCTCGGGTACCGTCGGGGTCGAGGCCGACGGCTCGGTCAAGGAAGACGCGGGCGAACAGGCAGACCGCTGCTTCGAGCTGATCCGCCAGCACATCGAGGCGCTCGGCGGACACATGGGCGACGTCGTGCGGATTCGCATGTTCGTCACCGACATTGCCGACGCGATGGCCGTCAGCGCCGCCTTCAGCCGCGCGCTCAAGGCGACACGGCCGACAGGCACCTTGGTGGCCGTCTCGGCGCTGGCAGACCCGCGGTGGAAGGTCGAGATCGAGGCCGATGCGATAATCGGCTCGGGTCAATGATGCTTCGACAAGCTCAGCGTGAGCGGGCGTTGTGAGCCCGGAAGGAAGTCATTCTCCGGGCCCCTGCCTCGCTCGTCCTGAGCCTGTCGAAGGACGCGGAGAATGACCGCCCCCTTTACCCTCACCGAAGACCAGCTCGCCATCCAGGACATGGCGCGGCGGTTCACGGCGGACAACATCACCCCGTTCGCCGCCGAGTGGGACGAGAAGCACGTCTTCCCGAAGGACACGATCAGGGCCGCCGCCGAGCTCGGCTTCGCGGCGATCTACGTCTCCGAGGAGAGCGGCGGGATCGGGCTCGGCCGGCTCGAGGCTGCGCTGATCATGGAGGCGATGGCTTACGGCTGCCCGGCGACGAGCGCGTTCCTCTCGATCCACAACATGGCCAGCTGGATGCTCGACCGGTTCGGCTCGCAGGCGGTCAAGGACAAGTACCTGCCCAGGCTCGTCGGCATGGAGTGGATGGCGAGCTATTGCCTGACCGAGCCTTCGTCCGGCTCCGACGCCGCGGCGCTCAAGACCACGGCCGTGCGCGACGGCGACGACTGGGTGGTCAACGGGACCAAGCAGTTCATCAGCGGCGCGGGGGTCAACGACCTCTACCTGACGATGGTCCGCACGGGCGGCGAGGGCGCCGGTGGCATATCGTGCCTTGCGATCGAGAAGGGCATGCCGGGCGTCTCGTTCGGCGCCCCCGAGCGCAAGCTCGGCTGGCACGCGCAACCGACCGCCGCGCTGATCCTCGACAACGTGCGCGTGCCCGCGGAGAACCTCGTCGGCGGCGAGGGCGAAGGATTCCGCATCGCCATGGCCGGGCTCGACGGCGGGCGGATCAACATCGGCGCCTGTTCGCTCGGCGGCGGCCAGCGCTGCCTCGACGAGGCGCTGCGCTACACGAAGGAACGCCAGCAGTTCGGCAAGCCGATCGCCGAATTCCAGAACACCCAGTTCATGCTCGCCGACATGGCGACCGAACTCGAGGCGGCGCGCGCCCTGCTCTACCTCGCCGCAGCGAAGGTCACCGCCAACGCGCCCGACAAGACTCGATTCGCGGCGATGGCCAAGCGCCTAGCCTCCGACACCGGCAGCGCCGTCGCCGACCGCGCGCTCCAGCTCCACGGCGGCTACGGCTACCTGATGGACTACCCGGTCGAGCGCTTCTGGCGCGACTTGCGCGTGCACTCGATCCTCGAGGGCACCAACCAGGTCATGCGGCTGATCGTTGGGCGGGACCTGTTGCGGCAGTGATCCACGGAACCCTGGTCGGCGCGACCAGAGAATCGCTACCTTGGCGCTGGCTCTTGCAGGCTGCCACCTCACCCTGCAGGGGAGGACCATGACAAGCGACGTCCTGATCCGCCGCGAGGGGGCGGTGGGCCACATCTCGCTCAACCGCCCGAAGGCGCTGCACGCGCTGACGACGGCGATGTGCGAGGCGATCTCGGCCGCGCTGCTCGAGTGGCGCGACGATCCAGGTATCGAGGCGGTGCTGATCGACCATGCCGAGGGCCGCGGATTCTGCGCCGGCGGCGACGTCGCGATGGTGCGGCGCTCGGCACTGGAGGACGGCGGCGTGGCGGGCCGCGCGTTCTTCCACGCCGAGTACCGGATGAACCACCTGCTGTTCACCTACCGCAAGCCCGTGGTCGCCTTCATGGACGGCGTGACGATGGGCGGCGGAGTCGGCCTCGCCCTGCCCTGCCGCTGGCGCGTCGCCACCGGGAACACTCTGTTCGCGATGCCCGAGGGGGCGATCGGGCTGTTTCCCGACGTCGGCGCCGGCTGGTACCTGCCTCGCTTGCCGGGCCGGATGGGGGCATTCCTCGCGCTGACCGGCGCGCGGCTCGACGGCGCGGAATGCCTGTGGGCGGGGCTGGCGACGCACTATCTGCCCGTTGAAGCGCTCGGGCGGACGAAGGCCGAGATCGCTGCCGAGCCGGGACGGATCGAGGCGATCCTCGCCGAGCAGTCGGTCGAGGCTCCGCCCGCGCGGCTTGCCGGGAACGCGGAGCGGATTGCGCGGCTGTTCGCCGCCGACCGGCTCGAGGACGTGCTTGCCGCGCTTGCGGCCGATCCTTCCGAATGGGCGGCCAAGGAACTGAAAGCGGTGACCGCGAAGTGCCCGACCACGGCGAAAGTCGCGCTGCGCCAGTTGGCCGAGAGTGCGGGCAGGCGCGACTTCGCCGAGGAAATGGCGCTCGAATACCGCCTCGCGGCGCGGATGATCATGCGCCCGGACTTCGCCGAGGGCGTGCGCGCGGTACTGGTCGACAAGGACAACGCGCCACGCTGGGACCCGGCCGCTCCCGAGGCGGTGACTGATGAGATGCTCGACGCGATCTTTGCCCCGCTGCCCGAGGGCGAGGAATGGACGCCGTTCCCGGATCACTGAAACCTCGCAGCCAGAACCCGTCAGCGCGGCTTTCGCCGGGATGACGGGGGGTAGGTCTTGGCGGGCTGCAAGAATTTCTCCCCGGCGCGCGGGTTGCGATTAACGGCCCCAATCGGCAATTGCCGGCCATGCAACGCCTGACCCATCTCGACCGTCTCGAGGCGGAGAGCATTCACATCATGCGCGAGGTTGTCGCTGAGGCGGACAACCCGGTGATGCTCTATTCGGTGGGCAAGGACAGCGCCGTGATGCTGCACCTGGCCAAGAAGGCGTTCCATCCTGCCCCGCCACCGTTCCCGCTGCTTCACGTCGACACGACGTGGAAGTTCCGCGACATGTACGCGCTGCGCGACAAGGCGGCGAAGGCCGCGGGGATGGAGCTTCTGGTCTATCACAACCCCGAGGCGCTCGAGCGCGGGATCAACCCGTTCGACCACGGGGCGCTGCACACTGACTTGTGGAAGACGGAAGGGCTCAAGCAGGCGCTCGACAAGTGGAAATTCGACGCCGCGTTCGGCGGAGCGCGGCGCGACGAGGAGAAGAGCCGCGCCAAGGAGCGCATCTTCTCGTTTCGCACCGCGAGCCATGCCTGGGATCCCAAGAACCAGCGGCCCGAGTTGTGGAACCTCTACAACGCGAAGAAGGCCAAGGGCGAGAGCATCCGCGTGTTCCCGCTGTCGAACTGGACCGAGCTCGACATCTGGCAGTACATCATGAAGGAGGGGATCGAGATCGTCCCGCTCTACATGGCGGCTGAGCGCCCGACGGTCGAGCGCGACGGCCTGCTGCTGATGGTCGACGACGAGCGCTTCCCGCTGCTTCCCGGCGAAACTCCGGTCGTGCGTTCGATCCGCTTCCGCACGCTCGGCTGCTATCCGCTCACCGGCGCGATAGAGAGCCGGGCGGCGACGCTTCCCGAGGTGGTGCAGGAGATGCTGCTGACCACGACCAGCGAGCGCCAGGGCCGCGCGATCGACAAGGACGCGGGCGGCGCGGGGATGGAGAAGAAGAAGCAGGAGGGGTACTTCTGATGCGCCCCTTGCGTCCCTCCCTTCATCGTCACCCTGAACTCGTTTCAGGGCCCATTTCTCCGTCCGCACGGAGCCATCGGTTCATGTGCGGTCCGGCGGCGATGCGGCGCTCACCTGCGAGGTCCGGGGGTGCTGCGCGATGGCTGCTGAAACAAGTTCAGCATGACGGTATGGCGACAGGAGGTGCGAAGTGAACGACGCGTCCTCCGAACCCCTCTACAGGGTCGACGCGCTCATTGCCGAGGACATCGAGGCCTACCTCGACCTGCACCAGAACAAGGGGCTGTTGCGGTTCATCACCTGCGGCAGCGTGGATGACGGCAAGTCGACGCTGATCGGGCGGCTGCTCTACGACAGCAAGATGATCTTCGAGGACCAGCTCGCCGCGCTCGAGGCTGACTCGAAGAGGGTCGGCACGCAGGGGCAGGCGATCGACTTCGCGCTGCTCGTCGACGGCCTCGCCGCCGAGCGCGAGCAGGGCATCACGATCGACGTCGCCTACCGCTTCTTCGCCACCGAGAAACGCAAGTTCATCGTCGCCGACACGCCCGGCCACGAGCAGTACACGCGCAACATGGTCACCGGCGCCTCGACCGCCGACCTCGCGGTGATCCTGGTCGACGCGAGGAAGGGCGTGCTCGTGCAGACGCGCCGCCACTCGTACCTCGCGCACCTCATCGGCATCCGCCACCTCGTGCTGGCGGTGAACAAGATGGACCTGGTCGACTACTCGCAGGAGGTGTTCGACCGGATCGTCGCCGATTACCGCGCCTTCGCCGGCACGATCGGCATCGCCGACTTCACGCCGATCCCGATCAGCGGCTTCAAGGGCGACAACATCACCCAAGCCCCCTCGGTGAACACGCCGTGGTACGACGGTCCGAGCCTGATCGAGCACCTCGAGACGGTCGAGATCGAAGGCGCCGCCGCACAGGCCCGGTCGCTACGGATGCCGGTGCAGTGGGTCAACCGCCCCAACCTCGATTTCCGCGGCTTCGCCGGCCAGATCGCCTCGGGCACCGTCAGGCCGGGCGACGCCGTGCGCGTGGTGCCCTCGGGCAAGACCAGCACGATCAAGTCGATCGTGACGTTCGACGGGGAGCTCGACGAGGCGGTCGCCGGCCAGTCGGTCACGCTGACGCTCGCCGACGAGATCGACTGCAGCCGCGGCGACGTCATCGCCGCCGCCGACGCGCCGCCGCAGGCGGCCGACCAGTTCGAGGCGACGATCGTGTGGATGAGCGACGAGAAGCTGATCCCCGGCCGCGGCTACTGGTTGAAGCTGGCTACGCAGACCGTCACCGCGACGGTCGCGCAGCCGAAGTACGAAGTCGACGTCAATTCGTTCGAACACCTCGCGGCCAAGACGCTCGGCCTCAACGGCATCGGCGTGTGCGAGGTCACCACCGACCGGCCGATCGTGTTCGAGCCCTACCACGAGAGCCGCGAACTCGGCGGGTTCATCCTGATCGACAAGCTGACCAACGCCACGGTCGGCGCCGGGCTGATCCGTTTCTGCCTGCGCCGCGCGCAGAACGTCCACTGGCAGGCGCTCGAGGTCAGCCGCGAGGCGCACGCCGCCTTGAAGGGCCAGAAGCCCGCGGTGCTGTGGTTCACCGGCCTGTCCGGCTCGGGCAAGTCGACGATCGCCAACCTCGTCGAGAAGAAGCTGCATGCCGCCGGGCGACACACGTTCCTGCTCGACGGCGACAACGTGCGCCACGGCCTCAACAAGGACCTCGGGTTCACCGAGGCCGACCGGATCGAGAACATCCGCCGCGTCGGGGAGGTCGCCAAGCTGATGACCGACGCCGGCCTGATCGTGCTGACCGCGTTCATCAGCCCGTTCCGCGCCGAGCGCGAACTGGTCCGCGGAATGATCCCCGAGGGCGAGTTCATCGAGATCTTCATCGACACCCCGCTCGAGGTTGCCGAACAGCGCGACGTCAAGGGCCTCTACAAGAAGGCCCGTTCCGGCCAGCTGAAGAACTTCACCGGCATCGACAGCCCCTACGAGGCGCCCGAGAACCCCGAGATCCGCATCGACACCACCACGACCAGCCCGGAGGACGCCGCCGAGCAGATCGTCCAGCGCCTGCTCGGGGAATGGGTGCCCGACCTGTGACGCCCACTCCCCGGTCGAGCGACGCCGAGCTGGCTGCGACGCTGGCGGAAGGGGCGGGCCGAAGGCTGCTCGATCTGCGGGCCAGCGGTGGGCTCGAAGGCAAGGCGATGGGACAGGCGGGCGACGAGGTCGCGAACCGCTACCTCGTCAGGCACCTGCTGGCCGAGCGGCCCGACGACGGCCTGCTGTCCGAGGAAAGCAAGGACACCGACGAGCGTCTCGGCAAGTCGCGCGTGTGGATCATCGACCCGCTCGACGGGACCCGCGAGTTCGGCGAGCATCGGTCCGACTGGGCAGTGCACGTCGGGCTGGCGATCGACGGAGTGGCAGAGGTCGGCGCGGTGGCGTTGCCCGGGCTCGACGGCGGCGTGGTTCTGCGCTCCGACCGTCCCGTTCCGCTGCGCCCGTATCCGGGCCCGCCGCGCATGCTGGTCAGCCGCACGCGCCCGGCGGCCGAGGCGGTCGCGGTGGCCGAGGCGCTCGGCTGCGAGCTCGTACCGATGGGTTCGGCCGGCGCCAAGGCAATGGCGGTGGTACTGGGCCAGGCCGAGATCTACCTGCATTCGGGCGGACAGTACGAGTGGGACAACTGCGCCCCGGTCGCGGTCGCGCGGGCACACGGCCTGCATTGCTCGCGCATCGACGGCAGCGCGCTGACCTACAACAACCGCGACACCTGGCTGCCCGACCTGCTCATCTGCCGCCCCGAGTTCGCGGAACCGGTGCTCGAAGCCGTCGCAAGGCTCGGCTAGACGCCGCAGGCCTCGAGCGCTCGCAGCACCGCGCTGCGGTAGCTGTTGCCGAACAGGCGCAGGTGCACGAGCAGCGGCCACAACCGGTAGACCGGCAACCGCTCCCGCCACCCCGGCTCGAGCGAGAGCGCGGCGAAGAATGCGTCGGGCGGATGGTCGAACAGCGTCAGCATCGCCACGTCGACCTCGCGGTGCCCGTAGTAGCACGCCGGGTCGACCAGCGCGGCCATCCGGCCGTTCGCGAACAGGATGTTGCCGCCCCACAGGTCGCCGTGGAGCAGGCCTGCGGGCGGGTCCCGCGGGATCAGCTCGCCGAGGCGCGCGGCAAGCGCCTCGAGCCGCGGCCCGAGCGCCGCGCCGACATGGGGCGCATGACACAGGATCCGGTGCCGCGCCCAGAACTCGACCCAGTCGTCGCCACGCGTGTTGGCGATCGCGACTGGCCCGAACCGGTGATCGGCTTGCCAGCCATAAGCCTCCGGGACGGGCCGGTGGAGGCGTTCGAGCACCTGGGCGAGATCGGCCCACGCCGCTTCGTCGGCGCGACCGCCGGCCTCGACCCAGGTCATGATCAGCAATCCGTCGGCCCGATGAAGCACCTCGGGCGCCGGCGCCCCGGCACGGCGTAGCGCCTCGAGCATCGCGCCTTCGGCCTCCGCTCCTTGCCCCTGCTTGGCGACGACGCGGCGCCCGTCGGCGAGCTCGACCAACGCCGCGCCGCCGAGATCGCCGCCAAGCCTGCGTCCGCCGGTCACCCGGCTCCCGAGAATGCGCCCGACCTTGTCGGCCCAGTTCACGGTTCGAGGAGCCGGCGTGCGAGCGCGCGGGCCGCTTCGGACACGTCGCGCCAGGTCGCCTCGAAACCGGATTCGTCGCCGTAGTAGGGATCGGCCACAGGCTGTCCCTCGCGCCCCGGCACGCAGTCGAGCAGCAGCGCGACCTCGGCCGTGGCGTCCGCCGGCGCCCGCGCGAGGAGCGTGGCGAGATTGTCCTCGTCGAGCGCGAAGATGTGCGTGAAGCGGCGGTAGTCCTCCGCCGTGATCTGCCGCGCCCTCAGATGGTCGATCGGCACCCCCTTCGCCCGCGCCAGCGCCCTCGCGCGCGGATCGGGCGGCTTTCCGACATGCCACGCACCGGTGCCCGCGGAATCGATGTGGACCGAAAGCCTGACCTTCTCCGCCTCGTACCGGAACGCCGCCTCGGCAAGAGGAGAGCGGCAGATGTTGCCGAGGCAGACGAACAGCACGGAGGCCCGCATAGTCACAGCTTCGGGTTGCCCGCGCTCCACCTGACGGTCAGCTCGATCCCGCTCCCGAGCGGCAGCAGCACCGTTTGCAGGTCCGGCTTGGCGCGCACGGCCTCGCGATAGTCCCTGACCGCCTCGCGTGCGCTTTCCGGGTAGATCATGTTGTCCGAGACGATCACGCCCTCCTCGGCGAGCTTCGGATAGACCGCCTCGAAGCATGGCAGGTAGAGCGTCTTCCACACGTCGAGCAGCACAAGGCCGAATTCGCCATCGTCGGCCGCCACGACCTCGCGCGCGTCGCCGCAGCGGAACTCGACGACCTCCGCGAGCCCGGCCCTCTCGAGCCGCTCGCGCGCATAGGCCTGCTTGGCCGGGTCGACGTCGACCGTCACCACGCTCGCCCCGCAGGCCTTTGCCGCGTCGGCGAGGAACAGCGTCGAGTAGCCGTAACTGGTGCCGAGCTCGAGGATTCTCTGCGGCCCGCGGCCGATCGCCAGCGCCCGCAGGAAGTTGCCCACCTCGGCACCGACCGGCAGCAGGAACTCGTCGCGCCGCTCGCCGAACTGCCCTATGGGCAGGTCTCTCGCCAGCTCCAGTTCGGCCTTGTGGCGCGCGTCGTACTCGGCGAACACCGCCGCCGCACGGGAATCCTCGAAATACATGGCGTTGTCCTACACGATCCTAGGGCATCCAGGGGCCCGTGATGGCGAGCGTCTTCGCCGGGCGATACATGTTCACGAACAGCCACTTGCCGTCGGGCGAGAAGCACGCCCCGGCCCACTCGGTCCCGACGCGCGACAGCGCCAGCGGATAGGCGACGCCGTCGGGCGTGATCCCGCGCAGGTGGTTATGGACGTTCTCGGTGTACTGGTCCTCGCAGACCACCAGGTGACCGTTCGGCGCCACTACCAGGTTGTCGCCGAAGTTGTACTGCTCGATATTGGTGCTCTCGTAAAACAGCTGCAACCGGTCGGGACCGCTCGCCTGCGGCCGCAGGCGAAAGATCTGGCCGAGCCTGGCTGCACCGCCGCTGGTGCAGGCGAAGTAGAGTTCGCTTTCACCCATCCAGATGCCTTCGCCGCGCGCAAACAGCGTCGCACCCGCCGCAGCGCCGCGCTTGCGCAGGTCGTCCTCAGGCGCCTCGGGATTGTCGAGGTCGATCCAGCGCACCGCCTGCCACGCCTGCGGCGCGAAGGCCGTGCCGTTCCAGTTGCGGCTGTCGGGCAGGCCGTCGATCGCCAGCGCCTGCAGCCGCCCGCCTTCGGCGAGCTGCCCCTTCACGTTGGGGATGAAGCGATAGAGCAATCCGTCCTCGCGGTCCTCGGTCTCGTAGACGATCCCGCTCGCCGGATCGACGCAGGCGGCCTCGTGATTCATCCGCCCCATCGCCTTGAGCGGCACCGGCTCGACCGGCCCGGTGGCCGCGGCCGGGACTTCGAACACGTAGCCGTGATCCTTGTTGATCCGCCCGTCGGGCTTGCTGACGTTCTCCTCGCAGGTCAGCCACGAGCCCCATGGGGTAATCCCGCCAGCGCAGTTGCGGATCGTGCCCGAGAGCGAACGGAACTGCTTCTCGACCGACAGCGTCGCGCCGTCGAGCACCAGCGTGGTCGTCCCGCCGGGCAGCGGCACGAGGCTGCGAGCGACCGTGTCGTAAGCGGGCCCGCTGGCGCCGCCCGAATCCTGGGTCGGCATCAGCTCGTGGTTGCGTACCAGCGCCCACCTGCCGGCGCCGAGGTCGAAGCAGCCCATCCCGTCGGCGTGATCGGGCACCGTGCCGCCGTCCGTCATCGGGTCCCCCAGGCTCGACAGGACGCGATAGGTGAACCCGGCCGGCAGGTCGACCAGACCCTGCGGGTCGGGCTGCAACGGCCCGTAGCCGGCAGCTCCGCTCGCCGAAGCGACGCCCGTGCGCATGCAGCCGCTGGCCGCGAGCGCGGCGAAAGCCGACCCGGTGGCACCGAGGAAACGGCGGCGGTTGGCGAACATCGTATTTCTCCCGAGCGGCCGGCGAATCGCGGCCCTTGCCCCATGCTAACCGCGAATGACCGCCCTGTGTCAGCCCAAAGCGGTAGCGTCGGCGAAGGGTTTGTGGTCAATCAATTGTCGGACAAAAGGGGGAGAATCGGGATGCGGCGCACTCTCGCGTGGACTCTTGCGGTATCGCTGGCCCTCGCCGATGCCGCGCTGCCCGGGCGAGCGCAGGACGGCGCCGTCGTGACCGCCGCCGAAACCACCGGCACGCCGGCCGAGCGCGCCGCGCAGATGCTCGCGCAGATGACGCTCGACGAGAAGCTCACGCTGCTCAAGGGCTACTTCGGCACCGACTTCCCGGCCTCGGGCTTCAAGGCGCCGGAGGACGCGCGCTACGGGTCGGCCGGTTACGTCCCTGGCATTCCGCGCCTCGGCATCCCGCCGCAATGGCAGGCGGACGCCGGCATCGGCGTCGCGACCCAGGGCGGCTCGCCGGTCAAGCGCCCGCGAACGGCCCTGCCCTCGGGCCTCGCGCTGGCCGCTACGTGGGACCTCGATCAGGCCTATGCCGGCGGAGCGATGATCGGCTCGGAAGCGCGCGCCGACGGGTTCAACGTGCTGCTCGGCGGCAGCGTCAACCTGATCCGCGAGCCGCGCAACGGGCGCAACTTCGAATACGCGGGCGAGGACCCGTGGCTCGCCGGAGCGATCGTCGGCGCCCAGATCGCCGGCGTCCAGTCCAACCGGATCGTCTCGACTGCCAAGCACTACGCGGTCAACGCGCAGGAGACCGACCGCGGCACCGGAAACTCGGTGGTCGAGGAAGGTGCGCTGCGCATGGCCGACCTGCTCGCGTTCGAGGTCGCGATCGAGCGGGGCAACCCGGCCTCGGTGATGTGCGCTTACAACCGCGTCAACGGGCCCCATTCGTGCGAACACCCTTTCCTGCTCACCCAGGTCCTGCGCGAGGAGTGGGGCTTCAAGGGTTACGTGATGTCCGACTGGGGCGCGGTCCACTCGACGGCACCTTCGGCCAACGCCGGCCTTGACCAGGAATCGGGCTTCGGCCTGCAGCGCGCCGACTGGTTCAACGCCGACAAGCTCAGAGCCGCGCTCGCTGCCGGCGAGATCGCCGCCGAACGGATCGACCTCATGGCCGGGCGAGTGCTCCACGCGATGTTCGAACACGGCCTCGTCGACGACCCGGTCAGCGAGGGCCAGCCGATCGACTTCGCTGCCCATCGCGCGATCAGCCGCAGGGCTGCGGAATCCGGCATCGTCCTGCTCAAGAATGAGCTCGGGATCCTGCCGCTCGCCACGGGCGTGGCGCGGATCGCGGTGATCGGCGGGCACGCCGACAAGGGCGTGCCGTCGGGCGGCGGATCGAGCCAGGTCTATCCCGACGGCGGCAACGCGGTGCCCGGGCTCGAGCCGACGACCTGGCCCGGGCCCGTGGTCTATTACCCGTCTTCCCCCCTCGACGAACTGCGCAAACGCCTGCCGCAGGCGCGGATCGACTTCGCCGACGGCACCGATCTCGCAGCCGCCGAGAGGCTGGCCGCAGAGTCCGATCTGGCGATCGTGTTCGGCACTCAGTGGGCCAGCGAGAGCATCGACGTGAAGATGGAGCTCGACGGCGAACAGGATGCGCTGATCGAGGCTGTCGCCGCGGCCAACCCGCGCACGGTCGTAGTGCTGGAAACCGGCGGACCGGTGCTGATGCCGTGGGCCGACCAGGTCCTGGCGATCGTCGAGGCGTGGTACCCTGGCCGCGCCGGCGGCGAGGCGATCGCGCGCGTGCTGACCGGCGAGGTCAATCCGTCGGGGCACCTGCCGGTCACCTTCCCGAAGTCCCTTGACCAGCTCCCCTATCCGGGCGAGCCGCGTCGCGGCGACGTGGTCTACGACGAGGGCGCTGCGGTCGGCTACAAGTGGTTCGACCTGAAAGGCCACGAGCCGCTGTTCCCGTTTGGCCACGGCCTGTCCTACACCCGCTTCGCATTCGACCATCTCGCCGCTTCGCGCGATGGCGAAGGGCTCGTGGCGATGGTCGAGGTGACCAATACCGGCGACCGTCCGGGCGCCGACGTCGTCCAGGTCTACATCGGCGGACCCGGCTGGGAAGCGCCGCGCCGGCTCGGCGGGTTCGCCAAGGTCGAGCTGGCGCCCGGCGAGAAGCGGCGCGTCGAGATTCCGATCGATCCCCGCCTGCTGGCAACGTGGTTCACCGGGCGCCCCGGGTGGACGCGGCCGGCCGGCGCTTACACCGTCAGCGTCGGGCACAGTTCGCGCGAACTGGTCCAGTCGGTCATGGTCGAACTGCCGCCAAGCCATCTCCCGCCGGGCTGGAAGCCCGATCGCTAGCGACTCTCGCGCTGGTCAGCCGGCCCTGGAGACAGGTTGGTCGTCGTCGGCGGCGGGCGGCGCGGCGAACATCCGGTTGACGTCCTCCGGCGACAGCGCCGTGGCATAGAGCCATCCCTGGGCGTCGGCGCAGCCCAGCGCCCCGAGCCGCTCCTTGATCGCAGCGGTCTCGATGCCCTCGGCAGCCATCGGGATGCTGAGGCCCTTGCCGAGCGTGGCGATCGCCTCGACCAGCGCTTCGCACTGCTGGTCGGAGTCGAGCAGCTTGACGAAGCTGTGGTCGATCTTGATCCGGTCGAACGGCAGCGACTTGAGGTGGGTCAGCGAGGCATAGCGCGTCCCGAAGTCGTCGATGACGATGCTGATGCCCTGCGCCTGCAGGCTCTGGATGTTCGCCAGCGCGTGCTGCGAGCCGCTGATGAGGCAGTCTTCCGGTATTTCCAGCTCGAGCCGGCCGGCCGGAAAGTTGATCTGCGTCAGGAGGCGCAGCAGGCGTTGCGCCAACAGCGGGTCCTTGAACTGGACCGCGGACATGTTGACGGCGATCTTGAGATGCGCTGGCCAGTCCTTCGCTGCCAGCAGCGTCTGGTGCATGATCGAGAGCGAGATTTCGCCGATCAGGCCGCTGGATTCGGCGACGCTCAGGAACTCTGCAGGCTCGAGCAGGCCCTTGGCCGGATGCTGCCAGCGCGCCAGCGCCTCGAAGCCTTTCACCTCGCCGCTGGCGAGCTCGTAGATCGGCTGGAAGTAGGGCACGAACTCGCCGGCCTGGATTCCGTGACGGATCTCCGCCTCGAGCGCGGCCTGCTTGCCGAGCTCTATCTCCATCGCCTCGTCGAACTCGACCCAGCGGTTCTTGCCCGCGGCCTTGGCCTCGTACATCGCGAGGTCCGCCCGACGCAGCAACCAGCGCAGCTCGCGCGAGACGCCCTGCAGGCGGACGATGCCGATCGAGGCGCCGACCGAGACGACCGTGTCACCCGCGCAGATCGGAATCTGCAGCGCGTCGACGAGCTTGTCAGCCAGCAGCCGCGGTTGCTTTCCACGGGCGCGCAAGCCGTGGAGCAGCACGACGAATTCGTCGCCGCCCAGCCGCACGCAGCAATCCTCCGGCGCGCAGCAGGTGCGGATCTTTTCGGCGGTCGAGATGAGCACCGCATCGCCGACCTCGTGACCGTGGAGATCGTTGACGGCCTTGAACTGGTCGAGGTCGATCAGCAGCAACGCGACGTCCTTCTCCCCGCTGACAAGCAGCTCTCCGGCGAAGACGTGGAGGTGCCGACGATTGTACAGCCCGGTCACCTCGTCGAAATAGGCGAGGTGCCGGATCGTCAGGTCGGCACCGCGCTGTCGTGCGAGAGATTCCCTGAGCTGCACAGAACGCCGCCAGGCAAACAGCAGCAGGGCGATATTGAGCAGGAAGCCGGAGACCAGCTCGGGCGCGGGGCCGCCGGAATTGCCGGAAAGGACATAGGGCATGACCTGCGAACCCGACACGACGAACAGCACCGTCGCCAACATCGCGACGGTAGCTGTCAGCCAGCGGGAATCACCCGAGGGGCTGGCTTGCGGCACGGCCCCCTGTGTTGACGCGTCCATGGCTCTGCCCCCGCAGTCATTCGATCCGGGGTAGCCGGCAACGATTGAAATCGAATTAACGTAAACGGGGCAGTCAGAACCGCGGCAGCGGCTGCTCGGCGAAGCCCCAGCCGGCGAGCGCCTTGTCCTGCGCCCGCTCGAGCAGCCGCCTGGCGTCGCCGATCCCGAACAGCCGTGCGTTCTTCGCAGCCTTGAGCTGGTCCCACGAGAGCGGCACTGCAACCGGCGCCCCCTCGCGGGCCCGCGCCGAATAGGGCAGCACCGCGGTGCTGCCGCGCTGGTTGCGCAGGTAGTCGAGGAAGATCTTCCCCTTGCGCTTGGCCTTGCTCATGTTGGCCGTGTAACGCTCGGGCTCTGCCAGCGCGATCGCCTCGGCGAAGCGCTTGGCGAAGTCCTTGTGAGCGTCCCACGAGTGCCCGGTCGAGAGCGGCACGACGACGTGCACGCCCTTGCCTCCGGTCAGCATGGGGAAGCTCGTCAGGCCGAGATCCGACAGCCGCTTGCGGATATCGGCCGCTGCCTTCCTCACGTCGGCGAAGTCGAGCCCCTCGTCGGGGTCGAGATCGAACACCATCCGGTCGGGCGCCTCTACATCCTCGACCCGGCTGCCCCAGCCGTGGAACTCGATCGTACCCATCTGCACGCAGGCAAGAATCCCGGCCGCGTCCTCGACGTAGAGATAATCCTCGGCCCCGCCGTCCTTCTCGACGATCGGTACGTGGTGCACGTGCGGCCCGAACGAGCCGGAATCGTGCTTCTGGAAGAAGCACTTCTTCGCCCTACCCTGCGGACAGCGCACGAGGCTGACCGGCCGCCCGGCGGCCCACGGAAGCATCAGCGGCGCGATCGCCGCGTAGTAATCGGCAAGCTCGCCCTTGGTCTGCCCGCTCTCGGGGAAGATCACCCGGTCGCGGTTCGAGATCTTGATCTCGCTCTCGGGCTCGGGTTCTGGCGCTTCCTGCGGGGTCTCGGGCACGACGTCCTCCGCTCGCTTGTCGCCGCGCAGCGCGACGAAGCTGCCGTGGCGCACGTTGCCATCGGCGGTGAATTCCGAGAAGGCCACTTCGGCGACCAGCTTCGGCGCCAGCCAGGTCACTCCGCGGCTCTCGACGCGCCCCACCTCGGCCGGCGCGGTCTTGCGCTCGATGCGGGCGAACTTCGCCGCCAGCTCGCGCAGCGTGTCGGCGTTGAACCCGGTGCCGACGTTGCCCTTGTAGACCAGCTTGTCCCCCTCGTGCTGCGCCAGCAGCAGGCTCGAGAACGGCCGACCGCGTGCGCTGGACTTCTTCCAGCCGATGATCACGAACTCCTGTCGGAGCGTGCACTTGACCTTGACCCAGTTGCGCGTCCGGCCGGAACGGTAGGGCGCGTCGATCCGCTTGGAGATGATCCCTTCCTGCCCGGCATCGCACATCGCGCGGTAGAGCTTTTCGCCGGCGCCGATCACGTGGTCGGCTACGTGTATCGGCGGCCTCGCTTCGGCCAGCAATGCCTCGAGCCGCTCCTTGCGCTCGATATTGGTCCGCCTGGCGAGGTTCTCGCCGTCGACGTCGAGCAGGTCGAACGCGTGGAACGCGAGCCCGTCGCCGGCCTTCTCGGCCCCGTGCCCACGCTTGAGCACCGCCTGCAGGCTCGAGAAGTCTGGATTGCCCCTGGCGTCGTAGGCGACGATCTCGCCGTCGATAAGGCATGGCGGCAAGTCGAGCGCAGCCAGGTGCGCGGCGAGCGGCTCGAACTTGTCGGTCCAGTCCTTCCCGCTGCGCGTATAGACGCGCACCTGGTCGCCCGCGCACGCGATCAGCGCGCGGTAGCCGTCGAACTTGATCTCGTGCATCCAGCCATTCCCGGCCGGAACCGCGTCGACCAGCGTCGCGAGCTGCGGGCTGCGGAACTTCGGCAGCTTGCCGGCGGATCGTTTGCGCTTTGCAGGCGCCTTGCCGACCGACTTGTTGCGCTCCGCCGCCTGTTCCATCACCTCGGCGAAGGCCTTGCCCTTCTTGCCCTTGAGCGACCACTCGCCCTTCGTGTCGGCGGCGATCTCGGCCATCGTCCGCCCGGTCAGCACGCTCGTCAGGCACCGCTCGACCAGCGGATCGCCGTCCTCGGCGTATTCGTCGTCGAGCTTCCGCAGCAGCCAGTTCTCGCGCTTCTCGCCGGGCCGCGGCTTCAGCCGGATCAGCAGCCACTCGCCCTTCATCCGCTCGCCGTCGAGCGTGAAGTGCAGGTGCCCCTTGTCGATGTCCTTCCACGACTTGCCCTCGACCGAGGCCCAGGTGCCCTTGTCCCACAGCATCACCGTGCCGCCGCCGTATTCGCCCTTGGGGATCGTCCCCTCGAACTCGGCGTAGGCCATCGGGTGGTCCTCGGTCCGCACCGCCAGCCGCTTGATCGAGGGATCGGGTGAGGGTCCCTTGGTCACCGCCCACGACTTGAGCACGCCGTCGGCTTCCAGCCGGAAGTCCCAGTGGAGCCGGGTCGCCTCGTGCTTCTGCACGATGAAGCGGTTGCCGCCTTCGGAGTTCGCGCGCTTGCCGGCTGGCTCCTTCGTCTTCTTGAAGTCGCGCTTGCGGTTGTACTCGGCGAGGGGATTGGCGCGCGTCATGGCGTGAAATCGTCGTCAGGGGCCCACCGCTGCTCGACCAGGCCGAGCACCGTGAGCATCAGGATCGAGATGGCCGCGCCGATCACGACCAGCGGCCACTGCGCGGCGCCGCAGGCGATCCCGACCACCGCGGTCAGCCACAGGTGTGCCGCAGTCGTGAGATTCTTCACCTTGCCGCGGCTGAACACGATCAGCCCCGCCCCGATGATCCCGATGAACGCGCCGGTCGCCTCGAATATGCGCAGCACGTCGAGCTGGTTCTCTTCCATCTGTCCGCCGATCTGGTGGTACAGCGAGATCATCGAGGCGGTCATCGCCGCTGCCGAGAAGCAGATCAGCCCGTGCGTCCGCAGCCCCGCCGCCCGCCCGCGAAACTCGCGGTCCATCCCCAGCACCAGGCCGAGCACCGCGGCCACGCCGAGCCGGGTCAGCAGGTCGAGGTCGACCCAGTGGACGAGGACCGGCTCGTTCAGCTCCATCGGCAGCCTCCGGGAGCGCATCCTCCGACAGGCTCGGCATGACCCTCCGACAAGCTCAGGGTGAGCGGATCCTCTATCCCGCCCCCAACGCCGCGCATGCTGAGCTTGTCGAAGGATGCCGCGCCTCGCCGGCTCACGCGCGTTTCCGCGCCGGGGCGGCCTTTCTGGCGGGCGCCTTTTTCTTCGCGGGCGCCTTGCGCGCGGCCGGCTTCTTGCCCGCCGACTTCTTGGCGCCGCCGCCCTTGCCCTCGCTGCCGACCGACTTCTTCAGCGCTGCCATCAGGTCGATCACGTTGTCGCCGCTCGGCCGGTCGGGCTCCTCGACGTCCTCGAGGATCTTCTTGCCCTTGGCCTTCTGCTTCTTGGCGATCAGGGTCTTCAGCGCATCGACGTAGCGGTCGTGGAACTCGCTCGGGTCGAACGGCGCGCTGCGCTGCTCGATCAGCGTCGTGGCGAGGTCGAGCAGGTCCCGGTCGGGCTTGGTAGCCGGGATGTCCTTGAAGTAGCTCTGCGCCTTGCGCACCTCGTCCTCGTAGCGCAGCGTCTCGAGGACGATGCCCTTGCCGCACGGCTTCAACGACACCAGCGTCTCGCGCCCGCGTACCGAGATCTGCCCGATGCCGACCTTGTTGCTCGCCTTGAGCGCCTCGCGCAGCACGACGAAGGCCTCCTCGGCGAGATCGTCGGCCGGGACGACGTAATACGGCTTCTCGAAGTAGAACACGTCGATCTCGCCCGCGTCGACGAACTGCACGAGGTCGAGTGTCTTGCGGCTTTCGACCTTGGCCGCCTCGATCTCGTCGTCTTCGAGCAGAACGTAGTTGCCCTTCGACACCTCGTAGCCCTTGACGATCTCGTCGCGGTCAACCGGGCCGATCCCCTGGACGACCTTCTCGTAGTTGATCCGCTTGCCGCTCGGCTCGTGGATCTGGTGGAACTGGATCGTCGCCCCGCTCTTGGTCGCGGCGTAGACCTCGACCGGGATCGACACGAGCGCGAGACGGATCTGGCCTTGCCAGTAGGCGCGTGCGGCCATTGCGGGCGGACTCCTCCTGTTGTGCGGGGAGTCAGCGCGCGAGCGGGCAGCCGGTTCCGGAGACCGAGTGGCCTCCGGGCGGAACTCACTCTCCCTCCAACCGACCATCGAGCAGGCGCACGTGTCGCCGGCAGTGCCTGGCCACGTGCTCGTCATGGGTCGAGATCAGGAAGCAGGTCCCCGTCTCGCGGTTGATCCTGTCGATCAGCGCCAGCACCTGGTCGGCCGAGGCGCGGTCGAGGTTGCCGGTCGGTTCGTCCGCCAGCACCAGTTCGGGCGCGTTGATCAGCGCGCGGGCGACCGCGACCCGCTGGCGCTGGCCGCCGGACAGCGCGGCGGGGCGGTAATCGCGACGGTCGGCGAGGCCGACCGCGTCGAGCAGCTCGGTGGCGCGGCGACGCATGTCGGCGGTCTCGCGCCCGGCACAGGCGGCCGCCGGCATCATCACGTTCTCGAGCGCGGTCAGGTCGGGTAGCAGGTGGTGGAACTGGAAGACGAAGCCGATGTGCTCGCTGCGGAAGCGCGTGCGTTCGGCGTCGCTCGCCTCGCCGAGGTCCCGTCCAAGCATCGTGTGACTGCCACCGGTCGGCCGGAGCAGCGTGCCGAGGATCGTCAGCAGCGTGCTCTTGCCTGAACCCGAGGGGCCGAGCAGCGCGGCGAGCTCGCCGGCCCCGAGGTCGAGATCGATGCCGCGCAGCACTTCGGCGGCTGCTTCGCCCTCGCCGAACACCTTGGTCAGCCGGCGGACCGAGACCAGCGGCTCGCGGCTCATGTGCCGATGGCCTCGACCGGGTCGACCCGTGTCGCCTGCCGCGCCGCGAGCAACGAGGCGACAGCAGCGGCGCACGCTGTCAGCGCGATCGCCAGCAGGAAATCACCCTGCGCGCGGTCGACCGGGAGGCCGCCTCCTTCGACTTCGGTCAGCGGCGGAAACGCGCTCAGCGCGAGCCAGGCGACGAGCGCCCCCGCAACCGCGCCGGCCGTCCCTATCAGCGTCCCCTCGATCGCGAACACCGTCAGCACGAAACGCGGGCTCGCCCCGACGGCACGCATGATCCCGATTTCTCCGCGCCGGCGGACAATCGACAGCAGCATCGCACTGGCAATGCCGATCACGATGGTGACCAGCGCGAAGGCCTTGATCACCGTGCCGGTCCGTCCTTGCGCATCGAGCGCGTCGAACAGCTGCGCATTGTCCTCGGTCCACGCGGTCGCTTCGAGCCCTGTCGCGCGCCGCAGCCGCGCGGCGATCGCGGGCGCCGCGTCGGGCGGGGCAACCTTGATCTCGATGCGCGAGATGCCGCTCGGCAGATCGAACAGCGCCCGCGCGGTGTTGAAATTCATGTAGACCGCCTGGCGATCGGCGGTCGAAATCCCGAGCGCGAAGATCCCGCCGACGCGGAAGCTGCGCTCGCGCCCGCGGTCCGAACGAAGCCGGACCACCTGCCCGATCCTCAGGCCGAGGTCCTCGGCCAGCGTGGCGCCGACCAGGACGCCATCGGGCGTGAGCGCGTCGCTGCCCGCGACCATCGCCTTGCCGATGTCGGCGATTGCCGAGAGCTTGTCGGGCTGGACCCCGATCACCCCGACGGGGGCGACGGCCTGCCCGCGCTGGACGAAGGCACTGCCCCGAATCTGCGGGGAAACCGCGACTACGCCAGCCGCCACTTCGGCCTGCGCCACCGCCGGTTGCCAGACCAGGATCTGCTCGCGCCGGCTGAGGTCCTTCTGCACCGCGACCTGCACCCGTTCGCCGGGCACGATCCGGGCGGGATCGCGGTCGGACATCTCCAGCGTGATGTGGGCAATGTTGCCGACCGTGCGCAGCGTCAGCAGCGTGGCGAGCCCGCCGATCAGCGCACTCATGAACACGAACACGCCGACACCGGTGGCGACTCCGAGTACCAGCAGCAGGCTCTGCCCGGGCGTCGCCAGCAGGTGGCGCAGCGCGATCTTGGCCGCGTATCGCAAGCGCCTACCTCGCGGGCCGCGCCCGCGTGCCCGGCGCGGCCGCAGCGGGATCGGCGAGCACGCGCATCCCGGGCTCGAGCCCGCTCGTGACGATCACCTCGACCGCCGGCCAGTCGATGAAACGGATCGGCCGTTCGGCCACGCGGCCGTCGTCGCCGATCGCCCGCACGCGCGGGTTGGTCTCGGGTGACAGGATCGCCGCGCGCGGAATGGCGATCGCGTCGGCTCTCCGCTCGACGATGAGGTTGACCGATACCGTCTGGCCCGCCGGCGCCACGTCGAGCGGATCGAGGAACCGCAACCTCACTTCGCGCGCGCCGGTCGACTCGTCGACGCGCGGTTCGACGTGGACCACTTCGGCCCGCAGCGCCTGGGTTCGGCCGGGCACTTCGACCAGCCCGATCATCCCGACGCGCAGCTCGGCAGCGTAGATCTCGTCGACTTCGGCGCTGACTTCGGGCGCGGTCAAGTCGGCCAGTCGGTAGATCACGGTCTCGAGCCCGACCGTCTGCCCGCGGTCGACCGGTCGCTCGAGGATCACACCCGCGAACGGCGCGCGCAGCACCGCGCGCTGCTGCACCTCCTGCGCCTGGGCTCGGCTCGCGCGACGCCGCTCGAGTTCGCGCGCGCCTTCCTGCACGGCCAGCCGCGTCTCTTCGAGCTGTCGCTTGCTGACGAACTCGCCGAGCGCGGCGAAGCGTTCGTAGTCGCGCCGCGCCTGCGCCAGCACGGCTTCCTGCGCCGCGATCGCGGCAGTCGCTTCGGCGATCGCCGCGCGTTGCGGTCCGTCGTCGACCCGCGCGATCGGCGTGCCGGCCTCGACCCGGTCGCCGACGTCATAGGGCAGGTCGAGCAGGGTGCCGGAGACCGGAGACTGGACGGCCACCGACTGGCGCGGCCGGATGCGGCCGTTTACGGCGAGCGCCCGTGTCGCTTCGCCGCGCTGGACGGTGATCGTCTCGACCTCGGCTGCGCGCGGAGCCAGCAGCCACCACGCAAGCAGGCCGGCAAGCGCAAGCGCAGCCGCCCACACCGCGAGCCTTCCGCGTTTCACGGCAAGCGCCTTCCCGAAAGGGCGCCCGCTCCGCCTGCCGCCGTCGTCTCGATGTGCCGCATTCGCCTCCTGCCGGCGATCAATCCGGCAGTCTATCCGCCGTTCCCGGCCGCTCTAACGCTTGCGCACGAACTCCGCCCGCAGCACCAGGCCCCTGATGCCCTCGTACTTGCAGTCGATCTCCTGCGGATCCCCTGTCAGGCGGATCGACTTGATCAGCGTGCCGCGCTTCAGGGTCTGTCCGGCGCCCTTGACCTCGAGGTCCTTGATCAGCGTGACCTGGTCGCCGTCCGCCAGCAGGTTGCCGACCGCGTCACGCACTTCCACCTGCGAGGCGGCGGCGCGCTTCGCAGCCAGTTCGGAGGCCGGCATCCACTCGCCGCTGTCCTCGTCGTAAACGTAGTCTTCGTCGCTCATCGTCAGTCCGTCCCTTGCCACCCCGCGCCCCTTACGCGCTCGTGCGGCAAAAGGCGAACTAGGCCGGATTAGGCGTTCGGCCCGTTCCGTGCTACACGCGCCGCGCTGACGTCGAATTTTGCGACGGACTTCGGTGCCGGGGCCGGCCAGCCGCTACGGCGGCATTCATGGCCCTGACGGCGACTTCCTTTCGATTGACGACCCGACGCACTACCCGCCCACGGCAATACCGCCCGGGCACCACGTTCTCGAAAGGAACACCCTCATGCCGATTGGCACCGTGAAATTCTTCAACACCGACAAAGGCTACGGCTTCATCTCGCCCGAGGACGGCGGCGCTGACAGCTTCGTCCACATTACCGCGGTCCAGGCCGCCGGGATGCAGACGCTGAACAAGGACCAGCGCCTGAGCTACGAAGTCGAGCGCGGCCGCAACGGCCGTGAATCGGCCGTCAACCTCCAGGAGGCCTGACGCTGTTCCTTTTCCCTCTCCCCCGCTCGGGGGAGAGGATCCTCCTTCGGGACGTTCGCATCCATGAGCCAGACTTTCGAATTCTACGACCAGCGCGCCCGCGCCGCCGAAGCCGAGGCCGAGAAGGCGGTGCTCGAGAACGTCCGCGAGCGCGAGCTGCGCTCTGCGCGGGCCTGGCGCAGCATGGCGGACCGCCAGAAGCTGATCGACGCCGAGCGGGTCAAGGCCGACGACCTGCGCGCAGCCCGCCGCGCCGCGGAACTCGAAGCGGCCGAGGCTTCCGGCCTCGCCGACTAGGTCTCGCGCGTGCCGAGCATCGCCTCGGGCCGCACCAGCCGGTCGTAATCCTCTGCGCTGACGAACCCGCTGGCGAGCGCCGCCTCGCGCAGCGTGATGCCGCGCGCGTGCGCATCCTTCGCGATTGCGGCGGCGCGGTCGTAGCCGATCGCCGGCGCCAGCGCCGTCACCAGCATCAGCGAGCGCTCGACTCCCGCCGCGAGGTTGTCGAGCCGCGGCTCGAGCCCGGCGAGCAGGTTGCGCGTGAAGCTGTCGCAGGCGTCCGCCAGCAGCCGGACCGATTGCAGCACCGCGTGCGCCACCACCGGGCGATAGACGTTGAGCTCGAACTGCCCCTGGCTCGCCGCGAAGGTCACCGTCGCGTGATTGCCGATGACCTGCGCGCAAACCTGGGTCAGCGCCTCGCACTGGGTCGGGTTGACCTTGCCAGGCATGATCGACGAGCCTGGCTCGTTTGCCGGTAGCGCCAGTTCGCCAAGCCCGGCGCGCGGTCCGGAACCGAGCAGGCGGATGTCGTTGGCGATCTTGTACAGCGAGGCAGCCAGCGTGTTCAGCGCCCCGTGCGAGAACAGCAGAGCGTCCTGCCCGGCCAGCGCTTCGAACTTGTTGGGCGCGGAGACGAACGGCAGACCGGTAGCCTCGGCGATCTCGGCCGCGATCGCCTCGGCGAACCCGGCCGGCGCGTTGAGCCCGGTACCGACCGCGGTGCCGCCCTGGGCCAGTTCGTACAGCCCCGGCAGCGCCAGCTCGATCCGCCCGATCCCGGCGCGCACCTGCCGCGCCCAGCCGGACACTTCCTGCCCCAGCGTCAGCGGCGTAGCGTCCTGCGTGTGCGTCCGGCCGATCTTGACGATCCCGGCCCACGCCTCGGCCTTGCTCTCGAGGTCGTTCGCCATCCGCCCGAGCGCCGGCAGCAGCTCGCCGGTGATCGCCAGCGCCGCGGCGACGTGGATCGCGGTCGGGATCGTATCGTTCGACGATTGCGACAGGTTGACGTGGTCGTTCGGGTGAACCGGGCTCTTGCTGCCGACCTCGCCGCCGAGGAGCGCGATCGCGCGGTTGGCGATGACCTCGTTGGCATTCATGTTGGTCTGCGTGCCCGAGCCGGTCTGCCACACGACCAGCGGGAAGTGCTCGTCGAGCTGCCCGTCGGCAACTTCCCCGGCGGCCCTGGCGATCGCCTCGGCCAGCCGTGGCTCGAGCAGCCCGAGCCGCGCGTTGACCCGCGCGGCGGCGCGCTTGACGATCCCGAGCGCGCGGATCACGCCGGTCGGCATGCGCTCCCCGCCGATACGGAAGTTCTCGAGGCTGCGCTGGGTCTGCGCGCCCCACAGCCTGTCGGCGGGAACCTCTATGGGCCCGAAGGTGTCGGTTTCGGTGCGGGTATGGGTCATGGCGTCAAGATGCGCCCGCGGCAGACAAAAGAAAACCGCCCTGAGCCTCGCGGCCGGGCGGTCTAACGTCTGACGATGGTTGCGGGGGTTGGATTTGAACCAACGACCTTCAGGTTATGAGTTGTGTCGAACGAACCATGAACAATCACTGGGAACCGCGAGTTCTTGCGCAGTTTCCGACACTTGCCGATCCAGCAGGAAAGCCACCGTTGCGCATGATCTGTCGGGATTGCGCAGCGTTTTTCGGCCTCGTGCTTCCATAATGCTTCCAACGGGCCGAGACCTGATTTCCGGTAGCACGACCATCAGGCAGCGGTGAGCGACCAGAAACCGAACTTCCTGCCGTGCTCCTCCTTCAGCCGGGCGATGTAGGCGTCGTGCGTCTCGAACGCGCCGAAGTCCGAGATGTCACGCGCGAGCCGGGCGCAGGCGACCAGGTGCTCGGCGGCATAGCGATACCGCTTCGCCCGGGATCTGGTGAGCGTGAAGTCGATCATCGCGCGGAGCACCAGCGTCGCGGCCAGCGGATGACGCTCTGACAGGGCCTCCGCCGCGGGTGCGAGATACTCGTAGTGATCCCCGTCGATCTCGTCATGCCGGGCCTCGAGGAGCTCGGCGGCCCGATCCAGCGTCGTCCAGTCGAGAAAGAACTGCAGGGCGTGAAGAAGGCTCGGATAGGCCATGGCGTGCGCCATTGCCCGCTCCTCGGCCTCGATGTCGTCGAAGTCGGGAAGCCGCTTGAGAAAAGCCCGCAGGTGGCTGTCGGAGAGCGTGCGCTCGAAGCAGTCCCACCGGAACGCCTGCGCCTCCTCGCCGCGACCCAGCGCCTCCAGCGTCTGCAGGCGAATGTCCTGCCACGCCAGCGGAACCCGCAAGCCGTCGCCGAGTTCCGCGCGCTCGAGGAACCCAAGCGCCTCGCCCGCCCTGCCAGCCGCGAGCAGACGCTGCGCGATCTCCGCCGCGATCTGCGGCACCTTGCGGGTCTTCGGATCGTACTGGGCGATGAAGCCGTCGACGTCGCCCTGCGCGTCGGCGATGTCCTTGAGCGCCATGGCGACCGTGCTCGTGCGCTCGCGTGCCCGCGTCTCGTGCTCGTAGGTGGTGCCGCCCGAGCCCCAGCCGACCGCCTTCCACTGATCCTTCGGCGGAACCTGAACAGGCGAACGACCCAGGTCCTCGGCCATCGACTTCAGGGTCGCCAGTCCCTCGTCGCCGAGCGCCGGGGCCATGATGCCGATCAGGCCGTCATACTGGCCATAGCCGTTGTCCTGAAGCGCATCGAGAACAGTGCCGGCGAGCGCCTGCGGATCAGGCCGGACCGTTGCCGCGAGCTGCCCCAGATCGGCACAGGCCTGGTGGAAGATGCCGATGACGGTGCCGCTGGAGTCGTCGCAGCGCTCGAACACCGGCGTGGCGAGCGCCATGAACCGCCACATTAGCGCCAGCGCCTCATCCGGATCGGCGGGCGCGATCTGCTCGACGATGGCGCGCCGCTGGGTTTCGAGATCGGTGACCAGCGCCTTGCGGTTCTTCCAGGTGATGAAGCTGCGGGCGCGGGCGATGCTGGTCAGCCGCTTGGTGATCTCCCGCGCGGCCTCCCTCGGGCTCTGGGCGCCCGCCAGCGCGAGCCGCAGCTTGCGCTTGGCCGCCGCATTGCCGGTGCTGACATCGATCAGCAGTTGCGCCAGGCGCTCGGCGCCCAGCGCTTCTAGGTTCTTCGCATTGAGGGTAGTCTTCGAAGCCATCGGATCGCCAGTTCTTTTCCCCGAGCCTATCAGCGGACCCCGGCGTCCGGAACCTGCGTTCTGATTCGCGCGGCTCGTCGATTTCCCGCATCAGCGCGCCGAAACGCCTTGCGCGGAAACGCGGGCCATTTCCTTTTTCTTCGCGATTTCAATGTGTTCGTTGACTGTCGCCCGTGGTTCAGCACTGTGGAGTAGCGAATGAACCACCGAAGAGCGCCATGCCCAGGATCACCAAACGCCTCGTCGACGCCGCAGAAGCCCGCTCCGCCGAATACTTCGTCTGGGACAGCGAGGTCCCTGGCTTCGGGCTGCGGGTGCTGCCGAGCGGGCGCAAGGGCTACGTGGTCCAATACCGCGCCGGACGCCGGTCCCGGCGGATCAGCCTCGGGCCCAGCACGGTCCTGACCTGCGAGCAGGCGCGCAACCGTGCCATCTCCATTGTCGCCGCCGCGCGCAATGGCGCGGACCCCGCCGCCGAGCGGGACGCGGGGCGCAAGGCGATCACGGTGAAGGAGCTGGCGGAGCGGTTCGACAGGGAACACATCGCGATCCGCGTGAAGGCCAGCACAGCCAAGGAATATCGCCGGAACCTCGAGCGCTTCATCCTGCCCGCGCTCGGGCAACTCACGGTCACGGGCATCACCCGGGCTGACGTGGCGAAGTTCCACCACGACCTCCGCCACATCCCCTATCAGGCGAACCGCTGCCTCGAAGTGGTCTCGAAGATGTTCAGCCTCGCCGAGATGTGGGGCCTGCGTCCGGACGGCACCAACCCGCGAAAGCACATCCGGAAGTACCCCGAGGAGAAGCGCGAACGCTTTCTAAGCGCGGCGGAACTGCGCCGGATCGGCGAGGTGCTGCGCGAGATGGAGGCGGAGGGGATCGAACTGCCCTCGGCCATTCTCGCCGCCCGCCTGCTCATCCTGACCGGCTGTCGGCTGAACGAGATCATGACGCTGAAATGGGCCCACGTCGATCTGGCCGAGCGCGTCCTGCGCCTGCCGGATTCCAAGTCGGGCGCCAAGGTCGTCCATCTCGGCCAGCCCGCCGTCGACCTGCTCCGCGACGCCCAGCGCATCGACGGCAACCCGTGGGTCATCACCGGCACCCTTCCAGGCAAGCGCCTGAGCGATCTCCAGCCCTTCTGGCAGCGCGTCCGTGCTCGCGCCGGGGTGAAGGACGTCCGCATCCATGATCTGCGCCACACCTTTGCGTCGACCGCCGTCGCCTCGGGTCAGGGTTTGCCGATGATAGGCAAGCTCCTCGGCCACACGCAGGTCCAGACAACGGCGCGATACGCCCATCTCGCGGCCGAGCCTGTGCGGATGGCGGCGGATGCGGTGGCACAGAACCTCAGGCAATCCTTGGGATAATCGCAGACCGGCGATGATCGCCATCCTTCATACCCCGAGAGTCGACGGTACAAGGCATAGCATTGCCGCGGGACACGCACCATCACATCCGCAGAAAGATCATGCTTTGTTCTTGCGTCCGCGCGCTACCCATGTTAGTAGGGTTTGGAACAGTTTGATAGCCATGAACGAAGCAGTCTCGCAGACGGGTCATCTCACCATAACGGAGGCCGCAAACCTCTTGGGAGTATCCGTTTCAACGCTGCGCAACTGGGATAGGCAGGGAAAACTGAAACCGCGACGCCATCCGATGAATGGTTATCGCATGTATGACCGTACTGAGATCGTGCAGCTCAAAGAGCAAATCGAAGGGAAAGCATGAAACCCGCCGCCCAATCTCTCATCGACGAAGATCTCACAGCCACTCAGCCCGCAAAGCGCCGCGGGCGCCCGCGAAAGGACGCTGCACCAAAGACGAAAATTGAAGCAGAGGACATTAGCGACGACGACTTCCCCGCTTCCGTTGACCCTCGCAATCAACTTAACGACCTTACCGCCAAGGAGTGGATTCCCGAGACGGTCTCTGTGTGGAACCAGCGTGGGCTCGGTGCAGGCCACCCTGACGCGCAGATAGAGCGCCAACACCCTGCGCCTTTTTCTTTCACTGACGTTGGCCGCCTCATTCGCTTCTTTACCAAGAAGGGCCATACCGTCCTTGATCCCTTCGTCGGCGTCGGCTCGACTTTGAAGGCTTGCGCGATCGACGAGCGCCACGGCATCGGCATCGAGCTGAACCCAGAGTTCGCGGAATTGTCGCGCCAGAGGCTTGCCACCGAGGTCCGCGATATGTTCTCGACCGTGGACGGCCAGCGCATCCTTGAAGGCGACGCTCGCGATCATCTGCCGACGCTTGCGAACGAGAGCGTGGATTTTGTCGTCACTAGTCCGCCCTATTGGTCAATCCTGAAAAAAGTAGATCACAAGGTGCGTCAGGAGCGCACTGGTAAGGGGCTTGCCAAAGACTACGGCGAACATGAGCGCGACCTTGGCAAGATCGAAAACTATGACGATTTCTTGCGTGAGCTGACGGCGATCTTCGGCGAGTGCGCCCGCGTCCTGAAACGCGGCCGCTACATGGCGATCATCGTCAGCGATTTCCGCGACAAGTCAAAATACATCATGTTCCATGCCGACCTTGCGCGCGCGCTTGAAGCCTACGGCATGGAAATGCGCGGCCTGAAAGTCCTATATCAGCGGCACAAGAAGGTGTTCCCCTACGGGTATCCGTATTCCTACGTTCCCAACATCCACAACCAATACATCCTGATCTTGCAGAAGCCGAAATAATGTCAGACTCGCGCATCATTCATGGCGATTGTATCGAGGGCATGGCTGCCCTCGATGCCGGTTCATTCAACCTGATTGTTGCCGACCCGCCCTATAATCTGAACAAGGATTTCGGGCCGTGGAAGGAAACCGAGCGCAAAGCCGAGTGGCGAGAGTGGACACGTGCATGGCTTGAGGAAGCCAGCCGCCTTCTCTCTGACGAAGGAAACATCTTCGTCTATGGTATTCATCACCATATGTGCTGGGTTCAGTGCATGATGCTAGAAATGGGTCTGATTTACCGTCGGCAGATCATTTGGCACTACGAGAACGGCTTTGCCGGATATGGCAAGCGTTCTCTTAATGCCACCTATGAGCCTTTGCTGTGGTTCTCCAAAACAGATCGCTACATCTACACGCCGATCCGAGAACCCTACAAAAGCCAGGAACGACTGAAACATAAGATCATCAAGAACGGCAAGGTATGGGAACCCAATCCCGAGGGACGTATGGCCGGGGATATTTGGTCATTCCCCACGCTCGCAGGTCGCCGCTTCCGTGACGAGAAGGTCAATCATCCAACCCAAAAACCCCTCTCGATTTCTCGCAGGATCGTCAAGCATTTCTCAAATCCGGGCGACATCGTTTTGGTGCCTTTCGCGGGTAGCGGCAGCGAGTGCGTCGCCGCCGTCATGGAAGGGCGGGGATACATCGGTTTTGAGCTGAATCACGACTATGTTGATTTGGCGCGGGCACGCATCTCCAACGTGCAGAATGCTGATCGTCCGGAACAGGCAGATTTGCTCGCTACTTCGCCGGTCTAAACGCGCCTGGATATGGCTCTGTCAGCTTCGCATCGTTAAGGTTGAGACAATCGGATAGGTCGATTGTCCCTTCGCCGACGGTGAAGGCATTGCCGTCGAAGCCGTCGAGGCGCGAGAAATTCCACAGCAAGGCAACGAGCGCGCCGACCGTGACGGTGCGGCAGCGCAGCCCAAGCACCTTCTCGATGTCGCGGATCACCTGATAGTATTCCGAACGTACATTGGGAAATGACAGGATGATGCTCACGGGGTCGATACCGTCGACCACATAGCCATAGCGCGAGTGGAGCACGGCCACATCTTCGAGAAGCGCGCGCGGAGATTCCAGTACGCCCGCACCGGTTTCAATCTCCGCCACGAACGGCCTTTCGCTGCGAGAGAACCCCACAGCGTCGATGCGCACGTTGGTATCCCCGCGCCGCCTTGTGCGCGCGTTCAGTCCGACTTCGTTTAGAAGATTCCTGACCAGAAGCGTCGTCCGGCCATCGTCCAGCGCCCCCACTGTTGCCGGAAGATTGGAAGCGGCGGGTGCGTCCATCCTTGCAATCTGCCCGCTGCGATTTACTTTCGGGTGCTCGCCCTTCGTCGCGCCTACAACGACCAGCCCGTCAGGGTCCGTCGTTTCGACACTGGCGGTCAGGCCATCAGCCATGCTGATCGCCCCATAGGGGCATCGGCTGACGCATAAGCCGCAGCCGATGCAATCAGCCACCACGACAGAGGCGACGGCGTTTTCGCTGTCCCAGCGGATTGCCTTTGTCGGGCAGACATCCCGACTGGGATCGCCAGGAAAGGCATCGAGCGTCCCGAACAGCGTCAGCTCGCTTTCGTCCATTTCCATGCAAGGCGCGCTGCCGCATCCAAGGCAGCTTCCCGCTCCGGCGCGCCCGTCAGCCAGCGCGACCGTTGTGCATTCCCCGTGCCCGTAGTGCACCTCCGCCACTTCCGCGCCGTAGTGCCTCGCAAGCGTCCCTGCCGCCCGTCGGCCCTTGTGAACGACGAAGTCAGACATTGAGGAACCCCCGAAGCTGGCTGAGTTGTCCTGCGTCAATCGTCACGCCCTCGCGCATGGCGCGAAGCGTGAGGTGGGCAAGGGTCGTCAAGTCGATCACGCCGAGACGGAGGCCAAAGGCTTTGAACACGTCGTCAATCAGGTTCGACATTTCGCCGCGCTCATTGGGAAGGCGGTTGCCGACGACGAGACTCGCTAATTCGGGGCGTGTCTCCAACCCGCCCCGTGACAGCAGGATCACCTTGTTCTCGAGCGCCTGCCGAACCGCCTTCGTAGACAGCATAAACTCTTCGGTCGGCGATTTGATCTCGACCGGAAGGGCATAGCCATCAACCATGACGTAGGCATCCCACCGCTGGTAATTCACGCCCGCACGCGAATAATCACTCTCAAATCCGAGGATTTGGAACAGGTGCGTGACCAGCGGATAGAAGGCGGTTTGCGTGTCGCGCGCGTGGTTTTCCGCGAAGGCCGCCGCCGCGACTTCGATCTTGCCGTGCGCGTCAAGCAGCCCGGCCAATTCCGCCTTCAGCGCGTCGGGGCCGCCTGCACCAGCCCCTTCCGCTGCCACCATGTTCGGATGCACGAAGAGGTGGGAACGGTCGTCGCGCCCCCCGTTCGGCGCTGCCGCGCCCGCCGCCCCTCCCGCCACTTCGTCCACTTGGACGGTTTGCACACGCCCGGGAAAGGCGGCAGCAATATCATCGAGCGAAAGGGACTGGAACGGCGAGAACAGCAGGTTGCGCCCGTCCGTGCCCAACCGCCCGAACACCGGCGCCGCTATTGCTTCCGCCTCCGCGATGCGCTCCCCGACCGGCTCGATGTCAAAGCCCGACCGTTCCAGCATCCGAAAATGCGCCACGACGGCGAGCGCCTTGCGTTCTTCCGGCGCAAGCTGCGCCGCGTCATCGACGCGCAGATCGACGCACCCACCGACGCGCGCCGCCAATGCACGGCCCTTATCGGTCAGATGGAAGGTTCCGTATTTGCGGCCATCTCTGAATCTCGCCGCTCCCCGCGTCGCCCATCCCAAATCCCGCAGCAGGGCAATCGGCCACCGCGTGTAGTTCTGCAACGTATTGACCTGAATCTTCCGTGCATCCGACACCGCTTGCACGGCCTCTCCCAAGGCTGCGGCGCTCTCGCGTGCGGCTTCGATAGTCGCCACCACCGCGTCCAGATTCTTCTTGCCGCGATCACTCGCAGCACTCAGCGGCCCGATAATTATTTCGTCGCGTGACAGGTGGCCGTCGCAGGCCGCCATCACGCGTAGGATGAAAGCAAAAGGCCGGAGGTCGAAATCACCCTTCACCGCGAGAATCGGCGTGGGGTAAACAACTCCCAACACGCATTCTTCGAGCAGCGCCCAAAAATCGCGCCCGGCTGCGACAACTTGCTCGCCAAGCAGCGTGAACGTGAATTTCAGCGCGCTTTGCGGAGTAGGATGCAGCCATCCCAACGTCCGGAACAGTTCGGCATACATCTTGAGCTGATTGTAGAGCGGATCACGACTGCGATCAGCGCGAGTAGACCGCGCCACCGCTTCCTCTCCCATGTAACCGGACGAGGTTGCCAGATTGGCAGCGACCACCGCCGCAACAATGTCGTCGAGATCAACAGTACGGCCATTCAGGCGCTCGAAAGCCGCGCCGTACACGCTTACGAAATTTTCGATGGTAGAACCGGGGTTGGGAAACCTCAGCATGTCATGCCCTTGGCCCCTTGGCCGAGTAGGAGAACAGTTCGGCCAGGGTGACGCCAAGACCTTCGGCGATCTTCTCGATGACACTTAGAGTCGGATTGCGCTCGCCGCGCTCGACGCCGCCGATATAGCTCCTATCGAGCCCTGCCCGGTCCGCCAACTCTTCCTGAGTGAGGCCAGCTGCCGCACGCGCCGTGCGAACAGCGTGCCCGAACCTGTTTGAATTCTTGCTTTCGCTCGACATGGCATAATGATTATTCTTTGGTGACTATGAGTCCACGGACTATCAGTACCGTCGCGGGGTGTTGGTGCCGAAGGTAGCTCCGGGCTAGTGGCCTCATCCGGAAAGGTCAGCCATCGAGCGCATTCGGAGATCTGACAGTCGCTGAAGAACTCTGCTCTGAACGCCGGGTGAAGGACATGATCGGACATGATTCACCCTTTGGGCGGTCGCCAGGGGGGGGGGATGCGGGGCGCGGACGAGACGAGCGGGTCGCTGTTCAGCAATGTCGACATCGAGGCGCGGATCCCGGCGAGCCATCGGCTGCGGCGGATCCGGCGGGTTGTGAACGGCGCCCTTGCGAGCCTCGGTGCCGAGTTCGAGAGGCTCTACCGCGGTCTCGATTGCGTCGTCGCCCGCTTCACCTTCATCATGACCGCCTGCGACCTCGCTAGCCTGCCGAAGCTGCATGCCGCCTGACACGGGTCGCAGGCCGAAGGAAAATAACCCACCCACGCGATACCGGCCTCACGAGCGGTGGGCTGGGAAATCCGTGCAGCCGCTGGACCATTTCAGCGACCTGTTAGGCGTATTTGACGAAGAGGTCTTCCTCTAGGCCAAGCTCCGAAAGCGCCAGCTTCAGCCGGTCGAACTTTCCCTTATTGTCGATGTTTCCCTCGATAAAGTATCCGTCCGCAACCTGAATGGCCTGCCGGAGAATACTGGGGTCCGAGCTCAACTGGACACGCTCACCCAGCCTCGTGCCATGGAACGCCTCGGGCTGGAGCACAAGCAGCTGCTCGAACACCTCGGCATACAGCCTTGCAACCTGGGTCACCTCGAGTCGGCTGCCGAAGAACACGGCGTACTCAAGGCGCTTGTGGCGCGGCTCCTCGGCATCGAAGATGTTCACTTCGTCGGTGTCGGCATCGGCCGCAACGCCAACGCTAGGTGCTGGCCAGACCTCCAGGAAGCGCTGCGCGATACGGTCCGCTCGCGCCTCGACCTGCTCCACTCCCCACCGTTCAAGTCCCTGCAGGTCGCGGTTCAGCCACAAACGACTGAACCGGTATCCCTGCTCGCCCCCGTTCTCGTTCATGTCCCTCTTGTCGAGGAAGGTCTTGTTCCCGAGACGCCCATTGTTTCCGGACAAGGTGAGGTTACCTACCGTGTTCAGGTACTTCTCGCCTAGCAGGGCATACTCATCCGGGGCGAGCGCACTGCGCCAGCCTGGCTCCGGATTCTGCGGGAAGATGTGCTCGACCGTGATGCCCGGCATCGTGACGTCCACAGGCTCGCGGTTGTTGTGGTTCTCGAGCCGGTCGAAGAAATAGGTCCGGGTGCGGCTCTTGGTGCTGTACAAGTCCTTGTCCTTCAGCATCGCAAGGACTTCAGCATCACGCGGGAAGCGTTGGGTGCCGCTGCGCTGCATCAGGGATCGCTCGATGGAAGGGAGGTAGTCCCCGTGGTCGACACGGTCGTATAGGCTCATGAAGATCTTGTTCAGCGCGTTCGTCGGCAGGCTCAGAATGAACCGGCGCCAGACGTAGCTCTGCACCAGTCGGAGGACCGATGCGAACTCGTCGCGCGAGATGGCCCCGGCCACAAAGTCTCGGTAGACGGGCATCAGGAACGGATACGCGACGTTGATTTCCAGCGTTCGGATATAGTTCAGCTCACGGCTGATCACCGTGTCTTTCTCGAGCTGCGGGTTCAGGAGCCGCGCATAGACATTGGAGAGCTCGCGCAGTTCCTCCAGCGCCTCCATCAGTTCCGGTGAGTTCGGGAGTGGATAGCGCTCCTTGAACTTCTCGTAGACCGCCCCTTTGTTCGGGATATCTTTCTGCTTCAGCGTCAGGAAGTCACGGATGAAGTCCGAAACTCGGCTGTCGTTGACGTCCAAGTTTCGCGCGTTGGCCTCGATCGGCTCCCAGAACTTGCGAAAAACCCGCTCCTGCTCCTTCCTCGGCAACCCCATCAGGATGTAGTTACGGATCAGGTCGGCCTGGGAAAGTTCCAGACCTGTCGAGTTCAGGCTCTCGAAGATGCGCTGGGGGTTATCCTTGCCGCGCTCCAGCGCGATGTCGACGAAGATCAGCTTCGTCAGCCCCTTTTGCACGATGTCGAAATTGGCATCGTCGATGTGACTCTCGAAGAAGCGAAAGTTTTCGACCAGCCGCGAGTATCCACTGACCTTCACGGCCTCCTTCGGATCCATGATCTGAGCGAGTGCGACCTTGTTGTTGTCCGTTGGCTTCAATTTCAGCTTCTCGGCATCCTCGGCGAACTCGTTGATCAGGAACGTCTTATAGATACGCTGGGCCTGCTGTTCCCGTTCGGCCGCGATGGCATGACGATACAGGGCGATGAAGATCAGGGTCAGCGTGGTCAGCCGCTGCTGCCCGTCGATGATTGTAAGCTCACGAAGACCCGAGACGGTGTAAACATCGTCATGCACATACACGATGCTGCCAATGAAGTGACCCGAGAGGTTCTCATCTGCACCGGCGGTAAGAATATCGTTGAAAAGCTGCTGGCACTGAACCCGCGTCCAATCGTAGTTCCGCTGGTATACGGGGATGGCGAATGCCGTCTCGCTGCTGGCCAGGAATCGGTCTACGCGGGTTTCGGCGGCCTTCATGCATGGTCTCCAAACTTCTCTATATTACTCGTAAGTACGGAAGACCCGTTGTCATGTCATCAGTTTCGAGCCGATCGGCACTCGATCTGACGTTGGCTGGCTCGACGCTTTCCCTGACGCGGTCGACGCCGCCTGACTCCCACCCGCGCTCGCAAGCGCGAAAAAAATAGGTAGCCCTGTCGAAGCGCAAGAGGAAGCCGCTTGCCTTCAAACGACTTCGAACCAACGCATCGCGGTCTGGAGGAGGTGATCGTAGTCGCCCGACGTCGCCTCCGCCATGAAAGCCGCAATCTCGTTCTCAGAGAGGCCCGCCTCCCGTGCCGCCTGGCAGCATCGGCCGAGCACGGTGAACGCGTTGCCGTCGTGTCCCGTCAGCGCAACGATGATGTCCGGATGCTTCGGGCTCATGGGAGGAGGTCCTTACTTGAGTCACTTGCACAACAGGCGTGACCGAAGTGCATAGTCCAGTGAAAAATCAGTGGGTTAAGTTACGTCGCGGGCACGCGTATATGCCACAAGCCGGCTTAGCGGCGGGGCAAGAGAGATCGCCTCTCTGTTGCAGCCTCGCGGTCTGTTCTGCCAAACGGAAAGGACTGTTCTCGGGCCGTTCTGGGGCCGTGGCGCGCCTTCTTCAGCCGACCTTGCAGCCCCAAAAGGACGTCTGATCGGCGGCGAAGTAGCCGTCGGCGGCGCGGAAGTTGCCCTGCAGCTCGACGGTATCGCCCGCGTTGAGCGGCACCATGGTCTGCAGCCAGATCGCGGTGGCGAGCGAGACGTGGGTGGCGGAGATTTCCCCCATCGAGCCGCGGATTTCGGTGGTGCCGTTCAGGACCAGCCGCCCGCGCATCCTCGCCGTGGCGCTGGCGTTGATCTTGTAGAGCAGCGTCGCGCCGAAGAGGTAGGTGCCGTCACGGGCTGGCGACGATCCCGGTGAACAGAGCAGCGATCATCGACGCCCCCGCTTCCAGTCATCGAGCCGGGCGTAGATCGTGACCGCGATGCCGCCGAGCGCCACGGCGATGAACACCCAGCGCAACGTGTCGAGATAGGGTACGAGCGGCAGGATCGCGGACTGGGTCTCCGTCAGGACGCTCTGCGCCACCTCGACGCCTGCGGCGCCGAGCGTCGCCGCGCCTGCCGCGCCGCTGCCCTTCATCGTGCGGCTGTCGGCCAAAACCTCCCGCGCGGGCGCCGTTTCAGCGGCGAACGCCGTCGCCTGCACCGGGAACCGCTCGCCCCATTGCCGAGCAGGACCGAGGTCGATGTGCATGAAGCCCGAACGGGGATAGTAGCCGAAGCCGAGAAAGCCGACGGCTCGGGCAGCGGCCTCGAAGGCGACCGGATCGTGGTTCGACATGGCGATGTCGAAGGCCGTGCCGTCCATGTGCTTTGAGCGCGGCGCGCCGCCGACGGCCCGGTTATGCGCCGGACTGCGGTAGGCCGAACGGACGATGAGGGGCTTGCCAAGCCGATCGCGCAGCGCCTGGAGCTTGTCGAGCGCATCTTCGTTGATCCGCAGGGAGCCGCTGCCTCGGCAGGCGATCTCAGCGGGGGAAAAATCCTTCCAGCGCCACGAGCGCTCGGGCACGTCGCGCCAGTGTTTGTAGGTCATTGTCGTCATCGCAGGTCTCCAGGCACAAAAAAGCCCGCTCGTCGGTGAAGGCGGGCGATGGGGCTTTCGGACGTGGCCGAGGCTTATGGCGACGGACCGAAGATCTTGAGCTTGATGGCGATGCCCGCCATGAGGGCGAGCAGGATGCCGGTGGTGATGATGCGGACGGTGGTCTGCACGGCGGTGCGTTTGGCCAGCCGAAACCCGGCGAGCAACGAGCGAAGATCGCGGATGTCCTCGGCGGCATCCTGACCATCGAGGCCGACCTCATGCAGGGCGCGCCGCGCGCCTGTTTCGGCTGCGCGTGCCAGCAGGGCCTCGAACTCGGTCTCGGACATGCGGAACTGCTCGTTCGCTTGCGGCGGCGTCATAGCGGTTCTCCCGGAGAGTCTGGTTTTGGCTCGCGGCTTTGCCGGTGGCCGCTCAGGTTGCGACACCGGCCTCGCACAGCATGGTGATGAAGCGGCGGCGGCGCTCCATGTCGGCGGCGGTGCGGATGTTGTAGATCATGCCGGAACGGGCATCGATCAGGCGCCAGGCGGCGGTGATGGTTGCGGTTTCGGCATCGAAGCGCACGATGATCAGCGCCGGCTGCACCTCCTGCAGGCGCGACGCAATGACCGTCTCGCCGCCCTTGGAGGGCAGGATGCAGGCGTCACGCTCGAACTGTGGCACCCACTGGCCATAGGTGCCGCCATAGCCATCATCGATCTCCTCGCGCTTTTCGAGGCGGACGCGGTCGCGCAGGGCATTGGCGGTGATCCTGGCCATCAGATCGGGCTTCTGCGATAGGGTGCGATCAGGGCATGGACGGTGCGGTCAATGGCAACATCGATGCTGGTGTCTGCACCATCGAACAGGCGCTGGACGATGAGCAGGATGGCCTGGCGGATGGGCTCCGGCACGCCGGCCGCCGCGCCATAGCCGGCGGTGAAGATGATCGAGACGGCATCCGCGCGACGGAAGGTAGCCGGCCAGGATTGGCCTGACCGCCGGGTGACATAGGCACCGCGCGCGTCGGCAAACAGATCGTAGACGCCGGTGTCCAATGTCTGCTGCACATTGTCGCCGTCGAAGTAGCTGACGCTGTCGATCGCGGTCACCGGCGCCAGCGGCAATGGCAGGTGATCGGCAAAGCGGCCAAACTCCTGTCGCCAGGTTTGGGTAATCAGCGCCCGCCCGAGAATGCCGGACCAGCCGTCGAGCCAGGCGGTCGCCGCCCTGATCTGGGCGCTGATCAGATCGTCCTGGTCATCGTGACCGACGCGCAGATGGGCCTTGGCCTCGGCCAGCGACACCGGCATGGTCGCGGGCGCAACCGTGCGGACGGGAGCGAGCATGGCTGTCTTCCAACAGGTTGATGAACAGGGGGTGGCCAGAATCTCGGCGCTGCCGACTGTCTGGCCGCTCTGACCGATCAGGCGACCGGCGCGTCGTGGGGATGGCCAAGCGCAAAGACGGCGCCGGCAGCGATCGATGTGCCGGAGGTCTTGGTGATGACGGCGCGGATGTAGCGCTTCGTGCCCTTGTAGCCCTGCTTATAGACCGTGCTGGCCTCAAGCGCAGTCGGCAAAGAGCCGAGCAGATCGCCGGCCGCCACATCGGCAAAATCGCCATCCGTGGTCGTGTCGCTCTCCTGGATGGCGACGACGAAGAGGCCGTCGCCGGCAATCGCCCCGGTGGTGATGATCAGCGTTGCCGCGTTGTAGCCCTGCAGATCGGCATGGCTGCCCTTGGTGGTGGCCGTGACCACGGCCGGAACCAGAGACGCAACCAGGCTGAGG
>Ga0180222_1000170_pt1 | contig 115639 bp, 108 predicted proteins | sample eDN5th37CKraftOP_FD_151336 | JGI IMG/M metagenome (GOLD analysis project Ga0180222, IMG submission 151336) | Enriched Organic Plus compost microbial communities from Emeryville, California, USA - eDNA 5th pass 37_C Kraft OP (version 2) (version 2) ... | reverse complement strand
GCTGCTCGAGACAATCGGCAACATCCCGCCCGCCGAAGCCGAACAACGATATTACGCCATGCTGGACGACAGGCCCATGGCCGCATAACTCAAACCAAACGGCCTCCGGCAATCCCGGGGCGGTTCAAACTGCCTCCGAGGCAGCGACCTGAATGAGCGTTCTTGCGAGCGCGCAAGGTAGCGTCCAACGACCGAAATGGGTGTAAAGCACAGGGCGAGCTGCTTACTCGGGCTCATTCTTGTAGGCGGCGTAGATCGCTTTGAGACGGCTGATCGCTTGGGATGGCCATTATCGTGGCAGCCGTACCTGCTTCCAGCCCTAACACCCGAAATCGCCAAAATTCTAATCGCGAGAGAGATAGGACCAGCCTCCGCCAGACCGCGCCCTCATCGAAAATAAGCGTGGTACCCTTCCGATACGATCTGAATCCGCGCGCTCGCAAGGTTCCAAAATTCGAGGGTCGGGCCATCAACTTGACCTGGGCGGGGGGCGTCGGCCGCTGCTGGTTTCGATCGCCGCGCGATTGCCGGTTGGAGGATCAGCCTGATCGCGTCATCAAGTACCAGTTCCACATGGGAGGATTGCGTGAGGATCTGCCGGCTACGGCCACACCGGAAGAGCGGCATCCCGCTCATCTGCCAGCTGGCGATCCTCGACGACATCAAACGCAGGATACCCTACCGGCAGATCGCGAGGGAGTTTGGCGTCGACAAGAAGTCCGTCGAGCACATCGTGAAGGGGATCAGGGCCAGCAAGTTGTGGAATCTGCCTCCCGGTTTCGAGCTGCTGGTTTACGGAGCCTGACTTCAGAAAGGCCGGTCCATCCCCGTCCCTATATATATCTTATTTTCTTTATATATCCTATACTCATAAGACTTTTTATCGCTATGGGGGGATAAGGTGAAAAACTATGAAGTCAGGCTTAGTAACCCGCTAGGCCTTCTCGAATCGCCCAAGCCCCGACAGGATGGCCTCATGCGGCGCCGACTCGTCGAGCACTGGACCTGAACCGATCTCTTAGGATCTCGAGCGAACCAGAACGTTGGGCGATGGGGGGCGCTTCCGTCGTCGGAGCCCCGGTCCCGGGCAGAACAAGGTTATGGCAACGATCAAGCGAAGGGTCTCTTTGACCTGGCGACAGGGCTCCCGTGATGGATCTCGTTTACGGGTACGTTCGGCCCCAAGACCTCCACCTCGGTTGCTGGGGCGCCGCTCCTCCCTTCCGTCGGACGACGCGGAACGCGAGATTGTACGATCTCCCCGAGAGCTGTCCACCGCGGGGGTGACGAGCTCCGACTGCATACGGAGGGCTTAATACTGCGGCTTCATCGCGCACGCTGTGTAGTGCAGAGCGGCGGACCAGCTACGGAATTGGTTGCTGGCCGCGGGCGAGGATAGAAACAGGCACCCTCACGTGGCGATGCGGCCGTCGTCCGCGCTCGACGACGCAGAGCTTCTGACCGCAGCGCACCCTAATGCAGTGCAGGAGGTGGGCGCGCGTGACCGGTGCGAAAACTCGGTCGAACTCTCCCGCTAGGCCGATCCCAGGAACACAAGACGCACCGGCGCGGTGCGCGGCATTCGCCATGGTTTCCCCAAGAGCACGGCGGCACCTCTGAACGCAGAGGAATGCATCCCGCTTCCTTCAAATTCAAAGGAACCTTGTTTTGAAGACCCCACTTGTACATTCCATCGGCGACGCCGCCCAAGTGCTCGGCATCGGCCGGACGACGCTCTACCAACTCATCAACGACGGCAAGATCGCTTCCTTCAAGCTCGGTGCCCGGACCTTCATCCGGCACCAGGATCTCGTCGCGTTCGTCGAACAGCGTCATCGGGAGGCCTGAGACCCGATGCTGCATACGTTTGACGAGAATCTATCGGAGGAGACAGCGCCGCTCATCGGCTCCCATCCTGGGGAAGGCGAAGCGACGCCGGCAGCAGACCGGGATGCCATCCTGGCATTCTGCCGCGACATCATCGGCTCGAACATTCACCTGTGCTCGATCCCTCAAGAAAGGGGGGCGCCGTCGGGCAAATGGTTTGGGTCCGACGCGGAGGCTGCTGCCGACTGGGCCGTGCGCGAGAATGCTGCCAACCGGAACGTGTACTGGACCGTCAACCGAGCTCGGAGCGGCCAGGACAAGAAGCCGCGAAAGGCGGACATAGAGAGTGCGCGGTGGTGTCACGTGGACATCGACCCGCCTTTCGAGCCCGAGGCGAAGCGAGCCGAACTGACCTCGCTCGAGCTACCGCCCACGCTCATCGTCCACTCCGGGAACGGCCTGCAGGCCCTGTGGCGGCTCGACGGCGAACACGACGACCTGGTGGCCGTCGAGCACGTCAACGCTGCGCTGGCAGCTCGCCTAGGCGGCGACAAATGCCAGAACATCGATCGCCTGCTTCGGGTCCCGGGGACCGTCAACTATCCGGACGCCGGGAAGCGAGCCAAGGGGCGAGTGCCCCGCCAGGCAAGGCTGGAACACTACGACGATGGCGCGAGCTACCAGTTCACGGCGCTCGAGCACGCTTTCGGACGTTCGCCAGCCACGTCGTCGAGATCGCACCAGGGCCCGATCATGACGGGTACCCGCAACACCTATCTCACTAGCCGTGCGGGGACCTTGCGTCGCCAGGGGCTCGATGAAGCCCAGTTGGAGAGTGAGTTGCAGGGGATCAATCTCGCTGAGTGCAATCCTCCGCTGGAATCCAGGGAAGTCGCAGCCATTGCCCGAAGCATCGCAAGGTATCCGGCGGGGCGAAATCCCGACCAGTTCGAAACCAACAGCGACGGGAAGTTCATCAAGAACAGCCCCCACAACGTGCGGGTGGCGTTGCGGCAGCTTGGCGTCGTCGTTCGCTACGACCAGTTCAAGGGCCGCAACCAAGTCGCGGGCATACCCGAGTGGCCGGACAGCGAGCTTGACGATGCGGCCATGAACCGGCTCCGCATGCTGGTCGACGAGCGCTTCGGGCTCCTCGTCCCGGAGGCCACTTTCCGGCAAACGGTGGAAGACGTGGCACGTCAGAACGCGTTCCACCCGGTCCGAGATTACCTCGATGGTCTCCAGTGGGATGGGACACCACGACTCGACAGCTGGCTCACGACCTACGCACAAGCGCAAGACAGCGAGTTCGTGCGGGCCGTCGCTGCCATCGTGCTGATAGCTGCCGTGAGACGGGTACGTCAGCCAGGCGTCAAGTTCGATACCATGCTGGTCCTCGAAGGTGGTCAGGGATCGTCAAAATCTTCGCTCCTGGCCACGCTGGCGACGCAACGTGAGTGGTTCAACGACAATGCCCCACTGGCGGCGTCGGCCCGCGAGGCTATGGAGCAGTTGCAGGGCCGCTGGATCGTGGAGATCGCCGAGCTGGCCGATATGACGAGGCGGCAGGTTGAAGACGTCAAGGCGTTCCTGTCGCGCTCAACTGATCGAGCCCGCGCCGCCTATGCTCGCTACGTCACGGACGTCGCCCGGCAGTGCATCCTCGTGGGCACCACCAACAACGAGCAATATCTGCGCGACGAGACCGGGAACAGGCGCTTTTGGCCCGTCAAAGTTGGCACGATCGATCTCGAAGCATTGGCACGCGATCGCGACCAGCTCTGGGCCGAAGCGGCAGCGCGCGAAGCACGAGGCGAAAGCATCACGTTGCCCGAACATCTCTGGGAAGCGGCCCGTGCGGAGCAGAACCAGCGCCTCGTGACCACCCCGGTCCACGAAGTCCTGGCCGACGCACTCGATGGCATCGAGGGACGGGTCGCCAAGTGCCAAGTCTATCGTGCCCTCAACCTCGCCGATGACGTTGTTCGCCAGAGGGCAGTTGGGCCCGACGTCAATGCGGCGATGACAAGGCTCGGCTGGCGACCCACCCGCTTCCGGCAAACGCCCACCGATAATCCGGTGCATGGTTTCGAAAAGGGAGATTCAAAGCAGGTCTACTCGTGGTCTGGACGCAGCTTTGTCCCGCTCAATGCTCCGGGCGTGCTCCGGGTCTGCAGGTGAGCGGTCTTACCGCTGGCATCTCGGGGACCCGGGATGCCAGCACCGTACAGCGTGTCGCTGTGTCGCCTGTGCCGCGATATTTTGGAGGGGTCAAATCCCGTCACTCGTGACGCTCACTACCACCGGTGATGGGAGGCAAGATACTCTTAGAGATATTAGTGACACGGTGACACAGACCATCAAACTGGCGGTTCTCAGCCATTTTTCGTCCTCTCGAGTGTGTCACGGGTGACACCCGTGACGACACGAGGACACATTTCTCCCGAGGGGGCATGCGGGCGAAGACGGTCTGGTCGCCGGGGCTGAGGAAAAATAGTTTCTAATTGAAACTAGTTTGTCGGAAAACTCCGGTAAGTACTGACTTCAGAGCGTTTTCTCGCAACGAACCTGTTGCCACAGAGTCCTCGGACTCCTACCTCCCTGGACGGACCCGGCCGCGGCGGCAACCGCGACCAGGCCCTGACCATCCGAACCGTCTGTAAGGGAGACGACTCAGTGGCTAATGAGCCTCATACCGGCTGTGCCCGAACCTGGGCCAGCATCACCACCGAAATCCACAACCTGAAGCTGGCCCTGGACCAGGCCCAGCCTCACGAGCGCGACGCGCTCGAGCGCCGGATCGTTGCGCTCGAGGACGACCTCATGGCGATGCCTGCACCATCGCTTCTCGCGGTGGTCGAGAAGCTGCGCGTCCTGTGGAGCGCGAAGCTGGGCGATGACCAGGACGGCCGCGAGCGGCGATTGATCCTGGACGACATCCGCCGTCTGGTCGGCGTCGCCGCCTGACCCCTCAACCTTCAGCGCAACCCCGGCATTCGCCCGCAGGGCGGGCTGCCGGGTTGCGCGCCAATCCCTGGAGAACCCGCGTGAAACCACGTCAGTTTCGCAATCAGCTTGCCTACCGCGTCATCAACGATGACGATCTTCCATCGCAGGTCCTCGCGGCCTTTGCGATCGACCCCGATATCGCAGCCGAAGGGGCCGAGCCCAGATATCCCGACCTCGACGCTGATGACGACGACGTCTACCGCGGCATCGTCGAGTTCGAAGTGCAGGTCGGCGTGCTCGGCCGGAGCCACACCATCGACTGCCGAGCGGTCTATGCGGCGACGCTCACGGACGACGGATCGCTCGACGCCCTCGTGGGCGGCGCCGTGCTCGACGAGCGGGAAATCGATCTCCAGCGCCTGGAATGGCGACCCGGCAACCCCACGCGGCCCCGCTGGGTCCCGTTCGAGCCCGGCCCGCTCTTCTCAGACGAGATCTGGACCTTGCTCGATGTTCTGATCGAGAAGGACGCCATCGCGCAGTCCGAAGCGGCGTAGGACCCGAAAAGACGGCTCCGGCCCGGAATCTCGCTCTCAAGCCTGACTTCGATGTTCGCCAGGTGTTTTCGCCGGCGATTGTGACGTTAAAGGGATGTCCCTCTCTAACTGGGAGGGCACCGGGTCCGGTCCTTCCCTCATCGATAAAGGACTGAAATGAATACTCCAATTGCTTACTCGATTAGAGAGGCAGCCCGTTCCCTGGGTATCAGCCGCACCAAGATGTACGATCTCATCGGCCGAGGCGAGATCGCTGTAATCAAGGTGGGCACGCGCACCCTGATACCACACGACGAACTGGCAGCCTTCATAGATCGGCTGCGCACTGCTGCCTGAGGTGCGTCGTGGCGCGGCTGATCCACAAGCTGAACGAAGACCTCGTTCGATCAATCGATAAGCCCGGCCTGCATTCCGACGGAGCCGGGCTCTACCTTGCGATCGGCGAACACGGGTCCAAGTCGTGGCGCTACATCTATCGCCGCGGTGCCAAGCGCACGGAACTGGGCCTGGGTTCGTATCCGCAAGTGAGTCTGGCCGAGGCCCGGCAGTGGGCCGAGGTCCTCGCGGCACGGCGGCGTCGCGGCGACGATCCGCGCTCGTTCGCACGCCCATAACCAACCACCACGAAACCTCGAGGCCGACCGGCGTGCGATTTGTCGATGCCGGACGGCCCGATTCATCGCCAGGAGACGCCGATGGCACTGACGACGTTAGCCATCAATAGAGCTGCACCACGCGAGAAGAGCTGGAAGCTGAGCGACGAGAAGGGGCTCTATCTTCTCATCTACCCCTCAGGGTCCAAGCATTGGCATTTCAAGTATCGCTACCTGGGGAGGGAAAAGAAGCTGAGTTTCGGTGCTTACCCAGAAGTGAGCCTCAAGGATGCCCGTGCCAAGCGTGACGAGGCTCGTGCACTGCTGGCCGATGGGCGCGATCCGAGCCAAGAGCGAAAGGCGGCACGGCTCGCAGCCCGGATGGCAGCAGCGAGCACCTTTGGAGCGATAGCCCGAGAGTTTATCGAGAAGCGTGAGCACGACGGTCTAGCCGAATCCACGATCAGCAAGGCCAAGTGGTTGTTGTCACTGCTCGAACGAAGCCTTGGAAGCGTACCAATCGCTGAGATCAGCACACCTATGCTGCGCAAAGCGATAGCGGATATCCAGGCTTCGGGACGGCGTGAGACCGGCCAGCGTCTGCGTTCATTTGCTGGACGTGTGTTCCTATATGCGATCCAAACGGGTCGTGCGCAGCACAATCCCGCTTCCAACTTACGGGGAGCACTGGTGACGCCCCTCGTGCGGCACCATCCAGCGATCGTCGACAGAGGCGAGTTGGCCAAATTGCTCAGGGCGATCGAAAGCTATCGTGGCCGGCCCTCGACTATGGCCGCGCTCAAGCTCTCTGCTCACCTGTTCCAGCGCCCAGGGGAGATTCGCACGATGCGATGGGCAGATCTCGACCTGGATGGAGCTCGCTGGACGATACCGGCCGCGACCATGAAGATGCGTCGCGAGCACCAGGTGCCGCTCTCGCGACAGGTGCTCGACATCATTCGATCGATGAGGCCGGTTTCGGGTTGTAGCGAGTTCGTGCTGCCGAGCCACGATGCGAGACGCCCCCTTTCCGAGAACGCCGTAAACAATGCACTTCGGCGCATGGGCTTTGCCGGCATCATGACAGCGCACGGCTTTCGCTCGACGGCCAGCTCATTGCTGCACGAGAGCGGCAAGTGGCAGCCCGACGCCATCGAGCGTGCGCTTGCGCATGTCGAAACCAACAAGGTCAAGGCGGCCTATAACCGGACGACCTACTGGGCCGAACGAGTCGCCATGCATCAATGGTGGTCAGACGAGCTCGACGCGATCCGGGACAGCGCACCTTGAAGTCGGCGGGGCGCGGTGCCCTGCACGAAGCCCCCAGAAAGGCCCCCATCTGGGTTTGAATTGCGATGGGCACGGGTGAACGTCCATGGCCCAGATGGGGCTCTTCTAGACGTCTTTTCAGTCTCTTAGTGCACCCGGGCAGCCACGGGTGAATGTGAGAATGGTGCCGCAGAAGGGACTCGAACCCCCGACCCCAACATTACGAATGTCGTGCTCTACCAACTGAGCTACTGCGGCACTGGTCGCGGCCCTTATAAGGGATCGGCGCAGGCTGCAATGGTCCCGGCGTCAGCTGCCGCTCGCCCAGCGCCTCAGCAGGTTGTGGTAGCAGCCGGTCAGCGCGACCACTTCGGCGCGCTCGTCGCCGAGCGACTGGGCGAGGCTGCGGATCGCGGCGTCCATGTCGAGGAGGATCGATCGCTCGCCGTCGTCGCGCACGCGCGATTCTATCCAGAAGAACGAGGCCACCCGGCTGCCGCGGGTGACCGGTTCGACCCGGTGCAGCGAGGTGCTCGGGTAGAGGATCGCGTCACCGGCGGGCAGCTTGACCTCATGCGCGCCGTAGCTGTCGTCGATCACCAGCTCGCCGCCGTCGTAGTCGGCCGGATCCGACAGGAACACGGTGATCGACAGGTCGGTGCGCACGCTGGCACCGCCGCCGATGAAGCGGATCGCGTTGTCGACGTGGTTGCCGAAGGAGTGCTTCTCGCTGGCATCGTAGCGGTTGAACAGCGGCGGCACGATCGCCTTGGGCAGCGCAGCCGACATGAACAGGCCGTTCGCGGACAGCGCCGATGTGATGATCTCGCGCGCCTGCTGCCCGCGCTCGCAATCGGCGGCGAGCTGCAGGTTGTGCTTGGCGAGTCCCGACTGGACCCCGGCGGTGACCTTGCCGTCGATCCAGCGCCCGCCGTCGATCAGGCGCCGGACCTCGGCGACCTGGTCGGCGGTCAGCAGCGAGGGAATCGCGAGCAGCATGGCGCGGAAGGCTCAGAGCCTGAACGCCACGGTGGCCACCGCGCTGCGCCCGGGGCCGGGCACGAAGTGCCCGCCGCCGACCTGGTCGATGTAGCGCTCGTCGAACAGGTTGTAGACGTTGAGCCTGAGCGTCGTGCCCGACATGAACTCGTAGGCGATCGTGGCGTCGGCCACCCAATAGGGCTCGATCCGCCGGGCGTTGGTCTCATTGGTGAAACGCTCGCCGACATAGCGGACGCCGCCGCCGATCTCGAACCCGCCGGGCAGCTCGTAGACCGACCACAGGCTGCCGCTGTGATCGGGCACGTTGCGCAGGTGGTTGCCCACTTCGAGCGGATCGTTGGACTCACGGATCTCGGTATCGAGGTAGCTGTAGCTGGCGATGATCGACCAGTTCTCGGTCAGCTTGCCGGTCGCGCCGATCTCGAACCCGTCGACCCGCTGCTTGCCGGCGAGCACGATTTCCGGCTCGCCGGGCAGGCCGTCGGTGCGCGCGTTGACCTTGTCGGTGCGGAACACCGCGGCGTTGAGCAGCAGGCGGCCGCCGAATCCTTCCCACTTGGCGCCGATCTCGTAGGTCCGGCTCTTCTCCGGATCGAGCGCGGCCAGCGCTTCCGAGACGTTGGTCTGCGTCAGATTTTCGATCGACGGGTTCACCGAGGTGCCGGCGCCGACGTAGAGGCTCAGCCTTTCGACCGGCTTCCAGGTCAGCCCGGCGCGCCAGGTCACGTGCTTGTCCACACGCTCGAACGGGCCGGTCGGCCCCGCCGGGTCGAACAGGGCCTCGTACCGTTCCCAGCGCAGGCCGCCGGTGAACAGCAGCGAATCGGTGAAGTGGATCGTGTCGAACAGGTAGGCGGCGAGCGTGTCGGCCTCGGCTGTGACGAGGCCGTCGGGCGTGTCGACGATCGTTCCGGTCCAGGGCCTCTCGGGATCGGGATCGAACAGGTCGGTCGGCGTGCCGGGGGTCACCGTGCGCAGCTGGTTGCGGCTGTCCTCGCGGGCGATCTCGAAGCCGGCGATCAGGTCGTGCCGCAGCGCGCCGGTGGCGAATTCGGCGTAGAGGTTGGTCTGGTTGAACCACCCGTCATCTACCGTGTCGCGCGACTGGGTCTGGGGGTTGATCAGCGTGGTGTCGGTGCCGGCGAAGCGCGGCGCCGAGTAGATCGAGTCCCGGACCGCGTAGCTGTAGCGCGTCGCGTTGGCGATGCGCACGGTATCGGTGACGTCGTGCTCGACCGCGAACGTCACGAGGTGGGTGCGGGTCTTCTCGTAGTCGCGCTGCGTCAGCCCGTAATAGTTGTCGAAATCGACCGGTGCCGGCTGGTCGGCGTACTCGGGTAGCGCGGTGTTGGTGGCCGGGACGAACGGGATGCCGTAGTCCGGCTGGTTGTTCTGGCGCAGGTAGTAGTAGGAGAGGATCGCGCGCGTCGAGGTGCCGAGCCCGGTCGCGATCGACGGGGCGAACCCGATCCGTTCGCTCTCGACGAAGTCGCGGCCCGGGGCCTCGGCGTTGTGGTACAGCGCGTTGATCCTCAGCGCGGTTCCGCCACCGATCCCGAGGTCGTCCTCGCCGACGTTCACGTCGACCGTCGCGCGGCCGTAGAGCGGCAGGCCCAGCGAGCCGGTGGCCGAGACCGCGGTCATCAGCTCGGGCTGCTTGGTGAACATGTTGATGTAGCCGCCGGTCGAGCCGCGGCCGGTCTGCGCCGAGGCCGGGCCTTTCACCACCTCGACCTGCTCGATGTTGAAGGTGTCGCGGGTGTAGCTCGCGGTGTCGCGAATGCCGTCGACGAAGATGTCGTTGCGCGCGCCGAATCCGCGCAGCGTCAGGTTGTCGCCGCCCGGGCCGCCGCCGCCTTCGCCGGCGGCCATCGAGATACCCGAAACGTTGCGCAGCACGTCGCGCAACGACGAGACCGCCTGCTGTTCCATCACCTCCTTCGAGACGATGCTGATCGACTGCGGCGCATCCCGCACGTCGCCGAGCCGGCTGTTGAGCGTGTTGATGCGCTCGCGCTCGCCCGTAACGACGATCGACTCGTCGGCATCGCCAAGCGCTTCCCAGTCCTGGTTTGCCGGGGGCGCGGCCGCCTCGTCCTCGGCCAGCGCGCCGGTGCCGATCATCAGCGTCGACCCCGCGAGGGCGAGAGCCGTACGACGATAGGCGCGGATGCCGGGGCGGGTGGATAGGCGGTCGCTCATGTCGTTCCCTATTGCGAATCGTTTTCAGTTGCAGCGCGGCTGATAATCATTCGCAACAAGCTTGCAACGGGAAAATTTGCGGTTAGAGGTCGCCGGGGAAACATTCGAACAGGGGATCTCCGTGGCCAAGACGACCAAGAAGCAGATCCGCGCGCTCTGGCTGCAGGTTCACAAGTGGATCGGACTGCTGCTCGCGGTGCTGATCATCCCGATCAGCCTGACCGGCTCGGCTCTGGTCTGGCACGACGGGCTCGATGCCCAGGTCGAACCGCAGCGGCATCAGGTGCTCGGCGAGGCTGCGCTGCCGCCGTCCGCCTATGCTGCCGCGGCCGCCGCGCAGCTGGCGCCCGACGAGCGTCTTGCGACGCTGCGCTTCAGCGAGGAGGGCAAACCTGTCGTCGCCGTCGCGCAGAAACCCTCGCGAGGGCCTCGGCCTGAACGCACGAACTACTGGCTCGACCCGCGGGACGCCTCGCTGATCGACCAGGCCTCGGCCAACTCCGGCCTCGTCCGCGTGCTGCACGTGCTGCACGGTTCGATGATGATTCCCGGCGGCTGGGGCCGGCCGATCGTCGGCTGGGTCGGCGTGTTCATGCTGGTCTCGTGCATCAGCGGCCTGTGGCTGTGGTGGCCGCTGAGCGGCGGCTTCAAGTCGGGCCTCAAGTGGAAACGGCGCAACACCACGAACGCCAATCTCCACTACACGACCGGGTTCTGGATCCTCGTCCCGCTGGCGATGCTCTCGTTCACCGGTGCATGGATCAGCTTCCCGCGCGTGTTCAGCGCCTTCGAGCCGGCCGCCACGGCGCAGCGCGGTCCCGGTGGTCCCGGCGGGGGCGGGCGCGGCGGGCCCGCGCAGCCGCTGGTGGAGACGCAGACACCGGTCGATGCCGCCCTCGCTGCGGCGACTCCTTACGCCTCCGGGGCAGAACTGCTCAGCATCGGCTGGCCCAACGAGCGCGATGGCGAGTGGACGATCCAGTTCGCCGGCGACGACCGGCCGGTCGAAGTCAAGGTCGCCGACGAGGGCGCCGTCGCCTCGCCGCCCGAACCGCCTCGGCCCGAGACGCTCGCGCGCAAGATGCGCCGCTGGCACGACGGGACCGACATGGGGATCGTCTGGCAGGTGGTGATCTTCGTCGGCGGGATCATCCCGGCCCTGCTGTCGGTCACCGGGATCATCATCTGGTGGCGAGCCCGCCAGGCGCGGCGCCGGTCGAAAGCAGCGCTCACGCCGGCGACCGTCTGACCGCCCGCCAGCCGGCGTCTGCCTCGGCAGGCGCCGGTGCCGCCGAATGTGCGGCGAGGAACGCGACGAAGCGCTCGAACGACAGCCGCCCGTCGCGGGTCGACAGCAGCAGCTGGCACTCGTGGCCGAGCTGCGGCTCGTGTCGGGGCGGGAAGAACAGGGTGTCGACCTCGACACCCTTCGCCTCGAGCGCCTCGGCCAGCGCGTAGGACTGCGGCGCCAGCGGATCGGCGTTGCCGACCGAGATGAACGTTGGCGGGAAGGCGCTCGTCAGATGCGGCAGCAGGCTCATGTCCGCGACGCGCGGATCGGCGGGATCGCGCGTGCCGAGGTAGGACCAGATCACGGTTCGCATGAACCCTCCGTAGGGGCTGTCGAAGTCCATCCGCGTCGGATCGTAGGGGCCGCAGAACAGCACCACCCCGCGCAAGGCGTTGCGCGGCAGGCCGGGCGTGATGCCGATGCTGCGGGCATAACCGGGCTCGGCGACGCCGAGCGCCGCCTGCGCGGCGATCTGGGCTCCGGCCGAATCCCCGGCGAGGAAGATCCGCTGAGGGTCAAGCCCGAAGGCGGTGGCGTTCTGCACCAGCCAGGCGAGCGCCGCGTTGGTCTGCCGCACCGGCGTCGGAAAGCGGGCCTCGGGCGCGAGCGTGTAGTCGATCGCCGCGACGGCATAACCGCGGTCCGCGAGAACCTTGAGATAGCCGGTCAGGTCGTCGCGCGTGCCGGCGATGAACCCGCCCCCGTGGACCCACACGACCAGCGGCAGCGGCGCCGTGGCCCCCTCGGGCACGAACAGGTCGAGCAGCGCGTCGGGCTCGCCGGCCAGATAGGAGAGCCCGTGCCGCGCGACGACGTCGTCGGGCACGAACGGCGCGACCGAGGCCTTGGCCTCCTGCGCCCCGGCGTCGAAACTGTTGCGGACGATCAGCACCGCAGGCCACGGGCTGAGCCTGTACCAGGCCAACAGTCCCCCGCCGGCCAGCACGAGCAGGGCCAGAACGACGATCACGGCCTTCATCACGGTCCGCATCGGATGGCCTCCAGCGCGGCTCTGGCCGGCCATAGGCCGGCGTGCGGCGGCGCGAAAGGATCAAACGGTCACTGGCCGCGAAAACGCGCCGGAGACTGACGCCGGGAAGGGCGCCAAGTCGGACGGGAAGGGAGGTGGAGGCCCGAGCCGGAATCGAACCGGCGTAAACGGATTTGCAGTCCGGTGCGTAACCACTCCGCCATCGGGCCGGAACGCGGGCCACTAGCGAAACGCCGGGGAGGGCGCAACCTAATCTCTCGGCCGTTGCTTGCCGCGCCCGGACATTACGATTAGCGAGCTATCGAAGTCTGAGAGGGCGCCATGGCCGACGAAGTCAAGATGCAGCGGATCGCCGGGCACAGCGAGGAGCGTTTCCTCGGCTCCGACGTGTTCGAGAGCGCGGGCCGCGACCTGCCGCCGCCGCGACGCGGCGGGACGGTGCGCGAGGAGGCGCGCGAGATCGACGTCTATCACCGCTGCGACGTGGTCGTGGTGGGCGGCGGGCCGGCGGGCTGCGCGGCCGCCTGGGCCGCGGCGCAGGCCGGCGCCGACGTGACGCTGGTCGAGCGCTACAACCATCTCGGCGGGCTTTCGACCGGGGGGCTGGTGATGTGGATCGACCGGATGACCGACTGGTCCGGCCGCCACGTGATCCAGGGCTTCGCGCGCCATTTCATCGAACGGATGCCGGCCGAAGCGGTCGCCGGCCCGCCGATGACCGACTGGGGCTCGAAGGACCCGGCCAAGGTCCTCTACTGGCAGAACCGCACGACCGCCTTCCACGGCATCGTCCAGTGGGCGCCGACGCTCGATCCCGAGCGCATGAAGCTCAACAACCAGGAGATGCTGCTGCAGGCCGGCGTGCGGCTGGTGTTCCACTCGTGGGCCGCGCGCCCGATCGTCGAGGACGGGGTTGCGCGGGGCGTCGTGTTCGAGAGCAAGGCCGGGCGCCAGGCGATCCTCGCCAGGGTCGTGGTCGATACCACAGGCGACGGCGACATGTTCGCGCGCGCCGGGGCCGAGTTCGACACCGACATCGAGGAGGGCGACGTCCACCACTCGATGAACACCGCCTGGATCGTGGGCGGGGTCGACATGGACCGCTGGATCGACTGGAAGGTCCATCATCCCGAGGAACTGCGCCAGCTGATGGAGCGCGGGCGGCAGGAGCTCGGCTTCTTCCAGACTCCCTACGTGACCTGGCGGCCGGACGTGGCGATGTGGCTCGGCCCGCGCCAGTCGGGGCTCTCGGCGCTCGACGTCGACGACATGACCGAGGTCGAGATCCGCAGCCACCGGTTGATGGAAGGTCATACCCAGTTCTTCCGCAAGCACGCGCCCGGCTTCGAGCGCGCGTTCTCGCTCAACAGCGCCGCGCAGCTCGGCGTGCGCCACACGCGCCGGCTCGGCGGTCTCGCGCGGATCGAGCGCAAGGACTGGGGCGACGGGACGCCGGTCGCCGACGAGGTCGGCGTCAGCCCGTCGATCAGCCCGAAGTTTCCGGTGGTCTCGGTGCCCTACGGTTGCCTCGTCCCGCGCGGGCTCGACGGGCTGCTTGCCGCCGGGCGTCACATTTCGTGCGACGCCAACAGCCACGGGTTCATGCGCGAGATCCCGCAGTGCTGGCTCACCGGCCATGCCGCGGGCGTCGGCGCTGCGGTCGCCGCGAACCGCGGTGTGCAGCCGCGCGAGGTCGACGTCGCCGAGGTCCGCGCCATCCTGCGCCAGCAGGGTGCATACCTCAGCGATGACGCGGCGGTCGCCGTGGCCGGGCAGGCGATGGCGGCCGAATGACCGTCCCCGAGTCGTTCCATGCCGCCGCGGACGAGTTGCCGTGGGCGGAGGGCTGGGCGGGCGATCCGCGCATTGCCCTCAAGCTGCTGATGGCCGACGTCGAGGGTGCCCGCTTCGCCGTGCGCATGACTTTCGCCCCGGGCACCGAGGTCGCCGCGCACAAGCACACTGGCGAAGTCCACGCGTTCACCTTCTCGGGCGAATGGGCCTATCTCGAGTACCCGGACAGCCCGCCCAATCGCGCCGGCTCGTACCTGTTCGAGCCTCCAGGCAGCACTCACACGCTCAAGGTTGCCGACCGCGTGGAGGGGCCGACCGACGTGCTGTTCGTGATCTACGGTGCGCTGCTGCACCTCGGTGCGGGTGGCGAGGTCGTCGCGGTGACCGATGCCGAGAGCGTGCTGCGCGAGTACCCGCAGCTGCTGCGCGAGCAGGGCAAGCCGGTGCCGCCCGTCCCCACGGGGGGCGCGATGGCCTATCGACCGCTGGCCGGCTGAACCGCGCTCACTCGCTGCCTTCGAGCGCGTCGAGCAGCTCGCGCAGGTGCTGACGCCGCGGCTCCAGCTCGCGCCGGGACTTGCGGCTCGCCTCGCTGGCGCTGGCCACGACCGTGATGACCATCACGAGGGCCAGCCAGAAGTTGAACCACGGATCGGTGTCGGTGTTGATCGCGGTGCTGAGCCACAGGATCAGCACGACGCCGACGGCGATCGGGGCATGCCACGCCATGAGCGCCCAGCGCCCGGTCAGCGACAGCCGATAGTCTATCAGCGAAAGGTGGCGATGGATTTCTTCGCGCAGCGTGTTGCCGAACTCGCGTTCGCGCCGCGCCTGGCGGCGCCGGCTGTGCCACATTGCGCCGACCCACGCGGCGAACGTCGCTGTTCCGAAGGCTGCGGCGGCAGTCTCCAGCACCGGCCGGCGGAAGATGGCCAGCGCCCAGAGCACGAGTGCCGCGAGGACGGCCATGATCGAGCCGGCGACATAAGTCATCCACTGCTCCAGGCGCAGCGTGCGGCGCACTTCGGCCTGTTCGTGCTGCAGCACCAGTCGCAGCAGGTCCTGGTTGACGCCGTAGAGCGGGCTTTCGTCCTGTGCCTTCCACGCGTCCAGCATCTGGTCAAAGTTCATCGTGCTCTTCCTTGGCGAGTTGCGCGGCGAGCGCCGCCTTGATGCGGTTGATGCGGACCCCGACGTTGCTCTCGCCGAGGCCGAGGATCTGCGACATGTCGCGGTAGGAGAAGCCGTCGAGCATCAGCAGCGCGAGGCTGCGGTCGATCTCGCCGAGTCCGGCGATCCGCGCATAGATCCACTCGAGCCGCGGATCGCGCACCGCCGGTTCGGCGAGCAGGCTGCTCGCTGCTTCGATCTCCTGCCGGCCCTTGCCGTGCTTGCGCTCGCGGCGTCGCCAGGCGATCGCCGTGTTGAACGCGACGCGGTAGATCCAGGTGCTCGCTGCGGAGTCGCCGCGGAACGCCGGCACGGAGTGCCACAGCTGCAGCGCCATCTCCTGGAACAGGTCCTCGCGGTCGGCGTGCGAAGCGCCGTAAGCGCGGGCGACCTTGAACAGGATCGCCTTGTGCGCCTCGATCCAGCCTTCGAATATGCGGTTCCGCTCGCCGTCCTGCATGTCCCACCTTTGCGCCGTTAGTAGCAGCGGGTGGCGATTTCTTACGGCGGCAGGACCGCGCGGGTCATTTCCTTCGACTGCGTGAGGTTCGCGCTAGGCGCCGACGACCCAGACCAGCCCCAGCCCGAACAGCAGCGCGACGAGCGCAGCCCACATCTTCTCGGCGCGCGAGCCCTTTTCGTAGATGCGAGTGTCCATGACGACACCTCCTTCCGAAATCGGAGCGAGGCGGAGTCGGGCGTCGGCAGGGCGCTCAGGCTTCGCGCCACTCCATGCTCACCTTATACCCCTCAACGGCTTGTAGTTCCAACAAAACAAGCCCGTGAGTCTCGGCGGTTCGCGGCTCGCGAGACTACCTTCGCGGCAGCAGCACACCGCCGGTGCTCATCGGCTGCACGTCCCGGCGGAAGTTGCCGAGGTAGCCGGGTGCTTCGTTGACGTATCCGGGCGCCTCGCGGGCGGCCAGCTCTTCCGCCGGCACGTCGAGGTCGATCGAGCGATTAGCCACAGAGATGTGCACGATGTCGCCGTCGCGCACCTTGCCGATCGGGCCGCCGGTCGCCGCCTCGGGCGCGACTTCCGCGACCGTCAGGCCCTTGAGGCACAGGCCCGACAGCTGCCCGTCGGTGACGAAGGCCGTGGTCTTGGCCAGCCCTGCGGCGTCGAGCGCGAACAGGATCGCGCTGGCCGAGCCGCCCATGGCCGGGCCGCCCTTGAGGCCCTGGTTGCGTGCGATGACGACGTCGCCGGGCTGCACCACGCCGTCCTCGATCGCCTGCAGGCAGTCGGCGGTGTCCTCGAACACGCGTGCGGGGCCAGTGAACTCCTCAGGACGCGAGCCGTCGCGGATGCCGAGCCGGACCACGGCGGTTTCGGCGAAGCTGCCGCGCAGGATGGCGATCGCAGGTCCTTCGCCCACGGGATCGTCGAGCGCGTGGATCACCTCGGGCCCGGGGATGACATAGCCCTCGAGCGTCTCGCCCAGTGTCCGGCCCGTGCAGGTCAGCGCCGAGGTGTCGATGCGGTTCTCGAGACGCTTGAGCACGGCGCGCGCGCCGCCGGCGTCCTCGAACTGCTCGATCCGCACCTCGCCCGTCGGTCGCACCGCCGAGAGTACCGGCACGTCGCTCATCTCGTCCCACAGCCTGAAGATGTCGATCCGGGTCTCAGCCTCGACCGCCACCGCCTGCAGGTGTTTGATCGCGTTGATCGATCCCGACACCGCGAGCACCGTCGCGATCGCGTTGCGGAACGCGCCTTCGGTCAGGATCTGCCGCGGCCTCAGGTCCTCGTGGACCATCTCGACGATCCGCCGCGCGGCTTCGCGCGCGTTGGCCTGCATCTTCGGCGAATTGGCCCGTACCGGCGCGTGGCCGGGAAGGCACATGCCGAGCGCTTCGACCACCGAATGCATCGTGTTGGCCGTCGCCATGCCGGCGCAGACGCCCGGGCCCATGATCGCGTTCTCGGCCATCTCGGCCAGCGGGAATTTCGGCGTGGCACCGAAGCGCTCGCCAACCGACCCCGACCACAGGTCCTCGACGTCGACCGGCTCGCCGTCGATCTCTCCCGCCGGCTGGTAGCCGCCGATGACGAGGATCGTCGGGATGTTGAGCCGCGCCGCGGCCATCAGGTGGCCGGGCGGGGTCTTGTCGCAGCTCGTCAGGCAGATCATCCCGTCGAGCAGCGCGGCCTCGACCTGGACCTCGATGTCGTTCGCGATGATGTCGCGCCCGGCAAGGATGTACGAACCCCTCCGTGCCGCACCGGTGATGAAGTCCGACGGGGCCGCGGTGCGCACCTCGAACGGCACCCCGCCCGCCGCGCGGATCTCGTCCTTGACCATCTGTGCGATCGAATCGAGGTGGGCGTAACAGATCGCCAGCTCGCTCGAGCTGTTGACCACCGCGATCTTTGGCTTCTCCATGTCCTCCTTGGACAGCCCGAGCGCGCGCCAGTTGGCGCGGCGGCTCGGCGTGTTGGCGGAGAGCGATCGCAGCGCCATCATGCGGTCGCCGGCTGGGCCGCAGGCGCGTCGGACTGCTCCGTGTGCAGCCGCCTGGCGAAGACCGACAATACCAGCAGGCCGACCACGACCCCGGCGAGGCACAGGCCGGTGAACAGGTAGCCGTCGAGCACGCGCTCGTCGCTTCCGAGGAAGTAGTGTCCACCGAGGATCGGCGCGGCGACCGCGGCGAACTTGGCCATGAAGCTGGCCCAGCCGCCACCGGTCGAGCGCACCGCGCTCGGATAGTAGATGCTCGTGATTGAGATGACGGCCGCGTGGCCGGTGCCGATCATGATCCCGCCGAGCAGGATCACCGGGATGAACAGCGGCCCGTCGAGCAATGCGCCCGAACCGATCCACAGCGCCAGCGGTACTCCGAGCAGCGGCGCGATCGCGATCCACGCCGGGCCGCGCTTCTCGGTGAACCACAGCAGCAGCACGCCGCCGATGGCGCCGATCATCCCGCCGACCGAGGCGAGGTTGGCGGCCATGGCCCGCTCGATGCCGAGCTCCTCCATGAACAGCACGCCGAAACTTGCCTTGAGGTAGATGGCGAACGAGGAGAAGAAGTAGGTGATCCAGATGATCGGCGTGATCCACGCGAGCACGCCGCGGAACAGCTCGGCCGACTTGGCCAACGGCGATTCCCCGCCGACCTTCTTCTCATCGGACAGCACGACCTGGGTGTAGCGGGCGAGATTGGCGGACGGATTGAACCGCTGCAGCACCGGGATGACTTCGGCCGCGGGTCTGCTCTTGGCGACCATCCATCGCGCCGATTCGGGCATCGTGAAAAACAGCACGAAGGCGAGCACGCCGGTGGCTGCGCCGCAGAAGAAGAACACACCTTCCCAGCCGTAGGTCGGGGCGATGACGTTGGTCACCTGTCCGGCCATCGCCCCGCCGAACGAGAAGCCGAGCATGATGATCGTCACCGCGCGCGCCTTGGCCCCGGCGGGCATCGATTCGATGTTGATCGACCATGCCGGAGCGAGCAGCCCGCCGATCGCCAGGCCGCCGATGAGCCGCAGCACGATCAGCATCTCGGGCGTGTTGGCGAAGCCGGTGACGAAGGTGAGCAGCGCGCTGAGGATCGTGCACCAGATGATGACCGGGCGCCGTCCGTAGATGTCGGCGAGATACGAACCGACCAGCGAGCCGACCATCTGCCCGAGAAATGCGGCCGAGCTGACGTAGCCGGTCATCACGTCGGTCAGGTGCATCTCTTCGCGCAGGTACGGCAGCGTGAACGAGATCAGCGAGAAATCGAGGCCGTCGAAGAACGTGACCAGCGAGCAGATCACCAGCAGCTGGATGTGGAATCGCGTGAACGGCAGTTCGCCGAGAAACTTTGCCACATCGAGCGTAGATCCCGGGCTGGCGCCCGCCGGATGGCCCTCGGTCATCAGTGCTCCTCTCGTCCCCCGTCGGCTCTCCGTCCGATCGGTAGCGATCTATCCATTTCGCTCAAAGGCCTAACAGGAAATGCCTGAGGCACAAGGCAGCGAAAGCCGCGCGGGGGACGGCCCGAGGCGGCTCAGCGGTGCGCGATACGGTAGCCGCCACGCGGGTCGGTCTGCACGAGGTCGGCTATGCCGGCCGCGGCCAGCTTGGCCCTGAGCCGCGAGACGTGGACCTCGACCCGATTGGTCCCGGGCTCAACTTCCAGCCGCCAGACCTCGCGCAGGAGACGCCTCCGCGTGACGCGCTCGCCGGGACGCTCGGAGAGCCTCCACAGCAGCGCGAACTCGCGCGGGTGCAGCGTCAGCCATCGTTCCCCTGCGCGCGCATCGCGGTGCAGCAGGTCGAGCGTCAGCGGGCCGAGATCGCGCCGGCGTGGCAGGGTGTCGCGCAGTTCGGCCACGCGCCGCGCGCGCCGCGCCAGCTCGTGCAGCCCGACCGTGTCCGGCAGCGCATCGCCGCATCCCGCGTCGAGCAGCCGCGCGCGCTCGTCGGCACTGTCGACGCCGACGAACAGGCACAGTGCGCAATCGATGGTGTCGAGACCCGGTGCCTGGCCGCGGCCGTCGACCAGCCGCACGTGGCTGCCCGACGCCGAGGCCGACAAGGTCCATCCGATTCGGCGCAGATCCCAGCGCCGCGGCAGCTCGCGCCGCCCGGCGACCCATCCGAACACCGCCACCGCGAGTCCCCCAACTCCTGTCGCGGGCACAGGCATCGCACGCCGTGCGCGCGATTCAAGGGCGTGAAGACCGATTCAAGCGGAGATGCGTCCGGAGCGGATTCATTTCCCCGTCGGGACGCGGGTCACGCGGCTGAAGCGTTGATACCCATGCTCTGCAAGTAGCGCTTCACGTTGCGTGCGGCCTGGCGCAGGCGCTGTTCGTTCTCGACCAGCGCGATGCGCACGTAGCCCTCGCCGTCCTCGCCGTACCCGACGCCCGGCGCCACTGCGACGTCGGCATGGGTCAGCAGCTGCTTCGAGAACTCGAGGCTGCCCATCTCCTTCAAGGCCGGCGGCAGCGGCGCCCAGGCGAACATCGAGGCCTCCGGCGCCGGGATCGTCCATCCGGCGCGGCCGAACGCCTCGACCAGCACGTCGCGACGCTTGTGATAGAGCTGGCGGTTCTTCTCGACGATGTCCTGCGGCCCGTTGAGTGCGGCACACGCCGCGGCCTGCAGCGGCGTGAACGCGCCGTAGTCGATGTAGCTCTTCACCCGCGTCAGCGCGGCGATCAGCGTCTTGTTGCCGACCGCGAAACCGATCCGCCAACCGGCCATCGAGAACGTCTTCGACAGCGAGGTGAACTCGACCGCCACGTCCTTCGCGCCCTTCGCCTGGAGGATCGAGGGAGTCGGCCTGCCGTTATAATAGAGCTCCGAATAGGCGAGGTCGGACAGCAGCCAGACCTTGTTCTCCTTCGCCCAGTCAACCAGCCGCTGGTAGAATTCGAGATCGACCACCTCGGCGGTCGGGTTCGACGGGTAGTTGACCACCAGCACCGTCGGCCGCGGCGTGGTGAAGCGCATCGCCCGGTCGAGCGATTCCCAGTAGCGTTCGTCAGGAGTGGTCGGCACCGAGCGGATCGTCGCGCCGGCGATGATGAACCCGAAGGTGTGGATCGGGTAGCTCGGGTTGGGCGCGAGGATCGTGTCGCCCGGCGCGGTGATCGCAGTGGCGAGGCTGGCCAGCCCTTCCTTCGAGCCGAGCGTGACGACGACTTCGGTCTCGGGATCGACTTCGACGCCCCAGCGCCGCGCGTAGTAGTTCGCCTGCGCCCGGCGCAGCCCCGGGATGCCCTTAGACTGCGAATAGCCGTGCGCATCGGGCTTTTGCGCGACCTCGCACAGCTTGTCGATCACATGCTGCGGCGGTGGCAGGTCGGGGTTGCCCATGCCGAGGTCGATGATGTCCCGACCGCTGGCGCGTGCTGCGGCCCGCATCGCGTTGACTTCGGCGATGACATAAGGCGGCAGGCGCTTGATGCGGTAGAATTCGGTATCCATGACCTCGTGAAATCCAAAGGGGTTGATCGAAAAGGCCGCAGACGCATGCGTGCGGCGCAACGATTGTGACGGAATCGGCCGGCCAGCGCAATTGCGCCGCTGCCGATTGCCGCCGATGCTCTCCCAAATGCAACAATCGGCCCTATGATGGCGGCGATGGCCGATTCCCCGACCGACGCCGCGGACATCTTCACCGAGATGCTGCGCATGCAGGGTGAGGCCGCACGACAGATGGTCGGAACGTTCGTCCCCGAACTCTCCGAGGCCATGCCTTCGGATGCCGAGATCACCGAGTGGGGGGAGTCGGCGCTCAAGCTGCAACGGATGTGGCTCGACTTCTGCGAGCAGCAGGCGATCCCCGAGGCGCCGGTCCCGCTGCTGGCCGATCCGGCGCAATGGATGGGACTGATGCAGGCGTGGTACCGGCAGGTGCCCCTGTTGGATCCGGAATTCCAGGCGCGGCTGGCCGAGGAAGGCATGGCCCTGTGGGAAGACGTGCTTGCGCAGTACGGTCTCGGCCCCAGGGCCGGCGAGGACCGTTCACCCGAGATCGAGCTGCCGCGAAGCGACAGGCGCTTCGCCGACAAGGCCTGGCGCGAGCAGCCGGTCTTCGCGCTGATCCACCAGACCTACCTGCTGTTCGCCGAGCGGATCCTCGAAAAGGTCGACGAGGTCGAAGGACTCGACGAGAGCGAACGCGAGCAGTTGCGCTTTGCCACGCGAAGCGTGCTCGACGCGATGAGCCCGGCCAACTTCCCGCTGATGAATCCGGTGGTGCTCGAGCGCACGCTCGAGACCCACGGCGAAAACCTCGTCAAGGGCATGGAGCGGCTCGCCCGCGATCTCGAGAAGGGCCAGCTGACGCACACCGACTCCTCGGCGTTCCGCCTCGGCGAGACGATCGCCTGCACGCCCGGCAAGGTCGTGTTCGAGACGCCGCTGTTCCAGCTGATCCAGTATGCGCCGCAGACCGACGAAGTGCTGGCGACGCCGCTGCTGATCTTCCCGCCGTGGATCAACCGCTTCTATATCCTCGACCTCAACCCGAAGAAGAGCTTCGTGCACTGGTGCGTCGAGCAGGGCGTGACGGTGTTCATGGTCTCGTGGCGCTCGGCCGATGAATCGATGGCCGAGGTCTCGTTCGACGACTACGTCAGGGCCCAGATCGCCGCGATCGACGCGGTGCGCGATCGGCTCGGCGTGCCTGCGGTACACACGATCGGGTACTGCGTCGCCGGCACCACGCTCGCCGCGACACTCGCGGTGCTCGCCCGGCGCGGGCAGGCGGACAAGGTCGCCAGCGCGACGTTTCTGACCGCGCAGGTCGATTTCGAGCGCGCCGGCGATCTCAAGGTGTTCGTCGACGACACCCAGCTCGAGCTGATCCGCCAGGCGAGCCGGGGAGGGTACCTCGACGGCCGTTACATGGCCGCGACGTTCAACCTGCTGCGTGGCAGCGAGCTGATCTGGAACACGGTGGTCAACCACTATCTGCTCGGCGAGGACTACCCGTCGTTCGACCTGCTCCACTGGAACGGCGACGTGACCAACCTGCCGGCGAAGTGGCACGAGGCCTACCTGCGCGACTGCTACCGCGACAACAAGCTGGTCGTGCCCGACGCGCTCGCTGCCGACGGCACGCCGATCGACCTGCGGCGGATCGAGACTCCGGCCTATGTCCAGGCGGGGCGCGACGACCACATCGCCCCGCCCGACAGCGTGCTTCGGCTGCTTGGCGTGCTGCAGGGGCCGACGCGCTTCGTCCTCGCCGGCAGCGGCCACATCGCCGGCGTGGTCAACCCACCTGCGGCGAACAAATACGGTTACTGGACCGGCGGCCCGACCGAGAACCTCGAGGCGTTCCTTGCCGGGGCCGAGCAGCACCCCGGCAGCTGGTGGACCGACTGGCTGGCCTGGCTCGAAGGGCTCGGCGCAGAGAAGGTTCCGGCGGCGGGAAAGCGCGTTCCGGGGCGCAAAGGCGACAAGGTGCTGGAAGACGCGCCTGGGCGCTACGTGGCGATGCGATAGCGCCGTCGCATTGTGCGCTGCACAAAAACTCCTTGACGTTCGCATCGGCGGTGCATATTGTGCACTGCAGCAATGGCGTTTGAATCGCGTCTTTGGAGCGAGGACATCATGGCCAGCGGACCCGACACGCCAGCGGACAGCGCGGAAAAGGCATATGCCGAAGCCGCCGCCAAGGCGGGGACGGAGAAGGTGGCGGCCCCTGTGAAGCGTGCACCGGCGAAAAGGAAGCCGGTTGCGGTGAAGAGGGTGACGAAACCCGTGGCCAAACCCTCGCCCGAGGTCGTGAAGGCTCCGGAGCCGGTGACGGAAGCCGCGGTCGTCGAGACCTCGCCCGAAGTCCCGGAAGAGGCACCGGCACCGTTCGAGATGACGCCCCAGCAACCGACGATTACCGAATTGAAGGAAAAGATCATGGCGACTGCCAAGACCCCCGATTTCACCAAGCCGGTCACCGAAGCGATCGGCGAGTTCCAGTCCAAGGCCAAGGCGGCCTACGAGAAGAGCACCGAGGCGATGACCGAGGCGACCGAGTTCGCCAAGGGCAACGTCGAGGCGCTCGTCGAAAGCGGCAAGATCCTCGCCGCCGGCGCCCAGGACCTCGGCAAGACCTATGTCGAGGAGGCCAAGAGCGCCTACGAGACGCTGACCGCCGATCTCAAGGAGCTGGCCGCGGTCAAGAGCCCGACCGAGCTGTTCCAGCTCCAGGGCAAGATCATGCGCCGCAATTTCGACGCGCTGGTTGCGACCGGCTCGAAGAACACCGAGGCCGCGGTCAAACTCGCGAGCGACGCGTTCGCGCCGATTTCCGGCCGGGTGAGCCTCGCCGTCGAGAAGCTCGCCAAGGTCGCCTGATCGCAGGACATCCCTCCGCCGGAGCTCCTCTCCCTGCCGGTGGACACGGACGGCCCGGGCCCAAGGCCCGGGCCGGCTCGTTTCGGGACGCCCCGATCCGGTTAACCGTGCTTTTCGGCTGCGCATCTTGCGACAGCGCGGCCCGATACGATATTTGTCGTCCCATGCTCCGGATTCACGCAACTCTGCCTCACGAGGCCAGCGCGACGTACCGTTCGCCCGTGCGCGCGTCGGAGGACGACGACGGCAAGGGGATCGAGGGTGACGGCCAGGTCGGCATCGCCACGAAGACCCGCGCCAAGCCGAAGAAGCCGAGCCAGTACAAGGTGCTGATGCTCAACGACGACTACACGCCGATGGAGTTCGTCGTGATGTGCCTCAAGCGGTTCTTCCGCATGGACCTCGAGCAGGCCACCCGGGTCATGCTCCACGTCCACCAGAAGGGCGTCGGCGTGTGCGGCATCTATCCCTACGAAGTTGCCGAGACCAAGGTGAACCAGGTGATGGACTTCGCCCGCCAGAACCAGCACCCGCTGCAGTGCACGCTGGAGAAGGCGTGACGCCTCCCTCTCCCTGAATGGAAGAGGGTTCGAATGGGCATGACCTCGGGCGAGGGCGTCGCTATAGCGCGCGAAACTCACACCCGCCCGGGCCGTTGACCTGACTTGACGTTGTTCACCGCCATCGACCGCTACGTGTTCCGGCTCGTGCTGATGCCGATGCTCGGCGTGTTCGCGCTCGCCGCCTCGCTGCTGATGCTCGAGAAGATGCTGCGGCTGATGGAGTTCGTCTCCACCGAGGGCGGGCCGGTGACGATCGTGTTCCGCATGCTCGTGAACCTGATCCCCGAATACGCGGGTCTCGCGATCCCGCTCGGGGTCATGCTCGGTATCCTGTTCGCGTTTCGCAAGCTGGCGACGACCAGCGAGCTCGACGTGATGCGCGCGGTCGGCCTCAGCTACACCCGGCTGCTGCGCGTGCCCTACATCATCACGATCCTGCTGATGGGGATCAACTTCGCGATCGTCGGCTACTGGCAGCCGCTGGCCCGCTACTCCTACGAGGAGCTCGACTTCGAGCTGCGCTCGGGCGCGCTCGGCGCGTCGATCAAGGTCGGCGAGTTCACGCAGATCGAGGACCGCGTCGCGCTCCGGATCGAACGCAGCGAGGACGACGGCCAGCGCCTGCTCGGGATCTTTGCCCGGATAGCCGACGACAAGGGACAGGTGCTGTCGATCTCGGCGCGCGAGGGGCGCTTCCTCGCCAACCGCGAGAACCGCAACACGATCATCCTCAGGCTGACCGACGGCACGATCGTGCAGGACATCCCGAGCCAGACCCCGCGCGTGCTGAGCTTCTCGCAGCACGATCTGCCGATCGACCTCCCGGCGATCGAGCGCTTCCGCGAACGCGGCGACAAGAATCGCGAATACCTGCTGCCCGAGCTGCTTCAGCTCGGCTGGAGCGAGAATTCGACCGCCGAACAGCGCGCCGGCGGGCAGGCCGCCTTCAGCTACCGCATGGTCGAGGTGCTGATGATGCTGATGCTGCCGCTGCTCGCGGTGTCACTGGCGATCCCGCCGAAGCGCTCCACCTCGGCCCTCGGCGTGTTCGTGTCCATCGTGATGGTCGTCGCCTACCACAAGGTGAACCAGTACGGGCAGTCGGTCGCCGAGCTCGGGCGGGTCGATCCGCTGCTTGCCCTGTGGGGCCCGTTCTTCCTGTTCGCCGCCCTGATCGCCTGGATGTACTTCCGCGTCGCGTTCGTGCCCGGTGCCCAGGCCATCGGCGCGCTCGAATCTTTCTACGCCAAGCTCGCCAAGCGGCTCGCCGCGCTACTGAGGCGGCGCGATCGCACGCTCTCGCACGAGACCGGCGCGGAGGAGGCGTTCGCCGGTGCTGCTTGATTTTTTTCCGTCGCCCACGCTGACCTGGTACATCGGCAAGACTTTCGCGATCCGCATCCTCGCGGTTCTCTTCATGCTGGTCGTCGTGCTTATGATGCTCGACCTGCTCAGCCGGACAGGCGACATCCTCGCACATCCGGACAACGGCGAAGCGCAGCTGCTCCACTACGTCTCGCTGCGCATTCCCCAGCTGGTCTCCCGCTTCCTGCCATACTCGGTGCTGCTGGCGACGATCATCACGCTGACCACCTTCAACCAGAACAGCGAGGTCGTGGCGATGAAGGCGGCCGGGCTCTCCGCGCACCAGATCCTTGCGCCGCTGGTGCTGGTCGCGCTCGCCGTGGCGGTGCTGTCGTTCGCCTTCAACGAACGCATCGTGATCCGTGCCAATGCCTCGCTCAAGTCCTGGGAGGACGTCGACTACGGCCCGATTCCGCCGCCCTCCAGGTCGCGCGCCAACATCTACCTCAACGACGGCAACGATGTCCTGCTTGCCTCGCGGATCGAGGGCACCGGGCCCGATACGGTCATGCATGGCGTGACATTCTACGAGCGCGACGAGGCAGGGATGATCCAGCGCCAGGTGCGCGCGCCCATCGCGCGCTACGCCGATCCCGGCTGGCGGCTGGAGAAGCCGCGCCTGTTCGACGTCGGGCCAGCGGACACCCGCGAGCTGCCGGGTTCGGTCGTCGTCGCCCAAGGCCTGACGCTCGATCAGGTTGCACTGGAGCGGGTCGATCCCGATGCCGAGTCGATCGGCCAGCTGGCCCGGTCGATTGATGCGCTCGAGGCGGCGGGGCGGCGGACGAGCGAGTTCAAGGCCAAGTGGTGGCACAAGATCTCGGGTCCGCTGTCTGCCGTGCTGATGCCTCTACTCGGCGCAGTCGCCGGTTTCGGCCTGGCGCGTTCCGGGCACCTGTTGGCGCGCGCAATCATCGGCATGGCGCTCGGATTCGCCTTTTTCGTGGTCGACAACGCCGCTCTGGCGCTGGGCGGATTCGGCGGCTATCCGCCCCTTCTGGCCGCCTGGGCGCCTTTCGTGCTGTTCTTCCTGCTCGGTGAAACGGTGCTCATCCGCACCGAGGAATGACCCCCTCGCGCTGCGGGGTCGCTTGCAACGCCACATTTTTGCCATTATTTGAGGCCGCGCTCGCGCCGCTGCGAGTCTCTCGTGGGACCAGTCCCATTCTAGGAGAACTATTATGAAGAAGATTGCTCTGGCTGCCTTCTCGGCCACCGCCCTGTTCGCTCTGTCGGCCTGCGGCGGCGACGCCACCACCGAAGAGCCTGTCACCGAGGACACCACCGTCGTCGAGGAAGCCCCGATGGAAGAGGCCACCGACGTCACGGCCGAGGCGACCGACGCCACCGACGCCACCGACGCCACGGCGGCCGACGCGGCTGCGACCGACGCTCCGGTCGAGGAAGCTCCGGCTGAGTAAGCCGTTGCATATCGCCGGACTCGCCCGGCGGTACCCATGCGAAGGGCGCGTGAGCCGAACGGCTCCGCGCCCTTTTCGCTTGCGCGCTGGCGGCGCGCTCAGGCGGTGAGCTTGCCTTCGGACGCGTTTCCGGGCCGATGGCGCCACATCGTCTGTCGCGCGATCCGCCCGATCAGCCCGAGCAGGCCGGAATAGCTCGCCCGTTCGTAGGTCGAGCCCGCACCGAGCTTCGCCAACAGCCGCCGGTGCGCCTCGCCGAGCGAATGATAGGGCAGGCTCGGCAGCAGGTGGTGCAGCGCATGATACCGCAGCCCGACCGGCGCCCACAGCGCCGCCAGCGGCCCCGGCGGCGGCACGTTGACCGAATCGAGGAACTGCGCGGTCACCGTCATCGGCTCGCCGTCGTTCTCCCACAGGTGGGCGACCAGCGTACGAAGCTGGTTGAGCACGGCGGTGCCCGAGAGCACGGCGAGCGCGATCAGCAGCGGCCGCCATCCGAGCCAGAACACGCTGGCGATCAGCGCGATCGCCCAGACGGAGGCGCCGAGCTCCTGCCAGAACACCAGCCGCGCGAACTCGCCCTCGGCCGGGCGGCGGCGGAACGCCGGATTGATCGACAGCGCCGAGAACCGCTCCCACACCAGGCGACGCAGCGGCGGGAACACTGCTCCGAGCGGTACGAGCACCGCCGAGCGGATCAGCAGCGCCGGCGGGGCGAGCGCCGCGACGAGGATGAAGACCGGCAGCGTCCACGGCTTCATCAGCGCGAGCGGCAGATACTCGGGATCCTCGACCGTGCCGTAGCGGGTGCGCGCGTGGTGCAGCGTGTGCACGTTCTCGTACATCAGCGACGGGGTCAGCAGCGGGATGCCGACCAGCACGTTCCAGGCGAAGCGGAAGCCGGGCAGCGCGTTGCGGTGGATGTGGGTCAGCTCGTGGATGAACAGCAACGCGCGATAGAGCGCGAACGCCGCGATCACGCCCGAGGCCACGGCGAGCAGCGTGTTGTCGATCAGGATTGCCCCCGCGAGCGCGGCATATCCGAGCGCAGCCGAGATAAGCATGTCGGGCCAGTAGATGTCCGGCCGTGCTGTCGACAGGTCGCGCGTCACCTCGGCCGCGGCGCGCAGCATCGCCATGTCGTCGGGTATGGACCTGGCAGCGGCGCGGGCCGGAGGTTCGCTCCTGGCGGAGAGAGTCATGGCAGGCTGGGCATTCATGCAACTGTTTCCAACAAAGCCGCCCGACGCCGGGAGCTTGCGCCAGAGGGGTGCGCTTGACAAGCCGCCGAGACCATACGCAGGGCTAACCCTCCCTGAACGAAGGCTATGGCGTGTCGACAGCAGAAGTAGTGATTGCCCCGGTTTCCGGCAAGGCAGACCTCGATGCCTTCATCGACCTTGCCTACCGGATCAACGCCGGAGATCCCAACTGGGTACCGCCGCTTCGGGGCGAAGTCGTCGAGCTGCTCACGCCCGGCAAGAACCCGTTCCACGAGCACGCGAAAGTGCAGCTGTTCCTCGCGCGGCGCGAGGGGCGCGTGGTCGGCCGCATCTCGGCGCATTACGATGAACTCGCGCTGGCCCAGCCGGCGCGTCAGGGAATGGGGCCGGGGACGGGCAACTGGGGCCTGTTCGAGGCCGAGGACGAGCCCGTCGCTCACGCGCTGATCGCCCGCGCCGAGCAGTGGCTGCGCGAGCAGGGGATGACCCGGGCGCTCGCCCCGATCAGCCTGTCCATCTGGGAAGAACCCGGCCTGCTGGTGAAGGGCCACGACCACCCGCCGATGGTCATGATGGGGCACAACCGACCCGAGTACGAGGCATGGATCGAAAACGCCGGCTACGCGGTCGCAAAGCGCCTGCTGACCTACGACCTGCCGGTCGAGGAAGGCTTCCCGCCGCTGGTCAACAAGATCGTCGCGCTCGGCGAGAAGAACGAGCGGATCCGCATCCGCCCGGTCGACAAGCGCCAATTCGAGCGCGACGCGGCGATCATCATCGACATCCTCAACGATGCCTGGTCCCAGAACTGGGGCTTCGTACCGTTCACCGAGGCCGAGAAGGCCTACGGCGCGAAGAAGCTCGCCCCGCTGATCTTCGAGGAGGTCAACATGATCGCCGAGCTCGATGGCGAGCCGGTGGCATTCATGCTGGCGCTGCCCGACGTCAACGCAGTGCTGAAGCCGATGAAGGGCCGGCTGCTTCCGTTCAACTTCATCAAGCTGCTCTGGTGGCTGCGCAAGGCGCGCCCGGCGGATTTCCGCGTCCCGCTGATGGGCGTTGTGCGCCGGCTCCAGGCCAGTCGAATGGCCAGCCAGCTCGCCTTCATGATGATCGAGTACATCCGCCGTGCGGGCGTGGGCATGCACGGCGCGAAACGGGCCGAGGTTGGCTGGATTCTCGAGGACAACCAGGGAATGGTCGCGATTGCCGATGCGATCGGCAGCAAGGTCAATCGCGAGTATCGCATATACGACAAGGGGCTGTAGACTCGCGCCGGGCCGGGGAACCCACGCCGGTCCGCCCGGGTTTTCAGCAAGTGCGGGCCGGTCGGTAGCTCGTCAGGGACAGACATGCGCCGCGAGAAAAGTGACAAGAGTAACAGGCGGCTGGAGAGAGTGCTCCTCGTCGAGGACGATCCGATCGTCGCGCTCGCGACGGAAGGCGCCCTGCTCGATGCCGGCGCGGCCGAGGTCGTAATTTGCCCGAGTATCGCCGAAACGATGGCCGCGCTCGAACAGGGGGCGGCCGAGGCGATCGTACTCGACGTCCACCTTGCCGATCGGGACGATGGCTGGGCGCTGGCCGAACTCGTCGAGCTGCTCGGCCCCAGGCCCCCCTACATCGTCTTTGCCACCGGGGCGCCGCAGGACATTCCACCCGAAGTCGCCGAGATGGGGCCGGTGTTCGCAAAGCCCTACGATCCGCGCGAACTTGCCGAGGCCGTGGTCGCCGGCGCGCGGCGCGGGCTGATCGCCCGCCTGCTGGGCTGAGGCCTGGCTGATCGGACAACGAAAAAAGGCCCCCGCTCAAGGAGCGGGGGCCTTTCGGGATCGTATCACCAGCCGCTTGGACGGGAGGGGGGGTCTCGGCGGTGACATGGCTTCAATGACCGTCCCGAGCAGTGGTTCCCGCACCGCAAATATTTTTTTGCGGTCCCCTTTCCGCCGAGGTTATGAACGCACAAGTGACGGCAAGCGTCTAGGAACTTCTCGCGTGCGGCGACGTTTCTAGCCAGTTATCCTTCGGGAAGGGGTTCTATGTCGATCGGTGCCGAAGTCGCCTCTCATCTGCCGTTTCTGCGTCGCTACGCTCGCGCCCTGACGGGTTCGCAGGCGACTGGCGACGCGTTCGTTCGCGCCACGCTCGAAGCGGCTCTCGCCGACAGCCAGTTGGCGGACTCGCTGCGCGGGGGGCGCGTGCCCCTCTACAAGGCTTTCACCAAGGTCTGGTCGAGCGCCTACCTCGAAGTCGTCGAGGAGGGCGTGAGAAGGGGCATTCACGAGCAGGCCGCGCAGGACCAGCTGCGCCGGATCACGCCGGTCAATCGACAGGCTCTCCTGCTGACCACTGTCGAGGACTTCTCGCCGGCCGAGGCCGGAGAGATCATGGACCTGTCCGAGGACGACGTGAATCGCCTCGTGCAGGAAGCAATCGACGAGATCGAGAAGGAGACCGCGACGAGCGTGCTGATCATCGAGGACGAGCCGCTGATCTCGATGCAGCTCGAGGACCTCGTCCGCTCGCTCGGTCACGAGATCTGCGGTACGGCGGCGACGCGCACCCAGGCGCAGCAGGTCGTCGCGGCCAACCGGCCGGGCCTCGTGCTGGCCGACATCCAGCTTGCCGACGGCTCCTCCGGCCTCGACGCGGTCGACGACATCCTCGCGATCGACTCGGTGCCGGTGATCTTCATCACCGCCTACCCCGAGCGCCTGCTTACCGGCGACCGGCCCGAGCCGACCTACCTGGTGACCAAGCCGTTCCAGGAGGACACCGTGCGCGCGGCGATCAGCCAGGCGCTGTTTTTCGGTTCGAGCCGTCCTCTGTCCTGAGCTACGATAGCGGGCGATGGCCCGCCTCAAGCTCAAGCTCCAGCTCTACTGTGGCGACGAGATCGCCATGGGTCCCGGCAAGGCCGACCTGCTCGAAGCCATCGCCCGCGAAGGTTCGATCTCGGCCGCCGGCCGTGCGATGGGCATGAGCTATCGCCGCGCCTGGCTGCTCGTCGACACAATGAACCGCTGTTTCCGCGCGCCGCTGGTCGAAGCCCACCCGGGTGGCGGACAGCAGGCCGGGGCCAGGCTCACACCCGAAGGCGAAAAGGCGCTCGCCGCCTACCGCGCGCTGGCAGCGCAAGTCGAACGCGGTGCGGCGGGGCCGGCTTGCGTCGCGCTGGAGGCGGCGATCCGGGACGCTCCGCTGCGGGCGCGACCGCACGCCTGACGGGCGTCTGAAAAAGAGGGACAGTCCCTCTTTTCGCGCCACCTACGGGGCGATCAGCACCTTGCACTGCCCGCTGCGCCGCTTGAGGCTCTCGAATACCTCGGGCGTGTCCTCGAGCGCGATGGTGTCGGTCACCAGCAGCCGCGGCTCGATCGCCCCGGCGGCGAGCGCGTCGAGCGCCGCGCGGTACTCGGGCACCGTGAAGAATGCGCTCGTCACCAGCCGCACTTCCTTCGACAGCATGGCGAAGCTGTTGATCGGGTCGGGCCGCGTGCACAGCCCGAGCAGCAGGATCGTGCCGCGGTTGCGCACCTGCTGCACCGCCTGGTCGATCAGGCCCGGGATGCCTACGCACTCGAACACCACGTCGGCCTTGCCGCCGAGGCCGGCCTCGGCGCTGCCGACCGGGTCGGCCGGGTCGACCACGAACACGTCGGCCCCCATGCCGAGTGCGCGTTCGCGCTGGAAGTCGGCGATGTCCTGCACGGCGACCTTGCCCGCGCCCATCCGCCTGGCCCAGAACGCCACCGCCAGTCCGATCGGCCCGGCACCGAGCACCAGCACCCGGTCCCCGGCCTGCATCCCCGAGAGGTTGACGCCGTGCAGCGCCACCGCCAGCGGCTCGATGATCGCGCCGTCGGCGAGGCTGAGGTCCGGCGGCAGCTTCATGCACTGGTTCGGACGCGTCAGCGCGTACTCGGCGTAGCCGCCGCCCTGCAGGCCGAACTGCGCGCACCACTGTACCTCGCCCTTGCGACAGGGCTCGCAATGCCCGCAGCTCATCAGCGGGATCACCGAGACGAGGTCGCCGGTCTTGAGCCCCTCGACCTCGCGCCCGAGATCGACCACCTCGCCGGCGAACTCGTGCCCGAGCACGTCGCCGTGCTTGCAGCCGTAGGCGGCATCCTCGGTCATGTGCAGGTCGCTGCCGCAGATTCCGCAGCGGCCGACCCGTACCACGACCTGGCCGGCGTCGGGCGTCGGATCGGGCAGCGTCTCGAACGCAAGCGGCGCGTGCAGGGCCTGGAAGGTTACGGCTTTCATCGGCTCACTCGTCCAGCGGCTTGACCGGGCCGAGCTGCATGCCGCCGTCGATCATCACGTGGCTGCCGGTCATGTAGCTGCCGGCGTCCGACGCCAGCAGCAGCGCGAGCGGCTTGATCTGGTACGTCTCGGCCATACGCCCGACCGGGACCAGCTCGTCCCACGCGGCCTTGGCGGCGGGGTTCTTCTTGACCCAGCCGTCGCCGATGTTGGTCACGAAGGGCCCCGGGGCGATCGCGTTGACGCGGATGCCGTAGGCCGCGAGCTCGTAGGCAGCGTGGCGCATGAAGTGCTTCACCCCGGCCTTCGCGGCCATGTAGGGCACTCCGACGATCGCCTCGTTGACTTCGGCCGCGTTCGAGCTGGTGATGACGATGCTGCCGCCCCGGCGGTGCGTGTTGGCCTTCATCACCCGCGCCGCCTCGCGCACGGTGTGGAACACGCCGTTGAGGTTGATGCCGATCGACTTGTACCAGCGCTCGGGGTCGTAGACGTCGATCTGCCCCTCGGGATTGCGCTTGCCCTCGGGGCTCCAGAAGCCGTTGCCGACGTCGAGCCCAGCGTTGGCGAAGGCGATGTCGCATCCGCCGTAGGCAGCGACATGCTCGTCGAACGCCTTGGCGACCTGGTCGAGCTGTGCCACGTCGCACGCGCTCCAGCGCGCCTCGTAGCCCTCGTCGACCAGCCGCTGCGCCTCGCGCGCCGCGCCCTCTGCATCGATGTCCGTCAGAGTGACCTTGGCGCCGGCCTCGGCCATGCACTCGGCATAGGCGAGCCCGATCCCGCTCGCGGCGCCGGTGACCAGCGCCGAGCGGCCGCGAATGTCGAACTGGTCCAGGGTCTTCGGACCTTCCATCGTCGTCCTTTCGCCCTCCCTCGCAATTGCGGGGCCGGATCTTTGGTTCGCGCGGAGATCGCAGAGACTGCAGAGGTGTAGCGCTGAATCTCCGCGTCCTCTGCGGTCTCTGCGCGATTCATTGGGTCCCCCTTCGCGCGTGGATCAGAGATAGAGCCTCGGGTTGATCGGGATCCCCTGCTCCCGGCAGTACTCCTCGTAGTGGTTCATCATCCACCACACGTCGACGGTCTGCACGAACGCGCCCTTGTCGTCGTAGAACTCGATCGGCCCTTCCATCCAGCCGAACAGCTTCACGCCCTGGGGGTGCTCGGTCACCAGCGTATGGCTCTCGCCGGGGACCTCGAGGATCAGTCCGCCGGGTGTCGCCACCCAGTCGTACTCGAGATAGCGTACCGACCCCTCGAGGCAGACCATGGTGATCGTGCCGCGATGCAGGTGCGTGCCGACCACGCCCGGGCCCTTCACCCACAGGATGTTCGAGAACAGGTTGCGGCGCACGTCGAACGCGAGGTGCTTGATCGCCGCGGTCTCGCCGAACGGCACCCACGGGCTGTCGACGTCGGTCTGCGCGTCGATGTAGCGCCCGCCCGGCGAGTGCCGCGCGACGAGGTCGGCGTATTCGAAGCCGACGTCGACGATTTCCTTCCTGGTCGAGGGCGGCGCTTTCATCTGGGTGGCCATGGTGGAGGCTCCTTCGTTCCGTTGGCCCTCTCCGCTTCAGGGGGGAGGGTTGGGAGAGGGGGAGTTGCGCTACGCCGCGCCCGGTCCCCTCTCCTTCCGCGCCTGCGGCGCTCCCTCCTCTTCCCTGAAGGGGAGAGGGCGATCTCTTTTCTACCGTATCAGCGTATCGAGGTAGTCGGCGCCGATGCCGCATTCCTCGTAGTGGGCCCGGGCGTCGCGCATGTAGTCGAACACGTCGTAGTGGCCGACGGTGTTGCCCTGCTCGTCGAGCCACATCAGCGGGCCCGAGACGACGAAGAACACCTTCATCGGGTCGGGGTGCTCGTAGCTGACCAGCGTGTGGCTCTCGCCGGGCGTCTCGAAGATGAAGTCGCCGGCGGTCGCGGTCCATTCGTGCTCGAGGTAGGCCCACTTGCCGCTGATCGTGTAGGCCCAGATCGGCTTCGGGTGATAGTGCCGGTTCACGATGCACGGCTTCTTCGCCATCAGCACGTCGGCCCACATGTTGAGCGTCGGACTGACCCACACCGGCTTGGAATAGACGTCTTCCACATGCGGGCGACCGATCGGCACCCACAGGCGCTCGTCACCCTCGGCGATCTTGGCCATGTAGGCTTCCGGCTTGGCGCCGGGGCGGAACGCATGCGGGACGGGCGGCGTGCCCTTCCACGGTTCGGTCGTCGGAGTTTCAGGCATGTTCTCTCCCTCCGGTCGAGGAGGGAGCCGCGAATGCGGCCCCCTCGCTCAGTTGCGCTTCAGAACTCGAAACCGAGGCGGGCGTACCATTCGGCAGGCCTGCTGTAGGTGCCGTAGATCACCCCACCACCGACTTGCGCCTGGCCGGTGACCAGGTAGCGCTCGTCGGTGATGTTAGTCGCACCGACGGTCACGTTCCAGTTCCCGTGATCGGGTTCGTAGGTGACGCTCGCGTTGAGGATGTCGGTCGTCGGCCGGAGCAGCAGGATCGTGCCTTCCGTATCGTTGCGCATCCCCGTGGTGTGCGTCCAGTCGGCCAGCAGGACCAGCGAGCCCCTGCCGACCGGCACTTCGAGTCGCGGCGCGATGTTGAACTTCCAGTCGGGGGCTTTCGGCAGGTCGGCGCCTGCGAACACGCCGAGCTGGATATCGCTCGGCGCCACTTGCGCCGGAGCGTCCACGCTCGTGTAGGTCGCGTCGAGATAGCCGACCGAGGCGGTGATCGTGAAGTTGTCGGTCGGCGCGGCGAGGGCTTCGACCTCGAAGCCCTTGATCCGCGCGTTGCCGGCGTTCCTCACGGTCGGCGATACGCCTTCCTGGAAGTTGAGCTGGATGCCCTCGTACTTGGTCGTGAACGCCGCCAGGTTGAGCTGCAGGCGGCGGTCGATCAGCGTCGACTTGACGCCTGCTTCCCACGTTTCTGCCTCTTCCTCGCCGAAAGTCGGCGCGACCGGCAGCGGGTTGGACAGGCGTGTGGTCCAGCCGCCCGTCTTGTAGCCCTGGCTGAACGAGCCGTAGATCATCACGTCGTCGGTCGGGTAGAGCTGCGCCCCGGCCTTGAACGAGAAGTTGTCGAATTCCTGCTCGTGGGGTTCGAGCGGGTAGTAGCGGAAGGGCTCACTCGGGATCGGGAAGCCGATTGCTTCGGCGCAGGCTGCGCTGGGATTGCCGGTGACCGGATCGAGATCCATGCACCCGGCGAGCTTGTAATTGATGCCGTTCACGTCGGACTGCGCGCCGACGTAGCTCTTGTCTTCCTTGGTGTAGCGGCCGCCGAGGGTGAAGCCGAGCAGGTCCGACACGCGCCAGTCGACTTGGCCGAAGGCGGCATAGGCGGTCGTGTCGATCTGGCCGGGCCCGTCGACCTGGAGCAGGCCGCCGGCGAACGTGACGAAGTCGCGCAAGTCGCCCTTCTCGTTGAACACGTAGCCGCCGACGACGAAGTTGAGCGCGTTGTCGAGCGCCGAGCCGGTCAGCTGCAGCTCCTGGCTCCACTGCTCCTGATCGACGGTGAAGCTGGTCTGCAGCACCGGAAGCGGTGAGTTGTCGAGGTCGACGCCCGCCGCGAAATCGATCTTGCGGTAAGACGAGATCGATTTCAGCATCACGTCCGGCGAGAGATCGAGCTCAAGGTCGAGCCCGACGCCGCCCTGCTTGAGCTTCGAGAAGTTGTTGCCGGTGGCCCAGCTGGTATCGATATCATCGTTGACCCAGCGATCGTCGAGCGGGGCCACGTCGTTGAGCGGGTCGGCATCGACATTGCGGCTCGCGAGGCCCGAGATCGTGTTGTAGCCGGCGTTGCTGCTGCGGGGACCGCAGACGTTGGTGAAGCCCATCGCGTCGATCGTGGCGCCATCCGAGCTGATGCAGGTGTTGTAGAGGAAGGCAAAAAACGCCGCGGGGTTGTCGTCGAGAATGTCGAGCACCGTGTTTGCGGTCGAGCTCTGGTCGATCTTGGTGAAGTCGCCCGTCAGCGTTGCGCGGAAGGAGCCGCCGTTGTCCCAGCGCAGCTTGCCGCGCAGGTTCCAGGTGTCGTCGCCGCCTTGACGGTCGGCAGTCTCGTAACCTGCCGCGGGGAAGAGCTCCCACGAATCGTAGTCGCCGGCATCGCCCGGATAGGGGACACGCTTCTGGTAGCCCTTGCGGTTGAGCATGCCGAACGCGAGCGACGAGGAAAGCCCGTCGGCGATCGGCAGCTCGACCATGCCGCGAACCTGCATCCGCTCAAAGCTGCCGACGGTGATATCGCCGGTGACGCGGAACTCGTCGCCCGGATTGCGGGTGACGATCGAGATCGCGCCGCCGATCGTGTTGCGGCCGAACAGGGTTCCCTGCGGGCCCTTCAGCACCTCGATCCGCTCGACGTCGAGCAGGTCCTGGTTCGCGCCGATCGAGCGCCCCAGATAGACGCCGTCGAGGTACACGCCGACCGCCGGGTCGATATTGAAGGCGAAGTCGCTCGAGCCGATGCCGCGGATCGTCGCGCCGAGCACCGCGCTGGAGCCCGAGAACGGGGTCGAGGCGTCGAGCGTGACGTTGGGGGTGATGCCCGAGAGTGCCGAGACGTTGCCGACGGCGCGCTCCTGCAGCGTGTCGGCGTTGAACGCGCTGATCGCGATCGGCACGTCCTGCACGTCCTCGGCGCGCTTCTGCGCGGTCACGACGATTTCCTGGATGCCGCCGCTGCTCTCGGCGTCCTGGTCCTGCGCCACGGCCGGCATGGCCAGGGCACACGCCAGCGCGGCAAGCGAAACCTGCGTCACTCTCATCAATGTCACTCCCATGTCCACGTCGTTATGTCTGCGCCGCACACAGCGGCTCGCGTGAACGATAGGGGAGGGCTTCTGCGCGGCGCTTGCACACCCGCGCAGCCGACTTGGACTGCAGCGCAAGCAGGCGGGCCTCAGGTGCCCGTCAGGTCATTCGCCGCAGCGACTGTGGCCTGTTCGCCACTGGCGCGGCGAGACGCCGAACTTCTGGCGGAAGCAGCGCGTGAAGTAGGCGCTGTCGTTGAACCCGTGGGCAAACGCGACTTCGGTGATCGTCGCCAGCGGGTCGGCGATCAGCCGCTCGGCCGCGCGTTCGAGCCGCCGCTCGAGGATCGCCGCGGTTGGCGTCGTGCCCATCTCGGCGAACAGGTTCTGGACCGTGCGCACCGAGGTGCCGAGCTCGGCCGCCATCGAGGCGGAGCGCAGGGTGGGATCGGCGAGGTTGGCGTCGATCAGCGCCAGGGCACGGCGGCGCAGCTCGCGTTCGGGCGTTCCCTGCGGCGCGCGCTTCCCCTCGTGCACCGCCATCGCCGCGAGGTCGTAGAAGATTCGGCTCATCCCCTCGCCCCACGCCGGGTCGCAGGCCCCGCGATCGTCGGCCTGACGCCACAGCGAGAGGAGGAAGTCGCTGAACACCCGCGCGGCAGGCGTGGTCCCGGACAGGCGCCTCGCGATCACGTCGTCGAGGTCCGGAACGCGTTCGGCGAGCTCGCGTCGCGGGAATTCGACAACCATCATCTCGTGTGCGGAGAGGTCGAAGAAGTACGGCTCGTGCGGTGATCCGAACACGAAGTCGCCCGGCCCGAGGCGCGTTTCCAGGCCGCCCTGTCTGTGCTCGGCCCGGCCGCGCCACTGCATGTGCAGGATGACGCGCTCCTCGGGCGCGTCGAGCGGGCGGCGCCCGACGCTGGCCTCGACCGAGCGCGTCCGGATCATGTCCAGCTCGCCGAGCCGCCAGCTCCACATCTCGCCCTCGAACCGGTGGCTCTCGGCGTTGACGAAGGTGCCGGTGAAGACCTCGTCGGCGACGGTGTTCCAGTACCGCAGGCGCTCGCCCGGAGCGATGCCGGCGGTTTCGAATTTTGCGACCACACCCATGCGGGCTTGCTCCTGGGACGGCGTCTCCTTCAGGCCGGGACGGGGTTGGCGGCCGCCCGCCGCGCGAGCGCGGCCGGAGCGGTCTCGTGCAGGCCCATCGAGATGAACCCGCTGACGACGGCGAGGCCCATCAGCATCCACAGGAAAGTCTCGGCGCCGAACGTGTCGTTGAGCGCGCCGGCGATCGGAGGGCCGAACACGCCTCCGAGAATCTCGCAGGAACCCATGGCAAGGCCGAGTACCGTCGCATGCTGCGTCGGCGGGAAGGTCTCCGACGGGATCGTCGCCATGAAGATCGGGAAGATGCCGTTGACCATCCAGCCGATGAAGAAGATCGGCACCAGTACGACCGCGTAGCCGCTCATGCTGCCGACGGCGAAGCCGTCGAACGCGGTCGGGTCGAGGAACAGCACGCCGAGCGGGCCGACCACCGAGAGGAACGGCAGGAATACCATCACCGGCTTGCGGCCGATCTTGTCCGACAGGCCGCTGACGGCGAAGCTGTAGATCGCCGCGGCGACGCCGAGCGAGCCCATCAGGTAGCTCATCGAGGTTTCGTCCATGCCCCGGCCGTTGACCAGAAACAGCGGCATGAACGCCCAGGTGATCACGAAGTGGGCGACCATCAGGATGCCGACCACGACGCAGATCCACATGTTGCGGACCTTCATCGCTTCTGTTGCAGAGCTGGCCCAACCGGCCGCGACCGCGCCAAGCGTCCGCGCCTCGCGCGTCTCGCGTGCAGGCATCTCGGGCTCGCGCAGCATGAACCAGATCAGGCCAGCGCTGAGCAGGCCCGGGAGGGCAGCGAGGTAGAACGCCTCGCGCCAGCTGAACGCCTGTGCGATCGCCACCAGCACCACCGGCGCGGCGAAGCTGCCGAGCAGGTTCGAGCCGAGGTTCTGCGCCACGCCCTGGGCCAGGCCGCGCCGCGCCGGATCGACCTCGCTCGCCACCATCGCGTGGCTGATCGGCATCACGCCGCCCTCGGCCGCGCCCATCAGCAGCCGCGCGGCGAACAGGAACAGGAAGCTCGTGGCGAGACCCGAGAGGAACGAGCACAGCGAGAACGCGATGGTCGCGAGTATCAGCAGCAGCTTGCGCTTGCCGAGGCTGTCGGAGAGGCCGCCGACGAAGAAGGCCGCGATCGCCCAGGTGAAGCTCATGCCGCCTGCAATTACGCCGATCTGCGTCTGCGACAGCGCGAGCTCGGACTCGATGCCCAGCGGCATCAGCACGTTGGCCGCCTGCCGGTCGAAGAACACGATGCCGAAATTGAGGCTCAGCAGGAACACCAGCAGGGTCTGGTACCCGGCCGAGTTCTTCATCCAGTTGCCTTGCGGCGGGGTGGCGCTTGGCTGCATCGTTCGGGATCCCGTCGGTGATCAGAGGAAGGAGCGAACCGAGTCGGTTCCGTCCCAGCCGCGGCTGGCTTCCCAGAAGCGGGTGAAGGTCGAATCCATCCCGGGCGTCACCGGAAGAAGCTCGATGAAGCCGAGCTGTGCGCCCGTCCCGTTGTCGAGATAGACCACTTCGCCGCCGGTCGGCACCGCGGCGCGGAACGCCTCGTGGTAGCCGCGCGCCTGGTAGTCCCGGCTGTCGGCGTCGACGTCAGCGCAGGCGATCCCGACGTGGTGGAAGCCGAAGCCGCGCAGCTCGATGGTTTCCTTGTACACCGAGGGATTGTCGTCGAGCGGCTGGATCAGCTCGATCAGCATGTGCCCAGCGAAACCCATCGCGATGGTGATGTCGGCGCGCGATTCCTCGCCGCGATAGGTCTGTCCGGGAACGAGGAAGTTCGGCAGCACGAAGAAGGGCCCCGCGCGCATGTCCGCCACCCAGCGGCGGATCGCTTCCTGCAGGTCGGGGACGATAAACGCCGTCTGGGCGACACCGCCCATCGGCTGGCCGTAGCCGAGCTCGCCTGTCACTATGCCTCTCCCGCGCCGGCTTCCCCGGCGTCCTTGCCGCATGGCTCGCCAATCGGCGCGACAAAGTCAATCACTTGCGAGGGCTGAAGGGGTGAAGGCGGGGCACGATCCCGCGGCCGCTGGAATCCCCCGCGATTTCCGCTAAGCCTGTCACCCCGAGAGGAGCACGAACATGGCTACCCAGCTCAGGCAGAAGCCCGAATGCAGCGAGGCCGAATGGGCCGCGCGCCAGGATCTCGCCGCCTGCTACCGCATCTTCGACATGCTCGGCTGGTCGGAATCGATCTACAACCACATCACCCTGCGCGTGCCGGGCGAGGAAGCGTTCCTGATCAACCCGTTCGGGCTGCTGTGGTCGGAAGTCACCGCGAGCAACCTGATCAAGATCGACAGCGAGGGCAACAAGCTCTGCGGCAGCCCGTACCCGGTCAACCTCGCCGGGTTCACCCAGCACTCGGTGTTCCACAAGCGGCTGCCGTGGGCCCATGCGATCGTCCACACGCACACGCCCGACACGATGGCCGTGTGCTCGAGCGAGGAAGGGCTGACGCCGACCAACTTCTACTCGTGCTTCTTCGAGGGCTCGATCGGCTACCACGACTTCGAGGGCATCACCGTGCGGCCCGAGGAAGGCGAGCGGCTGATCCGCAACATCGGCAACAACCGCGTGCTGATGCTGCGCAACCACGGCCCGGTAGTCATGGCCGAGACGCTGCCGGCGATGTTCCTCAGCTATTACATGCTGCAGCGCGCCTGCGAGATCCAGGTCAAGACCGCCGCCCTCGGCAAGCCGATCCGCGTCCCGCCCGAAGTCGTCGAAGTGCACCAGCGCGATCGCGACAAGATGCTCACCGCCGACTTCGGCAAGCTCGATTTCGAGGCTTGGAAGCGCAAGCTCGATACCGTCGACCGGGGCTGGCGCGAGTGAGCGAGGCGCGCCCGGAAGACGACTGCCGCACATGACCGATCTCACGGTCAACGGCCGCCCGCTGCGCTTCGACATGGACCCGCAGACCCCGCTGCTGTGGGCGCTGCGCGATGCGGCCAACCTGACCGGGACCAAGTACGGCTGCGGGGTCGGCGACTGCGGCGCATGCATGGTGCTGATCGACGGCGCCGCACTGAGGAGCTGTCTCGTCACGCTTGCCGAGGTCGAGGGGCGCATCGTCACCACGATCGAGGGCCTGTCGCGCGATCGCTCGCATCCCGTGCAGCAGGCGCTCGTTGCAGAGCAGGCGATCCAGTGCGGCTTCTGCACGCCGGGCATCGCCATCGCCGCCGCGGCGCTGATCGCGCGCAATCCCGATCCGAGCGAGGAGGAGATCAAGCAGGCGATTCCGAACCTGTGCCGCTGCGGCGTCTATCCGCGGCTGGTCCGCGCGGTGCAGCGGGCCGGCCGCGTCGCTCGCCGACTGGAGCGGATCAGCGCCGCGCCGGCGCCGGGAATCGACCCCCGCGACGCCGCCAGCGCCGTCCCGGCAATGCGTTCGAGAGACGACTGACCGCGCCCGGGTGAGCGCGAGGTGCTTGCATTGGACCTTCAGATTTGCCAGTCCCGCCGCTTGACCGCGAGCAGTCCGCTCGCACTGGAAGGGGCGCGCATCCACCCATGAACGGCAACGAGCTGGCCGAAGTGCCACGGCGCGGACCGCTTCAGCGGCTCGAACGGGCTCTCGGCCCGGCGGGTGTGTTCTTCCGGGGATTTCTCGAACATCCGCGGATGGTCGGCTCGATCATCCCGTCGTCGCGTTCGACGATCTACAAGATGCTCGCCCCGGTGAAGTGGGACGAGTGCAAGCTGTTCGTCGAGTACGGTCCCGGCGTCGGCACGTTCTGCCGCCCGGTGCTCGACCGGCTGCCGCGCGGCGGCGAGCTGGTGGTGATCGACACCAACCCGCTGTTCGTCGACTACCTGAAGCGCGAGATCCGCGACAGCCGGTTCCACCCGGTGCTGGGCTCGGCCGTGGACGTCGAGGCCATCGTCCGCTCGCTCGGACACGAGCAGGCCGACTACGTGCTCTCCGGCCTGCCGTTCTCGACACTGCCCGACGGGGTCGGCCCCGCGATCGCCGAGGCGACCTACCGCGTGATCCGCCCCGGCGGCGCGTTCCTGACCTACCAGTTCAGCACCACCGCACGCGACCTGACCGCGCGCTACTTCGAGCGGGTCGAGACGGGGATGACCTGGCTCAACATCCCGCCGTGCCTGCTCGCGTGGGGCTGGAAGGCCTGAGCCCGCGCTACTCGAAGGTCTCGCCGTAGTTCGTCACCGAGCCGGCCGAAAGCTGGCGATGAACCGAAGCCAGCACGGCGACGAAGATCGTGATGGCGGCCATGTTCAGTGCGGCGCCGATGATGCTGTTGGCGATCAGCCCGCCCTCGGTTCCCAGGACCAGCGCGAACACCCCGCCGACGATGCCGATGACCATCGCCACGACGACGAACGCCACCAGGAGCAGCGCGTAGAACAGCAACAGGCGCACGCTGTTGCCTTTGGTCAATGTCCACGAACGGGTGAGCGCGTTCACCGGGTTCATCGTCTCCTCGCTGACGATGACCGGCACGGTCAGCGAAAACTTGGTGTTGATATAGAGCAGCGCGACGATCGCGATGAGGCCGATCAGCACGCCTGCGGTGGGGCCCGCCGCACTGCCCGCAATGATCGGTACCAGCACGAGCAGGACGACGATGAGGCCGACGAGGATTTGCGCGCCGACATAGGGCAGCAGGTAGATCGCCCCCGTCTTGAGCGCCTCGCCGACGGTCGGACGGTTGCGCGCGGTGAGCAAGGCGAGCAGCGCGAGCATGCCGACTGCCGAGAGCAGGCTGACGAGCACAATCTGCCACCATATCCCGCTGTAGACTGCCGTGAATGACTGCATGGCCGCGTCCATGTCGGTTTCCCTGCCCGCCCTGGGCTCGGGGACGCCCGCCGTCACCGTCTCCGGCATGAACAGCGAGAGCGCGAGGTTCGGCAGGAAGAAGAATACGCCGGCGATGATCAGCACCAGCTGCTGGTTGCCGCGGAGCAGCGCCATGGCATCGTTCCAGGCCTGACCCATGTCGAATTTCACGGTCGTTTTCCCCCTCATGCTGCCTTTCGGCCTTGATAAGCGCGATTCGAGCTTCCAGCAAACGGCCAGCATGACAGGGGCGAGCAAATTGGTCAGCGGGATCGAATGGCGGCAGGAGTTCGACCTTGCCAGCTATCGCGCTGCGCTCGCCGAGCAGGAGGCGCGCAACGCCGCAATCGCCGCCGGCACTGCCGACGAACTGGTCTGGCTGCTCGAGCATCCGCCCGTCTACACCGGCGGGACCAGCGCGGCGGCGGCCGAACTGCTCGATCCGCGCTTCGAGGTGGTCGAGACCGGGCGCGGCGGCCGCTACACCTATCACGGTCCCGGCCAGCGGGTCGGCTACGTGCTCCTCGACCTGTCGAAGCGAGGGCGCGACGTGCGCCGTTTCGTCCACGCGCTGGAAGACTGGGTGATCGCCGCGCTGGCAGGCTTCGGCGTCGAAGCCTGGTCGGTTCCCGAGCGGATCGGCATCTGGACCCGTGACGTCGACGGGGCGGAAGCCAAGATCGGCGCGATCGGCGTGCGCGTGCGGCGCTGGGTGACGATGCACGGCTTCGCAGTCAATCTCGATCCGGACCTGTCGCATTTTTCCGGGATCGTGCCCTGCGGCGTGTCGGACTACGGCGTGACCAGCCTCGCGCGGCTCGGCCTTGCGGTCTCGTCCGAGGAATGGGATGGGGCGCTGTTCGCGCGCTTCGGTGATTTCCTCGCCGCGCTCGACGCGCCGGAGAGAGCATGACCGTGAAGTTTCCGTATCTTGCACTTCCCCTTTTCGTGTTGCTGGCCTCCTGCGGGGGCAACGCCCCGGCCGACGACGAACGCTCGGCTTCGGGCGAAGTGCTCGAAGGGACGATCAGCGACGAGATGCTGCCGCTCGACCGCCTGCGCTCGGAGCCGCCGCCCGCCAACCCCCGGGCGTCCGCCGAGTCACGTGCCGCATCCGGTGGCGAGGCATCTTCAGAAGCCGACGAGGCGCAGGAAGCGACGAACGAGGCGTCCGGAGCGGACGCGCCCGGGGAGGCGGCTGACACCGCTGACGAATAGCTACAGTAGCCGTTCGAGCAGCTTGCGCGCCTGCTCGAGGTGCGGCTGGTCGAGCATCTGGCCGTCGAGCTGCAGCGCGCCCGCCCCGGGGTTGGCGCTGAACGCGTTGACGATCGCCCGGGCGCGGGCGATCTCCTCCTCGCTCGGGGTGAAGGCGGCGTTGATCACCGGCACCTGGCTCGGATGGATCGCCAGCATCCCGGTGAAGCCCTCGGCGTAGGAATCGGCGGCAATCCGCGCGAGACCGTCGAGATCGCGGAACTCCGCGTGCAGGGTGTCGATCGCCATGATCCCGCGCGCGTGCGCGGTCAGCAGGACCTGTGCGCGGACGTAGCGGAAGGCGTCGACCCAGTAGCCGCGCGCATCGCGCTTGCGGCTGGCACCGATCGCCGCCGACAGGTCCTCGGCCCCCCAGGTCAGTCCGGCGAGGCGCGGCTGCCGCGCCGTCGCGTAACTGGCGATGCCCAGCGCGGCCAGCGGCGTCTCGCTGACCAGCGGGACGACGCGGGTCGAGCCCGGCGCCATGCCATGGCGCTGTTCATGGGCCTGGAGCTCGGCAGCCAGAGCCTGGAGCTGCTCGGGGCCCGAGGCCTTGGGAACCATGATGCCGTCCGGCCGGCCGGGCATCACGCCCGCGAGATCCTCGCGCCACAGCGGCGTGTCGAGCGGGTTGATCCGCACCCAGCGTGCCGGACCTTCGCCCTTGCGTGCCTGCCGCTCGAGCCATCCCCGCGCCATGATCCGCGCGTGCGGCTTGGCCGGCGGCGCCACCGCATCCTCGAGGTCGACGATGACCACGTCGGATCCGTAGCCGGCGACCTTCTCGAGCTTGGCATCGCTGTCGCCGGGGACGAACAGCCACGAACGCATCGCCATCGTGCACATACCTCCGAGGGAGCCACCACTCCCTATAGCCAAGCGGCGCCCGCGCGCTAGACGAGCCCGATGCCAGCCGCACCCTCTCCAATCCGTTTCCTGCCGCTCGCCGCGCTGCTTGCCGGCAATGCGGCGCTGGCGATGGGCGCGTGGTTCGTGCGGTTCGCCGACAGCGGGCCGGTCTCGGCGGGGTTCTGGCGCATGGCGCTCGCGCTGCCGGTGCTCGCGCTGCTGGCGCGAGCGAACCGCCAGCCGCTCGACGGCATGCCGCGCGGCGTCGTCCTCGCCGTGCTCGTCAGCGGCGTACTGTTCGGGCTCGACGTCGCCAGCTGGCACGTCGGCATCGGCCTGACCCGGCTGGCCAACGCCACGCTGTTCGGAAACGCCGGCAGCCTGATCCTGATGATGTGGGGCTTCATTGCCTGGCGGCGGCTGCCGAAGGGTCGCGAATGGCCGGCGCTTGTCGCTGCGCTGGCGGGTGGGGCGATCCTCATGGGCCGCTCGTTCGAGATTTCTCTCGCGACGCTGAACGGGGACCTGCTCTGCCTGCTCGCCGGGATCTTCTACGCCGGCTACCTCCTGATCCTGCAGGATGCACGCAGGGCGCTCGGGAGCTGGGCGCTGCTCACCTGGTCCACGCTCGGCAGCATCCCACTGCTGCTGGCGATCGCGCTCGCGCTCGGCGAACCGGTCTGGCCGACCGACTGGCGGCCCGTCCTTGGCCTGTTCGTGTCGAGCCAGGTCTTCGGCCAGGGCTGCCTAGTCTACGCGCTGCGCCACTTCTCGCCGCTCGTCATCGGCATCGCGCTGCTGACCCAGCCCGCCGTCGCCGCGCTCGCCGGCTGGCTCAGCTTCGGGGAGGTGCTGACCGCACTTGACCTGATCGGCGTGGCGCTGGTCGGCTCGGCACTGGTGCTGGCGAAAGTGGCGGAAGGGAAGGGGCCCTCGTCAGCTCCGGTCACGCAATGACGCGCTCGCGCGGGTTCCTCAAAGAGACGGTGCCGCGAACGGCGGCGGAAGCCGCCGTGGCCGCATCGTAGCTCCCCTACCGCTCGCCGTCGGCGCGGGCGGCGACCGCTCAGGGGCTGGCCGGAACGTCGTCATCGTCGTCGTTCGCGACGATGATGACGGCAAGGATCGCGGCCATGAAGATGGCGACGGGCAGCAGCGCCGAGCCCGCTAGGCTCTCGTGCCGTTCGAGCGCAGCGCTGCTGCGAACCGGCGCGGCCGCGTGGGCGCCAGTGGCCGCTGCCAATGCCGCGGCAGCGACAGCGCCTGTCAGGGTTTTGATAGCCATTTGAAGAAGCCTTTCTCTGATGCCTGACGACCGATCGTTGCGTCGACTGGCGGGCCCGGGATTTCCCCGCGCAGTCTCGATTAGGGGCTGGTCGGCGTTTCAGGATCGTCGTCGTCGACGATGAACACAATGGCGCCGATCACCATGATCGCCGCCATGACCCAGGCAATAGAGGCCCCTCCTGCCATCGAGTCCGCTTCCTCGACGGCCGCGGCCGTGCGGCTGGCCTGGGCGGCTACAGGACTTGCTGCGAGCGATACGGCGGCCAGAGCGGCAATCCACTTGATCATCGTCGTCGTACTCCTGTCCGCATGACAACCTTGCAAGGCTGGCGTTTCGAAAGACTATCATGGGAATGCCCGCGGAAATCCGAGGTTTCCGCAGCATCCAACGAAACCCGTGGCGATGCGATCTGTGGTGCGCTGGATGCGACGAAGTGCAGGGAACCGGGCAATGGCGCCGGCGGCCCCGGGGACTCACGCGTTCGCGCCATGCTTGCCGCCCGGAACGCGGCCGCGAACCGCCGGCACCGCGCGGAGGCCATGAAGGCATCGGCCCCGTCGTTGCATTCCGCGAGCGCGCATCGAGCGACGCGCATTCCGGAGATCGGTGTCGGTGAGAAGCTGGCCCGCCACCTGCCGCCGCCGGCGGTGCGCGCCTGTCAAGGTGATCGGGACGAATCCGGAAATGGTGCGCGAGGCCCTGGCAGCCTGAGCCGTCAGTCCCCGCTCGGTCCCAGGTCGCCCTTGCCGATCGTGCCGCTGGCCATTTCGAGCATCCGGTCGAGGCTGCGCTTGGCCGCCAGCCGCAGGCTTTCCTCGATTTCGATCCGCGGCTGCAGGTCGCGCAACGCGAGGTAGAGCTTCTCCATCGTGTTGAGCGCCATGTAGGGGCAGATGTTGCAGTTGCAGTTGCCGTCAGCCCCGGGCGCACCGACGAAGGTCTTGTTCGGCAGCGCCTTTTCCATCTGGTGGATGATGTGCGGTTCGGTGGCGACGATCAGCGTGTCGCCGGGCATCGTCTTGGCATAGCCCAGGATGCCGCTGGTCGACCCGACGTAGTCGGCGTGGTCGATGATGTGCGGCGGACACTCGGGGTGCGCGGCTACCGGCGCGCCCGGATACTGCTCCTTGAGCTTGAGCAGCTCGCGCTCGGAGAACGCCTCGTGCACGATGCACACGCCGGGCCACAGCAGCATGTCGCGGCCGAACTTGCGGTTGAGATAGCCGCCGAGATGCCGGTCGGGGCCGAAGATGATCTTCTGCTCCTTCGGGATCTGGCTGATGATCGTCTCGGCGCTCGAGCTGGTGACGATGATGTCGGACAGCGCTTTCACCTCGGTCGAGCAGTTGATGTAGGTCAGCGCGATGTGGTCCGGGTGCGCCTCGCGGAACGCCTTGAACTTCTCCGGCGGGCACGAGTCCTCGAGGCTGCAGCCGGCTTCCATGTCGGGCAGCACGACGATCTTGTCGGGAGAGAGGATCTTGGCCGTGTCGGCCATGAACTTGACGCCGCAGAACGCAATCACCTCGGCATCCGTCGCCGCGGCCTTGCGCGACAGCTCGAGCGAATCGCCGACGAAGTCGGCGAGATCCTGCAGCTCGGGCTTCTGGTAGTAGTGCGCGAGGATCACCGCGTTGCGTTCCTTGCGCAGGCGGTCGATCTCGGCGCGCAGGTCGATGCCCGCGGGCAGCTTGGTCTCGATGCTCATCGCGGCTGAGATAGGCGCGTGGGTCCGCGCCGACAACAGCTACATCGGGACGAAGAACGCCCCCAACGGCCGTTCCCCGCCCGGCATCCCGGCCAGCACTTCGCGCGCGCAATGCCCCGGTCGCTGTAAGCGATGGCGTCGGCGACGACCTGCCGCGCGATCACCATGCCGGTGCCGACCCACCACGCCGGATGCACCCGGCCGGTCTCAGCGGCGGGGCAGGTTCTCGCCGTCGAAGCGCACGTTGACCGTGACCTTGCCGAACCCGGCGACCTCGAGCGGGATCGCAAGATTCTGCCGCACGGCCTCCCGCGCGGCGGACCGCGCGAGGCTCATCAGCACCGGGTTCGCCGCCTGCTCCTGCGCCTGCTGCTCGGCCAGCCGCGTGTTCTGCCGGGTCAGGCTGTCCTGCGCATCGCGGCTGATCCAGATCCCTTCGCGCAGGTACTGCGCGCGGGCTTCGTCGAGGTTCGGGCGGCCGACTGTGAGCGGAGGAAGCTGTACGTCGAGCGTGTTCGTCGTTTCGTCCCACCGAAGCCGGCTGCGGTCCATCCGGCTGAGATCGAGCGTGTAGTCGACCCGCGCGGGGATCACGGCGACCTGGCGCGACTGGACGAGGCCCATAAGCCGGCTGTCCTCGCTCGCGACGACCGGCGAGAGCTGGGCGGAGAACACCGTCAGCTGGTTCTGCTTCTCGAACGCGAGGAGGCTGGTCGCCAGCGGGTCACCGTTGTCCTCCGGCCCGAAAGCACGCCAGGCGAGCCAGGCGCTGAGCGCCAGCATGACGATGAACAGCAGCCAGGGCAACGCCTGCACGCGCGCGAGCGGGCGCTCGCGATGCGCCGCGTGCTGCAACCGGTCGCCGGCCGTCCCCCGCTTGATCAGGTGCGGATTGGTGGGGCGAGAAGTGTCCATGCGTCGCCCGAACGAGCGACGTGGCCCCGGCGTTCCAGATCGATCAGGTGCGCCTTCACCGACTGGCCGGCCGCGGGCCACAGCCGCTCGTCAACGCCCTTGTACATCTGCGGCACCAGTTCACCGATCGCCTGGGCGCGCTGGCCGAGCAGTTTGAGGATCTGCCGCTCGCGCTGACGGCGGTGGCCGATCATCCCGCGCACGAGCTGGCGCGGGTTGCCGACCGCGGGGCCATGCGCGGGGTAGTAGACCCGGTCGTCGCGGTCGTGCAGCTTCTCGAGGCTGCGCAGGTAGTCGGCCATGTCGCCGTCGGGCGGGGCGACGACCGTGGTTGACCAGCCCATCACGTGATCGCCGGTGAACAGCGCCCCGCTTTCCGCGAGCGCGTAGCACAGGTGGTTCGAGGTGTGCCCGGGCGTGGCGAGGGCGGTCAGCGTCCAGCCCGGGCCGCTCAGGCGCTCGCCGTCGGCCAGCACACCGTCGGGGCGATAACCGGCGTCGAACGGGGCATCGGCGCGCGGCTCGTCGGTCTCCATGACAAGCGGCGCGCAGCCGATCACCGGTGCCCCCGTCGCCGCAGCGAGCGGGGCCGCCGCCGGCGAATGGTCGCGGTGCGTGTGAGTGCAGCAGATCGCGACGACCCTGGCCATGCCGATCGCGGCTTCGAGGGCGCCGAGGTGCTCGGGCAGGTCCGGGCCCGGGTCGATTACCGCAAGACCGTCCTCGCCCCCGACCAGGTAGGTCTGCGTTCCGGTGTAGGTGAACGGCGAGCCGTTCGGAGCGAGCACGCGGCGGACCAACGGTTCGAGCGTCTCGACGAGGCCCGTCGGCCAGGGGTGCGGGGGTGGGGGCATGATCTCCGCCTACCCACCCCCGTCATCGCGACGCAAGCGGGGACCTCGTGCCGCCGTCATCCCCGCGAAGCGGGGACCTGATGCCACAGGCGCCTCGCTTGCTGAGCGCGGTCCCGGCTTTCGCCGAAATGACGCGTTTGTCACGGTCGGATGTCCGATTTCATCCTGGTGCTGGAAGCGGCGGCTGCGGCGATGATCGGCCCGGTGCGGCATTTCCGGCTGCAGATGCCGGCAGAAACGAGGGCCGGGGGGATCGCCGTCTGGCGGGCGGCGCTGGCCGCCGTCTAGATCTGCGCGACCGCCCTGCCGAGCCGTTCGCGCAGGCGGTGAATCGCCGCCGGCTCCATCTCGAAGCGTGCGCGCCAGCCGCGGTCGAGCCGCTGGATCCGCGCGTAGAACTGCCGCGTGCGCTCGATCAGGGCCGCGGTTTCGGGCGGGAGCAGCGCGAGCTGGTCGGGATCGCCTTCCGGCTGGGGCGGCGGCAGGCGCCCGTGCCGGCGCAGCTGAAACTCGCTGAGCTCGCCCGCGAAATGAGCCCGCTGGTTGAGCAGCCAGGCGATCGCATGCATCATCCGGGTGGTCGTGCGCAGCGCCTCGCACGACAGCGCGATGCGCGCGAGATCCTCGTCCTCGCTGGCCACGGTCAGCCGGCCCGAAAGCTCGAACGCGTTGCGCGCTTCGTCGGCGAGCTGGAGTGCTTCGGCATAGAGCGTCTCGACGATCGTCGGGCTGAGATCGGCGGTCTGGGCCATGTCGCGGTCAGGCTACTCCAACCGCCGGGCGCGGCGCCAGTTCCAATCCGCGGTTTATCCGCCGTGCGACCGATCCGTCCCGATTGGAAACGCCTGGCCTCGCCGCGGGCCGAAGCGCTCAGGCGATGATGTCGGGTGTCAGGTAGTCCTCGAGCAGCGCAATCTGGTCCTTGAGGCGCAGCTTGCGCTTCTTGAGGCGCGCGATCTGCAGCTGGTCCTGGCTGTCCGCCCCGGCCAGCGCGGAGATTGCCGCGTCGAGGTCCCGGTGCTCGATCCGCAATGCCGCCAGCCGCTTGCGCAGTTCTTCTTCTGTCACGGCTTCCCCAGCCTGCAAGTGCGCTGCATCGCCCCGTGCGGCCATTTCGGCGCAGTCGGGGTTTGAAGCCTTAAGACTAATATGATTTGATGACAATCGCGCGGCTCAGCCCGCCGGCCGAGTCGGCGCAGGTTGTCCGGGGGCGCAGCCCCCGAGCCAAGGAGAACGCGTATGGAATCCTCGCATGTCGCAGCCCTTCAGGCCAAGCACGAAGGGCTGGAGCAGCGCATCCGGGAAGAGATGAGCCGGCCCGCTCCCGACACTACGATGATCCAGTCGCTCAAGAAGCAGAAGCTCAAGATCAAGGAAGCGCTCAGCTTCAACTGAGGTTGGGCGCCGCCTCGAACCCCGGCACGAGCCGGGGCTCGGGGCAAGCTCGCTACCCGAACCATTCGACGGCCTCGCCCCCGAGATCGGGAGCACGTTTCCAAACTCCCTCATATGCGATAGGCGAAGGCGATGTCTGCCGCCGCCGCCGCCCGCTCGATCCTCACCCAGCTGCACGAGGTCATGGCCTCGCGCACCCCCCCGCAGGGCAAGCTCAACCAGGTCGTCGAGATCATCGGCGAGGCGCTCGATAGCGAGGTCTGCTCGATCTACCTGCTGCGCGAGGGCATGCTCGAACTGTTCGCCACGCGCGGCCTCAACCAGAGCGCGGTCCACGTCACCAAGCTGGCGGTGGGTTCGGGTCTCACCGGCACGATCGCCCAGAACATCGAGACCCTGAACCTCGCCGAGGCGGCGACCCACCCCGAGTTCCAGTACCGGCCGGAGACGGGCGAAGAGCGGTTCCACTCGTTCGCCGGCGTGCCGATCGTGCGTCGCGAGCGGGCGATCGGCGTCGTCACCGTCCAGCACCGCGAGCCGCGCCGCTACGAGGAAGTCGAGATCGAGGCGCTGCAGACGGTGGCCATGGTGCTGTCGGAAATGCTCCACAGCGCCGGCCTCGTCGACGACGAGAGCGTCGACCGCGTGGAAGCGGCGCTTTCCGGCCAGCAGCTGCTCGATGGCCTGCAACTGGTGAAGGGTCTCGCCATCGGCCAGGCCGTGTTCCACCAGCCGCGGATCGTCATCGAGCAGACCGTGGCCGAGGACATCGAGGCCGAGCGACAGCGCGTCTACCTCGCGTTCGACAAGATGCGCGAGCAGATCGACCAGATGGCAACCGGCGCTGAGTTCGGTCTCGACGGCGAGCACCAGCAGGTCCTCGAGACCTACAAGATGTTCGCCTACGACGAGGGCTGGAGCCGCCGCATCAACGAAGCGATCGATTCCGGTCTGACCGCCGAGGCGGCGATCGAGCGGGTGCAGCAGCGCACCCGCATGCGCATGCGCGAGATCCAGGACCCGCTGCTGGCCGAGCGCATGCATGATCTCGAGGATCTCTCGAACCGCCTGCTGCGCATAGTCTCCGGCCAGCTCGGGACGGCCGCGAGCATCGGACTTCGCGGCGATTCGATCCTGATCGCCAAGAACCTCGGCCCCGCCGAGCTGCTCGAATACGACAAGCGCCGCCTCAAGGGCGTCGTGCTCGAGGAAGGCTCGCTGACCGCGCACGTCGTGATCGTCGCGCGGGCGATGGGCATCCCGGTGCTCGGGCGCGTGCGCAACGCGCGCGGGCTGATCCGCGAAGGCGATACGCTGCTGCTCGATGGCGACGCGGCCAAGCTGACAGTGCGGCCGATGCAGACGGTCGTCGACACCTTCGAAACCCGCCTCGCGCGCAGCCGAGAGAAGCAGGCGGCCTATGCTAAGATGCGCGACGTCGAGCCGTTCACGCGCGACGGCAAGCGGATAGAGGTGATGATGAACGCGGGGCTGAGGGACGACATCCCGATGCTCAGCCTGACCGGCGCCGACGGCATCGGCCTGTTCCGCACCGAGTTCCAGTTCCTGGTCTCGGCCACGCTGCCGCAGCGCGACCGCCAGACTCGCCTCTACCGCGACGTGCTCGAGGCCGCCGGCGACAAGCCGGTGATCTTCCGCACGGTCGACATCGGCGGCGACAAGTCGCTGCCTTACCTGCGCAGCGAGACCAGCCGCGAGGACGAAAACCCGGCGATGGGCTGGCGCGCGCTGCGCCTGGCGATGGAGCGCGAGGGCCTGCTCAAGGTCCAGGCGCGAGCGCTGCTCGAAGCCGCCGCCGGGCGCAGCCTCAACGTCATGTTCCCGATGGTCTCAGAGCCGTGGGAGTTCGACGCTGCCAAGGCGGTGTTCGACTCGCAGGTCAAGTTCCTGCGCACCTGCAAGAAGACCCTGCCCGAGGCGATCCGCTACGGCGTGATGCTCGAAGTGCCGTCGCTCGCCGAAGTACTCGACGTGCTCATCCCGCGGGTCAGCTTCATCTCGGTCGGCACCAACGACCTGACGCAGTTCCTGTTCGCGGCCGACCGCGCCAATCCGAAGCTCGCGGAGCGTTACGACTGGCTCAGCCCGGCGATCCTGCGGTTCCTGCGCCGTGTCGTCGCGGCCACGGCCGGCCACCCGGTGCAACTCGGCGTATGCGGCGAGATGGGCGGACGGCGGCTCGAGGCGCTGGCGCTGCTCGGCCTCGGGGTCACGCGGCTGTCGATAACTCCGGCCGCGGTCGGCCCGATCAAGGAGCTGATCCGGAAGGTCGACATGCAGGAAATCGGCGAGGCGATGACCGGGTGGCTCGAATCCCCGCCGGAAAATTTGCGTGCAACCTTGCAGAAATGGGCCGAAGAGCGCGAAATCGAGGTCGAATAGGGCGACAAGAGGGTTACGCGCCTTGACTTGACGCCAATGGCTCATCTTGAGTCGGATCAGACGGGTTCGCGACAAACGGACCGGGCACTGTGACCGGAGCGGAAATGACCGAGGAGTTCGAGCAGCAGTCGCTACCTCTCGGCGCGGGGGAACGGCTGCGCGCGGCGCGCGAGGCGCGCGGTCTCACGCTCGCCCAGGTCGCCGGCGAGACGCGCATTCCGCAGCGTCACCTGCAGACGATCGAGGCCGGCGACTTCGCCGCGCTTCCGGCGCGGACTTACGCGGTCAGCTTTTCGAAGAACTACGCGCGCATGGTGGGGCTCGACCCGGAAGAAATTGCGGCGTCGGTACGCGCCGAGCTCGACGCGCTCGAGCCCGAGCCGCGCTATCGCCCGTCGGGCTTCGAGCCGGGTGATCCGGCGCGCGTGCCGTCGCGCGCGCTCGCCTGGATTTCGATCGTCGCGGTGATCCTGGTGCTCGCCGGGCTGTTCGCCTTCGCCCGAACCTACTTCGCCCCGGCAGTCGAGCTTCCCTCGCTGGTCGAGCAGGAAGAAGCGCGGCAGGCTGCCGAGGCGGCCGAACAGCGCAGCTCGGCCACTGCGCAGCCCACTCGCTCCGCATCCGGGGGCGCGGTCGTGTTTACCGCGCTCGAACCTGGCATCTGGGTCAAGTTCTACGACGCCAACGGGCTCCAGCTGATGCAGAAGCAGATGGAGCTCGGTGAACGCTACACGGTCCCGGCCGATGCCGACGGGCCGCTGCTGTGGACCGGCCGCCCCGACGCGCTGTCGATAACCGTCGACGGTCGGCCGGTGCCCAAGCTCTCCGAAGAGCAGCGGACCATGCGCGATGTCCCGGTCAGCGCCGAAGCCCTGCTCGCTCGCCCAACGCCCACGCCCACACCGACCGCCTCGCCCACAACCTGATCGGGGCCTCGCCTCGACAAGCGAATCCCGCATTGGCACAATGCGCGCGGGATTGTTCAGCCGCGGTTCGCCGGTCTGTCGGCAGGTTCGCGGCATCCATCGATCGGAGGACTTGGGAGCAATGACGAGCGGCCGGAACACGATCCGCCAGACGGTTACCGGACTGCTGCTGGGGGGCATCGCCATCACCATGATCCCCTCGGCGGCCGTCGCGCAGGACGATGAAGCCCGGCTGCGCCGCATCGAGGCGGAGATCCGCGCGCTTCAGCGGACCGTCTTCCCAGGCGGCGACGGGCGCTACTTCACGCCTGAAGTCGACACCTCGCGCGGGCAGCAACCCGCGCAGACGGTCGGCACGCCGTCGAGCAGCGCGCTGACCGACGTCCTCGCGCGGCTCGACGCGCTCGAGGCGCAGCTCGCGCAGCTGACCGCGCGCGAGGAAGAGAACACCAACCAGCTCGCCCGTCTGCAGGAGAGGCTGGAGGCGCTCGCCTCCGCGGGCGAGGTCGCGCGGCTGGGCGATACGGCGTCCGCCCAGCCCACGGGGCCGATCCCGCTGCCGCCCGAGCAGGGGTCTGCATCGCGGACCTCGACGCCCGCAGCGGCCGCGACGCCGGCCCCCACACCTGCGGCCTCATCGGGCCCGAGCCCGGCCCGGGTGGCGGCTGTCCAGGCGATCGCCAAGCCGCAGACCGATGACGCCGGCGAGGACGAGTACGTTTACGGCTTCCGCCTGTGGGAAGCCGGGTTCTACCCCGAGGCGCGGCAGCAGCTGGCGCTGTTCCTCGAAAAGTACCCGAACCACGCGCGGACCAGCTACGGCCGCAACCTGCTCGGCCGGGCGTTCCTCGATGACGGGCAGCCGCGCGAGGCGGCGACGCACTTCTTCGAGAACTACCAGAAGGACAAGAACGGCGCCCGCGCGCCCGACAGCCTGCTGTTCCTGTCCGAGGCGATGATCGCGATCGGCGACACCAACCGAGCCTGCATCGCGCTCGCCGAATTCAGCGAGACATACCCGGCGCTCGCGACCGGGCGGCTCAAGGAGCAGTATGATCGCAACCGGAGCAAGGTCACCTGCCGCGGCTGACGATGGTGAGGCGCTGGCAGCGCGCTTCGCCGAGGCGCTGGCGCGGCTCTGGCCGGAGGGCGGCCGTCTCGGTCTGGCGGTATCGGGCGGTCCCGACAGCCTCGCGATGCTGCTGCTCGCCGAAGCGGCAATCCCCGGCCAGTTCGAGGTTGCCACGGTCGACCACGGCCTGAGACCGGAAAGCGCCGCCGAGTGCGCGGCGGTGGCCGATCTCTGCGCCGGGCGCGGGATCGATTGCGAGGTGCTCGCCGTAACGGTCGCCAGCGGCAATCTCCAGGCGCGCGCGCGCGCAGCCCGCTACGCCGCGCTCGGCGACTGGGCCGAGCGGCGCGGGCTCTCGGCGATCGCCACCGCCCATCATGCCGACGACCAGGCTGAGACTCTGCTGATGCGGCTCAACCGCGGCAGCGGCCTTGCCGGACTGACCGGCGTGCGAGAGAGACGCTTCATGCCGGGCAGTGCGGTCACGCTGATCCGTCCGCTGCTCGGCTTCCGCCGCCGCGAGCTCGCCGCGGTCGTTGCCGCGGCCGGGCTCGAGCCGGCCCATGATCCCAGCAACTTCGACGAGCGCTACGACCGCGCGCGCATCCGCAAGGCGCTGGCCGAGATGGACTGGCTCGACCCGGTCGCGCTCGCGCGCAGCGCGTCGCTGCTCGGCGAAGCGCAGCAGGCGATCGAGGCGACCGCCGAGCAGGAATGGGCCAATTGCGTGGTCCCCGAGGGTGAGGGGTACAACTACTATCCCTCGTGCGGCTCCAGCTACATCGAGACCGAGGTGGTTGGGACGATCATCAGCCGCATGGGCGGAACCGTCAGACGGTCGGAGGTCGCGCGCCTGATCGAGCGGCTGCACGATGCGCGCGCCGGAAGCCTCGGCGGCGTGCTCGCACGGGCGAGCACCGAGATGGCGCAGGACCGGTCGGTCGCGCTGGTGAAGTGGAGCTTCACCCCCGAGCCGCCGCGCCGGCTGCACTGACGCAATCGGCCGTCAGGCCAGCGGGGTGCCGACTTCGGCCTTCTTGCCCCGCGTGATGATGACGCGGTCGCCGACCTTGGCGATCACGAACAGGCGCGAGACGAACGGGTCGGGCGTGCCGATGCAGCCGTGGCTCGCATAGCCGCGTTCGACGGTCGACCCGCCGTGGATCGCGACGCCGTCGTGCGTCAGCCGCAGGGTCCACGGCATCGGCGCGTTGCCGTACTTCTCGGAGACGTTGTGGCGCTCCTTGGAGAGGATCGGGAAAATCCCGAGCGGGGTCGGGTGCTCGTCGGTCCCCAGCAGCACCGCGGTCGCACCGATCTCGTAGCCGTCGCGGAACACCGACATGACGCGCGCCTCGAGATCGACGGTGATCACCAGCGGGCCTTCTGCGGGTGCGCCGCTCTCGTCCCAATGCCACTCGCCGTACTTGATCGGTCCTTCGATCGGCAGGATGCGCTTGATCACGAACGGGGTCGGCGAGGGGGAGGGCTCAGGGGCCGGTTCGGCGACCGGCTCGGCTTCCGCCACGAGCGCGACGGCTTCCGCGTTCACGGGCTCGGGAGCGTTATCCTGTGCCTCGATCGCCCGCCCGGCGAACATCAGCGACCCCAGCAGCACGACCGCGACGACGGTCGTCCCTCCGATCCATTTGACCCCCTGATTCATGGCCGCGCTTATGCCGCGGAATGGGGTTAACGGCCAGCCTCTCGCGCACTGCGTCCCGCAAGGGGACGCGCGCGAGGCAAGAGTTAACATCCTCCCCGGTTGGGGGAGGATCAGCCATGTGCCCCGAACTGGTTGGCAATCGCCGTGCCGATCCTCAGCGTCAGCGCATGGGCTTCGTCGATCGGGTCGATGAACTGCCGGCGGATCGTCTCGTAGCCTTCGTCGCCATTGTCCGGGTAGTCGGTCGGCTCGTCGAGGGCGAAGTCACCGATCTTCGGGAAGCTGGTCGGGAACGCGCGCCGAAGTTGCGCCAGCGCCTCGTCGATGCGCAGCGTGAAGACCATCTCGAGCACGTCGTCACGGCTGACGTCGTTGGCCCGGCTGAACGCGGGGATCGAGACCGCCCGGATGAACATGAACTGGAGCAGCGCGAGCCGGAGCGCCTGGCACACGCCGATCGCCCGGCGCACGGTCTCGCGGTCCTCGCGCGGGTGCTCGTCGGGCACGTAGTGGTAGAGGCGGTGGAGCTTGAGTGCGTCGACCCTCAGGCGCGAGGCGAGCCGGCGGAACACGCCGGCGCGGTCGTCCTTGATCAGGTATTCCGCGAGCGCCTCGCATGGCTCCGACAGGTGGCTTTCGGTCCCGCGGTAGGGTCGGCTCGCCCAGTAAGCGGAATTGAACAGTTCGCCGAATGCGGCGACGGTCTTGATGCTGGCGAGCGCGTCAGCCGCGCGGATGAGCCGCATCAGTTGCCGCCCGCGCTCGCTTTCGACAAGCAACTGGCCGAGCTCCTCGTAGACGCCCTCGGCCGCGCTGCCGGCGCCGGCGATCACGTTCACCGGGTAGCCGAGCTGCTGCAGGATCGCGTTGTGCGGGATCGCGCGGATCTGCCTGAGGCTGGTCTCGCGGTCCACCGAGAGGTCCGATTGCCGGCGCGAGACGCGGCTCCCGGTCGCATTGAGCAGCCCGAGGCCGAACGCGTTGACCGCGCGGGCGTAAGTGCGGCTCTCGAGGTGTGCGCGCTGGTGGTCCTTGATCGCGCGGTAGAAGTCGAGGCTGAGGTCGGTCCGGCGATAGAATTCGTCGGGCGGGGCGTCGGGATCGGTCTCGGCCGGACGCAGCTCGGCGATCCGCGTCAGCGTCGCCAGCGCCAGCTCAGGCGTAGCGAAGAACAGGTAGCCGTCGCCGCCCTGGAAGCTGACCTCGGGCTCGAGCCGGATTCCCGCGCGTACGAACCGGCGCCGCGCCCACGGGCTCAGCGGCCAGGCGAGCCGGTCGGCGAGCGAGTCGGGATGTGCGCCGCGGCCCATGCTCTCGCCGTGGGTGTTGAAGACCAGCGCCGCGACGTCGGTCAGGCCGTTCGCCGTCATCGCCTCGGCCAGCCGCCCCTGCAGCCGCTCGATCGCCAGGCTCGCCGAGATCTGCCCGACGAAGCGGCCGGCGTCGGAGAATCCGGTCTGCACCGAAACCCGCCCGCGCCGCCTCGCGTAGGCGCGATACTCATCCTCGGCGAGCAGCGCGTCGAGGAACCGGCCGCCGTGCTCGAGCGCGCTCTCGGTCTCGAACAGCGGCGAGACGTCGACCTTGTCCTCGATCCCGAACAGCCGCGCGAAATAGAGCGCGGCGAGCACCGTCGCGGGCTCCTCGCACTCGGCCACCAGCATGCGGATCGGAGCGTCGGCGTCGACGTGGTGGAGGATCTGCGCCATCGCCAGGAACTGGCGTGTCGCTGTCGAGGCCTCGATCGCGAGCGCGGCGAAGTTCGAGCGCAGCGGTTTCACCCGCGCGATCGCCCGGCGCAGGTGCACGACGGCGCCCTTGCTCGCGAGGTCGAGCTCGCCCTCCGGGTCGAGCCGCCGGCGGATCGCGTTGTGCAGCTGCTTGGCGTTTACCCGAAAATGGATCCAGCCCATGCCGAGCCCGTCGCCGCGCATCGCCGCCGCGAGCGTCTTCAGCGCGATCGCGCGCTCGCCCCCGGCTTCCGCCGCCTCGCGTTCGAGCGCTTCGATCGTCGGTGCCAGCGACAGCAGCTTGTGCGGGTCGTCAGCCGTCAGCCGGTTGGCTGCCTGCGACAGCGCGGCCGGGTCCGAGAGGTCGACAGCGAAATCCGCCGCGCGCGCTTCGGCATGCAGGGTGGCGGCGCGCAGCGCGGGCAACAGCGGGTGACCGGCATCGATCGCTTCGAGCGAGGCGACGTAGCGCGCCAGCCGTTCGGCCTTCTCCGAGAGGCGAAAGCGCAGCGACTGAACCCAGCCAATGTCGGTTCGCCCGTCCATGTCGTAGCCGACCCAGGTGGCGAAGCGGAACGGCATCGGGACAACCTCGGTCCACCGGTCTGGCCACTCCCGCTGCGCATGGCGAAGCACCCGCGCGACGATAGCGTCGCGCGCGTCCTGCGCCCGGGCGATCGCCCGCATCGCCTGGTCGTGCTCGTCGGAAAGGGTGATCGCGGTCCGCTCGCCGGGCACAACGCAGACGGCAGCGTCGATCGCTTCGTCCGAGCTCGCCGCCGCGGCGACCGCTTCCGACTGGGCCGGTGTCAGCAGGAACGTCGGATGCGCCGTGAACACCGCGTGCAGCTGCGGGTGTTCCCAGCGCGCGCGGAAGGCGGCGAAGTCGGGCGTGGCGAGCGTGGCGTCGAGCGCCTCGGCATTGGCCTCGATCCCGACCGGTGCGACCAGCCGGCGCAACCGCTCGGCGCGGCTCTTGAGCGCCTCGCACTCGAGCTCGGCGATCAGCGCTTCGCAGTCGGCCAGCGTCAGCTCGCCGGACTCGAGCTGCCGCGAGAGGTCCAGCGAGAGCTGGAACACGGGATTGAACAGCGGAGTCTCTTCGGTGCGCCTGTGCAGCGCCTGCAGGCGTTCGGTGAGGTCCGCGACCCGCTTCACCGCCCGAGCGCGGCCGCCTCGGCCGCAAGCGCTTCGACTTCGGCGAGGCTCGCGCCGCGGGGAACGACCCAGCTCCCGCCGACGCACAGCACCGGGTCGAGCGCGAGCCACTCGGGCGCTGTTTCGGCGGTGATCCCGCCCGTCGGGCAGAACCTGCATTGTCCGAACGGCGCGGCGAGCGCCTTGAGCGCGCTCACCCCGCCGGCCGCCTCGGCCGGGAAGAACTTGAAGTGAGTCAGCCCGAGGTCGAGCCCGCGCATGATGTCGCCGGCCGTCGCCACGCCCGGCAGGAACGGCAACCCGCTGGCGATCGCGGCCCGGCCGAGGCTGTCGGTCAGCCCGGGCGAGACGATGAACTCGGCCCCGGCGGCACGCGCCTCGTCGAGCTGGGCCTTGTTGGTGACCGTCCCGGCGCCGACGATCGCGCCGGGGACAAGGTTCATGTAGCGGATAGCGTCGAGCGCCGCCGGCGTGCGCAGCGTCACTTCGAGCACGCGCAGGCCGCCCGCGACCAGCGCCTGCGCCAGCTCGCGGGCGTTATGCGCATCGTCGATCACCAGAACCGGGATCACCGGCGCGGCGCGCATGACCTGTTCGATCGGGCTCATCCGAGGTGCTCCGTAGCAAACGCCGCCGCCGCGCCGTAGAGGCCGGGTTGCGGGTGGACGATCAGCTTGACCGGTATGCCCGACATCATCTGCGTGTAACGACCCTTGAAGCGGAACCGGTCGCCGAATCCCGAGCGCGGCAGGACCTCGCGTAGCCTCAGCCCGAGCCCGCCCGCAAGCACGACCGCGCTCGCCCCGTGCGCCAGCGCGTAGTCGCCGACGAGGCTGCCGAGCGAGGTGCAGAACCTGTCGACAGCAGCCGCGGCGAGGCTGTCGTCGCGGGCGATGCCACGCTCCCAGATCGTGCGGTCGTCGAGCGGCTCGGCGGTGCGGTTTTCGCGCGCCGCGATCGCCTGGTATATTTCGCAGATCCCCGGCCCCGAGTGGACCCGCTCGGTCGAGACGCGCAGGTGCAGCTTGCGCAGCCGCGCCAGCATCCAGTCGTCGAGCGCGTCGAGCGGGGCGAACTCGATGTGCCCGCCCTCGGTCGCCTGGACGTGGTATCCTCCCGGAAAGCGGTGGAAGTGCGCCACCCCGAGCCCGGTGCCCGGCCCGATCACGCTGACCGTGCCGCGCTCGGGCAGCGGGATGTCGGGTCCGGTGATGTGCACCAGCTGGTCGTCCGGCGCGCGCGCCACTGCGTGCGCCACGGCGCCGAAGTCGTTGAGCACGGTCACCGTCTCGAGCCCGAGCTGGTCGTCGAGTGCGCCCGTGTCGAGCACCCACGAGTTGTTGGTCATGCGCACGATCTCGCCGGTGACCGGCCCGGCAATCGCGATCGCCGCAGCGCGCGGGATCGGCCCGTCGCAGCGACGTTCGAACTCTTCCCACGCGGTCAACAGGCTCACGTGATCGCTGGTCTTCAGCGTGACCGGCTCGCCGAGCGTGATCGCGCCGTCGGCCTCGATCGAAGCCAGTGCGAACCGCGCATGCGTGCCGCCCACGTCGATCGCGACGAGGTCGGTGCTCAAAGTCCCCTCCTCCACAGGAGAGCGGGACCCCTTTGACTGGTCATTACATCCCCCCCCTTGCCAGCATTGCCGAGCCACCTTTCTCCGCCTCGTCGGCTTCGAGGCGGAACAGCGCGAACAGTTCGCGCCCGGTGCCGGGATCGGCCGGGGGCGCCGAAGCCGGATCTCTTGCCGCCAGGTCGGCGGTCGTCGAAAGTTCGCCGCGATCGGCGCACAGGCGGATCACGTCGCCGTCGCGTACGCGCGACAGCGGTCCTCCGCCGAGAGCCTCCGGGCTGACGTGGATCGCCGCGGGCACCTTGCCGCTGGCGCCCGACATGCGCCCGTCGGTGACCAGCGCCACGCGGTGCCCGCGGTCCTGCAGCACGCCGAGCACCGGCGTCAGCTTGTGCAGCTCGGGCATACCGTTGGCGCGCGGCCCCTGGAAGCGGACGACCACGACCACGTCGCGATCGAGCTCGCCCGCAGCGAAAGCCTTGGCGACATCCTCCTGCCGCTCGAACACGCGCGCCGGCGCCTCGATCGTCCAGCGCTCCGGATCGACCGCGCTGGTCTTGAAGCACGCGCGGCCGAGATTGCCTTCGACCAGCCGCATGCCGCCGTCGGGCATGAACGGGTTCGACGCCGGCCGCAGCACGCTCTCGTCGCCCGACGCGCCGGGGTCGCGCCAGGCGAGCGTGTCGCCGTCGAGCCACGGCTCCAGCGCGTAGGCGCCGAGGTCGTCGCCGAACACGGTCGTGATGTCGCGGTGGAGCAGCCCGGCGCCGAGCAGCTCGCGGACCACGAAGCCGAGCCCGCCCGCCGCCTGGAACTGGTTAACGTCGCTGGCGCCGTTCGGATAGACCCGCGCGAGCATCGGCACCGCGCTGCTCAGTTCCGACAGGTCGTTCCAGTCGATCACGATGCCGGCCGCGCGGGCGAAGGCCGGCAGGTGGATCGCATGGTTGGTCGAGCCGCCGGTCGCCAGCAGGCCGACCGCCGCGTTGACGATCGAACGCTCGTCGACGCATCGGGCGAGCGGGCGGTAGTCGTTGCCGTCGCGGGTAATCTCGGCCAGCCGGTGGACCGCCGCGCGGTTCAGCGCCTGCCGCAGCGGCGTGCCCGGGTTGACGTAGGCCGCACCGGGCAGCTGCAGTCCCATCATCTCGAGCATCATCAGGTTCGAGTTGGCCGTGCCGTAGAACGTGCACACGCCCGGCGAGTGGTAGCTCTTCGCCTCGCTTTCGAGCAGCTCGGCGCGGGTGGCCTTACCCTCGGCGTAGAGCTGGCGGACGCGCTGTTTCTCCTTGTTCGAAATGCCGCTCGGCATCGCGCCGGCGGAAATGAACAGCGCCGGCAGGTAGCCAAAGCGCAGCCCGCCGATCAGCAGCCCGGGCACGATCTTGTCGCACATTCCGAGCATCGCCACCGCGTCGTACATCGCGTGGCTCAGCCCGACAGCTGTCGAGAGGGCGATCACGTCGCGGCTGAACAGCGACAGTTCCATGCCGTCGGTGCCCTGCGTCACCCCGTCGCACATCGCCGGCGTGCTCCCGGCGACCTGCACCGTCGCGCCGACCTCGCGCGCCCAGACCTTCATCTGCGGCGGGTAGGCGCCGTACGGCTGGTGCGAGGAAATCGTGTCGTTGTAGGCGCTGATCACCCCGATGTTGGGACCGCGCCGTGCCGCGATCGATTCCTTGTCCTCGCCCGTCGCGGCGAACCCGTGCGCGAGGTTCGAGCAGGGCAGGGCGACGTTCCGGTCCGCATGCCGCTCTCCCTCGGCGTCCATCAGCTCGAGATACCGCCGCCGGCTGTCGCGCGACCGTTCGATCACGCGGTCGGTGACGCGGGCGATGGTCGGGTGGAGTGTCATTGTGCGTGCCTTTCCGGACTCACGCGGAGACGCGGAGACGCGGAGATTCCGGTTTCGCGCAGGGTTCGCAGAGAGCGCGGAGATGTTCGGCCGCCGGAGGCGGCATTCTCATCAACAAGCGCACCCGATAGTGGCAAGCTGGAAAGTGAAGGGCGGCTTCGCCGCAGGCGCGCACTCTCCGCGCTCTCTGCGAACCCTGCGCGAAAACCGTCCGTGTCTCCACGTCTGCCCGTGAAGATCAGCCTATTCATGCCAGCTCACCCCGTCGCGCTCGGCCAGCGCGATCGCCGCGCTCGGGCCCCAGGTGCCGGCGGTGTAAGTCTTCGGCGCCAGTCCCTCGGCCTGCCACAGCGCGCGAATCTGGTCGACCCAGGCCCACTGCGCTTCGACCTCGTCGCGCCGCACGAACAGCGTCTGGTCACCCTCGAGCAGGTCGAGCAGCAGCCGCTCGTAGGCGATGTGCCGCACCACGCCGGAGAACGCGTTGGGGTCGCGGATGTCGAGCGGCACCTCGCGCAGCGCGATGCCCTCGCGGTCGAGCCCGGGCACCTTGGCCATCAGCGACAGCGTGATGTTCTCTTCGGGCTGGATACCGATCAGCAGCCGGTTGGCCCGGGTCCGCACCCCGGTGAAGATCGAGTGCGGCACCTGGCGGAACTGGACGAGGATCTCGGTGACCCGCTCGGGCAGCCGCTTCCCGGTCCGCAGGTAGAACGGCACACCTTTCCAGCGCCAGTTGTCGACGTGCGCCTTGAGCGCGACGAAAGTCTCGGTCTGGCTCTCGCGCCCGAGCTCCTCGTCGTAGCCGGGCACCGCCTGCCCCTGCACCGCGCCCGCGCGGTACTGCCCGGTCACGCTCTCGCCCGGGCCGATCGGTCGCAGCGCGCGCAGCACCTTGACCTTCTCGTCGCGCACCGCGCCGGCCTCGAAGCTCGTCGGCGGTTCCATCGCCACCAGCGCCAGCAGCTGCAGCATATGGTTCTGCACCATGTCGCGCAGAGCACCGGTCTCGTCGTAGAAGTCGGCCCGTTTCTCGAGCCCGACCGTCTCGGCGACTGTGATCTGCACGTGCTCGATGTGCTGCGCGTTCCACAGCGGCTCGAACATCACGTTGGCGAAGCGCAGCGCCAGCAGGTTCTGGACCGTCTCCTTGCCGAGATAGTGGTCGATCCGGAAGATGCGGCTCTCGGGGAAGGCGCTGGCAACCGCGTCGTTGATCTCGCAGCTCGTGGCAAGGTCGATGCCGAGCGGCTTCTCGAGCCCGATCCGCGCGCGCTCGCCGGTCAGTCCGGCGCTCTCGAGCCCGCGGATGGTCGGCTCGAACAGGCTCGGCGCGGTCGACAGGAAGATCGCCAGCTGCTGCGCCGTGCCGACCTTCTCGCCGAGCGCCGCAAAGCTTGCCGGCTCGGTCACGTTGAGCGGCTGGTAGTGGAGCCGGTTGAGGAAGTCGGCCATCGATCCGCGGCGACCCGCGGGCAGGTATCTCTCGATCGCCTCGCGTGCGAAATTGCGGAACGAGTGGTCGTCCATCGGTGAGCGCGCGGTGCCGGTGATCCGCAGTGCAGGATCGAGCAGGCCGTCGGCGTCGAGCGCGCACAGCGATGGCAGCAGCATGCGCTGCGACAGGTCGCCCGTCGCCCCGAACAGCAACAGCGAGTCGGCCTTGAAGGTCATCGAGGAGCGTGCCTTCCCTGTTAGCGGTAACATCCCGCGTGTTGCACTGCGATAGCAGACGCGGGAAGTCAAAGGTCAAGCCGTTTTACGGACGGAAACCTCCTTATCCTCGAATTGCGCCTCGCCGAATACGGTCATGAAGCTGACGTCGGCGGCATCGCGGCCCACGCCGATCTTCACCGTGTCCGCCGGATTGGCCATCCCCGTGGCGTCGACGATATGCCAGGCCCCGCCGCCGTCCACGGTCGGATCGGCGAGGAAGACCTCGGCCACGGCGTGGAAGTCGGGCGGATCGACTCCGGGCGCGTAGACGCTGCAGTACCGCGCCGGGATCGCCGACGCGCGCGCGAGCGTGATCAGCACGTGCGCATAGTCGCGGCAGATCCCCCGCCGTTCGACGAAGCTGTCGAGCGCGGTCGTCTGGGGCGTGCTGCAGCCGGGCACGTAGCTGAAATGCCCGGCGATCCAGTCGCGCATCGCCAGCACGCGCGCGCCGCCCGACAGTCCACCGAACTCGGCCTCGACGAACGGCTGGAACCGGTCGGCCGGGCAGTAGCGCGAATCCATCAGGTACTGCACGGTCTCGCCCGGCAGCTCGTGCGGGTCGAGCCGGCCCAGCGTCGAGAGGTCGGCGAGCAGCCGTTCGACCTCGACTCGCGCGCGGTGCTCGATCGTGTGCCGGCCCTGGCAGTGCAGCCAGATGCGCTCGCCGATGCCGTCCTGCGCCGGGACGCGCGCCCCCTCGCCGGCGGAACCGAGCGAAGTCTCGCTTTCGAGCAATCGCTGTTCGGGGATCGCGGCGACCTCGAACTGCAGCAGCACGTCGGTCGGCTGGTCGAGCGAGAACGAGAAGCGGGTGGAGATGTCGATCGGCATACAAGGCAGCGAACGCCGCGGCCGCGGCAATGTTTCAGGCCGGGTGACGGAGCACGGCTATTCGCCGATCACGTGCAGCACGACCGAGCGCCGATGCGGGGCGTGCCGGTACTCGGCGAGGAACACGCCCTGCCAGGTTCCCAGCACCAGCCGCCCGCCCGACACCGGGACCGTCAGGCTGTTGCCGGTGAGCACGCTCTTGAGGTGAGCGGGCATGTCGTCCGGCCCCTCGCAATCGTGCTCGTAACCGCGGCTTTCGGGTGCAGTCGCGGCCAGCCAGCGCATCAGGTCGCGCTGCACCGCCGGCGAGGCGTTCTCGGTGATCAGCAGCCCCGCACTCGTGTGCCGGCTGAACAGCGTCGCCACGCCGGTGTCGATCCCGGTCCCGCGAAGCCACGCGGCGATGTCGTCGGTGATCTCGTGGAGGCCGGCCCCGCCGGTGTGGATCGTGAGGGTTTCGAGCGCCTGTTTCATCGCCTTCCTATATAGGGGCACATGACGATCCAGGGCGAACTGTTTGCCGCGCCCCCGCCGCAGGTGCCCGGCCTTGTGCTGGTGGCCGAGGCGGTGAGCCCAGAGTCCGAGACGGAGCTCGCGGCCCGGATCGACGCCGCGCCGCTTGCTCCGTTCGAGTTCGGCCAGTGGCGCGGCAAGCGCCTGACGACGCACTACGGATCGGCCTACGACTTTGCCCGCGGCCGCGTCAGCGAGGCTCCGCCGCTGCCGGACTGGCTGCTCGCGCTGCGCGAGCACCTCGCGCCGCAGGTCGGGATGGACCCCGCTGCCCTCGGGGCCGCGTTGCTGATCCGCTACGATCCCGGCGCCGGGATCGGCTGGCATCGCGACCGGTCGCAATATGGCGAGGTGCTCGGCCTGTCCCTTGGAGCCCCGTGCGTCATGCGCCTACGCCGCCGGACGGCCGAAGGCTTCGAACGCCGCAAGCTCGAGTTGCCGCCGCGGTCGCTCTACAAGCTCTCCGGCGAAGTCCGGTGGGAGTGGGAGCACTCAATCGCGCCGATGGACGCGACGCGTCAGTCGATCACGTTCCGCACTCTCCGCTGAGCCCGGCGCCGGACCGCGATGTTGCGCGGTCGACCTCGGAACCGGATGCCCTCTCGATCGCTGCATCCGCAAAATCGCTCTTTTCTCCAAGGATTTCCGATGGCAACCCGCCCGCTTGCCTGCGAGCCGCGCTCGCAGTTCCTCAATGACGCCTTCCAGCGACGTCTCGCGCACTGGAATCACGACCGTCTCGCCCCGCAGTTTCCGACCGACGACTGGCAGCAACACATCGCCGCCGACGCCTCGATGCTCCGTCTCGAAGGCGGCTTCGTCGAGGAGCTGCGACAGGAGGTGGTCGACGAGGCAGCCGAAGCCCCGACCGACGTCGACGGCTTCATCGCCTGGTTCGAGGCGCTCAAGGAACACGGCCCCGGCCAGGGGGACGCCCTGTTTCCCTGGATCGCCGAGGAAGCGTCGAAGGACGAGCTGCGCTGGTTTCTCGAGCAGGAAGCCGCCGGCGAGGCCGGGTTCGACGATCTCGTCGCGCTGACCCAGGTCAAGCTGCCGACGCGCCCCAAGCTCGAGCTCGCCCGCAACTACTGGGACGAGATGGGCCGCGGCCAGGAAGCCGGCATGCACGGCCCGATGCTCGATGGCCTCGTCGACACGCTTGCGCTCGAACCGACGATCGAAGGCACCGTGTGGGAAAGTCTCGCTCTCGCCAACGCGATGACCGCGATGGCCACCACGCGTCGTTACGCCTGGCACAGCGTCGGCGCGCTCGGCGTGATCGAGCTGACCGCCCCGGGCCGATCGGCCTGCACCGCAACCGGCCTCAAGCGCGTTGGCCTGAGCGGCAAGGAGCGCCGCTACTTCACGCTCCACGCGGTGCTCGACGTAAAGCACTCGGAGGACTGGAACCGTGAGGCGATCCGTCCTGCCGTCGAGGAAGACCCGCGTCGCGCGACCGCGATGGCCGAAGGCGCACTGATGCGCCTCAGGTGCGGCGAACGCTGCTTCGAGCGCTATCGCGCTCATTTCGGCCTCGGCTGAGCGCTTCGCTGTCCGGCCTGTAACGTGCGCGTAACGTGCCGATTACGGTAATTTACTGACGTTCTCTGGCTGCCTTGCCTACCCGCCCCGCCGAAAGGGACCGGGACGAAATAGGCAGGGACATGAGAACGACAGAGATGGGGCTGCTCGCCGGCGTGGCCGCGGCGGCGTTGTTTGTGCCAGCCGCCGCGCAGGCCGAGGAAGCCGGGGAAGCCGAGGCAATCGTGGTGCTCGGCGACCGGCTCGAGGAATCGACGCCGGAAGAGCTGGAGAGATACGGCTCACGGCTCGAGCTGATCGAGGGGCAGGCGATCGACGAAGCCGGGTTCTTCGATACCGCCGGCGCGCTGCAGTTCCTCGCCCCGGGCCTGTTCCTGACGCCCAAGAGCGGCGCGTTCGACTATGTGCAGGTCTCGCTGCAGGGCTCGCGCACCAACGAGGTGCTGTTCCTGACCGACGGCGTGCGGATCAACAACCGGCTTTACGGCTCGACCTCGCCGCTCGATTCGATCCCGGCCAGCATGATCGAGCGGATCGAGGTGCTGAAGGGCGGCCAGGGCCTCTACTACGGCACCCAGGCGGTCGGCGGCATCGTCAACGTGATTACCCGCTCGTTCGCCCGCGAGACCGACGGGGCGGTCGAGGCCAGCGTCGACACCAACGAGGGCTACCACATCAACGGCTACGCGCGCGGCAGCTCGGGCGATCACTATTTCGTCGGCTTCGCTTCGCACGACGAGGCCGAGGGCTTCCAGGCGTTCCGCGAAGCCGACCTGCAGCCGAGCGCGATCGACCGCAAGCGCGGCTACAAGGTCACCAGCTTCGGCGCCAAGTACGCGTTCGAGCCCTCGGATACCCTCCGCTTCACCGCCAGCTACCAGCACAACGACGCGGTGGTCGATTTCATCAAGGCGGAGGACAACTACCGCAACCACAACGACCGCAACGAGGAAATCGTTTCGGTCAAGCTCGACTGGTCACCGAGTGAGGCCTTCGACCTCTACGTGAAGGGCTACTACCACGACTGGGACACGGTCCATCTCGACCTGCGCCCGACCGTGAACCCCGACGGCTCGCTCGGCGACATCTTCACCGTGTTCGACGGCGAGATGTGGGGCTACGACGACCTCGGCGTGAACGTGCTCGGCGAGTACCGCGTAGGCAACGGCGTCGCGCTCGTCGGTGGCTACGACTTCCAGACCTACCGCGGCTACGACGACGTGTTCTTCGTCGAGACGCGGCGGGAGGAAGTCCATGCCCCGTTCGCGCAGGTGAAGTTCGACAGCGGCAATCTCAGCCTCGCTGCCGGCGTGCGCCACAACATGCCGAGCGACGGGCAGAAGAAGACCGTGTGGAACGTCTCGGGTCGCTACGGGACCGACAGTGGCCTCTACGTGCGCGGCCAGGTCGGCACCGCGTTCCGGCTGCCGTCGGCGTCCGAGCTGTACCAGGATTCGGTCGCCAACGGCTGCTGCGAACAGGGTAACCCCAACCTCGTCGCGGAGCAGAGCTTCAACGTCGAAGGCGGGCTCGGGTTCGCCAACGGCATGATCAATGCCGAGCTGATCGGCTTCTACCGCACCGTCGACGACCTGATCACCATCGACTTCAGCCTGCCGGCCTGGCCCGAAGGGTTCTATGTCAATTCCCCCGAGGAGGTGCGGGTCTGGGGCGGCGAGGCGATCGTCACCGCGCGGCTCAGCGAAACCGTTACCGCGACGGTCGACTATACGCACACCGGCGCCGAGATGGTCGGGACCGACGAGCAGCTGGTCAACATCCCGCGCGACCAGGCCAAGCTGATCCTCAACGCGCAGACGCCGGACGGCCGCTTCGGCGGCAACCTGGCGCTCAACTGGGTCGGCGGCCTGTGGGCCAACCTGCCGGTGGTCGGCCGGGTCAACTACGGCAACTACGCGGTGCTCAACCTCGGCGGTTATGCGTTCCTTGACGAGGACCATCGCCACCGCGTCAGCGTGCGTCTGGAGAACGCGCTCGATGCCGACTACGACAGCGCGATGACCCGCGTCCGCACCGACGTCACCGACGTCTCCTATGCGGCCGGCTTCCGGGGGACGCCGATCACGCTCCATGTCGGATACCGCCTCAGCCTCTAGCACCCCCGCCGGCGCGGGCCTCTCTCCCGCGCCGCGCGCCGCGCCCCGCTTCTCCCGCTTCACGCGGGCGACGCGCTGGGCGCGGCGCATGACCTTTCTCGTCCATCGCTGGCTCGGCATCGCGCTCGCGCTGCTGATGTCCGTTTGGGCGCTGTCGGGCTTCGTGCTGATGTACGTGCCCTATCCCGAGACCACGGCCGAGGAACGCGTGGCCGGTCTCGATCCACTCGATCTCACGGCCTGCTGCGAAGCCCTTGCGCCGCCGGCTGGCCCGGTCGAAGCCGCTGCTGTCGAGATGCTGCTCGGGCGCCCGGTCCTTCGCGCGATCGGCCCGTTCGGGCCGGAACTGCTTCCGCTCGACGGCGGGCCCGGGTTCGTGATCGGCGAGCGCGAGGCCGGGGCGATCGCCCGCACGCACATGCGCCGCGCCTTCGGCGCCGAGCCGGCCGTGCGGGTCGGGCGGGTCGAGGTCGACCAGTGGACTCTGCAGCACCGCCGATACGCCCCGCTGTGGAAGGCCAGCGTCGCTGACGGGCGCGGCACGGTTCTCTACGTTTCGGGGCTCAGCGGCGAGGTCGTCCAGGACACGCACCGCAGCGAGCGGTTCTGGAACTGGCTCGGCGCCGTGCCGCACTGGCTCTACTTCACTCCGCTAAGGCAAGACGGCGCGCTGTGGAGCCAGGTGGTGATCTGGGCCTCGGTGCTCGGTACCTTCCTGACGCTGACCGGGATCTACGTCGGCCTGCGCATGTACGGGCGCGGCAAGCGCAAGTCGCCGTTCCGCGGGGTAGCCTTGTGGCACCACTGGACCGGGCTGATCTTCGGGCTGGTCACGCTGACCTGGGTGTTCAGCGGACTTGCTTCGATGCAGCCGTGGGGCTGGCTCGAGAGCGATGGCCCGGGCGAGGAGCTGCAGGCGCTTGCCGGCCGTCCCCTTGAAGCCACCGACGCAGCGGCGCTCGTCGCCGCGCTCGCCGCGCATCCGCTGCCGGGGGTCGTCTCGGCCGAGGTGACGGTGCAGGGCGGCAAGCCGTGGGCGATCCTCGTGCGTTCCGACGGCTCGCGCCTGCGCGCCGCGCTGCCCGGTCTCGCGCCGGCGCCGCCGTCGTCGGCCGATCTCGCTGCGATCGCCGCCCGCGCCAGGCCCGGTGCCCCGATCGTCGAGCAGGGCCTGATCCGCGAGGGCGACGCCTACTACTACAGCCATCACAACCGGGAGCGGCACTTCCCCGCGTGGCGCGTGATCTACGGCGATGCCGAGAGCACCCGCCTCTACCTCGATCCGCGCACCGGCGAGCTTGCCGGCTTCGTCGACGACGGCAGCCGCGGCTTCCGCTGGTGGCACCTCGCTCTCCACCGGCTCGACATCCCGGGCCTGCGCGAGCGTCCGCTGTGGGACCTCGTCACGCTGCCGCTGCTCTCCGGCGTGTCGCTGGTCTGCCTGCTCGGCGCGTGGATGGGCTTGCGGCGCCTGCGGCGCACCGAGCGCGCCCGCCGCCGTCAGTAGTGAACCCGTACGGTCACGGTGTCGCTGTAGCTGTCGGGGCGGTAGTTGGCGCCCGGCATCGTCGCGTGGACCGTGTGGGTCTGCGGGCCGCCGCTGCCGGTCCCCGCGACTCCGTTGCCGGCGCTCGTCGGGGTCGCGGTATTGCCCCAGATCGTGCCTGAGCTCCCCGGGGTCGAACGCAGCTGGTACGCCGGCTTGTCGGTATTGCCCGCCGACCCGCTCATGGTGCCCGCGCCGGTGGTGCTGCCGTTCGAAGGGACCAGCCCGATGTAGTAGGGCGTACCCTTCGGGCAGGTCACGGTCAGCGTGCTGCTCCCGGCGAGGTTGGTGGCGCTGGCGCTCACCGTGCCGAACGCGAGGTTGCCGGCTGAAACCGTGCATGCGCTGCTCACCGTCGCGTTGACGTTGACGGTGCCGTCCTGGCCGTTGAACCCACCGAAGATCGCCGAAGTGTTGGTCGCGCACACGCCCGAGACGAGCGCGCCCAGCGAGGTGTTGTGGATGAAGGCCGAATAGCTGTCCGCCGCGGCCGCCTGGCCGCCCGGTATCAGTCCGTAGAACGGCATGGTGCCGGAAACCGTGCCGTTGGCCGGGATCGTCACCGAGGTGGTCAGGCGGTTGCTCCCGACCCAGATCGTGGTTCGCGCGGCGTTGGTGTAGAGGTTGAAATCGAGCAGGCCGCCTTTCGTGCCGATCATCTTCGGCTGCTGCGTGGTGCCGGGAAAGCTCGGGGTTCCGAGCTGGCTGCAGATCGTCACCGGGCCCGAGGATCCGTTGAAGCTGGTGCAGGTGAAGCTGACCGAACCCGTGCCGCTGGCGCTGGCGCCGAAGTTGATCGCCATGGTGTCGATCCGGCAGTTGACGTTGGCTTCGGCCTTGCTCGGCCAGACGACGAACGCCAGCGCGAGCAGCAGCGCCGCAAGGGGGGGACAGGTGCGGATCATGGCCGGACCTCGCAGCGCTGCGCCCCGAGCCGCGCGACGCCGCCCGTCTCGATCCGCTCGGGAAGGCGTACCGTGCATGCTTGTCCCTCCGTTTCGATCGAAAGCAGCCCGCCCGGTGGCGGGTTCTCGATGTAGAGCTGGCCGTCGAAGCCGACGGTCAGCGGTTCGTCGCGGCCCGCGACCCACGCCGTGCTGCCCGCGGCGATCGCGGTTCCGTCCGCTTGGGTCACGGTCAGCACCGCCGCGCTGAGTTCGCGCAGCGCGAAGTCGACGATGACGCCCGCGCGGCGGCCGGGAACGGCCTTGGCCGTCGTTTCCTCGACCGCCACTTCGGCCGGCAGGTTCGACGGGTCGATCCCGATGCGATTGCGCTCGTAGGCGTTGAGCCGGGTTACCAGCAGCCGGCCGTTGCGGTCGGTGCGGCCGACCACGTTGTTCTCGACCGTCACCGGGACGTCGGCGTACCCGCCGGTGGTGACCAGCGCAAAGCCGTCATCCACGCGGCGGCTCGCGTGGACGCCGTCACCGATCAGCGCCAGCGACCCGCTGTATCCCGCGAGGGCCGACTGGCGCCCGTCGAAGCTGGCGGCGCCGACGCGCGCTTGGCCGTAGGATCCGAGCCAGCTCGCCTGCGCCTGTCCGTCGACACCGCCGGTCTCGAGATCGTGCTGCACGCTGGCGTTCCAGCCCAGCCCGCCCGCCTGCGGGGCGCTGCGCTGCGCGGTCAGGCTCACCCGGTCGCGGCCCCGGTCGTTCTGCCAGCTGAGGTTGCCGTAGTAATTCCCGCCGGGCGTGAAGCTCAGCGAGAGCATGAAACGGCGCTCCTTGCGCGCGTCGAGGTTCTGCTCGGCGCTGGCGTAGAGCGAGAGGTTTCGCCCCAGGCCCCGCGTCCAGTTGAGCCCGGCCGCGCGGTACGCGGAGCCGGTGGCAGGCCGGTAGCGGATGTAGTGCGCTCCCGCGGCGCCGAGCCGGCGGCTGCTGACCCCGGCCTGGAGCTGGTCGCGGGCACGCAGCGGCGGGCCGTCCCAGCGCGTGGCCAGGTCGGCGAAGCTGCGGCTGGCGCGCTGCACGCTGCCTGCGAGGTACCCCGCGCCATTGGTCCAGTTGTACCCGGCGCTCCACTGGGTGCCGGTGCCTGCGTCCGTCCGGCTGGCCGCGACCGAACCGGTGACGACGCCGAGCTGGCCGAGCAGCAGTACCGCCCCGATCCCGCCCTGCGCCAGATGCGGCGCAGCCTCGGCGTGGGTCTCGAGGGTGAGCCCGTTGCTGATCCCGTGGCGGAGGCTGCCGCTGAACACCGGCTCATCCGCATAGCCGAACGATTCGAGGCCGTAGTCGCGCCTGACCAGACCCGCCTCGGCCGACCATTCGGACAGGCCGGCACGGAGCAAGGCGGGGCTTTGGTAGATCGCGAAGGTCCGCGTGGTCACCCGGCCGAGCGCGTCGGTCATCACGACCTGCGCCTGCCCTGCGCCGTCGATCCGCGTCGGACCGGCGCTCAGCTCGAACGTGCCCGCCGGCACCTCGCCGTTCCATGTGCGCACGCCGTTGATGTAGAGCTCGAGCTGCGAGGGCAGCACCGCCGAGCCGAAGAACGCCGGGATCGGCGTGGTCGGCACATAGGGCTGGAGCGAGAAGTCGGTGCCGATCTGCACCCCGCCGATACGGGTCGCGCGCGACCACTCGACGGCGCTGGTCACGGTGTCGCCGACGACCAGTCGCAGGCGCCGCTCGGGCCAGGTGCGCGACCAGGCGCTGTCCAGCCGCACGAGGCGCGTGTCCGAGCCCTCGCGCCATCCGGCGAGCACGGTCGTATCGAACACGTCGCGTCCACCGAACGCACGGAACTCGAGCAGGCCGGAGAGGTTCGCCGAGTGGTTGTCGATCCCCGCATAGGCATCGTAGCTGAGCAGCGCGCCCGGCGCGCTGTGGGCCTCGGCAAACCGGTCCTCGACCGGGTTGAGCATGAGCGGCGTCCTCTCGAGCATCTCGGGCGGCACCATCAGCTCGAGCACCTGCATGTCGGCATCGTAATGCAGCGTCGCGCCGGGCAGGCGGTCGAGCGCGACCATCGGGTCGGCGGTGTCGCCGGGCAGCTGCAGGCCCGTGCCGCGCAAAATGGCGCGGGTGGTCCAGAACGTCTCGCCGTCGCGCCGGACCTCGATCACGCCGCGATCCTCGCCGTTGAGCCACAGCATCAGCAGCAGCGTCTCGCCGGGCACGGCCGTGAGTTCGCCCGTGCGGTCGAGCGCGGGACCGGGATCTTCCGCGGCGACAGCTGCTTCGGGCTGGATCGGGTCAGCCGTCGCGAGCGCCTGGGTGGCGCCGGTTCCGGCCAGCAGCAGCGCCTCAGTCAGCAGCAGGAGACGGCGGCGCGACTTGCTGCTCGATACGGATGCCATTGACCTGGGCTTCGAGGGTACCGCCACGGGCGAAGGTCTCCGCGCCGGGGGCGAGGGCGAAGGCCATCTGAGCGCCGGCGTGAACGTAGCCGAGCAACCCCGGAGTGAGCGGGGTGCGCTGCCCGTCAGGGTCGATGAACGTGAGGTCGGCGAGCTGCGCGTGCTGGTTGCCCGCGTTGGCGACCGCCAGCCGCGCCGCGCCGCCGTGGGTTTCGATCCGCCACGCCAGCTGCGGCGCGATCGCTCCACAGCGCTTCGGTGTCACGAATACCGGCACGGAGTAGTGCATCACGTAGCGCAGCCCGGTAGTCTCCGTCTGCGCAGGAGGCAGCTCGTCGATTGCCAGGCGGAAGGTGTCCTCGCAGGTCCTGGCCCCGGTCGAGACCACGCGGACCAGCCGCCGTGCGCCGGGCGCGATTTGCGCCATCGGCGGGCTCGCCAGCAGGTCCTCGGTCGGCTCGAGGCGTTCGCCCTCGCCGTCCTGCACCCAGCGGTAGACGCGCACCTGCGCCTGCAAGGGCGCGTCCCCGGTGTTGACCAGCCAGATCTCCTCCGACCGCTCGGCGATCGTGACCGAGCTCGGCTCGACCTGCAGGCCGGCGGCATGCGCGCCGCCGGCGGCCAGCCCGGCAAGGGCGGCCGGGGCGACGACGCGCTTCAAGGTCCGCAGACCCGTCATGGCCGTCAGTAGTGAACCCTGACGGTGACGGTGTCGGCGTAAGTGTCCGGCGCCAAGTTGGCGCTCGGGACGGTCACGTAGACCGTGTGCGCCTTGTCCGCACCCGTACCGATTGCCGAGACGCCGTTGCCGACGCTGCTGGCGGTCGCCGTGTCGCCCCAGACATCGCCGGTGGACCCGGGGGTCGAGCGCAGCTGGTAGACGACCTTGTCCGCGTTGCTGCCGGTGCCGGTCATCTCGCCCGCGCCGTCGGTGCTGGCGTTCGAAGGGGCCAGGCCGATGTTGTACGGCGTGGTTTTCGTGCAGTTGACCGTGATCGTGTTGTTGCCGTCGATGTCGGTTGCGGTGGCGGCCACGGTGCCGAGCGAGATGTTCGACCCCGCACCGGCGGTCACCGTGCAGGCCTTCTGGATGGTCATCGTGATCTGGAAGGTCGAAGTGGCGGTCTCGGCCATGGCAGGGGTGGCGACGAGAGTCGAAGCCAGGGCCAGGGCCAGGGTGAGCGAACGGGGCGCCCTTTCGATCATTATCAGTCCTCACATGGAAGTCGGTCGTCGCCTGGGGGTCTGGCGACGATTCTGACCGGCGCGCCGCTATTCCGGACTTACATCAATGTAAATAAGGAAAATTGTAACAAGGTTTCAGAGTCCAGCAGAATCAATACGTTGTCACTGGTAACGCTACCAGTTCCCGTACCTCGATTTCCGTCGCGCGCCCAGGCTGATCTGGCGCACGGCCCTGCCGGGGCGGCCTCCTGGCCCTTGACCCGGTGGTGACGAACGGGAAAGCTCGCCCCGAGAGGGGAGGTCCGATGCCGCCAGGTCCACTGAAGGTGGCGCTACCAGCAATTCTGGCGGCTTTGCTCGCCGCACCGCCGCTGGCGGCCCAGGGCCCGCCGGCCACCGCCGCGCAAAGCGCCGAAGTCGATCTCGAAGCCCTGCTCGCACGCATGACGGCTGCCGAGAAGGTCGGCCAGCTGGTCCAGCGGATGGGCGGGCGCCAGCGCGCGCTCAATTCGCGGCTGACTCCGGAAGAGTTGGACCTCGTCCGCGCCGGCAAGGTCGGCTCCTACCTTCACGTCGCCGGGGCCGAGCCCCTGCGCGAGCTGCAGCGCGTCGCGGTCGAGGAGAGCCGGCTCGGCATCCCCCTGCTGTTCGCGATGGACGTGGTCCATGGCTACCGCACGATCTTCCCGGTGCCCCTCGCGATCGCCGCGACCTGGGACCCGGCCGACGCCGAGAGCGCCGCCCGCATCGCTGCGCGCGAGGCGAGCGCCGCCGGCCTGCACTGGACTTTCGCCCCGATGGTCGACGTCGCCCGCGATCCGCGCTGGGGCCGCATCGTCGAAGGGGCCGGCGAGGATCCGTTCCTCGGCAGCGTGATGGCCGCGGCCCAGGTCCGCGGCTTCCAGGGCAGCGATCTCGCCGCGCCCGACACGCTGATGGCCGCGACCAAGCATTTCGGCGCCTACGGCGCGGCCGAAGGCGGGCGCGACTATGCCGGCGCCGACTTGTCCGAGCGTACCCTGCGCGAGACTTACCTGCCGCCGTTCGAGGCCGCGGCTGCGGCCGGCACCGCCAGCTACATGACCGCGTTCAACGCGCTGAACGGCATTCCCATTACCGGCAACGCTGCGCTGCTGCGCGGCCTGCTGCGCGACGAATGGGGCTACGACGGCGTGCTGGTCAGCGACTGGCGCTCGATCGACGAGCTGATCGCCCACGGCGTCGCCGGCACCCGCACCGAGGCGGCGCGGCTGGCGCTCAAGGCCGGCGTCGACATCGACATGGTCAGCGACGTCTACGCCGAGGAAATCGCCAAGCTCGCCGAAGCCGATCCTGCGCTGATGGCGCTGCTCGACGAGGCCGTGCTGCGCATCCTCCGCGCCAAGCGCGACCTCGGCCTGTTCGCCGATCCGTTCCAGTACCACGATACCGCGCGCGAAGCCGCGGTCATGCTCGCCCCCGGGCACCGCGCCGAGGCGCGCCGCATCGCCGAGCGCGCGATCGTGCTGCTCGAGAACGAGGGCGGGGTGCTGCCGCTGGTGAAGGATGCCGGGCGCATCGCGCTGGTCGGCGCACTCGCCGACGACGCCTTCTCGCAGCTCGGATCGTGGCGCGCACGCGGCGAGGAGGCCGACGTGGTCGACCTGCGCGCCGCGCTCGAGGCCGCACATCCTCGCGTGACTTACGTCGCCGAAGACGTCGAGGCCGCCGTCGCCGCCGCGCGGCAATCCGACGTCGTCGTGCTCACGCTCGGCGAGGACTTCGACCGCACCGGCGAGGCGCGCAGCTTTGCCGAGATCGGGCTGCCGCCTGCGCAGAAGGAGCTGCTCGCCGCGCTCGCCGCAACCGGCAAGCCGCTGGTCGTCGTGCTGATGGGCGGGCGGCCCCTCGCGGTGCCCGAGGTGGCCGAACAGGCCGACGCCGTGCTCGGGGCCTGGCTGCTCGGGGTCGAAGCCGGGCCTGCGCTCGTGCGCACGCTGTTCGGCGAAGTGAATCCCGCCGGCCGGCTTCCGGCGACCTTCCCGCACGCGAGCGGGGCGGTGCCGTTCGCCTACGACCAGCTGCCGAGCGGCCGACCGGCAAGCGAGGACCTCGAGCAGGACACGGTACGCTGGCGCGACCAGCCGATCACGCCCGTGTGGGCCTTCGGCCACGGCCTCAGCTACACCACTTTCGCCTACGGCGACCTCGCGCTCGACCGCGCCACGATCCCGGCAAACGGCGGCACCGTCACCGTCTCGATCCCCGTGACCAACACCGGCGACCGCGCCGGCGAGGAAGTCGTGCAGCTCTACATGCGCGATCCCGTAGCCTCGGTCTCGCGCCCGCTGAAGCAGCTCCGCGGCTTCCGCCGCGTCCTGCTCCAGCCCGGCGAAACCCGCACCGTCCGCTTCGCCCTCACCGCCGCCCACTTCGCACTGTGGGCCGAGGCCGGCGCATGGATCGTCGAGCCCGGTACCATCGAGCTCATGGCCGGCGGCGCCAGCGACCGCATCGAGGCGCGCGCGACGCTGACGATCGAGGGGGAGACGGTCACAGACTGCTCACCGGCCTCGCTGCCGGTCGAGAGCAGCGTCGACTGAGCGGATTCCAGGCACCCCATCGTCCCGGCGAAAGCCGGGACCTCGTACCTCCAGCACCGCGCTTGTGGCACGTGGTCCCCGCCCACAAGTTTCTGCACTGCGTCGGCTTGTGCCATTCGCCCCCTCCGCAGTATCCGCTTGGATACCGACGAGCCTCGCAGGCGCAAGAGCGAACGGCGGAGAATGAGCGGAAATGGCTGACAGTTCGGGACAACTCGGCTTCGACCTCGGCGACGATACGAAGCCGGTAAGCTACGAGCCCGATCCCGAGGAGGTGCGCGAGGACGCGCTCGCCATCCTCGCCTCCGCGCGCGCGGTGACCGCGGAGGCGATGTGGGACGAGCGGACTTATCGCTACAACAAGGTGGTGTTCCCGCAGATGACCCGCTGGCTGCCCGACGACGAGCGCGACCAGCTGTGCTTCGAGTTCTTCCGCGAGCTGGAACGGATCGAGCTGCTGATGGCCGCCTGAGTTCCTCTCGTCCCCCTGCCGCAAAAAGACACTTTCCTACAACGTACCAGTTATGTTCCATCCTGCCGGATGGACGACTCGCTCTTCGCGCGGCTCGGTTACGACCCTGTCCGCATTCACACCGCGCTCTGGGGCGGTCCCCCTCCTCCCGGTGGCGTCGTGCGGCTCTCGCCGCGGGCGACGCCGGCCGATACCGACGCCGAAACGTCGTCGCCCGGCACCGAGCCCGATCCTCCCCCGCCGGGGAAGGCGGACCAGCCCCGCGAAAGCGGGGAGGGTGGAGGCGCATCCGCGGCCTCGCCCGACACCGCGCCCGAACCCGCCCCGCCCGAACCGCCGCCAGAGGACGACCTCGCCTATGATCCGGGCGACCCGGCGTCGGACATGCACGCCTGGCTGGTTCACAACTGGCAGGCCATCGAGGCGCTCGAAGCGGCCGGCCGCCTGCCCGAGCTGGCCCCTCCGGCGTCCGATCCTGCGCCCGAGGCTGTCGGCGGACAGGTCCCCGCGCTGCCCCCACCACCGCGGCCGCCCGTGCGCGTGCGCAAGGGCGACCGCTGGACCAAGCCCAAGATGGCCGAATTCCTCCGCCAGCTCGCCGCGACCCACTCGGTCAGCGCCGCCGCGAGGGCGGTCGGCATGCACCGCCGCTCGGCCTACAAGCTGCGCGCGCGATTGAAGGGTCAGCCGTTCGACATCGCCTGGGAAGCCGCGTTCCGCCACGGCTACGACAACCTCGCCCACGCCGCGCTCGAGCGCGCGCTCAACGGCGTCGAGGTGCCGCATTACCACCAGGGCGAGCTGGTCGGGACTCACCGCAAGTACGACGAGCGCCTCACCGTCGCGCTGCTGGCGATGCGCAACCGCGCCGGCGCGCCGATGCTCGGGCGCTACGGCGCCGCCGCCGAATGGTGGGGCGATCGCTGGGATGCGCTGCTCGAACGGGTCGAGACCGGCGCGGTCGACTGGAGCGACGAGGCCGCCGCGCTTGGCGAGGCCGGGCTCGCCCGGCTCGGCGTGCCCGACACCGCGGCCGAAGCCGAGCGGATCATCGCCCGCAACCTGCCGGACGACCTGCCCGCCCGGAGGCGCTGACCCGATGCCCTGTTTTCCCGACACGGCGTGCCCCTGTGCCCTTCGCCTGCAAACGCGGGGAATCGCTGGCGAATCGCCGGGCCCGGCTAAGGGCACAGGGTGTGCCTTGTGGGCCCATCCTGCCCGGCACGGGGAGGGCAGCCATCCGCTCAGCGCATGGGGGAGCGGCGCTCCCCAGGTCGGCCAACCTTCGCCCCTCACCCCGCTTCGTCACCCTGAACGTGTTTCAGGGCCCATCGGGCAGCACCCGCGCAGTCCGGGGGAAGGGCACGGCCTCGATCCCGGAACGATGCGGCCTCGCTGCGGGCCGGGCCTTCGAACCAGTGGCGCCGCGCCGGCGGAGAAATCGCCCCTGGACCGGGTTCAGGCTGACGCTGAGGGACGCGAGGAAACCGGACCTCGCATCCGTGCAATGCCCCGGACGATCGAGGGGTCAGGCGATCACCCCGTAGAGGTCGTGCGCGTCCGCGTCCTCGACCGTCACCTGCACGAAGTCCCCCGGCTTCACCCCCGCCGGCACGTTGCGCAGGAACACCTGCCCGTCGATCTCGGGCGCATCCGCCTGGCTGCGGCCGGTGGCGCCGATATCGCCGTCCTCGTCGGGCTCGCCGACCTCGTCGATGATCACCGGCAGCGTGCGGCCAACCTTGGCGGCGAGCTTCTCGGCGCTGATCCGCTCGGTCAGTGCCATCAGCCGGGCGTAGCGCTCTTCCTTGACCGGCTCGGGCACCGGGTCGGGCAGCGCGTTGGCCGCGGCGCCGGCGACCGGCTCGAAGCGGAACGCGCCGACGCGGTCGAGCCGCGCGTGGTCGAGCCAGTCGAGCAGGTACTCGAAGTCCTCCTCGGTCTCGCCGGGGAAGCCGACCACGAAGCTGCTCCGGATGGTGAGGTCCGGGACGATCTCGCGCCACGCACGGATCCGCTCGAGCACTTTCGCCTCGTTCGCCGGCCGCTTCATCGCCTTGAGCACTTTCGGGCTCGCGTGCTGGAACGGGATGTCGAGGTACGGCGTCAGCAGCCCCTCGGCCATCAGCGGCATCACCGCGTCGACGTGCGGGTAGGGATAGACGTAGTGCAGCCGCACCCAGGGGACCTCGCCCTCGGGCGTGCGCAGCTGGCCGAGCTCGCGCGCGAGGTCGGTCATGTGCGCGCGCACCGGGTGGCCCTTCCACATCCGCTCCTCGTGGCGGATGTCGACGCCGTAGGCGCTGGTGTCCTGGCTGATCACCAGCAGCTCCTTCGTGCCCGCGGCGACCAGCTTCTCGGCCTCGCGCAGCACCGCGTCGACCCGCCGGCTGGCGAGCTTCCCGCGCAGCTGCGGGATGATGCAGAAGGCGCACGAGTGATTGCAGCCCTCGGAAATCTTCAGGTAGCTGTAGTGCCGCGGGGTCAGCTTGATCCCGCCCATCTCGTCGAGCGCCTGCGGGATCAGGTCGACGTAGGGCCCCTGCGTCGGCGGCGCGGCCTCGTGCACTGCCTCGACCACCTGCTCGTACTGGTGCGCGCCGGTCACCGCGAGCACTTGCGGGAAGCGCGCGCGGATCGTCTCGGCCTCCTCGCCCATGCAGCCGGTCACGATCACCCGCCCGTTCTCGGCGATTGCCTCGCCGATCGCCTCGAGGCTCTCCTCCTTGGCCGAATCGAGAAAGCCGCAGGTGTTGACCACGACCACGTCGGCCCCGGCGTAATCGGCACTCATCGCGTAGCCGTCGGCGCGCAGGCGCGTCAGGATGCGCTCGGAATCGACCAGCGCCTTGGGGCAGCCGAGCGAGACCATGCCGACCTTCTTCGCTTCCGGGATGGAGCGAGCTTCGGGAGTTGCGGGTGTCACGATGGCGGCGCCCCTACACCCGTTGCCTGCCTTAGGCTAGGGCGGAGGCGAAGCGGCGCGGGAGCAGATCATGGGACCCCTGAACTGGACGGCGATCGTGCTCGCCACGCTGGCGTTCTTCGCCGTCGGCGCGCTGTGGTACTCGGTGCTGTTCGGCAAGGCCTGGCAGAAGGCCGCCGGCCTCAGCGACGAGCAGCTCGCGACGGGCGCCAACATGCCGCTGATCTTCGGCCTCTGCCTGCTGCTCGAGTTCGTCGTCGTGCTGATGCTCGGCCACCTGTTCGCCCGCGTCCAGCCCAGTGACCGGGCGATGATGATGATGGCCACCGGCTTCGGCCTCGCGGTGATGAGCCCGGCGATCGGCATCACCTACCTCTACATGCGCAAACCGCTGAAGCTGTGGCTGATCGACGCCGGCCACTTCACGCTCGGCATGGCGACCGTGGGGCTGGTGTTCGTGCTGCTGGACTGAGCGAACCCCTTCCCCCTCGATGGGGGAAGGATAGCGAAGCTTACCGCCGCCAGGCGGTTAGCGCAGCTTGGTTGGGGGTGATGGCGCGGCGGTGGTGGCCCCGCTCCACCCCCTTCCAACTCCGACTAGGGCCTGCTTCGCAGACCCAAGTCTCCGTATCCTTCCCCCATCAAGGGGGAAGACACCTACTGCCTACTGCCTACTGCCTGCTGCCTCCCGCCTCCGCCTCAAACCTCACACTCGCTCGCCTCGGTCGGCCGGATCTCCACCACCACGTCCCCGGCCTGCAGCGCCTTCGCCTCCGCCTCCCAGAACCCGCGCGCCACGCCGTCGCGGTATACCCGCAGCCCGCGCCCGCCGGTCGCCAGCTCGTCGATCGATCTGCCGATCTCCTCGGGCAGCACCTCGCGCTCGACCAGCTGCACCTTGCCGCTGACGGTGGCGAGGTCGGCGAGGTAGTCGGCGATGTGCACGCCCTGCGCGCTCCCGGCGAGCAGCAAGCCGGTGAAGCGTACCGGGTTGATCACGTTGTCGGCCCCGGCCTGGTAGGCGAGGACCTCGTTGTCGTCGGCGCGGATCACCACGCTGATCGGCACTCCGGGCGCGAGGTGGCGCGCGGTCAGCACCATCAGGATCGAGGCGTCGTCGCGCCCGGCCGAGACCAGGATCGTGCGCGCCCGATCGATCCGCACGGCCATCAGGTTCTCGTCGCGCGAGGCGTCGCCCTGGATCACGTTGCAGCCGAGCGCCTCCGCCACCGCGAGCCGTTCGGTGCTGGTGTCCATCACCACGATGCACCGCGCGTCGGTGCCGCGGGCGATCAGCTCGCGCACCGCCTCGGACCCCGACACGCCGAACCCGAGCACCACCACGTGGTCCGACAGCTGCTTCTGGATGCGGACCATGCGCCATTTCTCCCAACCGCGCTTGATCACCAGGCTATAGGCCGCGCCGACGAAGATGAAGAGCACGAGCACCCGGATCGGCGTGACGATCACCGCCTCGACCAGCCGCGACTGCGTGCTGACCGGTGCGATGTCGCCGAACCCGGTCGTGGTGATGGAGGCCATCGTGAAATAGACCACGTCGAGGAAGCTGACGTGACCGTCCGAGTAGTCGACCAGCCCGTCGCGATCGAACCAGTGCACCAGCACCACGATCGACACGAGGAACAGCGCCGCCCCGACCCGCAGGCTCACGTCGCCCCAGACCGGCAGCTTGAGCGCGCGGCGGAGCGGGGCGAAGGGGCGCGGGTGAGGGGGCTTCGGCGCGGGGGCGGGCTCCGCGGGCGGTGGCGTCCCCTCGGCCACGCTCAGCCGACCCGCCTCATGCAGCGTAGCGCTCCGCGAGCTGCCCGATCGAGGCGTGGTGCGTCAGGTCGAGCTGCAGCGGCGTCACCGAGATGAAACCGTCGGCCACCGCCTCGAGGTCGGTGCCGTGATCGAGCGTGTGCTCGATGTCGTGCAGGCCGAACCAGTAGTACGGCCGCCCGCGCGGGTCGGTGCCCTCGACCAGCGACCCGCGCGCATAGTCGTGGAAACCCTGGCGGACGACGCGGACGCCCTTGACCGCCTCGGCCGGCAACGGCGGGAAGTTGACGTTGACGACCGTGCGCCTGGCCATCTGCAGGTCCAGCAGCGGCTCGAGCACTTTCGCCGCCCAGCCTTCGGCGGCCGAGAACCCGTGGCCCGCGTCGCGCAGCGCCTGGCTCAGCGCCACTGCCGGGATGCCCGCCAGCGCCGCCTCCATCGCTGCCGAGACCGTGCCCGAGTAGGTGATGTCGTCGGCGAGGTTCTCGCCGTTGTTGATGCCCGAGATGACCAGGTCCGGCGCCTTGTCCGTGAACAGCTTGCGCAGCGCGAGGTTGACCGCGTCGGTCGGCGTGCCGGTGACCGCGAAGCGCCGCTCGCCATGCTGCTGCAGCCGCACCGGCATGTGCAGGGTCAGCGAGTGCCCGGCACCCGAGTTCTCCTCCGCGGGCGCGCAGACCCACACGTCGTCGCTGAGCTTCGCGGCGATCGCCTCGAGCACTTCCATGCCCGGGGCATGAATGCCGTCGTCGTTGGTAAGAAGGATGCGCATTTCCTACCGCGCGCCTTCTGGCACCAGCCGCTCGATCCCGCCCATGTACGGCGCCAGCGCCGCCGGCACGAGGACCGAACCGTCCTCCTGCTGGTAGTTCTCCAGCACCGCCACCAGCGTCCGCCCGACCGCGAGGCCGGAGCCGTTGAGCGTGTGCACGAACGCGGTGCCCTTCTGCCCTTCCGGCCGGTAGCGCGCGTTCATCCGCCGCGCCTGGTAGTCGCCGCACCACGAGACCGAGCTGATCTCGCGATAGGTTCCCTGCCCGGGCAGCCAGACCTCGAGGTCGTAGGTCTTCTTCGCCGTCGCGCCCATGTCGCCGGCGCAGAGCAGCATCCGGCGGTACGGCAGCTCGAGCGCCTCGAGCACCAGTTCGGCCGAGCGGACCATGTGCTCGTGCTCGGCCTGCCAGTCCTCGGGCCGGCAGATGGCCACCAGCTCGACCTTCTCGAACTGGTGCTGGCGGATGAACCCGCGCGTATCCTTGCCCGCGGCCCCCGCCTCCGAGCGGAAGCACGGCGTCAGCGCGGTCAGGCGGATCGGCTGCGACAGATCGTCGAGGATCTGGTCGCGCACCGAGTTGGTCAGCGAGACCTCGGCGGTAGGGATCAGCCAGCGGCCATCCGTGGTACGGAACAGGTCGTCGGCGAACTTCGGCAGCTGCCCCGTGCCGAACACCGCTTCGTCGCGGACCAGCAGTGGCGGGTTGCACTCGGCGTAGCCGCGCTCGGTGGTCTGGAAGTCGAGCATGAACTGCCCGATCGCCCGCTGCAGCCGCGCCATCTGGCCGCGCAGGAACGCGAACCGCGCACCCGACATCGCCGTCGCGGTCTCGAACTCGAGCCCAAGCGGCGGGCCGAGGTCGGCGTGCTCCTTCGGCGTGAACGAGAACTTGCACTGCTGACCCCAGCGCGAGACTTCGACGTTGCCACTCTCGTCCTCGCCGGGCGGAACGTCGTCCGCCGGGAGGTTCGGCAGCGCCGCGACCAGCGCGTCGAGCTCCGCGCCGAGCGCGCGCTCCTCGTCCTCGAGCTGCGGCAGCGTCTCCTTGAGCGCGGCGACTTCCGCCTTGAGCGCTTCGGCGGTCGCCGTGTCGCCCTTGCCCATCGCCGCGCCGATCGCCTTCGAGGCCTCGTTGCGTCGTGCCTGCGCTTCCTGGACCCGCGTCGTCACCGCCCGCCGCCGCTCGTCCAGTTCGAGGACGCGAGCCGATGCGGGCTCCGCACCGCGCCGCGCCAGGCCGGCGTCGAAAGCCTCGGGATTCTCGCGGATCAGGCGCAGGTCGTGCATGGCCGCGGGCACTATGCATGTCCCGTGCGGCTGGCAAGCGGCGAAGGGCGCCAGTCGCCGGCGGCCGACCGGCGGAATTCGGGAACCGGGTTGCAACTCGCGGGTAATCTTGGCAAATCTCCGGCACAACCGGCCGCACGGGACAAGTCGACTTGACCGCAGACCCGCTACTCCCGCCGCGGCGGACTCGTTTCATCGACGCCATGAACGCGGCCATGCGGGCAGGTCGCAAGCTGGGCTTCGCCGACACCCCGATCCTCGAGAAGGACGCGCTGCTAGACCGTGCGCGCGAGCACACCGGACTCGACGACTTCGGCGAGGACCGCTGGTTCGAGCAACCGCTCGAAGCCCTGCTCGAGGCGATCCGCTCGGAAGCGCGGCTCAATCCCGCGGGCGAGTGGTCGGCCCGCGCCCAGATCGAGAAGATGCTGCACGACCGGCTGTGGGCCGAGGCCTGGTTCGCGCGCCATCCGGAGATTCTCGCGCGCCCGCTGCCCCACCCGGTGATCGTCGTCGGCCCGATGCGTTCGGGCACCACGCGGATCCACCGCCTGCTCGCGGCCGACCACCGGTTCACCCACCTGCGCAGCTTCGAGACGATCAGCCCGGTGCCGCGGCCCGGCTTCGTCCCCGGCGGCCCGGACTTCCGGGTCACGCTCGCCGCGCGGATCATGCGCGTCGCGCGTCTCGCCAACCCGCGCACTCTGACGATCCACCCGACCGGACCGATGGAAGCCGAGGAGGAACTCGGCCTGCTGGTGCACAGCTTCTGGAGCACCAAGCACGACGCGCAGTGGTGGGTGCCGAGCTATGCGCGCTGGTGCGAGGCGCAGGATCCGACGCCGGCCTACCGGCAGATGGCGCGCCTGCTCAAGCTGGTCGGCTGGTCGCAGCAGGCCTCGAGCCTGAGGCCGTGGGTGCTCAAGACGCCGCAGCACATGCTCGACCTGCCGGTGCTGATGAAGACTTTCCCCGACGCGCGGCTGATCTTCACCCATCGCGACCCGCTCGCGGTGGTCGGCAGCGCCGCCTCGCTCGCGTGGAACCAGACGGTGATTTACTCGGATCACGCCAACCCCAACCGGATCGGCGAGGAATGGCTGCGCAAGACGCGGCTGCAGGTCGACCGCGCACACGCCGCGCGACGCGGGATCCCGAAGGACCGGCAGATCGACATCCACTACGAGGAGATGGAGCGCGACTGGCGCGGGGCGATGGCGCGGGTCTATCGCTTCCTCGGGCTCGACATCGAGCCCGCGCTGCCGGCGATGGAAGCCTACCAGCAGCGCGCCGCCGCCCTCAAGCGCCGCCCGCATTGCTACAGCCTCGAGGAATTCGGCCTCACACCGTCCCGGGTGCTCGACGAGCTCGGCGACTACGTGAAAACCTACGACATCGCGATGGAAGACCGCGCGGCGCTCGCCAGCTGAACCGCGGGCGGTTCGCTTGCCGTGACCGGCCGCGCGCGTCTATTCCGGCGCGATGGCGGAGAGAGCGATCCTGATCGTAGGCGGCGGCACGGCAGGGTGGCTGACCGCCGGCTATCTCGCCCGCTACTTCGACGTCGCGCGCAATCCGCACATCCGCATCACCGTACTGGAGTCGCCCGAGATCGGCATCATCGGCGTGGGCGAGGGCACCTTCCCGACGATCCGCAACACGCTGCGCTTCATCGGCATCGACGAGACGCGGTTCGTGCGCGAGACTTCGGCCACGTTCAAGCAGGGCATCCGCTTCGACAACTGGGTGCGTCCGCCGGTGGAAGGTCGTGACGACCACTTCCTGCATCCTTTCGAGGCGCCGTATCACGCCGAGGGGCACAGCCTCGTCTCCTACTGGCTGCTGCAGGACGAGCGCACGCGCCCGTCGTTCGCCGAGGCGATGACGATCCAGAACCGCGTCGCCGAGGCGGGACGCGCGCCGAAGGGGCCCGGGGAGGGGGATTTCGCCGGGCCGCTCGATTACGCCTATCACTTCGATGCGATGCGCACGGCCGAAGTCCTCGCCGAGCACGCGCGGCAGCTCGGTGTCGGGCACCTCCAAGGCCTGATGACCGGGGTCCAGCTCGACCCCGAGAGCGGTGCGATCGCGCACGTCGTCACGCGCGAGCACGGCAACCTTCGCGCCGACCTCTACGTCGACTGCTCGGGCTTCCGGGCCGAGCTGATCTCCGGGGCCCTCGAGGTGCCGTTCAAGCCCGTCGGCGACGTGCTGTTCACCGACCGTGCGCTGGCCTGCAAGCTACCCTACGAGCAGGCCGACACCCCGTTGTCGAGCTACACGGTGGCTGCCGCGCACGCGGCCGGCTGGATCTGGGACATCGGCCTCGCCGGCGCGCGGGGTATCGGCTGCGTCTATTCGAGCGCGCACATGAGCGACGACGAAGCCGCGCAGGAACTCGTCCGCTACACCGGCGGACGCAGCCTCGACGTGACCACCCGCCGGATCCCCTTCGAGTCCGGCTACCGCACGCGGCCGTGGGAGAAGAACTGCGTCGCGGTCGGGCTTGCCGGCGGCTTCCTCGAACCGCTCGAATCGACTGGCGTACTGATGATCGAGGCCGCGGCGGCAATGATCGCCGAGCTGTTCCCGCACTACGGCCCGGCCGACGGCCCGGCGCGGCGCTTCAACGAACTGATGGCCGCGCGCTACGACAGCATCGTCGCCTTCCTCAAGCTGCACTACTGCCTGAGCCGGCGCGAGGAGCCGTTCTGGCGCGACAACGCCGAGCTCTCGTCGATCCCCGAGCGGCTGCGCGACCTGCTCGAACAGTGGCGCTATCGCCCGCCGAGCCGGTTCGACTTCGTGCTCGACCACGAGAGCTTCGCCTACTTCAACTATCAGTACATCCTCTACGGGATGGAATTCCGCACCGACCTCAATCCGGTGCGCGACGAATTCCCGCACATCGGGGAGGCCGAGCGAATCTTCGAGCGCATCCGCCACTTCGGCGACCGCGCGACGCGTGACCTTCCCGAGCACCGCGCGCTGATCGAACAGTTGCGCACGGTCGAAGCCGCCTGAGCGCATCCCTGGACCGGTCCGCAGGATTGGCCCTCCCGCCCTGCGGTAGTAACGTGCCTACATGGAAGGAGCCCTCGCAGACGGCCCCTTCCCGGGAGGCCTCGATGAAGATCGTCAGCGCGCGCGAGTTCAACCAGGATGTCGGCAAGGCCAAGCGGTTGGCGCTCGCCGAGCCCGTCTTCGTGACCGACCGCGGCCGGCCGACGCATGTGCTGTTGAGCATCGCCGCCTACCGCCAGCTCAGTGGCGAGCGACAGAGCATCCTCGACCAGATCGCTGCCCCGCCCGGAAGCCCGCCGCTCGCGGTCCCCGGCACCGGCCGCTGATGTACCTGCTCGACGGCCCGGTCCTGCTGGCGCTGCGCGAAGCTCGCCGGTCCGCCACCAGTCCGGCGCTCGCCGCCTGGGCCGAGCGGGTCCCGGCGCAGCAGATGTTCCTTTCCTCGGCGACCCTGCTCGAGTTCGAACGTGCAGCCTCGCTGGCCGCCCGCCGTGCGAAGGACCTCGCAGCGGCATGGCGCGAGTGGCTCGACGGCCAGCTCGTGCCAGCGTTCGACGACCGCATTCTGCCGGTGGACGCCGCGGTGATCCGCCGCCGCGCGCAGCTGCCCTACGCCGACGACCGCGAGGGCCTGCTCGCGGCGACCGCACTGGTGCACAACCTGACGCTGGTGACCGGCGAGCCGCGCAAGTACCGCGGCGGGCGGGTCAAGGTGCTCGATCCCGAGCGGCTCGAGACCGAGGGCGTGGACGACGGCGACTGGCGCGAAGCGGCCCGCTCGGGCACCACCTGGCTGCGCAACCTGCTGATCCGCTAGCGGACGATAACCGGAAAGATGGTGGGCGCGGCAGGGTTCGAACCTGCGACCCCACCCGTGTGAAGGGTGTGCTCTACCACTGAGCTACGCGCCCGCTCGCGCCGGCGAGGGCCGGGCGGCAGGGGCGCGCCTTTGCCACGCGGGCGCGCGGCTGGCAAGCGGTCAGTGGAACAGCAGGCGGGCGAGTGCTGCGAGCGGCGACTGCGGGCCATAGGCGAGGTCCGACAGCGCCGGCGCGGGTTGCGTGACCGGGCACGCGAGGCAGCGGGCCTGCACACCGCGAACCGTCAGCAAGCCTTCGAGATCGGCGATCGCACGGGCGACGCGGTCGCGTTCGCGCCGCGCGAACACGGCGAACATGTCGCCGCGGCGGGTCTCGCTCTCGTCGGTGCTCATGATCCGGCGCAGCAGCGGGGCGTAGGGATCGGCATCCGCGCCGAGAAACTCGGCGTACCACTTGCCCTCCTCGAGCTTCGCCAGCTGCGCCGCGTAGGCGAGCGCGTCGTCGAGACCGCCGAACTGGTCGACCAGCCCGAGCTGGCGCGCGCTGCCGCCATCCCAGACGCGGCCCTGGCCGAGCTCGTCGGCGCGCTCGGGGGTGATCTTGCGCGACTGGGCCACCAGCGCGAGGAACCGCTCGTAGCCAGAGTCGACGGTTGCCTGCAGGATCGCTTCGGCCTCGGGCGTGAGGCCCGCGAACAGGTCCGGCTGGCCCGAGAGCGGGGTCGTCTTGACGCCGTCAGTGGTGACCCCGAGCTCGGCGAGCGCGTCCTCGAAGGTCGGCAGCACACCGTAGATCCCGATCGAGCCGGTGACCGTCTGCGGCTCGGCGAAGATCCGGTCGGCCGGGGTCGATACCCAGTAGCCGCCGCTTGCGGCGAGGTTGGCCATCGACACCACGACAGGGATGCCCTTGGCCTTGTGGCGCAGGATCGCGCGGCGGATCGCCTCGGAGCCCGTCACCGTCCCGCCCGGCGAATCGACCCGCACGACCAGCGCCTTCAGATTGTCGTCGAGCGCCTCGTCGAGCAGCGCGCCGATGCGCTCGGCGCCGGCTTCGCCGGGCCCTGCCATGCCGTCGCTGATCTCGCCGGCGATCGTGATCACGCCGATCTTCTCGCCCTTTTCCTTGGGCTCGATCTCCGCGAGCCAGGCGTCGAGATCGGTGAAGGCGAATGCGCCGGGCGTGTCGTCCCACCGGTCCTTGCCGGCGATCTCCGCCACGCGCTCGCCCCATTCGACCCGCGTACCGGCACGGTCGGCGAGCCCCGCGGCGATGGCCGCCTGCGCGAGGTCGCCTTTGCTGGCGTCGAGCCAGGCCTGGATATCGCCGGTCGCCCGCTCGATGTCGGCCTGGGGCCGGGCGCGACGGACGTGCGCCTGCCACTCCTGCCACAGCGCGCCGTAGAGCTGCTGGTAGTTCTCGCGCGCCTCGGGCGACATCTCGCTGGCGATGTAGGGTTCCGGCGCACTCTTGTAGGTGCCGACCTTGAACACGTGGGCCTTGACGCCCAGGCGGTCGAGCAGCCCGGCATAGAACAGGCGTTCGCCGCCAGGGCCGGTAATCGCGGTGCCGCCCATCGGATCGACCCAGATCTCGTCCGCATGGGCGGCGAGCAGCAGGGAATCATCGCTGTAGGCGACCGCGTAGGCAAGAATCGGCTTCTTCGACTGGCGGAACCGCTCAAGCGCATCGCCGATGTCCTGCATGTGGACCTGCCCTCCCCCGAGGAAGGTCGAGAGGTCGAGCGCGATGGCCTTGATGCGCTTGTCGCTCGCCGCCTCGTCGATCGCGCGGACGAGGTCGCGCACCGCGTATTCGCGGGTCGGGACGGCAGACGAGAGCAGCGCGTTGAGCGGGTCGATCGGCGAGACTTCCTCGACCACGCTGCCGTCGAGCTGGAGCAACAGGGCCCCTTCGCGCACTGCGCCGGGACTCGGTCGAGAGCTGAGCACGGCGAACAGCGCGATGAAGAACAGCAGCAGGAACACCAGCGCGAGGCCGTCCTTGATCCCGACCAGAAGCCGCCAGACCTTGCCTGCGAAACTCATGCGCCTTGCTCTCCCGATCCCGAGCCCTGGGCCAATCTAGGGGCGCTCCCCCGATCGTGCCAGTCGAAAGCAAGGCTTGAGCCCGCGCGTGGCCTCGACTAGGGGCCCGGCTTTAATGACATCGCCGACGCCACCCACTGCCGCGGGCCGTTATCCGGCCGGTTCGCGCGCGTTCCCGCATCGCAGCCTGCTCGGTATTGGCCATCTCGAGACTCACGAGATCCTGTTCCTGCTCGACGAGGCCGAGCAGTGGGTCGCGCTCAACCGGCAACCGACCAAGCATACCGACCGGCTCGCCGGCCTGACGATCATCAACGCCTTCTTCGAGAACTCGACGCGCACGCTGCTGAGCTTCGAGATTGCCGGCAAGCGGCTCGGCGCCGACGTGGTCAACATGCACGCCGCACAGTCGAGCGTGAAGAAGGGCGAGACGCTGATCGATACCGCGCTGACGCTCAACGCGATGCGCGCCGACGCGATCGTCATCCGCCACGGCAGCTCGGGCGCCGTGCGGCTGATCGCCGACAAGGTCGACTGTCCCGTGCTCAACGCCGGCGACGGCCAGCACGAGCACCCGACCCAGGCGCTGCTTGACGCGCTCGCCTTGCGCCACGCGCTGCGGGAACGCGGGCAGGCCAGTTCCGACGGGATGTTCAACGGCCTCCAGGTCGTGATCTGCGGCGATGTCCTGCACAGCCGCGTCGCGCGGTCGAACATCCTGTGCCTGCAGGCCCTCGGCGCGAAAGTGCGCGTCTGCGCGCCTCCGGCGCTGATGCCGACCGGAATCGCAGCGCTCGGTGTCGAGCCGTTGCACGATTTCGACGCGGCGCTGGATGGCGCCGACGTGGTGATGATGCTGCGCCTGCAGAACGAACGGATGGATGGCCAGTTCATCCCCTCGGCGCGCGAATACCGCCACCTCTATGGCCTTACTCCGGAGCGGCTGGCGCGTGCCGCGCCCGAGGCGATCGTCATGCATCCGGGACCGATGAACCGCGGGGTGGAGATCGACAGCTCGGTGGCCGACCTGCCCGACCGCTCGATCATCACCACCCAGGTCGAGATGGGCGTGGCGATGCGCATGGCGTGCCTCGACGTGCTTACGCGCCGCGCGCGCCGGGTGGAGGGCTGGGAATGAAGCAGCTGCGTCCCATCGCGCTGGTCGGCGGCAAGATTGTCACACCATCCGGGGTGATCTCCGGTACCGTGCGCTTCGTTGAGGGACGGATCGACGCGGTCGGCGACGTGGCCACACAGGATGGCGACGAGGTCGTCGATGCCCGCGGCCGCCTGGTCGTGCCGGGCCTCGTCGACTTCGGCGTCTTCGCAATCGACAAGCCCGCGTTCCACTTCGGCGGGATCACCCGGGCGGCGCTGATGCCCGACCAGTCGCCACCGCTCGACCATCCGGCACGCGTCCGCTTCGCCGCGTCAAGCGGCAAGCCCGACTTCTGGGTTCATCCGCTGGGCGCTGCGACCGTGGGTCTCGACGGGGCGCAACTTGCGGAAATCGCGCTGATGCGCGAGGCTGGCGCACGCGCGGTCGCCACCGGACGGCGCTGGATCGGCGACAGCGGAGTCATGCACCGCCTGCTGCAGTACGCGGCCATGCTCGACCTCGTGGTGGTCACTCACGCCGAGGACGCCGGTCTAGCCGGCCAGGCGGCGGCGACCGCGAGCGAGATGGCCACACGGCTCGGCCTGCCGGGCGCCCCTGCCGAGGCCGAGGCGCTTGCCGCAGCGCGCGACATTGCGCTCGCGGAGATGACCGGCGCCCGGCTGCACCTGCGGCAAGTGACAACGGCCTCAGCGCTTGCTCTCGTTCGCGCGGCGAAGGCCCGCGGTGTCGCGGTGACTGCCGGGGTGACTCCGGCGCATTTCATGCTCTCCGATCTCGCGCTGCAGGATTTCCGCACCTTCGCGCGGCTCTCGCCGCCGCTGCGCGTCGAAGCGGACCGGCAGGCGGTGATCGAAGCGATCGCCGACGGCACGATCGACGTCGTCGCCTCGGGCCATGACCCGCGCGGCCCGGAGGACAAGCGGCTGCCGTTTGCCGACGCCGCTCCGGGCATGGCCGGTGCCGAAACGCTGCTGGCGATGGTGCTGACGCTCGTTCGTGACGGGACGATCGACCTTCCGCGCGCCTTCGACCTCGTCGCCCGCAACCCGGCGCGGTTGCTCGGCGTCGAGGCCGGCGAGCTGCGCGCGGGCGCCGAGGCCGACATCGCGCTGGTCGATCCCGACAAGCCGTGGGTCGTCGATTCGGCGAAGATGGCTGCGAGCGCCGGCAACACGCCGTTCGACGGTCAGCCGGTGCAGGGCCGCGTGCTCAGCCTGTGGAAGGGCGGCAAGCCGGTCGGTTGACGGGGGGCGGCGCCTCAGAACGGGAACCAGACCAGGATCGCCGCCACGCCGGCCACCCAGGTCAGCAGGTTGAGCGGAATGCCGATCTTGACGAAGTCCATGTAGTTGTAGCCGCCCATCTGGTAGACAAGCACGTTGGTCTGGTAGCCGAACGGGGTGGCGAAGGCGGCGCTGCCGGCGATCATCACCGCTACCAGGAACGGACGCGGGCTCACTCCGAGGGCTTCGCCGAGCGCCACGGCAATCGGAGTGAACAGCACGGCCACGGTGGCGTTCGACAGCAGTTCGGTGGCGAACAGCGTCGCGCCGTAAATGATCACCAGCGCGAGGAACGGGTTGAGCCCGTCGAGCGAGCCTATCAGGCCGTGGGTAAACTCGCCGGCCAGCCCGGTCACGTCGAGCGCGATACCGAGCACGACCATGCCCGCGATCAGCATCAGCACGTCGGGGCGCAGGCCCGAGTAGGCCTCGTCGGGCGTGATCACGCGCAACAGGATCAGCAGTACGGCACCGGCGAAGGCGCAGGCTGCGATCGGCGCGACGTCCAGCGCCGCCAGTGCCACCACGGCGACGAACACCGTCGCCGAGGCGAACGCGGCGAGCGGGCGAAATGCCACTTCCCTTGCGAACGACTGCGGAGAGCCGAGTTGCCCGCCGGCGAGGCCGGGATCGCCTACACTGGGCTCTTCGGCAGGAGTCGCCGAATCCTCGACATCGGATGGCACGAGCCGATGCGTGAACATCAGCAGGTAGAGGCCGCCCGTGATCGCCACGATGACGCCCACCGGCGTGATCTCGAAGATGCCGAAGCGGGGCTGGCCGGATATTGCGGCCATGTCGCTGACCAGCAAATTGGTCGAGGTCCCGATCAGCGTGCAGCATCCGCCGAGGACCGCAGCGTAGGACAGCGGGATCAGGAAACGTTTGGGCGACAGGCCGAGCGAGCGCGAGACGTCGCGCACGACCGGCGCTGCCAGCACCACGATCGGGGTGTTGTTCAGGAACGCCGAGGCCATTCCCGAAAGCCAGATCATCACCCACAGCCCGGCCTTGCCGATCCGTCGGCAGAGGGCGGTTACGCCGCGGATCGCGGCGTCGAGCAGGCCCGACAGCTCCATCGCGTAAGTGATCACGAACAGCGAGGCGAGTGCCATGATCGCGGGGCTGGCGAAGGCGCCCTGGAGTTCCACCGGCCGCACCACGCCAGTCATCAGCAGGACCGCGGCGCCGGTCAGCGCCACGACGTCCGAGCGGACCCGGTCCCAGATCAGCGCTGCGATGACCGCAGCCAGCACCCCGAGCGTGATCAGCTGGTCGGTGGACATGGGAACTGCCTAGCGGATTGGCCGGAGTCGCCAAATGGAAAACCCCTCCCGGAGGGGAGGGGTGTCCATTCTTGCCGCTGCAAGAGAAGCTGTAGCGGGCGCTAGCGGCGGGCCATGCGGATGCCGGTCTCGACCGCGCCCGGCAGCGGACGTCCCTCCGCGTAGGCGAAGCAACCCTGGCCGCTCGCGCGGACGCGGCCGCACATGGCGTTCGCGCTCTGCTGTTCGTAGCCGGCGGCCGAGACGCGCCAGTAGCGCTTGCCGCCAACGACGGCCTCGCTGATGACCATCTGGTGCCCGGCCAGCTCGGGATAGCGCTTGACGTAGATGCCCCAGGCGCGCCGCGCTCCCTGCTCGCTGGAGAAGCTTCCGAGCTGGACGAGGTGCGTGCCTGCGGAGCGCGGCGCTGGAGCGGTAGCGGCCGGAGCGCTCGAAGAGCGCGCGTACTGCGCAGCGTGCTGCACCGGCGAGGGAGCGGCCGGTGTCGGCGTCGAAGCGAAAGCGCTCTGGAAGCTGCTCGGCGCCTGATCCTCGATGGCGACCTCGGGTCGGGCCGGGGCCGTCTCGGCCGCCGGAGTTCCGGCGGAGGCGAGCGGCGGAAGCTCGGGGGCGGCGACCGGCGCGGGTGCGGCAGCGCTCGCTTCGGCCGCAAGCTGCTCGAGGCTCGGCGAGTTGGCGAGCGCGAGCTGGACGGGCTGGCCGGCGTCGCGGACACCGGCCGGCACGTCGAGCAGCGCCGCGACGCGCGTCTGCCAGGCCTCGGGCTGCGCCATCGCCGCCCACTCGCCGATGCGGTCGCTGACCTGGTCGGCGGGAACGTCCTGCTCGGCCATGAGCCGGGCCTCGCGCCAGCGGCCCGCGAGCGCGTAGGAGTACGCGAGGTTCTGCCGCATCTTCGGCGTGTTCTCGCCGTTGCGGATTGCATTGCTCATCAGGTGGATGCTGCGATCCGGCTGGCCGGCCAGCGCCAGCGCCAGACCGAGGTCGGCGGTAGCGATGTCCTGCTCCCAGTCGTTGAGCAGCGCCGCGGCTTCAGCATGCCGGCCCGTACCGATGAGCGCGAGGGCGAGGCTCAGCGCGGTGCGCGGAGAATTGTCGCCCAGCTTCATCGCGTCTTCGAACGTGGTCGCAGCCGAAGCGAAGCGCCCGGCATCGAGGTAAGCGGAGGCCAGCGTCGCGCGGAAGGCGGCGTTGTGCGGCTCGGCGAGGACAGCGGCCTCGGCGTGCGCGATCGCCTGCTTGAGGTTGCCGTCGGCAAGCGCGGCTTCGGCACGGCTGGCCGAGACCTGCGCTGGCGGCGCGCTCGGCGTGGCGCAACCGGTCAGCAGCGCTGCGGCTATCGCCGAGGTGGCGACCCAGGCGAACTTCGGGCCGATCATACGGGTGCCGTTGACGGTTCGATGCATGGCTGAGCCCCCCTTGATCACTGGCTGTTGCGCTTCAGTTGCGCGGCGAGCGCCTCGACCTCGGGGATCTCGGCGAGAAACTTGTCGAGCGCCTGGGTGACCAGCTGCTGGGCGCTGCGGTTCTTGACGGTGCTCGCGAGGCGCAGCTTGAGGTGGCGCTTGGCGTCGAGACGCAGCGTGAAGGCCGCGCGGCGGCCGGCGGCTTCCTCGCGAGTCTCCTTGGCCGAGATCCCGGTTGGCGCGGGCTTGACGGGCCTCACCGCAGCCGCGGGCCGGGCAACCGGCGCCTTCGCGGGTGCGGCCGGGATCTTCGCCTTCGGAGCCGGGGCCTCGGTGGCGCCCTTTTCGAGCAGCTCGGCGAGCTCTTCGTGAATGCTGCGTACGACGGGCTTGGGCGAGCCCGCGTCGGTCCTGGCTTCCGATTCGGGATTGGCGGGTGAGGGCGTCAGTTGCAGCACGTCGGCCGAACGATCGGGCACAACATCGTCACCCATGTCGTTCCAGCCGAGATCCTCGAGCGCATCGAAGTCCTGCAGGGCGCGCGCTGCCTGTGCGCCGTCGGCGCCCAGCGGCGCGAGCTGCGGCCGCATCGCCGGCTTCGCTCCTCCCTTGCGGGCGAGGAGCGTCGGGCCGAGGGAAGCGAAAGGCTTGGGCTCGTTCATTGCGCCGCGCCTCCACCCTTACTGGGCGACGCGGCGGCCGAAGCCGCCCTGCGGACGGTGGACACCAGGCATCTGCGACACCGCGCCCGGGGCAGCAAAGATCGTGCGGCGGAAGTTCTTCTCGAGCCGGTCAGCGACGTAATGCCACAGCGCGATCACTTCCTGCGCGCTGCGTCCTTCGGGCTCGACTTCCATGACCGTACGACCGTCGATCATCGAGGCCGCGTAGTCGGTACGGTGATGGAGCGTGATCGGTGCGACCGTGCCGTGCTGCGACAACGCCACGGCGGCTTCCGAGGTGATCTTGGCCTTGGGGGTCGCGGCGTTGACCACGAAGATCAGCGGCTTGCCCGCGCGTTCGCACAGGTCGACCGTGGCACCGACCGCTCGCAGGTCGTGCGGGCTCGGACGAGTCGGCACGACGATCAGTTCGGCGACCGAGATCACTGACTGGATCGCCATGGTGATCGCCGGCGGCGTGTCGATCACCGCCAGCTTGAATCCCTGCTGCCGCAGGATCGCGAGGTCGTTGGCGAGCCGCGCGACGGTGGTCTGGGCGAACGCGGGGTATTCCGCTTCACGCTCGTTCCACCAGTCGGCCAGCGAGCCCTGGGGGTCGATGTCGATCAGCACGACCGGACCGGCGCCGGCGCGCTGCGCCTGGACCGCCAGGTGTCCTGAAAGCGTGGTCTTTCCCGATCCGCCCTTCTGCGAAGCCAATGCCAGTACGCGCAAGGCCTATCCCCCTGATTTCGAGCCGGAGACATCCATTTTTCCGGCGGTTCCGGGCACGGGATCGCAGATCACCCTAAATTTTGAGTTAATGCGAAAGGCTTGGCCGAACTGTTCGGGTGACCGAGGTTTCGCCCGGTCAGTTCCTTTCCACGAGCGCCATTTTGACAGGTCTTTGCTAATGACCTGTTTACCACGGGACCCTAGGATCGAACCGTGCGAGGAAAGGGCGCCATGCTGTCGGATGCGATGAAGCCTGCCTGGGGAACGGCCGCGGTGCTCGCGGCCCTCGTTGCCGTGCCCGCGATGGCCGACGTCAAGGCCGGCGTCGACGCCTGGAGCCGTGGCGACTACACGGCCGCCGTTCGCGAATGGGAAGGCCCCGCAGGGGCCGGCGACCCGGATGCGATGTTCAACCTCGCCCAGGCCTATCGCCTCGGTCGCGGCGTGCCGGTCGATCTCGCCAGGGCCGAAACTCTCTACGCGCGGGCCGCAGCCGCCGGACATCTCCAGGCAGCCGATACCTACGGGCTGATGCTGTTTCAGGACGGGCGCCGCGAGCAGGCGCTGCCCTACGTTCGCGACGCCGCCCGGCGCGGCGATCCCCGGTCGCTGTACCTGCTCGGAATCGCCCATTTCAACGGCGACTTCGTCGAAAAGGACTGGATGCGTGCCTATGCATTGATGACGCTGGCCAACGCTGCCGGGCTTCCGCAGGCGGCGCAGGCTATCGCCGAGATGGACCAGCACATCCCGCTCGATCAGCGCCAACAGGCGGCTGCACTCGCCGTCGAGATGCGTAGCGAGGCCGAGGCGGCGCGCACGCGCGAGCTTGCGGCATTCGATCTCGCCGATCAGGCGCCCGCAACGCCTTCCGCACAGCAGGCGACCGAGCCCGCTCCGCGCGTGCCGCGGCCGGTGGCGACGGTTGCGGTCTCTCCGTCGGTTGCTGCCGCGCGCGCGGCGATCGCCGAGGCGACCCGTGCCACCGGGACCGAGGACCCGGCCGAGGCAGGCGCGAGTTTCGCGGCCCCTGTGCCGCAGCCCCCGCTGGCCAGCGCGCCTGAGCCCGATCCCGCACCGGCGTCCGACGTGGCAGCGCCGGCAGTTTCCACCCGAGCCCGAGTCTCGCCGGCCCCTGCCGCAGGCGGCGGCCGCTGGCGGGTCCAGCTCGGCGCGTTCTCCGTAGCCGGCAATGCCGAGCGGCTGTGGAATCAGGTCAGCGGCCGCGCCGAACTGGCAGGACGGTCGCGGCTGCTCGTTCCGGCGGGTCGGGTGACGAAGCTCCAGGCCGGCGGCTTCCCGAACCGCGCCTCGGCCGAAGCCGCGTGCCGCTCGCTGCGCCAGTCGGGCCAGGACTGCCTTGTGACCGACCGCTGATCGGGCGTAAGACCGACCCCGAGGGGGACCGGTCATGAACGTCTCGGCAGCCGCGAATACCGGGTTCACCGATCCGGCAGCCGAGGGCGAGGAGCCCGGCCGGCCGGTTTCCGCCGACGAGCGCATCGTCGCGCTCGACTTCATCCGCGGCATCGCCGTGCTAGGCATCCTGTTCGCCAACATCGTCGGGTTCGGGTACCCGATGATCGCCTATTTCTGGCCGCCCGCGCTCCAAGGCGGGGCGACGGACGCAGACCGCTGGGTCTGGCTGTTTCAGTTCGTCACCGTTGACGGCAAGTTCCGCGGGCTTTTCACGCTGCTGTTCGGGGCCGGGATCTACCTTTTCATGGAGCGCGCCTGGGCGCGCGGGGAGGGGCGCTGGCTGCAGGCGAGGCGGTTGATCTGGCTGGCCGCGTTCGGCCTCGCGCACTTCTACTTGCTGTGGACCGGCGACATCCTGTTCCTCTACGCGGTCTCCGGGCTCGTCGCGTTGTCGATGATCAAGTGGCAGGCAAGGACCCAGCTTCGCGTCGGGCTGGTCTGGTACCTCGTCGCTTCGCTGATGTTCTCGCTCGTCATGGGCGGGCAGGCGGCGATGGAATCCCTTTCCTCCATCCAGGCGCAGCAGCCGGAGGCTTACGCGCAGATGCGCGAGGGGCTCGACCGGCTGGTCGCCAACGCAGAGAAGGAAGGCCGCGTTATGGCCGACGGCAGCTACGTCGAGATCGTCGCCTGGCGCCTCAGCGAGGAAAGCGCCAGCCTCGTCACCGAAGTGCCGTTCTTCGCGCTGCTGGAGACGATCCCGCTGATCCTGATCGGCATGGCCATGTATCGGTTCGGTCTGTTCGACCGGCGCCTCGACCCGGCGAAGATGCGCCGCTGGGGGTGGATCGGGCTCATTTCCGGGGTCGTACTGTCGGTGCCGCTCGGCCTCTGGGTGGTGGCGCGGGACTTCCCGATGATGCTGACCCAGTTCGCCTTCAACGGTCCGTCGCAGTTCCTCCACCTGCCGATGGTGCTCGGCCTCGCGGCGCTGCTCGCGCTGTGGGCGTCAGGCGCGGCCGGGACCTGGCTCGGCAGCCGGCTCGTCGCTGCGGGGCGAATGGCGTTCAGCAACTACCTAGGCACCTCGCTCGTGCTGATGTTCGTGTTCCAGGGCTGGGCAGGCGGGCTCTACGGCCGGTTCCACCGGCCGGAGATGGTGCTCTTCGTGCTGGCGATGTGGGTGTTGATGCTGGCCTGGTCTAAGTGGTGGCTGGCCCGGTTCCGCTACGGTCCGCTCGAGTGGCTGTGGCGCTGCCTGACCTACAGCCATCTGTTCCCGCTGCGGAGATAGAATCCGGCTTGCTATTGCGACCTATTCGCATTAGATGGCGGCGTAGAAACGGAGTTCGCCTGCCATGTACGTCTGCGTCTGCAACGCCATTCGCGATTCAGAGCTGCGCCACGTCGCGCGCCAGACCGAGGGCGATGTCGAAGCGGTCTATGCCTCGCTCGGGTGCGAGCCCCAGTGCTGCATGTGCCTCGAAGAAGCGGCCGAACTGATCGACGAAGAGCGTTCGCTCGACCGGCGCCCGCGCCTCGTGGCCGCCTGACGGGCGCACCTGATTATCATTCGCAAACCCTAGGATTTCTGCCATTTTTTGCGTTTCCGGCCTTGCCGTCGGAGCCTGCGGGGCGCATCATCGAGGCCTTGCAGGAGATGCACGATGCAAGGTGACCCGCAGGTCGTCGATTACCTCAACAAGGCGCTGACCAACGAGCTTACGGCGATCAACCAGTACTGGCTGCACTACCGCGTGCTGAAGAACTGGGGAATCGAGAAGCTCGCCGAGTACGAGCGCCACGAGTCGATCGACGAGATGAAGCACGCCGACACGCTGGCAGACCGCATCCTGTTCCTCGAGGGGCTCCCGAACTTCCAGGCGCTGCACAAGCTCAAGGTCGGCGAGACCGTCGAGGAGATTCTCAAGGCCGATCTCGCGCTCGAACTCGAAGCGATCCCGCTGCTGAAGGACGCGATCCAGCACTGCGAAAGCGTCCGCGACTATGTCAGTCGCGAAATCTTCGAACGCATCCTGGAGAGCGAGGAAGAGCACGTCGATTTCCTCGAGACCCAGTTCGAGCTGATCGAGCGCATGGGCCTGCAGAACTACGTTCAGCTGCAGAGCGAGGCGGCCGAGAGCGACTGACGCCGCCCGCGAACGGGCAGGCGGCGTGTCGCGGCGCGGAGTCGCGAAGCTGTCATCGAACTATCGCCAAAGCGTCATGACCGCCCCCTAGGGCGCCTCCGTCGATGGACGGAGGACGACAATGAAGCTTCGGGGTCAACTTCTGGCCGGCTCGGCGTGCGCGATGCTGTCGCTTGCTGCGCCATATGCCGCGCTTGCCGAGGCCGGCGGTGTCTCGGGTGACGAAGGGGCGGCGCAGCCGCAAGCCAGCAACCAGATCGTGGTGCAGGCGACGATCGGCTACCGCAACCGCAGCGACGCACCCGAGCCGATGCTGGTCTACGACGAGGAATATTTCCAGCGCTTTGAGCCGCTGACCGCGGGCGACGCACTCAAGCGCGTGCCCTCGGTCACTTTCCTCAGCGACGTGATCGAGAGCGATGGCCCGCGTCTGCGCGGGCTCGACCCGGGCTACACGCAGATCCTGATCAATGGCGAGAAGGTACCAGGCCCCAATCCCGATCGCTCGTTCTTCCTCGACCGGATTCCCGCCGAACTGATCGATCGGGTCGAGATCGTCCGCTCTTCGTCGGCGCGGCGGACCGGGGATGCCGTTGCGGGGACGATCAACATCGTGCTGCGCGATGCCTTCGCGCTCGATGGCGGCTACGTGAAGGGCGGCGGGCTGCGGTTCGATGACGGCGAGATCAAGCCCACCGCTGGCATCTACTTCGGTGGTCCGCTCGGGCCGGGACGCGTGCTCGTCGGAGCCAACCTGCAGGGGCGCTACAACCCGAAACGGAAGATCAGCTTCCGCTACGGTGATTCGCCCGAGAACGATCCCGACTACGCGACCAACGAATTCGACAACCGCGAGGACCAGAGCGACATCCGCGACGGCACCGACTACGCGGTCAACGCGAGCTGGGGCATCGACGGGGCGACGACCGACTTCGAGATCGGCGGTCACTTCGTGCGCACCGACCGTACCGAGACCGAGCGCAGCCTCGAGTACAACGTGCCTTCCGGCGAGCCGGGGCCGATCCGCTTCGAGGAGGACGACGAGCCCGGCCTGGTGACTCACGCCTACCAGCTCGAGCAGATCGAGCAGGACAGTTGGGCGGTTTCCGGCAAACTGTCGCACGAGTGGGCGTTCGGCGAGACCTCGTTCAAGGCCGGATACGCCCGCTTCAACGAGCGGGTCGACGCAACCGAGACTGAAGTCGATTTCGAGACCGGTGAGGAGGGCGATCCCGCGAACCCCGAGTGGGAAAGCGAGCGAGTCCGCACGCGCAACGTCGACGAGGAGTTCTCGCTGGTGCTCGATCACGCCGTTCCGCTGACGATGGACATCGATTTGGGGGTCGGGGCATTCTGGCAGGACAAGGACCGTCAGACCGACATTTCCGAAGCCGAGCAAGAAGACGAGCTCGACGGGCGCGACTGGAACCCGTTCACCGACTCGCCCGCCCGGCTAATCGGCGCGTTCGAGAATTTCCAGCCGGTCGCAGGCGGGCTCGGCAGCGTCGAGGAGAAGCGTTTCGATCTCTACGCGTTGCTCGAGGGCGATCACGGAGATCTTAGTTGGGAGGCCGGTCTGAGGTGGGAACGGACCGACGTGCAAATCGTCGACCTGACCGCGGATCCCGACGAGGCCGTGAACGACAACACATACGATCACTTCCTCCCATCGGCTTCGCTCAAGTACGCGGTCGGCAACGGCCGGATCACCGCTTCGGCAGCGCGCACCGTGCGTCGTCCGCAGTTCGACCATATCTCGCCGGTGCTCCTCGAGGAGGAGCTTGGCGACAACGACTTCCTCGGCAATCCGCTGCTCAGGCCCGAGAAGGCCTGGGGCATCGATCTGGGCTACGAACACCGGCTCGGGCGGACCGGGGTGATCGGTGTCAACCTGTTCTACCGCGACGTGAGTGACCTCGTTGAACTGGCGACCCTGCTCGACGCGGACGGGAACCCGGTCCCTGGCTCGGCGCAGGACGAGGGCGACGAAGAAGTCGTCGCCTTCGTGCTGCGGCCGCAGAACGTCGGCGATGGCGAGGTCTACGGGATCGAGTTCGACCTCTCGGCCGACCTCGCCTTCCTCGGCCTGCCGAATACCGGCGTATTCGGCAATCTCTCGCTGCTCGACAGCAAGGTGACCGACGCGTTCGGCGAGCGGCGATTCAACAACCAGTCGGACGTGGTCTACAACTTCGGCGTGATCCAGAACCTGCCGCGCGCGGGCGTGGCCTTCGGGGCAACCTACCGCAAGCAGGGTTCGGCCTATAGCCGAGTTGTCAGCGAGGAGGTGACCACGACCTACGGCGCCGATCTCGAGGTCTTCATTGAGAAGCGCTTCGGCAACCACTTCACGATCCGCGCGGTCGGCTCGAACCTGCTCAACGGCAGGAAGCGCGAGGTGTTCAACAAGTTCGACACCATCGGCGACCAGGTGGGCCGTGATTTCGACGAGTACGAGCTCGAGGCCGAGGAAGCCGGTCCCGTGTTCCAGCTTGTCGGGAGGTATGCGTTCTGATGCGCGCCCCGTCGATCCTCACCCTGGCGGGTTTGCTCGCCGCGTGTGCCACCACGCCCGTCGGACTGCCCCCGGTCGAGGTGGTCGCCGTTGCCGAGACCGACCCGGTCGGCACCGCTGCCGAGGATGCGGCGGACGACCCGGCGATCTGGCGCAACCGAGCCGACCCGGCCGCGAGCCGCATCGTCGGCACCGACAAGAAAGCGGGGCTGCACGTCTACGACCTCTCGGGCCGCACGCTGTTCAGCGAGACTTCGGGCCTGATCAACAACGTCGACCTCGCCGAGCTGCCCGACGGGCGCGTCGTCGTCGTCGCCAGCGACCGCAACGACCCGGCCAACGCCAGGCTGCGCGTGTGGCAGATGGACCCGGCGAATGGCGCGTTGACACTGCTCGCCACGACACCCGGCGGGGAGGGTGAAGGCTACGGCTTCTGCCTGCGCCGTGACGGCGAGGCCCTGCACGCGTTCTCCGCGCTCAAGCATGGCACGGTCGAGGAATACCGCCTGACGTTCCCCGGCGGCGGCGAGCTCCGCTCCGAGCACTTGCGCACGCGCCGCATTCCGACGCAGATCGAAGGCTGTGTCGCCGACCCGCGCGACGGGACGCTCTACGTCGGCGAGGAGGCTGGCGGACTGTGGCGCTTCGGTGCGGAGGAAACGCGCGGGGAACTGGTGGTGCCGATCGACAACCGATACCTCGTCGCGGACCTTGAAGGGCTCGCGCTGATTCCCGAGGGTGCGGACGGCGGCTGGTTGGTTGCCTCGAGTCAGGGCGACAACGCTTTCGCGGTGTTCCGCCTGCCCGGCCTCGAGCCGGTCGGACGATTTCGCGTAGCGCGCGGCGCGTTCGGATCGGTCGAGGAAACCGACGGGATCGATCTCGTTGCCGGCGACTTCGGGCCGCGCTTCCCGGGCGGGCTGTTCGTCGCGCAGGATGGAGACAACGCCCCGCGCGCGCAGAACTTCAAGCTCGTGCCATGGGCGGCGATCAAGGCTGCGCTGGGAATCGACTAACCCTTCAGGCGTGCTAGATCTCTCGCAAAACACGGGAGGACAAGGATGAAGGGCTGGGCCGCGAAGGGACTGGTGGGCGCGGCGCTGGCGTCACTGGCGCTGGCGCAGGCGGCGGGGCAGACGGTGACACCGCCGTCGATCGCGATCTCGCCGGTCACCGACGTGATGATCCAGAAACCCGATCCCCGCGACTGGCTGAGCTGGCGGCGCACGCTCGATTCGTGGGGCTATAGCCCGCTCGACCAGATCAACCGCGCCAACGTGCACCAGCTGCGCATGGTCTGGGTCCGGCCGCTCGACGCCGGGCACCAGGAAGGCACGCCGCTGGTCCACGACGGGACCATGTACTTCCCGGGACCGAGCGACACGATCACCGCGCTCGACGCCGCTTCCGGCGACGTGCTGTGGATCCACAAGCGCGAGCTGCCCAAGGACCTGTCCGAGCACCTGACCTTCCCCGACACCAACCGCAACCTCGCGATCTACGGCGAGCTGATCATTGCTCGCGGTTCGGACGACTACCTTTACGCGGTCAACGCGCGGACCGGCGAGCTCGCCTGGGAAACCCAGATTCTCGACTATACGAAAGGCGCCAAACAGAGCTCGGGACCGATCATCGCCGAGGGGCTGGCGATCACCGGCCGCTCGTGTGAACCCGAGGGCGGGCCCGACGCCTGCGTGATCACCGCGCACGACGCGAAGACGGGGCGAGAGGTGTGGCGAACGAGCACGATCGCGCGCGGCGACGATCCCAATGACGCTACCTGGGGTGGCTTGCCGCTCGAGAAGCGCATGCAGGTAGGCGCGTGGATGATCCCGAGCTACGATCCCGAGCTAGGCCTCGTCTACATGGGCACATCGGTCAGCACGCCGGCGCCGAAGTTCATGCTCGCGGGGAACGAACACGACTACCTCTACCACAACTCGACGCTGGCGCTCGACGTGAAGACCGGACGGATCGTCTGGCACTACCAGCATGTCGTCGACCACTGGGATCTCGACCACCCGTTCCCGCGCATCCTCCTCGACGAGCAGGTCGCGCCCGATCCAAGCGAGGTCACCTGGATCAACCCGAACATCGACCGCTCGAAGACCTACAAGGTCGTCACCGGCGTTCCTGGCAAGACCGGCATCGTCTACACGCTCGACCGGCAGACCGGCGAGTTCCTGTGGGCGCGGCCGACAGTGATGCAGAACGTCGTCCAGTCGATCGACGGCGCGACCGGCAAGGTCACGGTCAATCCCGAAACGCTATTCACCGAGATCGGCCAGCGGCGCTTCATCTGCCCGTCCTCGACAGGCGGTGCGAACTACCAGGCGCCAGCCTACAGCCCGTTGACCCAGACTATGTATTTCCCGGCGCAGCAGCTGTGCATGAACAGCGTCGCCGTCGCGCCCAACTGGGAAAACCCCGGCTACTCGATCGCCTCGCAGATCGCGCTTTCGCCCGAAGCAGACAACAAGCTCGGGGTGATTACCGCGGTCAACGCGGTCACCGGGCGGACCGAGTGGAAATACGCGATCCGTGCCGGGATGCAGTCGTTGCTGACCACTGGCGGCGGGCTGCTGTTCTCGGGTGATTCCGCCGGGCGTTTCCGCGCGCACGACCAGGAAACGGGCCGCGTGCTGTGGGAGATGAACCTCGGCTCGCCGGTCACCGGCTACCCGGTCACTTTCGAAGTCGGCGGTCACCAGTACGTCGCGGTCTCGACCGGGTTCTGGCTCGGCGACAGTTTCACGCCCGAAATCATCAAGGGCTCTCAGGGGACGCTGTTCGTGTTCGCGCTGCCCGCGGCCGGCATCGGTCATCAGGGCCCGCCGCGCATGCCGATCAACCCGGCCGGCCGGGCGATCGAGGTCGATCCGCCCGCTGCCCCGCAGCGCAGCGTGCGCGAGGGTGTGTTCAGTGCCGCACAGGCGCAGGCGGGCCGGCGTGTCTATGCCGCAAGCTGCGCCGCGTGCCACGGCGCCACCTTCAGCCCCGCGGGCGGCGTGCCCCCGGTGCAGGGTCCGGTGTTCCTCGCCAACTGGCGCGGACGCTCGCTGGCCGAGCTCTATGCCAAGGTTCGCGCCATGCCGCCCGGTGCCGAGGGCTCGCTGCCAGCTTTGGACTACCTTGCCGTCACCGCCTACCTGCTCGAAGCCAACGGCTTCCCGGCAGGCGAGCCGTTGTCTGCCGAAGACGCGGCATTGCGTGCGATCGGATTCGGAGAATGACCGTGACCAGACCGCTTGTCGCCGCTCTTGCCGCCGCGCTGGCGCTCGCCAGCTGCAGCGAGGCCGCGCCGGTGACGCCGGTACCGAAGGAGACTATCCGGCCAGCGAAGTCCGGCTCGGGAACCGGGACGGTCACGGCGGTTGACGCCGATGGCGGATCGGTCACGATCGCTCACGGGCCGATGCCCGAGATCGGCTGGTCGGCGATGACGATGACCTTTGAAGCCGATCCCGCCCTGCTTGCCGGTCTGGTCGAGGGTGACGCGGTCGCTTTCGAGCTCACGATCGCCGACGGCCGCAACATGGTCACCGCGTTGCGCAAGCCGTAGCTGCGCTACCCCTTGCGGGTCACGAGGTAGCTCTCGTCGTTGAACCACAGCTCGCCGTGCTTGCGCAGCACGGCGCGTGTGGCGTCGAGATAGGCCGAGCTGCTCATTGCCTCGGCGAGCCGCTCGTCGTCGATCTGCGCCACGTAAGTCGCCGCGTTCCACGCCGCGAGCAGAGTTGAAGTGCCGATGCTGGCGTCGATCTCCTCGGGCAGCGTGTGCATTTCGTAGCGGAACAGCGCGTGGCTGTTGGGGAGCGGGTCGAAGCTGAACTCGCCAGCCTCGTCGCCGAGCGCTTCGCGCGTCGCGTTGAGCAGTTCGCGCCGCGAGGTGACGAACGGGTCCTCTCCGGGCCAGACCCTCTGCACGATCTCGAGGCCCGGGTCGTCACCCGCCGAGTGGATGCCGAGCATCCGCCCGCCAGGCCGCAGCGCCCGCGCCAGCGGGGCAAGCACGCGCCGCGCCTTGAAGCGCACGTCGGCGCGCAGGCGAAACGGCTGGCTGGCGAGGATCAGGTCGAACCCGGCCTCCGCCGCGCCTTCGCGCGGGATCACGGAGTCGAGGATGAAGCGGCAGTCCTCGCGGTACAGCACGACCGCCGCCGGCGTCTCGGGCAGCAGCCGGCCGGTCCGTGGGTCGAGCCGCGTGCGCCAGTGCGCATCGAGGAAGCCATGCAGGTCGAGAATCTGTCGCTCGAACTCGGCCGTCGTCGTGCCCTTCAGCGGCACCTCCTGCCAAGCGACGGGCGCGCCCGAGGCCGGGCGCAGCCACGGCGCGTCGGCGTAGGGCAGGTTGGTGAGCGCCAGCACCATCTCGGGATGCTCGAGGAACCGATCGGGCATCTTGTCGAGAGTCAGGCGGATGTCCTCGAGACTGATCTCCTTTGCCGCGACGTAGAAGGGCACCCGCTCGAAGCGCTGGTGCAGCGATCGCAGGACCCGTGCCAGTACGGTCCCGTCGCCGACGCCGGCATCGAAGAACCTGAGCGCCGGAGGCGCCGGTCGCAGGGTTTCGACCTCCTTCGCGACCCGCTGTGCGATCACCCACTTCTCCGAGCAGGTGTTGACGAACATCAGGTACTTCTGCCGGTTGTCATAGAACCGGAAGTTCGATCCCTGCCCGGCGATCGCCTGCAGGGTCACGGGTTCCTTGCCCATCGGCTCGCCTCTCCCTCGGCAGCCTCACGTCCGGACAGGGTATGCGCCGCAGGGCAGGCTCACGGCAAGAAGGATGATCTCCTTCGCCCTGCCTCAGGGGCGGACCCGACGATCGACCCCCGGTCTGTGCTCATTCGTCGCGCGGGGGAATGCGCCAGAGGTAGATGCGCGATCTCCCGGCCCGAACCGAACGCTCGGGCTCCCAGGCGCCCATGTCGTGCCAATAGCTGACCACGCGCGTTCCCGGAGCGAGCTCGGCGAGGAGCTTCGGTCGCAGCCGGAGGTTCACGTGAGGGTAGAGAAACAGCGTGACGACCGTCGCGTCGGCGATTTCCGCCTCGAACAGGTCCGCGTGGCGGAATGAGACCCGTTCCGTCACTCCAGCTTCGCGCGCATTGGCCCCGGCTCGCCGAACGAGGTTCGCGTCGATCTCGACACCGACGCCGCGCGCGCCGAACTCGCGGGCCGCCATGATCGGAATGCGCCCGTCGCCCGAACCGAGATCGTAAACCACGTCGCCGGGGCCGACTTCGGCCAGTTGCAGCATCCGCCGCACGACCTGCCGCGGGGTGGGCTCGTAGCGCACGTCGGGTGTGCGCAGCGTCGCGGCGACCGGCGTCTCGGGCTCGGGTGCGGCGCAGCCCGGCGAGGCCAGCGCGACCAGGACCGCCAGACCCACGGAGAAACGCATCGTCCTGCCTCCTCACATCCCTTTCACCCGCGCCGCCTGTGGGCGCAACTCGTTTCGAGCCGGCCGCGCCGAGGACAGAGGCGTTGTCAAACCCGCCTCGCGCCTGCAAAATCCCCGGCGGACAAGAAGAGCGGGACGGGTCGGTCCCGAATAAGGGGATGGATGCCATGCGCGTGCGGCTCAGCCAGTGCCTAAGTTTGTTGCTGCTTCCGGCGGTCCTGGCGTTCGGCGGCGGAGCCGCGGCACAAGGCAGTCATGCGGCTCATGCCGAAGCTCAGGCGCAGCCGAGCGCGTCGGAGATGAAGAGGATGCGCTGGTCCGATCCCGCGGCCTGGCCGGAAGGCAAGGTGCCCGGCGAGGGCGCCGCGGTGACGATCCCCGCCGGCACCGAGATCGTGCTCGACGTCGTTCCGCCGCCGCTCCGCAGCCTGACAATCGAAGGCAAGCTGAGCTTCGCCGACGACCGCGACCTCGAGCTCCGCACCGAGTGGATCTACATTCCCGGCGGCGAGCTGGCGATCGGCAGCGAGGAACGCCCGCACACCCGCCAGGCGACGATCGTGCTGACCGACGAGGTTCCCGGCGAGGACGTCAACACGATGGGCGACCGCGGCATCATGCTGATGGCCGGTACACTCAACCTTCACGGCGAGCGCGAGAACGCCTGGACCAAGCTGGCGAGGACGGCCCCCGCCGGCGCCACGGCTATCGAAGTGCTCGACGCCTCCGGGTGGCGCAAGGGCGACGAGATCGTCCTTGCCTCGACCGACTACGATCCCCGGCAGGCTGAACGGCGCACGATCGCCGCGATCCGCGGCAACACCGTCACGCTCGATCGCCCGCTCGAGTTCATGCACTTCGGCGAGATCACGTTCGGCGTGGACGAGCGCGGCGAGGTCGGCCTGCTCACGCGCAACATCCGCATTCGCGCCACGGACGACGCCGAGACGTCGTACTTCGGCGGGCACATCATGGCGATGTCCGGCTCACGCATGTACGTCTCGGGGGTCGAACTCGACCGGATGGGCCAGCACCTGACGCTCGCCCGCTACCCGATCCACTGGCACCTGATCGGCGAGGGCAGCGGCCAGTACATCCGCAACTCGGCGATCCACGACACCTACAGCCGCTGCGTGACGGTCCACGGCACGAATAACCTGCGGGTCGAAAACAACGTGACCTTCAACACCGTCGGTCACTGCTTCTTCCTCGAGGACGGCATCGAGACCGGCAACCAGTTCGTCCGCAACCTCGGCATCCAGACCAAGTGCCACCCGACGCTGCCGTGCGAGCCGACCAACCTGACGCTGCCCCACCAGAGCACGCGCGGCCAGGATTCGCCACACGTGCTGATTCCCTCGGACAACACGGTTTCGACCTTCTGGATCACCAATCCCGACAACACCTACCGCGACAACGTCGCTGCGGGGTCAGACCAGATCGGCTTCTGGTTCGCCATCCCGACCCATCCGACCGGCCAATTCGAAGGTACCGAGATCAGCCAGCGCACGTGGCCCGGTCGCACGAAGCTGCGCGAGTTCAAGGGCAACGTCGCGCATTCGAACTTCGACGGCTTCATGCTCGATCGCGGTCCGCGGCCTGACGGGAAGTTCGGTATCGCCGGCCCCAACCTGATCAGCTACGCCGACCCGACCGACACCAGCAGCGGGGTCATCCCCGCCGTGTTCGAGGACTTCACCGCCTACAAGAACCGCAACGGCGGCATGTGGTCTCGCGGCGAGATGCACCTCTACAAGGGCCTCAAGCTCGCCGACAACGCGATCGGTTTCACCCACGCTTCGGGGGCTCCGGGCATCGCGCCCTATACCTCGCGCGTCGAAGATTCGCTGTTCGTCGGCGAGACGGACAACGTCGGCAATCCGCGGACGCCGGAGGAGGTCGCCTACGGCCGCAGCCTGCCGGCGGCCGCACCCGATTTCCCGATCCGCGGTTACGAGTATTACGACTTCCACCACGAGGTGGAGAACGTCACGTTCGTCAATTACCAGGCCAACGACCTGCGCGACGCGGGCGCGCTTTCGTACCTGCTGTTCACCAGCTTCGGCATGAGCACCGAGAACTGGGTCAAGGGCCTCAAGTTCGTCAACGCCAAGCCTGTCAGCTTCCCGCCGATCCAGCGCCGCTGGGCGTCGGACTACGGCCGCAGCGCCGCCTACAAGAGCGCCGCCTTTCGCGACCTCGACGGCTCAGTGACAGGCAAGCCGGGTGCCTACATCGTCATCGACAACGGCATTGCCTCGGACGAGGACGCCTGCGAGATCAAGCCGACGTGGAACGCTGCCGTGTGCATCGGAGACATCGGCCGTTTCAGCATCGCCGGCGATTTCAGCGGCTTCCAGACCGGGCCGATCACCAACCCGATCATCCTCCAGCGTAACGGCAAGCGTTTCGAGTACGTCGGGGAGACGACGATCGGCAGCGGCGCCGAACTGAGGGTCGAGACGTCGCGCGAAACGCTTTCGCTGTCGCTGACCGAAATGGACGACGGCTCGTGGGTGATTCTCGAGTTTCCAGGCTACAACACCGCCGACGGTGGGACGCAGGTCTCGAGCCTCGAAGAGCTGCGCAAGGCCAGCCAGACCTCATGGTACAGCGAGAACGGCACGCTGTGGGCCAAGCTCGTGGTCGACAACGGCGCCGGTCTGACGGTTTCGCCGGGCAGCAATGCCCCTCCGGGGCTCGCCGTACGCGCGCTGCCCGTGGGAGCGAAGCTCGAGGTCGCCAGGGCCGGCGGCTCCGCAGGGCAGCAGGTGGCGGCGCGGTAGCGGCGGGGCTGGCGACGCCGACCGCCGGGCTTAGTCCTTGTCGAACGGGTTCTTCGGGCTGCGCAGCGTCAGCCGCACGGGCACGGCGCCGAAGCCGAGGTCCTTGCGCAGCCCGTTTACCAGGTACCGCTCGTAGCTCGCAGGCAAGTCGCCAAGGCGAGTGCCGAACACCACGAAGGTCGGCGGGCGAGTCTTGATCTGGGTGACGTAGCGCAGCTTGATCCGCTTGCCGCCGGGAGCTGGCGGTGGGTTGGCCTCGAGCGCGTGCTCGAACCAGCGGTTGAGTGCGGCGGTCGGCACGCGCCGACTCCACTGTTCGCGCAGCTCGAACGCGGCCGACAGCATCTGGTCGAGCCCCTTGCCGGTGCGCGCCGAGACCGCCAGCAGCGGCACGCCCTTGAGCTGCGACAGGCCCTCGTCGAGCGCCGCGCGCACGCCGTTGAACAGCGCCGAAGGGTTCTCGGCGACGTCCCACTTGTTGATTGCGATCATCAGCGCCCGGCCCTCGTCGATCACCATGTTGGCGATCTTGAGGTCCTGGACTTCGAGGCCGCGCGTGGCATCCAGCAGCAGAACCACGACTTCGGCGAAGTCGACCGCGCGCCGCGCATCGGCCACCGCGAGCTTCTCGAGCTTGTCGTCGACCTTGGCCTTCTTGCGCATCCCCGCCGTGTCGATCAGCCTGACCGGGCGCGTTTCGCCGGTCGCCGGATCAGTCCAGCGCCAGTCGACAGCGATCGAATCCCGCGTGATCCCGGCCTCGGGCCCAGTCAGCAGCCGCTCCTCGCCCAGCAGCCGGTTGACCAACGTCGACTTCCCTGCGTTGGGCCGCCCGACGATGGCCAGCTTGAGCGGCCGGCCGTGGTCCTCCTCCTCGTCCTGTTCCTCCTCATCCTCTGCCTGTCGAAGGGCGAGATGCGGCGCCAGCGCCTGGTACAGGTCCGCCACGCCTTCGCCGTGCTCGGCCGAGATCGGCACCGGTTCGCCCAACCCCAGCGCGTAGCTTTCGAGGATCCCCGCCTCGCCGGCGTTGCCCTCCGCCTTGTTGGCCACGAGCACCACCGGCACGCTCTGCTCGCGCAGCCAGCGGGCAATCTCCTCATCGAGCGGGGTGATCCCGGCGCGCGCATCGACCACGAACAGCGCCGCGTCGGCGCCTTTCAGCGACACTTCCGTCTGCGCGCGCATCCGCCCCGGCAGGCTCGAGGGGTCCTCGTCCTCCCACCCGGCAGTGTCGACCACCTCGAACTCGAGCCCGCGCAGACCCGCTTGCCCGAACCGCCGGTCGCGCGTCACCCCGGGCTGGTCGTCGACCAGCGCGAGCTTCTTGCCGACCAGCCGATTGAACAGCGTTGATTTGCCGACGTTGGGCCGGCCGATGATCACGACCTGGGGGAGGGCGGCTTTGGCCATGCGCGAGCACGTGGCGGCTCGGAGCGAGGTTGGCAAGAAGAAGGAGCCCTCACCCCGGCTACGCTAGCGCACTTCGCGAGCGAGCTTCGCCGTCCGTGTCCCACCAGCGGGAGAGGAATACGAAGACCTGGATCCGCAATGCGGGCCTAGGTCGGAGCTGGATGAGGGCCTCTCTCTACTAGGGTCCGGACCCATAAACGGGATTCCCAGCGCCAGCGAGATGTGATTCACCTGCCTCCGTCGAGGAGGGATGGCGATGGCGGATTTCTTCTGGTTTTCGGATGAGCAGTGGGCGCGGATCGAGCC
>Ga0180222_1000168_pt1 | contig 116238 bp, 126 predicted proteins | sample eDN5th37CKraftOP_FD_151336 | JGI IMG/M metagenome (GOLD analysis project Ga0180222, IMG submission 151336) | Enriched Organic Plus compost microbial communities from Emeryville, California, USA - eDNA 5th pass 37_C Kraft OP (version 2) (version 2) ... | reverse complement strand
TGGCTCCCGCTGCAGTCCATCAAGGCTTTCATCGCGCGGCAGGTCGATCGGCTGTCGCCGCCGGCGACGCTGATTGTCTTTCTCGTTCCCGTGGCGCTGTTGTTTCCGGTGAAGGTCGCCGGCCTTTGGCTGCTGGCGCATCACTACTGGTTCAGCGCCATGGCGGTCATCGTGCTGGCGAAGTTGCTCGGCGTCGGCGTGGCGGCTTTCATTTTCGATGTGACGCGGCCGAAGCTGCTGCAGATGGCCTGGTTCCGATGGCTTTACGAGTTTGTGCTGATGGTCCGCGCGCGGGCCCATGCGCTGGTCGCGCCGATCATGACGCGGATCCGCAGCGCCGTCGCGCGGCTGCGGGCCGGATCGACCACGCGCTGGCTGCGCATGGTCCAGCGCATCCGCCATCGGGTGCAGTCGGCACGATAAAGCGGGATGGGTTCAGGCTGCATCGCAAGCCTAAGCCCCCCCGAGGCCATTGCTGCGCAATGACGCCTCAATCCTGCAAATCATATCCTACAGCAGATCCACCGCGTGCGGCGCCAGGATGCCGATCAGCGTAAAGCCGATGCCGGCCAGCATCAGCAGGCCGGCGCCCCAGGCCAGCACGATCATGCCGGTGATGATGGTGGCCGATGCCAGCACGATGGCGATCTGGAACGCGGCGGACGCCACCTCGAAATGATGGTAGCGCGCCATCGCGAGATCGCGGGCGTGCTCGGCGTGCTTGGCCCGCTCGGCGAGTTGCTTGCGGCCCTCGCCGGTCTCCGGCTCGTCGTCATAGCGCGCGGCGGTCTTCTGCCAGCTTTCGATGCGCTGGGTCAGCGCCGCCCTCGCCGCCGCGTCCGCGATGGTGTCGGCCTGCGCCTGAAGCTGCTCGGCGGCGGTCCTGACCGTGGTCAGCCGGATGCTCTTGGCCTGGAAGAAAGCCCAGAGATTGGCGGCGGCGACGTTCTCCGTGATCGATTCCGTCTGCGCGCCTTTGCCGAGCATTTCGGACAAGGCAAGGCAGAGAGCGATGATCGCGATCAGCAGCGCGATCCGCTTGTTCTCGCTGGAGGCATGCTGGGCATGCTCGGCGTGTTCCATGCTTTCGTGAGCGCTCATGTGATATCCGCTGTTCCGATTCCTCAACGATTGGCCGAACGGAATGGCGTTAGCAAGGGGACGAACCGGCCATCCCATGAAGAATATCGGACATGGGCTAGCGTTCTTGACACCGCGAGGCAAGGCGCCTCAGGTGCGCGGATGGGCGGTGCGATAGACCTCGAACAACCGCTCTGTATCGATCCCGGTATAGATCTGCGTGGTCGAGAGTGAAGCGTGGCCGAGCAGTTCCTGGATCGCGCGCAGGTCGCCGCCGCGGCTGAGGAGATGCGTGGCGAAGGAATGGCGCAGCGCATGCGGCGTCGCGCTGTCCGGCAGCCCCAGCGCGCCGCGCAGCCGCGCCATGGTGAGCTGGATGATGCGAGCCTTGAGCGGTCCGCCACGCGCGCCGACGAAAATGGGTCCGTCCGCCGGGAGCGGGTGCGGGCACATTGCGACATAGTCCTGAATCAGCTCGAGGACGTTCTGCAGCACCGGCACCATGCGGGTTTTGTTGCCCTTGCCGGTGACGACAAGGACATCGCCCTGGCCCGGCAGCGGCACATCGCGGCGCTTCAGGCCAAGCGCCTCTGAAATTCGCAGGCCCGAGCCGTAGAGCAGCGCCATCACCGCGGCGTCGCGGGCCCAGATCCAGGACTCGCGGTCCTCGCCTGCCCGCAGATCGGCCTCGGTCAGGCGTTTTGCGGTGACGATGCCGATCGGTTTGGGCAAACTCTTGCCAACCTTCGGCGCCCGGATCGCAGCCAGCGCGCCGAGCCGGCCGCTGCCGTCCTGCTCGAGGAAGCGGCCGAACGAGCGCAGCCCTGCCAGCGCCCGCATCAGCGAGCGGCTGCCGATGTCGTCGGCGCGCCGCGAGGCCATGAAAGCGCGCACATCGCTGGCTTCGAGCGCGGCGAAGCGCTGCAGGGTGACCGTCGTGCCCCAGTGCTCACCCAGGAACACCAGAAGCTGGCGGACGTCGCGGCCATAGGCCTCCTGGGTCTTCGGTGACAGCCGTCGCTCGCTGCGCAGATAGGCGAGCCAGCGCTGCATGACGGCGAGCAGGTCCGCGGCCGCACAGGGGAGAGGCGGGGGCTCCGGGGTGGAAACGGGATGTGCCATGATCGGACCGGGTTGGCTGTTTGCTCTGGACCGCGATAGTCCTGTATCGCACCGCTTGCTTGACCGTTCGCTAACCGATTCGACGATGAGCCAGTCTACACGCGACAAAGCCTCTGCCGGAGCTGTCCATGCGCCCCGCGTCGTCGACGTGCTGGTTCCGGTCGCGCTCGACCATACCTATTCCTATCGCGTGCCGCGCGGGCTCGATCTGCAGCCGGGCGATGTTGTCAATGTGCCGCTCGGCGCGCGCGAGGTGACGGCGGTGGTCTGGGCCGACAATGCGGCGCCCGATCCGCGCCTGCACAACCGTCTGAAGGATGTCAGCGGCAAGGTGGACGTGCCGCCTTTGCGCGACGAACTGCGCACGCTGGTGGACTGGGTGGCGAACTACACCCTGTCGCCGCGCGGCATGGTGCTGCGGATGACGCTGCGGATGGGCGAGCATCTCGGGCCGGAACGGGTCCGGCTCGGTGTCCGCCTGGTCGGACCGGCGCCGGCACGGATGACCGCGGCGCGCCGCCGGCTGCTCGATTGTCTCGCGGATGGCCTGCTGCACGGCAAATCCGACGCGGCGCGCGAAGCCGGCGTCAGCGCGGGGGTGATCGATGGGCTGATCGACGAAGGCACGCTCGAAGTCGAGCCGTTGCCGCGCCCGCCGCCGCCCCCGGCGCCGGATCCGGCATTTGCCGCCCCGGATTTCTCGCCCCAGCAGGCGGCGGCCGCCAGTACGTTGCGCGATCTCGTCGGCCGCGACGATTTCGCGGTGGCGTTGCTCGACGGCGTCACCGGGTCGGGCAAGACCGAGGTCTACTTCGAGGCGGTGGCCGAGGTGGCGCGGCGCGGCCGCCAGGTGCTGATCCTGATGCCGGAGATCGCCTTGACCGGCCAGTTCCTCGACCGCTTCGCGGCGCGCTTCGGCGTGCGGCCGCTGGAATGGCATTCGGAGCTGACGCCGCGCAGCCGTGCCCGCACCTGGGCGGCTGTCGCCGGGGGCGAAGCGCGGGTGATCGTCGGCGCACGCTCCGCGTTGTTCCTGCCCTATGCCGATCTCGGCCTGATCGTCGTCGACGAGGAGCACGACCAGGCTTACAAGCAGAGCGACGGGGTGCATTATCACGCCCGTGACATGGCGGTGGTGCGCGCGCATATCGCGAAAATTCCCATCGTGCTGGCCTCGGCGACGCCCTCGGTCGAGACCGAGGTGAACGCCCGCAAGCAGCGCTATGTCCGGGTGCCGCTGCCGTCGCGTTTCGGCGGCCAGCACATGCCGCAGATCGAGGCGATCGATCTGAAGCGTGCGCCGCCGCCGCGCGGACGCTTCATCTCGCCGCCGCTGGCGGAGGCGGTGCGCTACGCCGTCGAGCGGCGCGAGCAGGCGCTGTTGTTCCTCAACCGGCGCGGCTATGCGCCGCTGACGCTGTGCCGTGCCTGCGGCCATCGCTTCTCCTGCAATACCTGCGATGCCTGGCTAGTGGATCACCGCTTCCGCCAGCGGCTGGTCTGCCACCATTGCGGCTTCTCGATCGCGCGCCCGCATCAATGCCCGCATTGCGGGGCGGAGGAATCGCTGGTCGCGATCGGTCCCGGTGTCGAGCGCCTGCAGGAGGAAGCGGCCGCGCTGTTTCCCGATGCGCGCACCATGGTGCTGTCGAGCGACCTGATCACCTCGATCGAAACCATGCGTGCCGAGCTGAATGAAATCGCCGAGGGGCGCGTCGACATCATCATCGGCACGCAACTGGTGGCGAAGGGGCACAACTTCCCGCGGCTCAATCTGGTCGGTGTGATCGACGCCGATCTCGGCCTGAGCAACGGCGACCCCCGCGCCGCCGAGCGCACCTTTCAGTTGCTCAACCAGGTGATCGGCCGCGCCGGCCGCGAGCAGGGGCGCGGGGTCGGCTATCTGCAGACCTATCAGCCGGAGCATCCGGTGATGAAAGCGTTGGTCGCTTGTGACCGGCAGGCATTCTACGACAGCGAGATCGCGCAGCGCGAACGGGCGCTCTACCCGCCGTTCGGACGGCTCGCCAGCCTGATCGTCTCGGCAGGCGACCGGCCGACCGCAGAAGGATTCGCGCGCAAGCTGGCCGCCGTGGCTCCGCCGGACGAGCGCGTCCAGATTCTGGGCCCGGCGGAGGCGCCGCTTGCGGTGGTGAAGGGTCGGCACCGCTTTCGCCTGCTGGTCAAGTCGGCCCGAGGTGTCGATCTGTCAGGCTATCTGCGCGGCTGGCTGGCGGCCGGGCCGAAAACCAAAGGCACGCTCAAGCTGGAAGTGGATATCGATCCGCAGAGTTTTCTTTGAGGAATGGTGCTTACGGTTTCTACGGACACCATCAAGAAAGGAGCCGCCGTCATTGCTGACGGCGGCTCCTTTATTCAACGCGACTTGAACTCAACAGAACTCAACTCGACGCGACTCTACGCAACATACGCAACTGGGCGACCGGCGGGCCTACTGCACTTCGGCGACGACGCGGCCGACGCCGCGGCCGGTCAGCCCGATGGCATGCGCCGCACCCTTGGACAGGTCGAGCACGCGCCCCCGGATGAAGGGTCCGCGATCGTTGATGGTGACGACGACGCTGCGGCTGCCGTGAGTGACCCTCAGCCGGGTGCCAAACGGCAGCGACCGGTGGGCTGCGGTCATGGCCTGCTGGTTGAAGCGCTGGCCCGAGGCGGTCTTGGATCCGGACTCGTTGCCGTAATAGGAGGCAAGCCCGGAGAAGCTGCGGCCCTGCCCCTGGCTGGCGGAGGCATTGGCATTGAGCCAGTTGTTTTGAACCCGATGCTTGTGCGCGTGGTGCCTGTGCGAGTGATGTCGGGATTTTGCTGCGGCTTCGGTGATGCTGCCCCCGCCGATCAGGAGCGTCGCAGCGATCAGAGCGACCGTGGCGCGAGATCGCCCCAGATATCGCACAGCAGAAGTGTTGGCTCGAACCATATATAGAAGTCCTTGGACAAGTATTGCCGCGAATGCGGCAAATGAAACCCCCGGTCCCCGTTTGGCGACGGCACCGTTGACTGCTTAATAAGGCGTAAAATTGGCAGAAGACACCAGGATCGCCGCGCTGAAATATCTTGTGATCACGGGGGCGTGTTCAGCAAGATTGGTCACATCTCATGGTTAACCATCTGTTAACCATTGAATACATGGGACCCAAGTTGATAATCCAACGAATATTTTGAAGTCCTGATGCGGTGAAGTAGTCCGCAAATAGAGCAGACAGGTTAGAACCGGCGATCCGCGACAGTCGGACGCGGCCGGCCGCCGGTGGCCAGGCGTCATGGAAGCGGCGGAGCCCTTGCTCAACTCCGGGCCGCAGCCTGAGCCTGTGCCGTCTGCGACAAACCGCCCACACCGTGGATGCGGGATCAGCGCCTCGTTTGCCGTCGTCATGTTGCGGGTGCGCGCGGGCTATGTTAGCAAAGCCGCGATTTTAACGTCGCCGGAGCTCGCCGCTCCGGTCGAAAATCGAAGTCCCGCTTGAATTCCAAGGGCTTACATCGATTGCGCCGTAGATTTTGGCGGCGATATTCGCCCTTGCGGATTTGACAGTCTGAAGAGCGCGCGAGTGGCAGCAGAAGATCAACCCGTTTCCGGCGTAGCCGGTCGCTATGCGATGGCCCTGTTTGAGCTCGCGCGCGACGAAAAATGCGTCGACGCCGTGCTGGCCGACCTCGACAAATTCGATGCCATGCTGACCGAGAGTCAGGACCTGCTGCGGCTGGTGCGCAGCCCGGTTTTCTCCTCCGACATGCAGGGCAAGGCCCTTGCCGCCGTGTTGGAGAAGGCCGGCATCCGCGGCATCGCCGCGAACTTCCTCAAGGTGCTGGCGGCCAACCGACGCCTGTTCGCCATCCGCGACGCCATCACGTCGTTCCGCGCCCTGGTCGCCAAATATAAAGGCGAGGCCACCGCCGACGTCACCGTCGCGGAAGCGCTCAGCGACAAGAATCTCGACAGCCTCAAGGCCGCGCTGAAATCGGTGACGGGCAAGGATGTCTCCCTCAACGTGAAAGTCGATCCGTCGATCATCGGTGGGCTTATCGTCAAGCTCGGCAGCCGCATGGTCGACAGTTCGCTTCGCACCAAACTCAACTCGATCAAGCACGCGATGAAAGAGGCAGGCTGATGGACATCCGCGCCGCGGAAATTTCCGCGATCCTCAAGGACCAGATCAAGAATTTCGGCCAGGAGGCAGAGGTCTCCGAGGTTGGGCAGGTGCTGTCGGTCGGTGACGGCATCGCTCGTGTTTACGGCCTCGACAATGTGCAGGCCGGTGAAATGGTCGAGTTCGAGAACGGCACGCGCGGCATGGCGCTGAATCTCGAAGACGACAACGTCGGCGTCGTCATCTTCGGCGCGGATCGCGAGATCAAGGAAGGCCAGACCGTCAAGCGCACCCGCTCGATCGTGGACGCACCGGTCGGCAAGGGCCTGCTCGGCCGCGTCGTCGACGCGCTCGGCAATCCGATCGACGGCAAGGGTCCGATCCAGGCGGACGAGCGCAAGCGCGTCGACGTCAAGGCGCCGGGCATCATTCCGCGCAAGTCGGTGCACGAGCCGATGGCGACCGGCCTCAAGGCCATCGACGCGCTGATCCCGATCGGCCGCGGCCAGCGCGAGCTGATCATCGGCGACCGCCAGACCGGCAAGACCGCGATCGCGCTCGACACCATCCTGAATCAGAAGCCGCTCAACGCCGAAGGCAGCCCGGAGAGCCAGAAGCTGTACTGCGTCTATGTCGCGGTCGGCCAGAAGCGCTCCACCGTCGCGCAGTTCGTGAAGGTGCTCGAGGAGCAGGGCGCGCTGGAATACTCGATCGTGGTGGCGGCCACCGCCTCCGATCCGGCGCCGATGCAGTATCTGGCGCCGTTCACCGGCTGCACCATGGGCGAGTATTTCCGCGACAACGGCATGCACGCGGTCATCATCTATGACGACCTGTCCAAGCAGGCCGTCGCCTATCGTCAGATGTCGCTGCTGCTGCGCCGCCCGCCGGGCCGCGAAGCCTATCCGGGCGACGTGTTCTATCTGCATTCCCGCCTGCTCGAGCGTGCGGCGAAGCTGAACGACGAGCACGGCAACGGTTCGCTGACGGCGCTGCCGGTGATCGAGACCCAGGCCAACGACGTGTCGGCCTATATTCCGACCAACGTGATTTCGATCACCGATGGTCAGATCTTCCTGGAAACCGACCTGTTCTTCCAGGGCATCCGCCCGGCGGTGAACGTCGGTCTGTCGGTGTCGCGCGTCGGCTCGTCGGCGCAGACCAAGGCGATGAAGAAGGTCGCCGGCAAGATCAAGGGCGAGCTGGCGCAGTACCGCGAGATGGCGGCCTTCGCGCAGTTCGGCTCCGACCTCGACGCCTCGACCCAGCGCCTCCTGAACCGCGGCTCGCGCCTGACCGAGCTGCTGAAGCAGCCGCAGTTCTCGCCGCTGAAGATGGAAGAGCAGGTGGTGGTGATCTGGGCCGGCACCAACGGCTATCTCGATCCGCTGCCGCTGACCAAGGTGCGCGATTTCGAGGACGGCCTGCTGTCGCTGCTGCGCGGCAAACATGCCGATATCCTCGACACCATCCGTGAGACCCGCGATCTCAGCGACGAGACCGCGGCCAAGCTCAAGGACGTGGTCGAGGCCTACGCCAAGACTTTTGCCTGATCGATGCGGGCGCAGACCCTCTCTTAAGTTACCTCTCCCTTGTGGGGGAGGTCGACCGGCGAAGCCGGTCGGGAGAGGGGTGAGCAACACGACGTATGGGTGTTGTTGACCCCCCTCCCTAACCCTCCCCCACAAGGGGGAGGGAACTGGTTCGAGCTAGAGGATAAGTCAGCCGCAATGGCCAGCTTGAAAGACATGCGTGTGCGCATCGCCTCGACCAAGGCGACGCAGAAGATCACCAAGGCCATGCAGATGGTGGCGGCGTCGAAGCTGCGGCGCGCGCAGAGCGCTGCCGAAGCCGCACGCCCCTATGCCGAGAAGATGGGGGCGGTGATCTCCAACATCGCCGCTGCCGCGGCCGGCGGCCCCGGCGCTTCGCCGCTGCTGGTCGGCACCGGCAAGGATCAGGTTCACCTGCTGCTGGTCTGCACCGGCGAGCGTGGCCTGTCCGGCGCGTTCAACTCCTCGATCGTGCGCCTCGCCCGCGAGCGGGCCCTTGCCTTGATGAACCAGGGCAAGGAGGTCAAGTTCTTCTGCGTCGGCCGCAAGGGGTACGAACAGCTCCGCCGCACCTTCGAGAAGCAGATCATCGAGAACGTCGAGCTCCGCTCGGTGCGTCAGATCGGCTTCGTCAACGCCGAGGAGATCGCCAACAAGGTGCTGGCCCGCTTCGAGAACGGCGAGTTCGATGTCTGCACGCTGTTCTATGCCCAGTTCCGTTCGGTGATCTCGCAGGTGCCGACCGCGCAGCAGGTCATTCCGCTGCAGGTCGAGGCTCCGGCCAAGGCCGCGTCCGCCGCGCAGCCCACCTACGAATACGAACCCGAAGAAGAGGAAATTCTCGCCGGCCTGTTGCCCCGCAACCTCGCGGTGCAGATCTTCCGCGCGCTGCTGGAGAACAACGCGTCGTTCTACGGTGCGCAGATGACCGCGATGGACAATGCCACCCGCAACGCCGGCGAAATGATCCGCAAGCAGACCCTGATCTATAACCGCACCCGGCAGGCGATGATCACCAAGGAACTGATCGAAATCATCTCCGGCGCCGAGGCGGTCTAAGGAGGCGACGCATGGCTTATGTCACGAAGGCGACGACGTCCGGCGGCCGCAACGGCCGCGCGGTGCTGGAAGGCGGCGGGCTGGGACTGGCGATGGCCTTGCCGAAGGAGCTCGGCGGCTCCGGCGAAGGCCATAATCCCGAGCAGCTGTTCGCGCTCGGCTGGTCGGCCTGCTTCGGTCAGGCGATCCTGGCGCTGGCCAAGAAGCACGGCCTCGACGGCCAGGCCGCCAAGGTGACCTGCGAGGTCACGCTCAACACCGATGACGGTGCGTTCTCACTGGCGGCCGAGCTGAAGGTGGCGCTGCCCGGCGCCGACAAGGCCAAGCTGCAGGCTCTGGTCGAGGACGCCCATTCCATCTGCCCCTATTCCAAGGCGACCAAGGGCAACGTGCCCGTCAAGCTGACCGTCGTCTAAGTTTCAGACTCTGAGGAGATAGTTTCCATGGCTACACCCGCCAACCAGACCGGACGCATCACGCAGGTCATCGGCGCCGTCGTCGACGTGCAGTTCGAGGGGCATCTGCCGGCGATCTTGAACGCGCTGGAGACCAAGAACCAGGGCAACCGGCTGGTGCTCGAGGTCGCGCAGCATCTCGGCGAATCCACCGTGCGCACCATCGCCATGGACACCACCGAAGGTCTGGTTCGCGGCCAGGAAGTCGCCGATACCGGCGCGCCGATCCGGGTGCCGGTCGGCGCCGGCACGCTCGGCCGCATCATGAACGTGATCGGCGAGCCGGTCGACGAGCAGGGGCCGATCAAGGCCGACGACCTCCGCCCGATCCACGCGGAGGCGCCGTCCTACACCGACCAGTCGACCGAAGCGGAAATCCTCGTCACCGGCATCAAGGTCGTCGACCTGCTGGCACCTTACGCCAAGGGCGGCAAGATCGGGCTGTTCGGCGGCGCCGGCGTCGGCAAGACCGTGCTGATCCAGGAGCTGATCAACAACGTCGCCAAGGCGCATGGCGGTTACTCGGTGTTCGCCGGCGTCGGCGAGCGTACCCGTGAGGGCAACGACCTCTATCATGAGTTCATCGAGTCCGGCGTTAACAAGAAGGGCGGCGGCGAGGGCTCCAAGTGCGCGCTGGTTTACGGCCAGATGAACGAGCCGCCGGGCGCCCGCGCCCGCGTTGCGCTGTCCGGCCTCACCGTCGCCGAGCAGTTCCGCGACCAGGGCCAGGACGTGCTGTTCTTCGTCGACAACATCTTCCGCTTCACCCAGGCCGGCTCGGAAGTGTCGGCGCTGCTCGGCCGTATTCCTTCGGCGGTGGGCTATCAGCCGACGCTCGCCACCGACATGGGCGCGCTGCAGGAGCGCATCACCACCACGCAGAAGGGTTCGATCACCTCGGTGCAGGCGATTTACGTGCCGGCCGACGACCTCACCGACCCGGCGCCGGCCACTTCGTTCGCGCACCTTGACGCGACCACGGTGCTCAACCGCGCCATCTCCGAGAAGGGCATCTATCCGGCGGTGGACCCGCTGGACTCCACCTCGCGCATGCTGTCGCCGCTGATCGTCGGCGAAGAGCACTACCAGACCGCGCGCATGGTGCAGCAGGTGCTGCAGAGGTACAAATCGCTGCAGGACATCATCGCCATTCTCGGCATGGACGAGCTCTCCGAAGAGGACAAGCTGACGGTGGCCCGCGCCCGCAAGGTCGAGCGTTTCCTGTCGCAGCCGTTCCATGTCGCCGAGGTGTTCACCGGCTCGCCGGGCAAGTTCGTCGACCTCGCCGATACCATCAAGGGCTTCCGCGATCTCTGCGAAGGCAAGTACGACCATCTGCCGGAAGCGGCGTTCTACATGGTCGGCACCATCGAAGAGGCGGTCGAGAAGGGCAAGAAGCTGGCTGCCGAAGCGGCCTGATTCGCCGAGGCTGCGCCGCCCCCTGAGGTGCGGGCGTAGCGAGCCTCGAGGGATGGCGGCCTGCCATCCTTCGAGGGCCGCAAGAAGCGGTCACCTCAGGATGACGATTGTGCGTATTGGCGAAGGCTCATCATGGCTACTTTCCACTTCGATCTCGTCTCGCCCGAAAAGCTGGCCTTCTCCGGCGAGGTCGATCAGGTCGACGTTCCCGGCCTCGAAGGCGATTTCGGCGTGCTGCCCGGCCATGCGCCGCTGGTCGCCGCGCTGCGGCCCGGCATCCTCACGATCGTGAGCGGCTCGAACCGGCGCAGGATCGTGGTGCTCGGCGGCCTTGCAGAGGTTTCCGACAAGGGGCTGACCGTGCTGGCGGACGTGGCGACCTCGGTCGAGGAGCTCGATCGCACCGCCTTCGCCAAGCAGATCGAGGCGATCGAGGCCGAGGTCAGGAATGGCAAGCTCGGCGAGCGGCTCGATCGTGAAATCGAGCGGCTCGATCACTTCAAGAGCATCCAGAGCCAGCTGACCGCGACGGCGATGCACTGACCACGGCGCGTGCCGGGGCTCGCCCGGTTCGCACTGCCGGCGGCGCATTTGTCCGTGACGAAAATGGTTCGCCTGCTCTTGCCAAAGTGGCTGTCCACGGTCATGAGAGGGCGTCCGGAGGGATGGCCGAGTGGCTTAAGGCGCACGCTTGGAAAGCGTGTGTGCGGGAAACCGTACCGTGGGTTCGAATCCCACTCCCTCCGCCATTTCTACCCTGTCGAACGTTCTCCGCACGCGGACGCGGGGCCAAAATGCCAAGGAACCGCGCGGTTCGGGCGCAGACCTGTGGACTGTGACGTCGGCACACTCGGCTCCGAGCGTTCTCTCTCCGACCTTTTTCTCTCAACCTCTGGACTGAACCGACGCCAGTACGGAATTCTATGTCATTGAAATAGAATGTGAAAATGCCTACGTCCCGTCGCGGCGATTGATATCCTCGTCGGCAAGCGATCGGCGCCGAAATCGGACATCAAAGGCCGAGCCGTTCGGCGACATCCTCAAACCCCGGATCCTCGGCATAAATGCGCTCGAACTCGCGTCGGGCCTGTGCTTGGCGGCGCTGGCCATCGTAGAGCAACGCACGCTCATATCGGACCTGCCGCAGCAGCTCGTCCGGGCGGTCCTTGCGCCGCCGGAGCGCCAACGTGAGAACGTCGATCGCCGCATCGGGCAAGCCCAAGCTGACCAGCGCGCGGGCCCGATAGAGCAGCAACGCCGTATGGACCGGAGTCTCGTTTTCGACAGACGCGCTCAGCTCTGCGATCCGTCGCAAGTGCTCGGGGTTCGGCTGATCGAGCGCAAGTTCAGCGAAGGAGAGCAGGACGACGGGATCCGACTTGTCCAGATCGAGCAGCTGATCCAGACGGATCAATGCGTCGCCCGAACGTCCCTGCAACTGGTAGACCTCGACCAGGGCCAGAAGTGTCCCCCGTTCGCGAGGCCGCACATGCGCCGATATTTCGGGAGTGATCGGCAGGCTGATGGTCGCGTTGACTCCGTACTTGCTGAACAGCGAATCGAGTTTGTGTCTCCGTTCCAAGGCATCGAGCAGGCAACGCTCCGCCTGATCGAAGTTCTCACTCTTCAGGTGAAGCATCCCGGCAAGCCATGCGGCGTCGGCCAGAGAAGCCGAACGGTCGAGCAGCACAAGCGCCTCGCTGTCATCGCCCTCATTCAGCGCCTTTAGCCCATCGACGAAGGCCCGCTCCGCCGCGGGTGTGATCAGGCGCTGGAAAAATCCGAGCGTCAGACGATCTCTCGCGCGCACCATTGGTGCGGATGCACCGCGCTCTTGCCCGCGTCCGGCCCCTGGATCGCGCATCGTGTAGAAGAGGCCGGTGCCAGGAATGCCTGCCGTCGCGCGGTTTCCGCGGGGGCTTATCGTGTACTTGGCCCCGCGCGGCCCGAAGGATAGCGAAGCCGCCGATTTCGAGAGGTTCAGCGTGACCCCGGGCGCAAGTCGGATGCGGCGCCAAAAACGGAATGCCATACGCTTGCCTCCCGCGCCCTCTCGCCTATCGCGCCAGATCGTCGAGGAACTCGGAGGCCGGATCGACGCCGGTGATCAGGAGCCGGTCGCGGGCGCGGGTGCAGGCGACATAAAGCAGATGGCGTTCGGTGTTGTAGACCTCCTCCAGATCAGACTCATCGGCAACGGTCTCGATCCGCTCCTGCAAGGGCAGCACCTCGTCGTCGCACGCCATCACGGCGACGGCGCGGAATTCGAGGCCCTTGGCGAGGTGCATGGTGCTGATCGCGACCTTGCCTGCTTCCGCCTCTACCTTGTCGCTCAGCTCGACACCCGACGCGCCAGCGATCTTGATCGCGGCCCGCGCGCGTTTCAGTTGCTCGCCGGTTCGAACGAACAGGCCGACCTCATGCGGCTGGCAACCCTCTTTCAGGCGATCGGCGAGCCAGTGCCCGACGGCTTCGCTCTCTTCCGTGGCCGTATCGAAGGTGCAGATCTCGGGCGCCGGCCCGTTGAACACGGAGATGGTGCCACGGCGGCTCTCGGCATTGCCGTCGACGTCGGAGATGTTCGGCGGCAGCAGCCGATCCGCCTGGGCGCGGATCTGGTGGGAGGTGCGATAGTTGATCCTCAATGTGTGGGAGCGTCCGCGCACGTCGATGCCGAGCGATTTCCACGAGAAGGGCTGCTGGAAGATGCGCTGTCCGAGATCGCCAGCGAAGAAGAGCCCGTCCGGCCTGTGCGAAACCAGTGCGGCCAGGAAGCGGGCCTCGGCCACGCTGATATCCTGCGCCTCGTCGACGACCGCGAAATCGAATGGCCGTTTCTCCGTCGTGCCATAATGCGCCGCGAGGCGGCCGAAAACGCCGGACCATGTCACCGCCTTGCGCTCGGCGAGACCGGCGCGCAACTGCTCGAAGATCGACCAGAGGGATTCCCGCTGCTTGCCGCCGATCCGTGTCTTGCGGCCAAGGCGCGAGACGTCCCGGTACCCCTCCCAGTTCTCGATCTGCCAGGCGTCGACGACCTCCGACCATTCTCCGGCGAGGAAGGGCAAGGAGAACTTCTGGCCATCGTCCTGTCCCGCCGCCTTTGTGAGCAGCGTGTGAACAAGCGACGGCGACGCGATGTTCGGCTGTCCGAAAAGGCTGGAATAGAGATCATAGGCGACGCCCGTGATGGACTGCACGGTGATCCGCGCCAACACGGCCGGTTCGTTTCCGGCCAGATGCTGCAGTTTCACCTTCAGCGCATTGGCGAGCGCCTTGGAGAAGGTCGTCAGCAGAATGCGCGCCTGTGGTTCGGTGCGCGCCAGATGCACTGCGCGATGAAGAGCCACCACCGTCTTGCCCGTGCCCGCGGACCCCGAAATCCTCGCAGGCCCCGAGTAGCTGCGCTCCACATATTGCAGCTGGTCGGGATGGAGGAAGACCGCCCATTTCTCCCAAGGATAGTCGAGCGCGCGCTGCAGTTCCTCGATGTTGGTCAGGACCCGGAAACGTCGCTGCGCATCGGGATGGGCGAAGGGATCGGCCTCCACGGGCGCCGTCACGGGCGGCTCCGGCTTCTCGCCCACCGCCAGCTTCAGGAGCGCCTCCTGCGCCTCCTGCGGCAGATGGGAAATGATGTCGAACAGGGTGTCCTCGGTCGCCCGGCGAACGTCGTCCACCCACTCCTCGGGCACGCCGAAACCCATCAGCTCGAACTTGCGCAGATTATCGAAGAGTTTCGGCTTCGCAGCCGGCGTGGTGGCAACCGGCTCCGCAACTTCCTTCGGCTTGAAGATCTCCACCTCTTGGACGCGCTCGCGCACTTCGACGAGCTGCATGGCGCCGGTCGTCGGATGCCGCTCGATCTTGCGCCGTTCGGCCCATTTGTAGGCGTCGTCATGGTGATCGACGTAGACGAGCAGCAGGCTCGATTGCGTCCGGTGGACGATCAGCCGGATGTCGGCGTTCACCCGCACCGACCAGAAATTCGGATCCTTGGCGCGGTCCAGCTTGTGGAAGGAAAGCCCGGGCGCGGAGGCATCGAGTTGCAGGTCGAAGGCGGTCGTCTTCACTGCCTTCTGTTCCTGCGCGGTCAGCCTGGACAGGCTGTCGGTGAACGTGTCCGCAATCCGGAATTCCATGCTTAATCCACCCCATACTCCGCCAGCCGCCGTTCAGCCGCGGCTACGACCTCGGGCTCGAACTCCTGCCGATATTTCAGGATCAGCGATTCTGCCGACATGTCGGCCATTCCGAACTCCATCAGCTTCAGGAATCCCTCTGACGGTTTCGGCTTGAGTGCGAGATCGGCAAGGGTCTTGCGGACACCGGCGCGGGCGAGCTTCTGCCTGGTGCGTGACAATCGAGTGGTTCTGCCGTTCTGCTCGCTCAGCGCTTCTTCTAGCGCTCGCATGACAGCGGCGAAATCGGCTGCGAGCGGGTCGTCAATGTCGCGGCCTTCGATGCGACATAGCTGACGGAAGGCGGCCTGATAGACATCGTCCCGCCCCAGCCGGCGGGCATTCGCCATCCAGTTCCGCAGCTTTTGCTGATCCCATTCCTCCGAGAGATCCGGCGCCTTCGCTCCCATCGTGCTCATCCCCCGACCGACCTGTTGGGCTTCAAGGCGCTCACCCCACCGAGAACACCTTCATGACCTCGTCGCCGAGGTGATTGATGACCTTCACTGCGATTCGGCCCGACGCCGGCTTCGGGAAGGGGCGCGACGTGTCGCTGTGCAGGCTTTCCCAGGCCTCCTGATCGATTTCGGCCTTCAGCGTCGTCTTCAGCGCTTTGTAGGGATCGTTCGCGCCAAGGAAGTAGGCGTGGCGGACGAAGAAGCTTTCCTCATTGTAGTCGGTGTCGAGCATCCACAGCGCGATGCCGTCGGTGCCTTCGGAGACGACTTCGCCCGACTGCGGCTTGAAGACGTCGACGCCGAACACCTTCACCCGGATCATGCCGTCGCCGGTGTCCTCGATCTTGATGTCGGGCTCGCCGAAGATGACGAAGAGGTTGCCGGCGCCGGTCGATTTCAGGTCGCCGCCCATATGCAGGTCGGGGTTCATGCGGGCTTTCAGCACCGGCACACGGCCGAGCTTGTCGAACTCGGCGGAATGGGCGTCGTAGTTGAAGGCGCAGGCGATCAGCACGTCGAAACCGGCATCCCCGGCTTCGCGCGCCGCCGCCACCAGGTCGGGGCGGGATACGGTGCCGAATTCGGGGCCGATAAAGATGCCCGCACGCTTTTCGCGATCGCCCTCCATGAAGGCGCCCTCGGCGCAGATGAAACGGCCGGGCCAGCCGGTTAGGCTGGTGAAGGCGATCCGATCTTCCTTGTGCGCCTGCTGTACGCCGGCGGTCTTGAGGTTCTCCAGGATCATATGCGCGAAATCGGTCACGCGCTCGTCGCGATCCGCCGCCTTGCGCTTGCCCTCGGCGGCCTCCTGCACATCGATCAGCTCGTCGTTCCAATCCACTGCGAGTGTGCGGTGGGGCGAGAGGCTTTCGACCGTGAAGGGGCCGGCAACGCGGACCTTTGAACTGTCTGTATACGGCTTGTCGTAGAGATATTCGAACTCGGCCTTGGCGGCGATCGAGGCGTCGATCTCCTTCTGCCGCGCGATGCGCGCCTCCCAGAAGCGGGCGAGCGCGGCCTTTGCGGCATCGGGCCAACCCTTCGGCGCCTCGCGCGGAATCTCCCATTCCATGAAGCCGTTTGCCGGAGCCGCCTCGCCGGAGGGGAGCTTGACCTCGCCTTGTGCAGTGAAGTCGATCTTCGCCCCGGCGCGGCCGCCGGTCTCCACCTTGAAGGGTTCGGTATGGCCTTTCAGGGCGGCGTTGAGGGCCGCGCGCGCCTCCTCGACGGCGGGCTGCATCCGCTCCCAGATCACGTCGATTTCGGCATTGTTGGCGATGGATTTCAGGGTGATGTGCGGCACGCGCTCATAGACGAAACCCAGGCGGATATCGCCGCGGGTCGGCGTGGTCTTCGGGGGCGTGCGCGTGATTTCGCCTTCCTTGCGCTGCCCCTCGGGGCTGTCGGCCAGCAGGTAGTAGGGATAGCGCGCGCCCATCAGGCGGGAGCGGGCGAGCGCGATGGCGACGCGGGATGTGTCGATGGTGATCCAACGCCTCCCCCATTGCTCGGCCACATAGGCCGTGGTGCCCGAGCCGCAAGTGGGATCGAGCACCAGATCGCCAGGGTCGGTAGTCATCAGGATGCAGCGTTGGATGACAAGAGATTGCGTTTGAACGACATATACTTTGTCTTCGCCAAAACCGCTGGAAACAGTGTCGTCCCAGTTGGTTGAGAAATACTGGAATGGGCTATCCTCGAAATACATCTTCCTTTCGAGCGTATTTCCCATTGGAAACAATCTCATGGATCGGCTAGCCCGCGCCATGCCGATCTCGTTGGTAGACCAACCTCGATTGCCCGATGGCAAGAAGGACTTACCGTTGTAGACAACAGGAAAACGAGACGAAGCCGATCCGGTGGCACTGTAGGCAGCACGATGCCGGAAGACCTTAAAGACAGATTGATCTATTCTTTCTCGTTCGATCCGACGGGAAAATCCGGCTTCATCGTCTTCAAAAAGGCTTTGCCCCGGGAACGCCTCCTGACGATCCGCGGAAATGAATAGTCTGCGGAACTTAAGATGCTCCTTGCTCTTGCCGTGCCAGACGACAAAATCATGCGTTTCCGGCAGGAAGGCAGAAGTTTGAAAACCTCCGCGCTTGAAGCGAATGGTCGCTATTGCATTTGATGCGCCAAATATCTCATCCATCAGGCTTTGAACAAGATGAACATTTTCCGATCCAATTTGCACGAAACAACTGCCGCTCTCGGTCAGCAGGTCGCGCGCCACGGTCAGCCGGTCGCGCAGATAGGTCAGGTAGGAGTGGATGCCGTCCTTCCAGGTGTCGCGGAAGGCGCGCACCTGTTCGGGCTCGCGCGTGATGTGGTCCTTCGTCCCATCCTTCACGTCGCGGCTGGTGGTGGACCACTGGAAGTTCGAGTTGAACTTGATGCCATAGGGCGGATCGAAATAGATGCACTGCACCTGCCCGCGCAGCCCCTCGCGCTCGGCCAGTGACGCCATCACCGAGAGCGAGTCGCCCGAGATCATCCGGTTCGACCAGTGCTGGTCGTGCTGGTAGAACTCGGTCGCCGCCTCGGCATCGCGCAGCCCGTTGAAATCCGCGAAGAGGTCCGCCATCGGCGGCGCGGCTTCATCGGCGCGCGCCTTCGATTCGCGCTTCAGGTCGTCGATGATGACCTTGGGGTGCACCTTCTCCTGGATGTAGAGCGGCGGGGCGGAGACGATGAGGTCCGACCAGTCCTGCTCGTCCTTGCCGCGCCAGACGAGTTGCGGATCGAGATCGCGGTTGCGCCGCTCATAGGCGAGCTGGATTGGCGTCTTGTCGGCCTCGCGCATGACGCTCTCGAACTCGGCCGTCGGGATGTTCTTCCGCGTCGCTGCGTCGTGCTTCAGCGCTTCGACCTCGATCGGTTTCTTCGCCATTACGCGGCCTCCTCTGCTTGCGCGTCGGGCAGATCGAAGCCCTCGTCATCCTGCGGGATATCCTCGCCTTCCTCGGGTGCCACGCCGGCCTTGATGACAGGGTGGCCGGTCGCCTTGGCGATCATGGCAAGGAGGCGCGCCTCGCGATCCGCCATGAACCCTTCGAAATCGTCGGCACGGAGAAGTGCCGGGTCCATCGCGTGGCTGGCGAGATATTCGTCCAGCGCGTCGGGCGCGATGGGCGGCGTATCCTTGCCGCCCATCTCCAACCGGGAGAGATACTCCGAAGGTGCGACCCCGCCGAGGATGCGGTTGGTCTTGTAGCTGAGCGGGGTCTTGTTGACGACGGTGTCGAAGACCTTCGGCTCGATCTTCTGCTTCTTGCACCAGTCCTGCGGGAAAATGTGGTGGATATCGACATACTCGTCGAAGAACACCGTCTGGCCGTAGGGCTGGCCCGAACGGAAATCGATCGCGCCCTCGGCCATCAGCAGGGCGTGGATGCCCTTGTAGGCGGCGGAGAGGCGGGTGCGCAGCGTGCGCAGCCGTTCGGGGCGGAAACGCCCTTCGGTGATGGTGCTGGGCTCGGGCCCGCCATCGAGCCAGGCGGGCACCTCAAGCACGTCCTTGGCGAAGCGGGATTCGATGGCGGAGCCGTATAGCTCGCCGAAGATGCCGCACCAGAACCAGCGCGCCAGCCGGTCGCGAACCGCGGCATGGTCGAATTTCGGGCCGATGATCGCGAGGATCGCGGCGAACGGGACGAGCTGGCCCTGATAGGGCAAGTCGATGACGCGGTAGATGTGGTTCTGGCGGAGGAAGCGGGCAGCCGTCTTGAACCCTTCCTCGACCGCACCACGGTGCTTCAGATAGGACTCCAGCGGCAGGTCCAGCAGCGACTGGCGCGTCGCCCGGACGGCGGAGAGCTCGGACTCCTTACGGCCCGCGGTGATTTCGGCCGCGCGCTTCTCGACGCCGTGCAGGAGCGCGATCGCCTGCAGGACATCCGTCGCGGCGACCTTCTCCAGAACACCGAACTTCTGCTCGGCCGCGCGGCCGTAGAGCTGCAGCCGTGTCTGCAGCCCGGCCTGGCCATCAGCGCCGAGCCAGTCGTCGCGGAGGCGATGCCCGCGGGCGGCGTACATGGCGGTGACGAGTTCGAAAGCGTCGAGCGGCTTGCCGCCGGTGTTCACCTTCTCGAAGACGAGGCAGACCGCTTCGTGCGAGGTGTCGGGGCCCAGTGCGATGACCGGCAGCTGGTAAGCCTTGAAGTTCTGGAGGACTTCATCCTTGAACGGCTTGAAGAGCCTGCGCGTCTCGGGATCCTTCTCCAGCCAGTATTCGTTGAACCCGTCCTGCCATTCGTCCCAGTCGAAAACCTGGTTCAGCGGGAACATGAGGTTCTGGTATTCGAGCTCGGGCGTGGAGAGATCGAGTTCGATCTTCCGGTCGAAATCCGATTTGATCCGCCGATCCTCCGGCACCGAGACGATGGCGTTCTCGCGATCCTCGGACGGGTTCATGGCCTTGCGGATATCAATATAGAACCAGCGCTTCACGAGCTTGAGGCGCGGAGTAACCGTCTGGACCACCTCACGCCTCAGGCAGGTCTGATAGAGGGACGTCATGCGCTGCTGGCCGTCGAGGAGGAGCTGGTCGGGGACGGCGGTCGCGACAATATCGGCGCCCTGGATCGGACGCCGCGCGAAGGTATCGGCAGCTCCCGGCTTCACTTCGAGCGTCATCAGGGCGCCGACCGGAAAAGCTTGCGAGATCGACGCGATCAGACCCTTGATCCGCTCCTCATCCCAAACCCAGCTGCGCTGAAAGTCGGGAAGCTGGATCTTCCCGCTTCCGCAATGCCGGAGCAGTTCTTCAAGGCTGACCGGATTGGTCTTGAATGCTGCCTGCTTCCCCAAGGTCACACCTCGTGATCGACGACGTCTGCTGCAGCGTGTTCACGCTGCGCAGCGATCAGTTTGTTGAACTCCGCCTCGATCTCGTAGACGGCGGTGAACTCGGCGAAGGCCCAGCGGCCGTATCGTTCGAGGTTGTTGACGCCCGGCACCCAATAGGCGCGCATGGTGTTCGCCTTCTCCTTCGCGTCCTCGCCGCGGAAGCCCTTGATCTCGACGATGAGGTTCAGCGGTTCTGGATGGCCGTCGTCCACCTGGACGATGAAGTCCGGGATGTATTTTCGGGGCGTCGAACCCATCAGGTAGGGCACTTCGAGACCGAGGTTCTGGTTCTTGACGTAGGCCCGAACCTTGGGGTGCGCCTCCGCCACGCGGCAGAACTCCGCTTCCCAATCGCTGTCGCAAACGACCCAGTTCACGTGGCATTTGCGCGGGTCGGTCTGCCAGCGCGTTTCCTTCGACGTCGTGAAGTTGACGAAGGCCGTCGAGCCGGTGGGGTTGTAGGCGTCGAGGATTGCCTTGACCGGACGATCACCGGCGAGCGTTTCGGTGATGGCGGCCTTGATCCGCTCGGCCGCCATGTCGGCGATCTCCTTGTAGATCAGCTGCGCGGGATAGGTGCCACCCGAGCACTTGAGATAGCCGCCTTCAAGCCATTGGCGCGTGATGCGCTTGAGCTGCCCGAACAAATGGAGCTTCGGCTCCTCTCCCGGATCGCGGTACTTGTTGTAGAGAAGGTGTCGCGCGAGGTGGAACAGGACGGTCGAGGACCGCATGTCCTCCAGATGCGCGACAGTCAGATCGACACCCTCGCCGATGATGCCCTGGTTCTTGGTCACAGATGGACCGACAAGTTCCGGCGTCAGATGGAGGACGTGATCCCGCCCGAAGGCCGCCTCCAGCCGCTCGTCGGGCAGTTCGACGCGATAGCCCTCGACGCGCGGAAAGACGATCTCCAGCGCATCGCGGTCCGGTTTGACGGCATGGACCCGCACCGTCTCGCGCGGTTTGGCGGGTGGGGAGACGACCGGTTTGGCAGCAAAGTCGAACGGAATGCCGAGCACGTCGGCATACTCCACGTTGAACAGCCCTTCCTCGTTGAGGTCATAGGACTGACGACGCAGGCCGCGGCCGACCACCTGCTCGCACAGCAGCTGCGTGCCGAAGGCGCGAACGCCGAGGATATGGGTGACGGTGTTGGCGTCCCATCCCTCCGTCAGCATCGAGACCGAGACGACACAGCGCACCTGTTCGCCAAGCCGACCCTTCTTGCCAACGGTGTTCATGACCTCGCGCAAGAGCGTGGCGTCGTCAATGCTGTCGGCGGCGTGGACGTCGCCGGTACGCTCGACCATCTCCCGGCGGAAGCGCTCGATCTCGTCGCCCGCCATCTCGCGGAAGTCCTTGTCGAGGGCTTCGCCGGATTCGAGCTGGGCCGAGTCGATCAGGATCGTGTTCGGACGAGCGATGCGGTTTCCGTAGTCGTCGTAATTGCGGAACAGCGCCAGGCGGCCGTTCTCCAGCGTCGTGGAGCCGTCGTCGTTCTCGCGATGGAAGCCGGAGACGTACTTGTAGATCAGCTCCGAGGTCGAGGTGTTGTTGCACACCACAATGAAGACCGGCGGTACGCCGATGCCCTCGTTCTCCCAGAGCTCGAACGTTTTCTGATAGTGGCCATAGAGCGCTTCGAGCGCGGTCAGCAGCTCGGCCGGCAGGCTCAGCGGATCGAGCGACTTGCCTGCGCTGCGGCCCTTCTTCGGCAGCTTCTTGCCGATGTGCTCCCATAGATTGCGGAACTTCGGCGTGTCGCCGCCCGGAATATTGTCGGCGACCGGAACGCGCGGCAGCTTCACGATCCCGCATTCGATCGCGTCCATGAGGGAGAAGTCGCTCATGGTCCAGGGGAACAGGGTGCCTTCTGCATAACCCGAGCCGCGCAAAAAGAAGGGCGTGGCCGAGAGGTCGTAGACGAGCGATATCCCAAGCCTACGCTTGACCGCCTCGAGCCCGGAGATCCACATCCGGGCGGCCTCGTTGTTTGCCTTGGCTTCGTCCTTATCCTCGCCCTTGAGGTCAGCTTCGGTTTCGCCTTCGGCGTCCTTCACCCGCTCGCGATAGCAATGATGCGCCTCGTCATTCAGAACGACGATGTTCTTTAGCCCCATGAGTTCGGGCATGACTCGCTGAAGCATCTGGCCTTCGGTCTCCAGCGTCTGCAGCGTCTCGCCGCGCCAGCCTTCCAGAGCGGTGCGGGTGCCTTTGGAGACGGAAATGCGCTCGCGCAATTTGAAGGCGTGATAGTTGGTGATGACGATCTTGGCCCGGTCGATATCGGCGAGCATGTCGGGCGGCACGATCTCGCGGTGCCGGTAGTAGCTCTCCGGATCGTTGGGCAGCAAAACGCGCAGGCGATCCTTGATGGTGATGCCCGGCGCTACGATCAGAAAGCCGCGCGAGAACTGCTTGCTGTTCGGATGGCGGACCGCATTGACCGTCTGCCAGGCGATCAGCATCGCCATCACGGTCGTCTTGCCGGCGCCGGTCGCGAGCTTCAGCGCCAAGCGCATGAGCTCCGGATTGGCCTGCGCGTTGCCGCCCTCGATATGGGACCAGAATTTCTTCGTCCGTGTACCGAGCTTCGGCGCGACCTCCGTCAGCCAGATCGCGGTTTCGACCGCTTCGATCTGGCAGAAGAACGGGCGGATACCCTCGAACGTGTGGTGGCGCCAATGGGTCAGAAGGCGTGCGGTTTCCGGCGTGACCAGCCATTGGTCGGGATTGGGCAGCTTGCGCCATTCCTCAACGTAGGTGCGAACCTCGTTGATGATCGGAGTGGGGTTGTACTCCTGCTCCTCCGACGACAGGCCGGCTTCGTCGCCAAAAACTATCTGAGCCTGATTGCCGCGTTTCTGGCGGCGCTTCTTCGGCTTCGGCACCGGGGTGATGAGGTCGGATCGGCGCCGTATTTCAATGACGCGATTGGTCGGCTGCCCGTCCTCGTCGAGTTCCCAATGTCGGCGCGGATACTCGTAGGGTGAGTTCAGGATTGGGCGTTCGAAGAATGTCTCGCTCATACCCGAACCTCTCCATTGTCCTGCCGGGCCAAGCTCGGAACAGCTGCATCCCGATTGAGCAATACGATCGGTTGATCTTGAGGACGGCGCGCGGCCGGATCGGTATCGAGGCCGAGCCTGCGGAGCGCGTAGTAGAGCAGCGCCTTTCGAACCCGGATTTTCGCTCTTCCTCCACGCATCCCGTAATCCAGGGCGATCACCTTCTTCTGGGTGTCTGAGAGATCGGGATGGGGTCCGATCTCAAGCACCACTTCGTCATTCCAATCTTGATCCGCCTCTGATCCCATCTCGCTTGGCTTGGTGCCGCGGGTCTCGATGATCCGCGAGAGAAGGAAGTCCTTGAAGCTTCGGTCGCTGAGACAGAACGCCCGGGTATGCCAGCGGAACCCGTCGAAGCCGATTGCGTGTGGCGCAATCCAACGCCAGCGCGGTTCCGGCCGCGACAGCGACTGATACTTGACCTCGATCGCTTCGGACCGGCGGATCGCAGCGACCACTGCGCGCAGCGTCTTGGCATTGACGCCCCGCACGGGCGTCGGCGCAGCATCGTAGGGGGGAAACTGTCCGATCCACGCATCGGCGCGATCCAGAATTCCGTCGGCGACAGATCTAAGCTGCGCGAGATAGCGGCTCGCGTCGGGTTTCAGGAACTGTGGAGCGAACTCTGCACCGCGGACATAGGCGCGAGCGCTCTTGTCGTAGTGGATGTTCTGCGGCGCCATTCCGATATAGCGGTTCAGGTCGGTGGACGCCTGGTTCACCGACACCCCGAACGCCTCCATCAGATCGCCCCGGTTCACATGCCCCTCCCAAAACAGCCGGAACTCGATGAATTCGAGTCGTTGCTCGACCCCCCATCGCAGATCGGCCTTCGCTGTCGCCACCCTGGACTCCCAATGACATGATCCGTCCGTTAACTAGGCATGCCTAGTTACTGGGCTCTTCGATAACGCTAGTGGAGAGATGATCGCCGGGCAATAGAAACTTGACGGGCGCGGTTTCGTGGCCGGCGATCGGCGTCAGAGGCCCAGCGCAGCTCGCTGTGCCGCCCACTCTAGCGGCATGGGTTTCAACAGAGCGTCCATCTGCAAGGCGACCGGCTGCCTTCCGTCGAGAATCGCCTCGACGATGTCCGGGGCCAGCAGGGTCAGGCGCAGGACCCGGCACAGGTAGGACTGGTTGATCTTCTCCACTTCGGCCAGCTCGGTCACCGAGGCGAACCGGCCGCTCTCCATGAGGCGCTTCCAGCGGTGGGCCCGGGCGATCGCCTTCACCATGGTGTTGTCGACGCGCGGGCGGGGCTGGCCGCAACAGGCCCCCTCGGGCATCACCACCTGCTTGCGCCCGCCGCGCTTCCGGACGGTCAGGGGAACACGGACTGTCAGCGTGCGCCCGTCATCAGTGGTGGCGTCACCGGCTCTCATGCTGCCCTCCGCGGATCGTCGGCCATGCCTCCAAGCTCATGAACCAGACGGGCCAGCCCATCGACGCGGAGGCGGATGTCGACGCCTCCCTCTCCGACATCGACGCGCTCGATAAGGAGCTGGACGATGCGCGCCTGCTCGGCCGGGAACAGCTCGTCCCAAAGCGGGTCCAGCCCTTCCAGGGCTTCCCTGACCTCAGCCTCGGACAGACCATCGAACTCGGGCCGCGCCGACCGCCATGTGCCGACGATCACCTCCGGGGCGCGAAGAAGGCCGCGCAGCTGGTCGACCACCGCGCCCTCGATCTCGGCGGCGGGTACGCGCCCCACCGGGCAGGCATCGGCGCCGCGCTTCAGGACCGACTGGCTGACATAGTAGCGGTAGAGCTTGTCGCCGCGCCGCGTGTGCGTCGGCGTCATGGCGCAGCCGGTCGGCCCGAAGATGAGGCCCTTGAGCAATGCGGGTGTCGCGGCCCGTGTCCGGCCCGCGCGCACCCTCGGGCTCTCGCGCAGGATTCCGTGCACCTTGTCCCACAAGGCGCGCGTGATGATGGGTTCGTGCTCGCCGGGATAGGCCGTGCCCTTGTGCACCGCGTCCCCGATATAGACCCGATTTCTGATAAGTTTGTAGAGGAAGCCCTTATCGACGAGCCGACCGCGCCGCGTCCGCACACCCTCAGCGGCGAGTGCCCGGGCCAACGCGGTCGCCGAACCCACCTCGACGAAGCGCTCGAAGATCATCCGGACCGTCGCAGCCTCGGCATCATTGATCACCAGCTTGCGGTCCCTGACCTCGTAGCCGAGCGGCACGAAGCCGCCCATCCACATGCCGCGTTTGCGCGAGGCGGCGATCTTGTCGCGGATGCGCTCACCGATCACCTCGCGCTCGAACTGGGCGAAGCTGAGCAGGATGTTGAGCGTCAGCCGCCCCATCGACGTCGTGGTGTTGAACGACTGGGTCACGCTGACGAAGGTGACGCCGCCGCGATCGAACACCTCGACCAGCTTGGCGAAATCCATGAGCGACCGGCTGAGCCGGTCGATCTTGTAGACGACGACCACGTCGATCCGGCCGTCCTCAATGTCGGCGAGCAGGCGCTTCAGCGCCGGCCGGTCGAGCGTCCCGCCCGAGAAGCCGCCGTCATCATAGGACTCAGGATAGAGCACCCAGCCTTCGGCCTTCTGGCTGGCGATATAGGCCTCACAAGCCTCGCGCTGGGCGTCGAGGCTGTTGAATTCCATCTCCAGCCCTTCTTCCGTCGACTTGCGCGTATAGACCGCGCAGCGCAGCTTGCGAATGGGTTTGGCGGATGCGGGTGATTTCGTCATGCTTGGCCTCGCCGGTTCTTGAGGCCGAAGAAGACCCAACCGTTCCAGCGCGTGCCGGTGATGGCGCGCGCGATGGCGGAGAGCGAGCGGTAGGGCCGCCCCTGCCATTCATAACCGTCGTTCAGCACCGTGACGGTGTGCTCGGCGCCCTGCCATTCGCGGATCAGCCGCGTGCCGGCGATCGGCTTGTCGTCAGCGCGGATCCGGCGCAGCACGATGTTGCCTCCGTCGAGCTGCTCGCCCAGAGCTTCGAGGCGTTCGACGGTCGCCGGTTTCAAACCGCCATAAGCCAATTCCTGGATCCGATAGGCGAGCCGGCTTTCGAGGAAGCGCCGATTGTAAGGCGGCGCCTCCGTGTCGAAGAGTTCGCGCCACTGCTTCTTGAGGTCGGGCGTCGGCGTGGTCTTCAGCGCGGCCAGCCGGGACAGGATGTTTTCTGTCATGGTCATGCGTCTCCTTTGCAAATTGGAGTCCCATGACCGCTCCGGTCGGGCGGGAAGTGAAGGCAACTTTCTCCGCGGTCGCCAGATACTTGCCTTGACTGGCGTGCCTTGAGCCGAACCAGCCCGCGCGCAACAATCCCGCAGACCTCACCGATTCGCTCGTCCGGCGTCATATGCCCGGGGTGGATCGGGTTCGGCATGTCCATCGCAGAGATCACCTAAGGGATTGGATTCCCTTGGCCTCTACTCACGGTGCAGACGATCCGTCCCAAGGCGATGGCTTTTGAATCGACTCCGCTAGGCATTTGCGATAAGAACGTAAGATGAACAAATGTGAGGCAATTATGGGCGGCTGAGATGGCTAAGAACCTGAAGAAGTTCGTCAATCCCAAGTTCACGCGTACCGTCGATCTCGGCTTGCTCAGCCGCCTGTTCGAACGCCACCGCGATGTGCTGAACGGGTTGGACCTTGGGATCTTCAGGGATGAGGCGGCGCAGGACGATGCTCGCAGCGCCGTTCAGGATTTCTTCGCGGGGCCGGAGGAGAACTATCCGGAGGGGCTCGTCGCCGACCTGCATCGCATCGCGGAGCTCGGCAACGCGGCGGGTCTCGACATCATTCTTCAGCAGGCCGCGCGCCTCGGGATACGCCTGACACCCGAAGCGAATGGTGACGAGCCGGAGACTCACCAGGATCCCAAGCACGTGGCCCTGTGCGTCTTCCTCGACCATCCCGACGTGTTCGACGCCGCGTCGGACATGATGGCGCTCATGGCGCGCACGTCGCTCGCCGAGTTTGTGGGCCGCGACGAAGGCGTTGAGGCGATCATGGATGATCGCGCAAAGGCTGAGTTTGAAACGGCCGCCGCCGCGATGTTCGAACAGGATCTCCGCAGCAACTATTGCCGCGCCGGCTGGTATGACGATGCTGACGAGCTCGTTCTGGTGATCGAACATGGCTCGCCGATCACCACGACCGATGTCGTGCAAAAGGACCAGAAGCGCGTGATCAGCTTCCGCGCTGCCGAACACGCGGTGCTGTCCTACAACTCCACGACGGGCCTGTTGAAGATCGGCGGCGTCGCCAAGGCGCGTCGCGGCGACCTCGCGGAACTGTTCGCCGACAAGGTCCTGGGCAAGCCCGAATTCTTCGCCGGCGACGACGCCCAGAATCTCTACACGCTCGACCCGGTACAGCACGCGGGCTTAAACTTCGCGTTCAACCATGACTTTGATCCGGGCATCCAGCTGGTCCAGATCACCGAGGTCCAGGTTGACCGCGTCGGCGCCGATCCGAAGACCGGCGAGACACGAACCTTCTACTCCTATGTTGCGCGCGACGGACGCGACAATGCCTTGGTTAGGTTGGGCGAGATGGTGCGGGGCACTCGTCTCGGGTCGGATTGGCGCCTCAACTACATCGTCATCCGCGTTCATTTCGCGACCGGCGGCAAGTCTGCGAAGAAGGTGACCGTCAAGCTGAAGCCGCCGGCCCATGCCATGTTCAAGCGTCAGCAGTTCGAAGGTCGGATCATGACGCTCCTTCGTCGCAACGGACTGCTCAATGACCGAGACGCTGCCCAGGCTGCTGTTGCGGCTGAGTGAGGCGGGCGATCCCGCAAGTCTATGGGGCCGACAGGCGGCGCCTCATGCTGGGCGCGATTTCGAGCGGCTGCTCGATCGTGGCGTCCTGGTCGAGCAGGCGCCGGCAACGGAATGGGATGTGTGCCCCGCGTGCGATTGCGGTCTCGACGCGCGGCCCATCCATCAGGTCAACGGACGACACATCGCGGTTTGTCCGACGGACCGGCGCAGCGACGTCGTTCTCGGCGATGACGATCTGCGGAGCTTTCGGATTCATCCCTCCGCGCTGGTCCGCGAAATCGCCATGGCGTCCGGGTTCGGAGGCGAGCCGGCGCCGGTCGCGACCGGTGTCTGGCATCTGGGGGAAACATCGAACCAGCGGGCGCTGTTCCTCGCACTGTCGCAGGATGCAGCGCTTCAACCGGGATTGATCGGCCTGATGCGTTCGCTCGCCCGTTCATCATCCATCACGGTGATCGCGCCGGCGATGGCTGCAGATGACCGGGCGCGCTTGGTCGACGCGGGGCTTCATCTTGTCGATGTATCCCACTGCATTGCTTGCGATGGAGCTACACCTGGATTGGCCATCGATCAGTCCAAACTGGAAGCGCAACCGAGCTTGGCGCCCCGATTGGTGATTCAACGCGCCGCCAAGACGGTATCTCTCGACGGAACGCCCAAAACCCTTTCCGATCAGGAATTCCAACTGTTGGTCTTTCTGGCGGAACATGCGTTGAAGTCGCCCGCTATCGTCGAGAATCGTGCGATCGAAGCGCACATCTGGGGAGCGAGCATCCATAAGATTTCGTCGCAGGTGCGCGAACCCGTTCGCGCGCTTCGGGATGCGCTGGCTCGAGGAAGTACGGATGCCACGTCCGTACGCGCATTGATCGAGAATCGGCGAAATCCGAACGGCTACCGGCTGGCTCTGCCTCCGGAGGAAATCGAATTGCTTTCCTAGCTCGCTGAGCGGGAAGCCGTCTTTGGAGGCAAAAGCCATGGCCGGATACGGCAGCAAGGAAGATGGCGGGTACAATGAGCAGAGCTTGGCATACAAGAAGGCCCCGTCCATCGAGCACTACGTGAAGCTTCGCCGTGCTGACCCGTCCGCCGAAATTGAGGTCGCCGTAATCGGTGGTATGGACCAGCTCTACTTCATGGAGGGAGAGCTGCGGAAGTACGGGTTCGATCCGGAAATGATCGCTTCCGTCCTCGATGCCGATCCCGAGGCAATCAGCGAGGTCTCTCTCCAGATCATGGAGAAGCTGATCGAGGCCAAGAACCTCGCTAAGGCTGGGCAAACTCATCTCACGCGACGTGGGCTCGCCATTCCCGACAAGCTGGTGAACTGGCTCATTGCCTGCATGTTGGACGCGTTGAGCTGGAACGACGACCTCTACATCCCGAGGGATCTCATCGTTCTCATTCGCGAGCGACTGGGTGGCTCCAACCCTGAGTATGAGCAAGCTTCTGATGCCCATCAGAAGCGATGGGCGGCGATCACAATCGGTGGGCAGCTGAAGGCGCGGGGGATCAAGCCGAGCTTCAGGATGCTCGCCGGAGCACTGAATGTTTCGCCGAGCACAGTCATGCGCTGGTTCCCCGACGGTGACTTTGAGAAAGAAATCGCTCGAGTGGCGACCTGGTTCGATGAGAACGGCCAGTTGCGCGACTTAAAGGATGTATTTCAACCACCGTTGCAAACGAAATAAGCTGCGCAACGCCCAACTGGTCAGTCAAACCTGCGGCACCGATTGAGAGCGGCTGATCGCAGGAAGTCTCCGGTGAGCGGGCCAAGCATACCCACAGTTCGCCCACATCATCACCACGTCGTGCCCACCTATGCTGGCGCGCGCATCGGCAACCTGCGGACATCACGAACGATGACCGAGGCGTTGACCGATGCACTCTTCGATTTCCCGAGCTGACCTTCAGATCCTTCTCCATGAGGCGGACATCGCGGCCCGCCGCCTCGTCCGCCAGCTGCGGCTTCCTCGCGCCGATCTCGACGATGTCCGCCAGGACCTGCTCGTTGATCTAATAGCCCGGCTTCCCGCCTACGACGCAGATCGCGGCACGCTCGGCGCCTTTGCCGGTTCCGTCCTCACCAACAGGGCGACGCGCATCGCCAACAAGGTGAAGCGGGAGCGCCGGATGTATGGCGCGACGCCGATCTCGCTCGATGAGGTCATTCCCGACAGCGACGGGCTGACCCGCGGCGGCCTCATCGCCGAAGCCGACGGCCTATCAGCGCTCTTCGGCCAGCCCGCCGATGCATTCGCCTCCGCCGAGGAGCGTCTCGATGTCGAGCGCGGTCTCGGTTCGCTCGAACCCGCCGATTGCGCCCTCTGCGCAGCCCTTTCCCGCGCCACCGCCGATCGCCTTGCCGCGAGCGGGCATGGCGCCCGCAGCAGCCTCTACCGCCGCGTCAAGGACATCCGCCTCGCCCTGACGGCGATCGGCGTCCATGCCGCGTGAGACGGTTCGGCGAGCGCGTGAGTAGGAGCCCATCATGAACGTCATTGCATCCAGATTCCCCGCTGTCCGGAAGCCGCTCACCGAGATCGATCTCTGCGGCTGGGTCGGTCAGGCAGTACCCGGCGACATCCTCGAATATCACCGTGGATTCCTCGCGCTCGACACCATGCCCCAGGGCACGCGCCTTGCCGAACGGGAGCGGGCGGAACTCGCCCGCGTCGCGCGCCGCGCCTGGTGGGCGGCCGAGCGCGGCTTGATCCATCTCGTGCAGCGTCGCCACCGGTCGGACGATTACAGCTATCTGGCCATCGCCCGCCCGAAGCCGAAGCAGGCTTCGGTTTCGCTTTCCTCACTCCTTCTGGCGGAGGTGGCGTGATGGCACCAGCTCGCAGCAACCGCCCCAGCCTCGACGACATCCACACCATGCCGGTCGGCGAGATCGCCACGCTTCCGGCGGAGCATCTGGCGCTGCTCCAGGAGGATGCCGATGCCGCCCTGGATGCCGCCAAGCGGCTCAAGGAGTGGCTCGAAGGCGCGATCGCGCTTCGCTATGCCGACGCGGCAGCGACGGTGCGCCGGGCCGAAGGCAGGGACACCGGCCTCGTTCGTTTCGAGGACGGCACCGTCGTCGTCGCGGCCGATCTCCCGAAGAAGGTGGACTGGGACCAGTCGCTGCTCGCCGCACTCGTCGAGCGGATCCGTGCGGGCGGGGAGAACCCGGCCGATTACGTCGACATCGGCTTCAAGGTCCCCGAGCGCAAATACACCGCCTGGCCCGCCGCCATCCGCGAGGCCTTCGCTGCCGCCCGCACGGTGCGGACCGCCAAACCCACCTTCCGTCTCACCATCAAGTCCGAGGATGCCCGATGACCAACTCTGCTGCACTGACCGAAATCCGCAAGCGCCACTACGCGCTTGAAGCGCTGCCCGACACCATCGTCATTCCGGTGCTCGGCGAGATCCGCCGCGAGCAGGTGGTCAAGCCGATCGAGGACGCCACGCTCGATGACATCGCCTTCGCCCTGCTGGGCGTCGAAGCCGAGTTCAGTGCGGTCGGCGACCGCCTTCACGCGTTGCGCAAACTCTATGGCCTCGCCCGGCAGGCCGGCGCGCACGGGAGTGAGCGCGCGCTCGATGTCGCGTCGCGCAACACGGGAGGCCGCTGATGGCGCTGCGCATCGTCAGCGCCGACGAACGGCTGTCCGCGGCCGGCGCCAAGACCACCATGGCGATCTTCGGTCCGAGCGGCGTCGGCAAGACATCCTTGCTGAAATCGCTGCCGCCGGCCGAGACGCTTTGCATCGACCTCGAGGCCGGCATGAAGTCTGTCCAAGACTGGCCCGGCGACAGCGTCCCGGTGCGCACCTTCGCCGACGCCCTCGACATCGGCTGCCTTGTCGGCGGGGTCAATCCGTCCGCCGACCCGAGCGGCTTCTTCTCCGAGGCGCATTACCAGCATCTCAGGGAAAGCTATCCCGATCTCGTTCAGATGATCGCGGGCAAGCGCATCATCTTCGTCGACTCGATCACCGATCTTACGCGCCAGGCGATGGCCTGGGCGAAGACCCGGCCCGAGGCCTTCTCCGACAAGACCGGCAAACCCGACACCCGCGGCGCCTACGGGCTCCTCGCCCGCGAAGTCATCGGCCTGCTCAAGCATCTGCAGCACGCCTCCGGAAAGACCGTGATCTTCGTCGGCATCCTCGAACGCGTCACCGACGAGTTCAACCGCACGACCTGGCAGCCGCAGATGGAAGGCGGCAAGGCCGGCCGCGAGCTTCCCGGCATCGTCGATCAGGTCATCACCATGAGCCTGTTCGCGCGCGACGGCGACGGCTGGCGGCATGAGCCCGAGCGCGGCGAAGAACGCCGCCTCGTCTGCCGCGCCGGCAATCCCTTCGGCCTGCCGGCGAAGGATCGCAGCGGTCGTCTCGATGTCACCGAGTCGCCCGACCTCGGCGCGCTGCTCTCCAAGATCAATGCAACACGGAAAGGATGACGAGCCATGAGCTTCGACATGAACGACGCCGAGCCGCAGAAGAGCGGCGAACTGATCCCCGACGGCACCTTCGCCAAGGTCACCATGACCATCCGGCCGGGTGGAACCGACGGCCAGAGCGAGATCGACCGGGGGCTGCTCAAGGCCTCGAACGCGCCCGGTAGCGACGTGCTGATGGTGGATGCCGAGTTCACCGTCGCCGAGGGTCCGCACGTCCGGCGCAAGTTCTGGCAGATGTTCACCGTCTCCGGCGGCAAGGTCGACGAGCACGGTGTCTCGATCGGCTGGAAAATCTCGAAGGGGAGCTTCCGCGCGATGATCGACAGCGCGCTCGGGCTCGATCCGCAGGACATGAGCGAGGCGGCGAAGGCGAAGCGGATCTTGCGCGGCCTGGCCGACCTCAGCGGCATTACCTTCGTCGCCAAGATCAAGGTCGAGCCCAGCGAGGACCCGCGCTACGGCGACAGCAACAAGCTCGACCGCGTGGTTCTGCCGAGCGAGCCGGAATGGCGGAAGGTGATGGACGGCGAGGTCCTGGCGCCGAGCCCCAGCACCCGCGCGCGGCCGAAGGCTGTATCGCCCGCATCGCCCGCAGCTCCGGCCTGGGGGCAGCCCGCCGCATCGCCGCCTGCGAGCGCTGCCCCGGCCTGGAGCCGGCCGGCACAGCCGGGCACGGCTCCGGCAACGGCCCCGGCAGCCGCACCTGCAGCGACGCCGGCCCCGAGTGGCCCGGCTTGGCTCAACACCTGACCGTCATGACGGCCGATGAGTGGCAGGCGCACGTCACGCGCGAGGCAGCGAAGGCGATGGGACAATGGCTCGAAGGACGCGGAAGGCTTCACCAGCCCATCGCCGCTCTCACGCTCCCCGAACTGGAAGCCATGGCGGCGAACGCGATCGCGCGTTTCATCGTCCTGGCCTCGCACCGGATCAAGGATCAGCCGGACGACACCGAGGACCTGACCCGGCTCTTGCTCGGGTAGCCGTCTGCGCCGTCTGCGGACGTCAGGCGCGGGGCTTCGGCTACGTCCACCAGTTGCGCTGGGACCGCTTTCCCTACCACCGCTTCTGCTCGATGCGCTGCCTCGACGTCGGCGCGGCGCTCGCCAACAGGAACAACGGGATGATCGACAAGACCGACATGGAGACCCAAGCGATCAAGGAGGCGCGCCGGTTTTTCGCCGAGACGCTCACCGAGCTCGACCTGATGGCGCCGTTCTACGACCGAAGCGCGGCCGAGATCGATCGCATTATCGAAGCCTGCGTCGACGGGTTTCAGGAATCGATGCAGCGCCAGGCAGCCGCCCGCGACCCGCTCGACGATCCGATTCCCTTTTGAGGTGGCGGATGGGAATCGATCTCAACCACGGCTCCGGCTTCATCTATGGCCGCATCGGCCACGCGATCAGCGTGTCTGATCGGGTCAATGGGCTGATCGATGCGGCGCTCGTCGCACGCAATCGGCGGCAGCCGCCGCGCGACTATCTCGGCGGCAGCCGGATCGGCGAGCCCTGCGCGCGCAAGCTCGTCTACGAGGTGACCCATACGCCCAAGGATGAGGGACGTGATTTCGATGGCGCGATCCTGCGCATCTTCGACGCCGGCCACCAGTTCGAGACGCTCTCCATCCGCTGGCTGCGCGGCGCGGGCTTCGACCTTCGCACCGAGCGCGCCGACGGCGGACAATTCGGGTTCGAGGCGGCGGGTGGCAAGCTGCGCGGCCACATCGACGGCGTGATCGTTGCCGGCCCCGATGTCGGCCTGCGCTGGCCCGTGCTCTGGGAGCACAAGGCACTGAACGCCAAATCCTGGAACGACCTGGTCAAGCGTAGCTTGCGCGCCTCCAAGCCGGTCTACTTCGCGCAGGTCCAGCTCTACATGGGCTACCTGGAGCTGGAGACCGCCCTCGTCACGGCCCTTAACAAGGACACCGAGGCGCTCCACCACGAGGTGGTCGCGTTCGATCCGTCCTGCGCGCAGGCGCTGTCCGACAAGGCCGTCGATATCCTGCTCGCCGCGGAAGCCGGCGAGCTCCCACCGCGGATCGCCGCAGCCCGGGACTTCTATCTCTGCCGCATGTGCGCCTATGGGGGGCGCTGCTGGGAGGGCGAGCGATGAGCTTCATCCCGTCTCCGCAGCAGGCGGCGGCAATCGCCGCGATCGAGGACTGGTTTCGGCGCCGCACGCGCGATCAGCAGGTGTTCCGCCTGTTCGGTTACGCAGGAACGGGCAAGACCACCATCACCCGGCATGCGATCGGCGAGCTCGGTCTCGAACCGATGGATCGCACGGGCGGCTCGGGCGGCGTGCTCTATGCCGCCTTCACCGGCAAGGCGGCCCTGGTGATGACTCGGAAGGGAACGCCGGCGTCCACGATCCACAGTCTGATCTACAAGGTGTCCGAGGCGACGCCGGAGGAAATCGAGCGCGTCACCCGCGAGTTGGAGACGCTGCGCAAAGGCGTGCGCGGCATGGGACCGGCAGAGCGCTCCTTCGCCGAGACCCAGATCCGCCGCCTCGAGCTCCGGCTCGCCGACATCCATCAGCCCCGTTTCATTCTGAACGAGCAGTCGCTGGTCCGCGACGCCGACCTGATCGTGCTCGACGAGGTCTCCATGGTCGGCGCCGAAATGGCGAGCGATCTGCTTGCTTTCGGCAAACCGATCCTGGTGCTCGGCGACCCCGGCCAGTTGCCGCCGATCAAGGGCGACGGCGCCTTCACCGACGCCGATCCCGACGTGATGCTGACCGATATCCATCGCCAGGCGGAGACCAGCGCCATCATCCGTCTCGCCACGCTCGCGCGGCAGAGCATGCCCATTCCCTACGGTGAGCACGACGACTTCGTCTGGAAGATGCGGCGCTCCGACATCGGCCCGCATCAGTTCCTCAAGGGCGGTCAGGTGATCTGCGGCCGCAACGCGACGCGGCTCTTTCTGAATACCGCGATGAAGCAGGCGGCCGGCTTTCCGGACGCTTACCCGCGCGGGCTCGGCGAGAAGATCATCTGCCTCAAGAACCGGCACGATCTCGGTCTCGTCAACGGCATGTTCCTCGACCTATCGGACATCCGCGACGAAAGCCCGCTCGCCTTCAGCGCGTCGGTGCGCACCGAGGACGGGACAAGCGTTCCCGGCCGCCAGTGGTTCTACAAGGGGCATTTCGACGACCACGTCGCCTACGACGCCGAGCGCCTGCGCCGCGATTGGCGCGACATGCGGGGACTTGTCGAGAGCGTCTGGGGCTACGCCATCACCTGCCACAAGGCCCAAGGGTCGCAGTGGGAGAACGTGATCGTCTACGACGACGGTCTCGGGCGGACCGCCGAGGACCGCGCCCGCTGGCTCTACACCGCCATCACGCGTGCGGAGCAAGGGCTGGTGATCCTTGATTGACTTCAACGACATCGCACCCGCCAGAACGCCTGCGGTTCATTACGATCTCGACGCCATCGTGGCCGGCCTGCGTGACAGGACCGACGTCTGGGTGCCGCAGCACTTTCCAAACGGCCGTCGCAACGGTGACGAATGGCGTCTCGCCAACATCAATGGCGGGGCGCCGCGAAAGAACGGTTCCTGCGTGATCACGCTCAGAGGCGAGCACGCCGGCGGCTGGATCGACTTCGACGGCGGCCAGGGCGGCGGGCCGCTGAGCACGCTGGAACAGGCGACCGGCCTCAAGGGCCGCGACCTCTTCGCCTATGCCGCCGATCTGGTCGGATGGTCGGCCGCGGCGCCAGCGCGTCGCGAACCGTCGGCGGCTTCCGCGAGGCCGGAGAAAGACTCTGCCCGAGAAATCGAGATCATCCTCTCCCGGGCCATCCCGATCGCCGGCACACCGGGGGAGGCCTATCTGCGCGCACGAGGGCTCACGGTCCCGCCACCGTGCGACCTCCTGTTCCATCCGGATCTCGCGCATTGGGATACGAGGACCGGTTTCCCGGCCATCGTCGGCCTGGTTCGCGATCGCGCCGGCAGCGTGGTTGCCCTGCACCGCATCTACCTGCGCCCGGATGGGGCGGCGAAAGCCGAGGTTGAAAAGCCGAAGAAGATGCTGGGCCGGGTCGGCGGCGGCGCCGTGCGGCTGGCGCCGATCGGCGACGACGCTGTCCTTGGTCTCAGCGAAGGGATCGAGACGGCGCTCGCCGTGATGACGGCCTGCCCGGGCATGGCGGTGTGGGCAGCGCTCTCGGCCACCAATCTCGAACAGGTCGTCCTGCCGCCAGATGCCCGGCGTGTCGTGCTGCTCGCCGACCACGATGCGTCGGGAGCGGGCCTTCGTGCAGCCGAGGCGGCGGCGCGGCGTCTCCTCGCGGAAGGCCGCAGCGTCGCCATCGCCCTGCCGCGGGCGGAAGGCGAGGACTTCAACGACGTCCTGTTGCACGACGGCGCGGATGCGGTCCGTCAGATCATCGACGCGGCCGAGCCGTGTGCAGTGGCGGATGGCACGGATGCGCAGGATGGCGCCCGAAACCGCCCGATCGGCTTCGTCGAGCCGCCGGGCCGCTTGCCGCAACTGCGCGCCGATGAGGGCGATCTCGCCCGCGCCCACGCACGCAGCTGGAGTCTGCTGCTCGCGTCGAACAGGACGCCTTGGCTCTTTCGCAGCGGCGGCATGCCGACATGGGCCGTGCATGACGATGACGGCCTGCCCATGGCCCGGCCCGTCACGGAAGAGCGCCTGCGCCACATGCTGGCCAAGCTCGCCGATTGGCGGCGTCTGGCGCGCAATGGCGATCTCGTTCCCGCGCATCCGCCGACGCCGCTCATCAAATCGCTGCTGGCGACGCCCGATCCCGGCCTGCCGGTCCTGGCGGGGATCGTCACCACGCCGGTCTTCGGCCGCAATGGCGCCCTCCTGACCGAGCCCGGTTACCACCCCGATGCGCGGCTGCTCTACCAGCCAACACCAGGCTTTGCCGTGCCGCAGGTGCCGGAGCGCCCGTCGCCGGCGGAGATCGCGACCGCGCGCAGTCTCATCGTCGACGACATGCTCGGCGAGTTCCCCTTCACCGGCCACGCGGAGCGGGCGCATGCCGTTGCCTTGATGCTGCTCGGCTTTCTTCGCGCCATGATCGACGCACCGACGCCGCTTCATCTGATCGAGAAGCCGACACCCGGCACCGGCGCGACCCTGATGGTCGACGCGATCGCGACCGTGCTCACCGGCGTCAGCGCCTCCGTGATGACCGAGGGCCGCGACGACGAAGAGTGGCGCAAGCGGCTGACCGCCAAGCTGCGCCAGATTCCCTCGATCGTGCTCATCGACAATCTGCGTCACCCGCTAGACTCCTCGGCGCTCGCGGCAGCACTCACCGCGCCCTTCTGGGAGGACCGCATTCTTGGCGCGTCCGAGATGACGCGATTGCCTATCCGCTGCGTCTGGATCGCGACCGGCAACAATCCCGAATTCTCCAACGAGATGGCGCGCCGCATCGTGCGCATCCGGCTCGATGCTCGTGTGGATCAACCCTGGCGGCGCGAGGGGTTCCGCCACCCCGATCTCATGAGCTGGGTTCGCGCCAACCGGCCGCGCATTGTCGCGGCCTGCCTCACATTGTGCCGGGCGTGGCTGGCCGCCGGCAGGCCACGGGGCGCGCGCATGATCGGCAGCTACGAGAGCTGGTCGCGCATCATGGGCGGCGTCCTTGAGGTCGCCGGGATCGAAGGCTTTCTCGCCAACCTCGACGAGATGCTCGCTGCCGCCGATGGCGAGGGCGCGATCTGGCGCAGCTTCATCGGCGGCTGGTGGGACCGCTTCGGGACGGCGGAGGCCGGCACCGGCGATCTCTACGAGGTGGCGTTGGCCTGCGAGCCCCCGCTGCCGCTGGGCGCCGGGGGCGACCGGTCACAGCGCACACGGCTCGGCAAGGCGCTCGCCCGCATGCGCGACCGGGTGTTCGATATCGACGGCCGCAAGATGCGCGTGCGCACGCTGGGCGTCTCCCATCAGGCCAAGCGCTGGCAGCTCACGATCGAAGGGGAACGTGGGGAACGTTTTCCGCAGGGTGTCGAGGCTCAAGCCGGGGAACGTTGCGCCGAAAAGGGGAACGTCGAAAACCAACGTTCCCCGGCACAACCCATTGAAACAAAAGGCTCCGGGGAACGTGGGGAACATGGGGAACGTTTTTCGACACTAACGCATGTGCGCGGCTGCGCCCACGCGATGGAGGATGGAGAAAAACGTTCCCCACCTTCGTCACCTTCCCAAAGCGCTTGTTCCTCAACGGCTTGTACCGGGGAACATGCGGGGGAACGTCCCTCATCACGTTCCCCGAACGGCGCTCCGCCGGACTGGCTCAAGGAGGTGCTCTGATGGGCATGCTCCGTCAACTCGGCCGTCTCCAGGCGGCAGCGACCGGTCCGCCGCGATGGGTCTTCGATCAGAAACCCGACCCTTGCTCGCGCTCCTTGGAGACAATCATGATTTCGACCATCGAAACCGGCCCCGCCGCAGCAGGGGCCATCGCATTCCGTCCGCATCCGGCTCATGCGCATCGCGCCATTCTCAGCCTCGATCTCGGCACTACGACCGGCTGGGCACTGCGCAGCCATGACGGCCTGATCACGAGCGGCACGGTCTCGTTCCGGCCGAGCCGCTATGACGGTGGCGGCATGCGCTACCTGCGCTTCCGAAGCTGGCTGGACCGGATCGCTGCCGACGCCGGCGGTCTCGCGGCGATCTATTTCGAGGAGGTTCGTCGGCATGTCGGCACCGACGCGGCCCATCTCTATGGCGGTTTCCTGGCAACGCTGAGCGCGTGGTGTGAGCAGCGGACGATCGCCTATCAGGGCGTTCCCGTCGGCACGATCAAGCGGCACGTCGCCGCCAAGGGCAACGCCGACAAGGCCGCCGTCATGGCCGCCGTTCGCGCCCGCGGCTTCTCACCCGCGGACGATAATGAAGCCGACGCCATCGCCATCCTGCTGTGGGCCATCGAGACCGAGGGAGGTGTGCGATGAGCGGGGAGACGATGCTCAAACATGCCGCGTCGGTCGTCGCCGAGCGCCGCAAGATATACGGCGAGCCGGCCGCCGCGATGGCCGTGGTCGCCAGACGCTGGTCGATCACGCTCGGCCGGCCCATCACGCCGGCGGAGGTCGTACTCTGCCTCATCGATCTGAAGCTGGCGCGGCTCGGGCACGATCCGAAGCATCAGGATTCGATCCTCGACATCGCCGGCTATGCAGCGGTGCTGCAGGAGGTCGGACGATGAGATGGCTGCCGAAAGGATATGGCGGCGAACGCCGGTCGGCCGAAGAGGTCAAGCGGGAGGGTTGGCGCGAGCAGGGCCTCCTCGTCGTCAGCCCCACCGATCCGCGCCTCACCTGGCCCGAGCGAGAACTGGTTCGCCAGCTCGGCGAGAAGCTCTATGGCGGACGGCGCCTGCCGACGGAGCAACAGCATGGCTGATTGGACTCGCGAACAGGTCGAGGAGCGGCTGATCGAAGCTGCTGACGTCATGAAGCGCCTCCCCGAGGTTCGGGTGCAGGGGTATTTCTCGGTGTGGCCGAAGATCGTGCATGAGTTCGCTGATCTCGTCGGTCAAGAGCCGCCGCGCATGAAGCGTCCGCCGCCCTTGCCCGACGCCATCAGCCGCATGGAGGCGACGCTGCCCTGGCTGCGATGGCTGGAGTCCGACGATGCCCGGCTTGTCTGGGCGCGCGCCGAGGGCACGCCGTGGAAGCCGATCTGCTGGCGCTTCGGGATCTCCCGCGCCACCGCGTGCCGTCGCTGGGAGTACGGCCTCAGCGTCATCGCCTGGAAGCTGAATGGACAGCAAGTGCCGGCGAAACGTTCGCGCGCTTTCCTCGTCGACCGAGTTCGGTCGTCAAGTTCATTTTGATGCGTGAGACAATTTTCGCTGAGACATTTCCCGGCGAGACACAGATCGGCGATTTGGGTTAGTTCTCGGGTATGCTCGGGCGAGCCGCGTGCGGACGCGGTTTCGAAGTCTTGCGCACCCGAAAGAACACCCGGTCAGGCGGCGTTGCGAGGAGCGACCTCCTGCTCGATCTTGCGCCGCGTGGTGCGGTCGGCAACATCGAGATCGTAGCGGGCCTGCAGATTGATCCAGAACTCCGGCGATGTGCCGAAATAGCGCGCGAGGCGCATGGCCGTGTCGGTCGTGATCGCGCGACGCCCAAGCAGGACATCGTTGACCCGCGAGCGTGGCGCCTTGATCGCGTTGGCGAGTTCGTAGGCGCTCATCCCCAACGGAGTCAGGAACTCATCACGCAGGATTTCTCCCGGATGGACTGGCGGCAGACGACGGCCCGTCGTCACCTCCGAGAAATCGACGATGCGCCTGTCGAGATCCTCACGCTTGATGGTCATGGTCATCACTCCTCAGTGGTAGTCGACAATCTCGACCTCCCACGCCTCGTTGTCGCGCCAGACAAAACAGATCCGCCACTGGTCGTTGACGCGGATGCTGTGTTGACCCTGCCGGTCACCGTGCAGCGCTTCCAGGCGATTGCCGGGCGGCACCCGCAGATCGTCCAGCAGTGTGGCCGCATCGATCGCCAGCAGCTTGGCGCGAGCCCGCCGCTGGATTTGCTGCGGCAGGTCGCGGACGGCGTAGCCAGCGACGATCGCCGCTGTGCGTTTGTCGGCAAAGCTCTTGATCACGGCAAAGCGTAACGCAAAACGGGACGTCCTGTCAAGCGGGACGTTCTGCCTTACGGTACGGCGTTAATATCAACGAACTCAGAGGGATAGCGGTTCCTCCCTGGCCGAAATCGTGTGCTGGCGGCAATGGCGCGACGCTTGCCCAGTGACGGCGCCGAAATAGGCCATTTCGTTTCGCCTGCATCCTTGGCCTCGTGAATTCAAACACTTGGGCGTCTGCGGACCTCGGCGATGGCGAAGCCGCCGGTTGGGGGCGTTTCGTTTCGAGCGCATCGGCGAAGCGGAACCTGTTTTGCCGGCCCAGCACATCGGCTGGTTTCGCGACCGCCGGATCAGATCCTTCACCCATCGCACCGGACCGACCATGGAAGTCGTCGAAACGCCGATCGACAAGCTTGTGCCCTATGCGCGCAACCCGCGGCGCAACGAGGAGGCTGTCGCCACGGTCGCCGCCTCGCTGGCCGAGTTCGGCTGGCGTCAGCCGATCGTCGTCGACGAGGACATGGTGATCGTCGTCGGCCACACCCGCTACGAGGCGGCCAAGCGGCTCGGTATGACGAGCGTCCCGGTGCATGTCGCGCATGGCCTGACGCCGGCGCAGCTGCGCGCCTACCGGCTGATGGACAACCGCTCGCATCAGAATGCGAGCTGGGATGACGAGCTGCTGAAACTCGAACTGGCCGATCTGAAGCTCGACGAGTTCGACCTGGCGCTGACCGGTTTCGAAGACGATGAACTGGCCCGTCTCCTGGCCGAGGCGCCCGTCGAGGGGCTGGTGGACGAAGACGAGGTTCCGGAGCCGGCCGCCACGCCTGTCACCCGCCGCGGCGATCTCTGGATCCTTGGGGACCACCGCCTGCTCTGCGGAGACTCGACTTCGGCCGAGGACGTCACCCGCCTGATGAACGGCGAGCGCGCCGCGCTGTTCGCAACCGACCCGCCCTATCTCGTCGACTATGACGGCACCAACCACCCGACGAAGAAGAACGCGTCGGCCCGGGCCAAGAAGATCGCCAACAAGGACTGGTCCGACGACTACATCGAGCAGAAGCATTGGGACGATTCATCCCAGGGTCCGCAGTTCTATGAGGCCTTCATGCAGGTCGCCATCGACTGCGCCATCAAGGAGGACGCGGCCTGGTATTGCTGGCACGCCTCGCGGCGCCAGGCGATGCTGGAAGCCTGCTGGTCCAAATTCGACGTTCTGCATCACCAGCAGATCATCTGGGCCAAGAGCCGTCCGGTGCTGACGCGCTCGATCATGCTGTGGGCGCACGAGCCCTGCCTGTTCGGCTGGCGCTCGGGCAACAAGCCGCGTGTTAATCGTGAAGGCTTCGAGAACTGGCCGACGACCGTGTGGTCCATCCCGTCGAGTGAGATCGAGACGCGCGAGCACCCGACCTCGAAACCGGTGCGCGTGTTCACGCTGCCGATGGAGCTGCACACCGTGCCAGGCGAAATCTGCTACGAGCCGTTCTCCGGCTCGGGCTCGCAACTCATCGCAGGCGAGCGCACAGGGCGACGCGTCTTTGGGCTCGAACTCTCCGAGACCTTCTGCGACGTCATCGTCAACCGCTGGCAGGTATTCACGGGGAAGTCGGCGAAACTGGACGACGAAGATCGCAGCTTCGAAGAGGTGAAAGCCACGCGTCTTGGCGCTGGCGACGGCGCAAAGGACGCGGCATGAAGCAATCGCGCCGGATGTCTTTGATCGAGGCGTTGAGCAATGTCGCTATCGGCTACGGCGTGGCCGTGCTGACCCAGATCGCGGTCTTCCCGTTGTTCGGTCTGCAAGTGTCCCTGAGCGACAATCTGTTGATCGGCGCTCTGTTCACGCTGGTCTCGGTGGCACGTAGCTATGCCGTGCGGCGCATCTTCGAACGGATGCGCGCTTTGTCTGCATAAGCGAAACGCCGCCGCCCATCGCGGGCAGCGGCGCTTCAGTGATGATGACGTGTCAACTGGCGGTCGCTCCGAGCAGCTTCGCCCGGAAGTCGGCGCCCACCGGTCGGCTCTCGGCCACCGTGCGGCCGGCCCGGAGCGCGCCAGCACGGCCGACAAAATAGAAGCCGACCTGCTCGCCGGTTTCCCGGCGCGTTCGCGTGAGGACCGTGTAGCGGGTCGAGCGTGCATCAGCGATGATCGCTTCGCCTCGGTGCTGCAGGGCGGCGACGAGACGGTCGTGTATGGTGATCCTCGCCATAGCCTCAGCCCTCCCGGCTGAGGCGGTAGACCCGACCGCGTCCGTCGACCTTCTCGGAGGTCACGTCGAGCCCGAGCTTCTTCTTGAGCGCCCCGGCGATGGCGCCGCGCACGGTGTGCGGCTGCCACCCGAATGCGGCGGCGATCTCGGCGACGGTTGCTCCGTCGGCGCCCTGCAGCATGGCGATCAGCTGGGCCTGCTTGCTGTCTTCGCGGGCATTTGGCTTCGATGACGTCTTGACGGCAGCGTGACCGCTTTGCGTGGGCTCCGCAGAGTCACGCGAGGCCTCCGGCTCGATGCCGATGGCGGCGAGCCCGTGCTCGGTGATCGCGAGTGTGACGCCGTGGCCGTCGCCGGCCTCGCGCCAAACGTGTTCGCCGATGCGCGTGTCGGCATCGATCTCTTCGAGCAGGCCCTGCTTGAGGAGCGAAGCGATCACTTTCTGCGCTGCGCCGCCCTTGAGGTTCTTCGGGAGCGGTAGCGCCAGCATGTTCGCGCGCTGCGCGGCGGCGCTGAGGACGATCATCTGTGTGTCGGAGAGTTTGGTCATGGGGCAATCCTTCTTCAGGAGAGGCGCGCGACCATCGCGGACCTTCTACTGCCCCGAGCCCCGAGGGTGAGCCTATCGGGGCGAAGGCGGGAAGCGGCGCGTCTAATCGGCATGCTCGCCCTCCTTGAAGGCTGCGTCGGTGATGCGCTTCAGGAGTTCGGTGTAGTGGCTGAGCGTTCCGACATGGCCCCAGTTGATCTCGTCGGGGCTGGTGTCGAAATGGTCGTCGCTCAGCACCTTGATGCGCTCCAGCATCGTGTCGATTTCCGCCTTCTTGGCGATGAATGCGTCGAGGGCGGTAGCGGTGTTTCTGGACTTGGTCATGGCGGTCTCCAGCGCTTGATGGTGACCCCATACAGGCTCTGACCGACGCCCTCATCAAGTCGATAAGTGCATCATTTCATTGCTTTTTATGCAGTGATGGCGGGGCTCCCGACATGACCTGATCTTGCCCGGGAGCGGCCCCCGTTCATGGCGACCAATACCCAACCGATCGCGGTCATCGCCCGGCTCCTGGACCTGACCGAAAGGCGGGTCCAGCAGCTGGCGCGCGACGGGATCATCCCGGCGTCAGCTCGCACCGGCCCCGAACGCGGGCGCTACGATCTCGTCGGCACGGTGCGCGGCTATGTGCGCTACCTGCGCGAACTGGCGACGCGGTCGCAGACGGGCGCCGCCGATTTCGGTGTCGAGCGCGCCCGGCTGATCAAGGCCAAGGCCGATCTCGCCGAAATGGACGCAGCTGTCCGGCGCGGCGACCTCTTGCCGGCCGCTCAGGTCGAGGAGGCTTGGATCGCCGTGCTGGCCCGCCTGCGCGCGCGTCTGCTGGTCCTGCCCGACAGGCTGGCGCCGCTCGTCCACGAGGAGACGACCATTGCCGGCACGCGCGCGCAGATCCGCGACGCGATCACCGAAGCGCTCGCGGAACTCGCCAGCCTCCCGGCCATCGCCGTTGGTGCTGAAGGGGCCGGCGCGGCTGGCGCAGGCGACGCGCAAGGCGCTGACGATCCTGGCGCCGCCGCCGACCCTGACGATCAGTGAGTGGGCCGACGCCAGGCGCCGCCTGAGTTCCGAAGCCAGCGCCGAGCCCGGCCGCTGGCGCACCGAGCGGGCCATCTACCAGCGCGGCATCATGGACGCGATCTCCGATCCGGCGGTCGAAAGCGTCGTCGTGATGTCGTCGAGCCAGACCGGCAAGACGGAGGTGCTGCTCAACACCGTTGCATTCCACATCGACCAGGACCCGGCGCCGGTGATGGTGGTGATGCCGACGGAACGCGATGCGGAGACCTGGTCGAAGGACCGTTTCTCGCCGATGGCGCGCGATACGCCCTGTCTGCATGGGCGCATCTCGGATCCGAAGTCGCGGGACGGGTCGAACAAGATCCTGCACAAGAAGTTTCCCGGCGGGCATCTGACCATCGTCGGCGCCAATGCACCCTCGGGCCTGGCCAGCCGGCCGATCCGCATCCTCCTGTGCGACGAGGTCGACCGCTATCCGTTCAGCGCCGGCGCCGAGGGCGATCCGGTCAATCTGGCGAAGAAGCGCACGGTCACCTTCTGGAACCGCAAGATCGTCCTGGTCTCGACGCCGACCATCCGTGGCGCGAGCCGGATCGAGACGGCGTTCACCGAAAGCGACAGGCGCCGCTTCTTCGCGCCGTGCCCGGAATGCGGCGAGCATCAGACGCTGGTCTGGGAGCAGGTTCGCTGGGACCGCGACGCGGACGGCGCCCACCGGCCGGAGACCGCGCGATACCAATGCCGCCATTGCGGCGTGCATTGGAGCGACGCCGAACGCTGGGCCGCCGTGCGCCGGGGCGAATGGCGGGCTGAGGCCCCGTTCGACGGCATCGCCGGCTTTCACCTGAACGAGGTCTATTCCTCCTGGGTCCGCTTGGAAGCCATGGTGCGCACCTTTCTGTCGGCGAAGGATCACGGCGACGAGGCGATGAAGACCTTCGTCAATACATCGCTGGGCGAGACATGGGTCGAGACGGGCGAAGCGCCGGACTGGCAGCGGCTCTACGATCGTAGGGAAAGCTGGCCGGCCGGCACGGTGCCGATGGGCGGCCTGTTTCTCACCGCCGGCGCCGACGTCCAGAAGGATCGCATCGAGGTCGATGTCTGGGCATGGGGTCGCGGGCTGGAGAGCTGGCTCATCGACCACATCGTCATTGAGGGCGGCCCCGAACACGCCGCCGCATGGTCCGCGTTGGACGGTCTCTTGAGCCGCAACTGGCCGCACGCCTCTGGGGTGGCGATGGGCCTGTCGCGCCTCGCGATCGACACCGGCTTCGAGGCGCCGTCGGTCTACGGCTGGGCACGGCGCGCCGGCTTCGCGCAGGTGGCGCCAGTCAAGGGTGTCGAGGGTTTCAATCGGGCGAGCCCGGTCTCCGGCCCGACCTATGTCGATGCGACCGCCGGCGGCAAGCGATTGCGGCGCGGCGCGCGGCTGTGGTCGGTCGCGGTCTCGACCTTCAAGGCCGAGACCTATCGCTACCTCCGGCTCGAACGGCCGACCGACGAGGAGCGTGCCGGAGGCGCCAGCTTTCCCGCAGGGACCATCCACCTGCCGGCTTGGGCCGACAGCGAGTGGTGCAAGCAGTTCGTCGCCGAACAGCTGGTGACGGTGAAGACCAGGCGCGGGTTTCAGCGGCTCGAATGGCAGAAGCTCCGCGAACGCAACGAGGCGCTGGATTGCCGGGTCTATGCCCGTGCCGCCGCCTGGATCGCCGGTGCCGACCGCTGGGGCGAGCAGAAATGGCGCGATCTCGAACGCCAGGTCGGCTCGCTCGATCCGAGCAACACAGTGGGGCCAGAGACCACGGCCTCTGACCCCGGCACGCCAGAGATCGCCTCCGCGGGTCTGGTGCGACGAGCGCCTGCCCGGCGCGGCCGACGGGTGTTCACGCCCAGCTATCTGAGTTGAGACCGAGACCATGACGCTTGAGGACATGATCGCGCGCCGCGATGCGCTGCTCGCCGCCCGATGGCGCGGCGTGCGCACCGTCGAGGTCGAGGGGCGCCGCATCACCTATGCGAGCGATGCCGAAATGGCGGTCGCCCTCGGCGACCTCGAACGGCGGATCGCCGAGGAGCAAACCGGCGCGCGCCGTCGCATCGTTCGCACGACGGCAAGCAAGGGGCTCTGACTCGTGCTGGAATCGATCACACGGTGGCGCCGCCGCATCGGCGCTCTGGTGGGCGGCTTCGAGGCGGGCCAGGCAAGCCGCAGGCTGCGGCACTTCCAGCCGAGCCGGGCGCATCTCAACACGCTGATCGCGGCCGCCGGCGCCGACATCACCGCGCGCGCCCGATGGCTGGTGCGAAACAACGGCTATGCGGCGAACGCCATCGAGAGCTGGGCCGGCAATGTGGTGGGCGACGGCATCAAACCGTCGTCCCTGATCGCCGATGCCGAACTCAAGGCGCGCGTGCAGCGCCTCTGGCTCGACTGGACCGACGACAGCGACGCCGAGGGGTTCACCGATTTCTATGGCCAGCAGCGGCGCGCCGCGCGCGAGGTATTCATCGCCGGTGAAGTGTTCTTCCGCTTCCGTCCGCGCCGGCCCGATGACGGGCTCATGGTGCCGCTGCAGCTGCAGATGATCCCCTCCGAGATGCTGCCGCTCAGCCGCAACGAGCAGCTTCCCGGCGGTAATGTCGTCCGTCAGGGGATTGAGTTCGACCGGATCGGCAGGCGCGTCGCCTACCACTTCCTGCGCCGCCATCCGGGTGACGTGACCGATCCAGGGCTCGCCGGCGAGATCGTGCGGGTGTCGGCGGCCGAGGTCATCCACGTCATCGATCCGGTCGATGCTGGGCAGTTGCGCGGGATTTCCCGCTTTGCGCCGGGCATCGTGAAGCTGTTCCTGCTCGATCAGTACGACGACGCCGAGCTCGACCGGAAGAAGGTCGCGGCCATGCATGCGCTCTTCATCACCACGCCGGCGCCGGCGGAGCCCTTCGACATCGCCGAGAGCGACGAAGGCGGCGAGCGGACGATGGATCTGCAGCCCGGCCAGATCGTGATGCTGGAGCCGGGCGAAGAGGTGCAGACCTCGGCGCCGGCCGATGTCGGCCAGACCTACGAGCCGTTCCAATACCGCACGTTGCTGCAGGTCTCGGCGGCGCTCGGCATCCCGTATGCGTATCTGTCGAATGACATGCTGAAGGCAAACTACTCGAACTCGCGGCTCGCGCTCCTCGAGTTCCGCCGCCGCATCGAGGCCTACCAGCACTCGGTCATGGTCTGGCAAATCTGTCGACGGGTCTGGGCGCGATGGCTCGATACGGCGGTCATGGCGGGCGCGATTGCCTTGCCCGATTACGAACAGCAGAGGCGCGTTTATCTCGGCTGTTCCTGGCTGCCGCCCAAATGGGACTGGGTCGATCCGCTGAAGGACGCGCGCGCCGAGATCGAACAGATCGAGGCGGGGCTGAAGAGCCGGACACAGGCGCTCGCCGAGCGCGGCTATGACGCCGATCAGGTCGATGCCGAGATTGCTGCGGACCGTGCGCGAGAGCGCCAGCTTGGCCTCTCCTTCGGCAGCGCCTCATCCGACCCGAGGCTGCTGACCGATGCTCAAGAGGCAGCACCAGCGGACAACCAGGCGAACGTCGCCGCCGACTGAGGTTTCCATGACGCGATTGAATCCGCTGCTCACCCGGCTCGGCGGTCGGCCCTTGGCGATCGCCCCGCGAGCGCTCGACGGCCTGCTCGCCGCCGGCCCAATGCTCGATACACGCCAGGCCATGCTTCCGGCCCGCGATGCGCCGCAGGTGGCGAGCCATTCCGTTACCGGTCCCGGCATCGCCGTGGTGCCGATCCTCGGGCCATTGGTGACGCGTGGCGACTGGCTCACCGGTTTTCTGGGCGCCAGCGACTATGGCGAGATCGCTTTTGCGGTGGAGGCCGCGCTGGCCGATCCAGCTGCGCGGGCCGTGTTGCTGGAACTGGACTCGCCAGGCGGTGAGGTCGGCGGTCTCTTCGATCTGGTCGATCGCCTCGTGTCCTTGCGCGAAGCCGCGCAGAAGCCACTCTGGGCTGTCGCGAGCGAAAGCGCGCTGTCGGCTGCCTTTGCCATCGCCAGCGTGGCGGACCGCCTTTACGTCACCCGGACGGCGGAGGTCGGATCCATCGGCGTCGTGGCCATCCATGTCGACGAGAGCATCGCCGACGTCATGGCCGGCCTCAAATGGACGCTCGTTCACGCGGGCGATCGCAAGATCGAGGGCAATGCCCACGAGCCGCTTTCGGATACGGCGTTGTCGGCGATCCAGGCGGATGTCGACGCGCTCCATGCCGACCTCGTCACCCTGGTGGCGCGCAACCGGAACATGAGCCCCGGCGCTGTCCACGCGACGCAGGCCGCGATCTATCGGGGCCAGCGGGGCATCGACGCCGGCCTTGCCGACCAAGTCGGCACCGTCGGCCACGCACTTGCCGATCTCACCCGGATGCTCGACCCGCCACGCCTGATCAGGGGTGCTTCGCAGAGCGCCCGCAGTCGTCAACCTCCAAGGAGAAAGACCGAAATGACCATCGACCCCAATGCCGGTGCGGCGATCGATGGCGACGCCGTCATCGAGACGAACGCGCCCGAACCGGAAACCCCCGATACGCCGCAGCCCGCACCGCCGGTCGCGGCGCCGGCGACCACCGACGTACCCACCACCGACCACACCGCGGAACGGTTGCGCGCCGAATATGCGGAGATCGCCGCCATTGCCGCCCAGGGTGCCCGACTGGGCGTCGCCATCGACGCCGCCGACGCCATGGCCAAGGGGATTGCGCCGCATGCGCTGCGAAGCTCCATCCTCGACGCCCTCGCGGCACGCGCCGAGGCGAGCTCTGTGGTCGCCGTGGCGCCGTCACCGGCCGGCTCGCCGGCATCGAACGGCGGCGAAAGCCCCATCGTGCGTCGTGCGCGTGAGCGCGCCTCGGCCAACCGCAGCTGAGGAAAGGAAGGATCATCATGACCGTTCTCACCATGTCGCCGACCCTTGGCGACCTGCTCAAATACGAGCTCAATGCGAGCTACTGCCGCGAGGCTGTGACCCTCAAGGCTGGCACGAACTACGCGCTCGGATCCGTCCTCGGCCGGATCACCGCCTCGGGCAAGTACCGCCTGTCGCCGGACGCCGAGGTCGTCGGAGACGAGGGTGCGGAGGTCGCAACGGCCGTCCTGATCGAGGCGGTCGACGCGACGGCCGGCGATAGGACCGGCCTCATGGTTGCCCGCGGCCCGGCGATCGTCTCCAAGGCGGCGCTCGTCTTCGACGCCTCCGTCGATGACGCGGCCAAGACGACCGTCAAGCACACCGAGCTGAGCTCTGCCGGTATCGTGCCGCGCGACACCGCCTGATCCGCGCTCGTCAGATCCAATCCGTCACCGGCTCCGAGGCGTCCGCCTTCGGGGTCTTTTTCATGCCCGTCGCATCCCAAGGAGACCCGACATCATGGTCGCCATGATCAACCCGTTCGACGCGGGCGGCTACTCGCTCGCCGAGATGACCCAGGCCATCAACATCCTGCCCAACGTCTATACCCGGCTCGGGCAGATGGGCCTGTTCCGCTTCGAGGGCGTGACCCAACGCTCCGTCGTCATCGAACAGGCCGAAGGCGTGCTAAACCTCCTGCCGACCGTGCCGCTCGGCGGTCCCGCCACCGTCGCCAACCGCGACACGCGCTCGATGCGTTCCTTCACGGTGCCGTGGATTCCCCACGACGACGTGATCACGCCCCAGGACATCCAGGGCGTGCGCGGTTTCGGCGTCGCCGACGCGGCCGACCCGCTCGCCACCGTCATGGAGCGCAAGCTCACTCGCATGCGGGTCAAGCACGCCCAGACCCGCGAGTACATGGAGGTCAATGCGTTGCGCGGCATCGTCAAGGACGGCGCCGGCACCACGCTCTACAACTACTTCACCGAGTTCGGGCTTTCCCAGCAGGCGGTCGATTTCGTGCTCGGCACCGCCGGTACCAACGTCCAGGCCAAGGTGCGCGAGGTGCTGCGCAAGGTCGAGACGGAACTCAAGGGCGAGACCATGACCGGCGTGTTGGCGCTCGTCAGCCCTGAGTTCTTCGACAAGCTGATCGGCCACGCCAAGGTCGAGGACGCCTACAAGTACTATGCCTCGACCGGCGCCCAACCGCTCCGCGAAGATACGCGCCGGCGCCTCCCCTTCGCCGGCATCATGTTCGAGGAGTACAACGCCACCGTCACCCTCTCCACCGGCGAAACCGAGACGTTGATCCCAGCGAGCGAGGGCATCGCGTTCCCGCTCGGCACCCTCGACACCTTCGTGACCTACGGCGCGCCGGCGAACCTGATCGAGACAGTCAACACCGTCGGCCTGCCGATCTATGCCCGGCAGATCGCACGTCACGACGGTAGCGCCATTGAGGTCAAGACCGAGGCCTCGACCCTACCGGTCAACAAGCGCCCGCGGCTCGCGGTGCGCATCCACACGAGCAACTGATGGGTATGAGCGCCTTCGCGAAGGCGATCGACGACCTGTTCGGCGATCCGAACATCGGCAGGGACGCTGTCTATACGCCCGATGGCGGATCGGCCGTGCCCGTGCGCATCATTGCCCGACGTGCGGACGAGATCACTGGCTTCGGCGAGGCGCGGCTCTGGTCGGAAACCACCCGCGTCGATCTTCGCCTCGCCGAGGTCTCGAGCCCGCGCCCCGACGACCGGATCGAGATCGATGGCGACACCTTCATCATTCAGGGCGAGCCGGTGCGTGATCGCGAGCGGCTCGTCTGGACCGTGGACCTTCGCCCCGCATGAAACTCGGCATCAGGATTGTCGGCGATATCGCCCGGACAATGGAGGCGGAAACCCGCGCCGGCCAAAAGGCGGTCACCGCTGCCATGCGCAAAGCTGGCGCCGGTCTCAAGTCCGCCTGGCGAGCGCAGATCACTGGCGCAGGCCTCGGGGCGCGACTCGCCCGCACCATTCGCTCCGAGCAGTATCCGAAAGGTCGGCGGAGTCTCAACGCGGCAGCGTTGGTCTGGTCGAAGGCACCAGTGATTGTTGGTGCGCACGACACCGGCCCACTGATCCGCTCCAAGAACGGGTTTGGGCTGGCAATCGCAATGCCGAGCGCTGGAAAATCCTCGCGAGGCGGCAGTATCACGCCCGGCGCGTGGGAACGCCATACCGGCATGCGCCTGCGCTTCGTCTATCGCCGCACTGGTCCGAGCCTGCTGGTGGCCGACAATGTTCGCGTCAGCAAGACGGGACGCGTCCGCGAAAACATCACCCGGCACAAGGATGGTCGCGTCTCGAGCCGGCTGCAAGGTCGCGCCACCGCCGTGATCTTCCTGCTGGTGCCGCAGGTGAAACTGCCAAAGCGCCTCGATCTCGCGCAGGATGCGCGCGCGGTGGAGAACGCCCTGCCGGGGATGATCGTGGCGAATTGGACGGAAACGCGTTCCTGAGCGGCTCGATCCAGTCAGGCTATCAACTGCAGCATCCTTTATGGGCCTGGATCGGCGGACAGGGTACCGTGCCGTAGGAGCAGAAAACGCAGCAATCACCCGGTTTTGGTTTGAGGAGCGTGCCGCAGCCCTTGCACTCGTAAAACCACTGGCAGGCATCCGTCGGCATGGTCTCGTTTTGCGAATGCCCGCAATGCGGACAGGTAATCGTGCTATCAAGAATCGGCGCCCGGCATTCGGTGTGCAGGCGATTAGCCTCGGCCTCGATCCGCGCGCGGCGGGCCGGGTCGAGCCTGGCGAGCTTGTCCTGAAGGCTGCGTACCATGACCATCATCCTTTCCACGGTGCCACGCCAATATGAATCCGGGCGCCTGGCCCCCACAAACCTGCATTTGGCCAGCGGTCGACATTCATAGGGCATTGGCATATATTGCCAATATCCTTGATGGAGATACGCATGGCCACCCGAAACGTCGTTCTGACGGAAACCCAATCCGACCTTGTCGACCGGCTGGTCGCATCGGGGCGCTACCAGAATGCCTCCGAAGCCCTGCGGGCGGGGTTGCGTCTTCTCGAAAGGGAGGAGGCGGAGTTCAGCGAATTGCAGGCAAGGTTGCGTGACGGGCTGGACCAGGCCCGGCGTGGTGATCTGGCCGAGGGGAGCGGTGAGGATGCGATCCGGCGTGCCTTCGCTTCCGCGCGCTAATCGTCCTGATGCCGAAACCCTGGCGCCTGACGCGACAGGCGGAAACATCGCTCGTCGAAATCGCTCGCTGGACGCATGAGACCTTCGGTCCGCGACAGGCTGCCGCCTACGAGGAAGACCTGATCGCACGTTGCGCGGCGATTGCGGCGGGCACGGCTATGTCGCAGGACTGCCGCCGCCTCATCGATCCGGACCTGCCCGAGGATCTGCGTTTCACGCGAGCGGGTCAGCATTTCGTCGTTTTCGTCGAGGACGCCGATCAGGTGATCATCGTCGATTTCCTGCACGGCCGCTCGGATCTGCCGCGACGGCTGGCCGCTCTTTCGGAGCAGAAACCCGACAGGGATCACTGACGCCGGGCTGGTCCCGGCGAACCGGGACCATCATGCCCACCATCCGCGAAACCATCCTCGCCGCGCTACACGCGCAGCTTTCAATGTTGCCAGCCACCGTGCTGCGCGGCGAGGTGCTGCCCGAGCGTGTACCTGCGGCAGGGCTATTGATTTTGCGTGATGGCGATCCGGGTGAGCCGGAGACGACGCTGTCGCCACTCATCTACCATTATCAGCACCGGGCCGAGATCGAGGCCGTCGTGCAGGGCGCGGGCCGCGATGCGGCGTTTGATGCGCTGTGTGCGAGCATTGGTGCGGCGATTGCCGGCGACCGCACGCTTGGGGGACTGTGCGACTGGATCGAGGCGGAAGCGCCGCAGCCGGTCGATCTGCCCATCGAGGGCGCGGCCGCCCTGAAAGCCGCCATGATCCCGGTGGTGCTGCACTATTCGACGGCCGACCCGCTCGGTTGATCTCGACAATCCGAGGAGAAACACCATGGCACGAGCCCAAGGGGCGCGGGCGCTGATGGCGCTCGCGTTCGAGACGACCTATGGCACCCCGCCGGCGAGCGGCTTCACCCGCATGCCATTCGCCAGCACGACGCTCGGAGCGGAACAGCCGCTGCTCAATTCCGAGCTCTTGGGCTATGGCCGCGATCCGCTGGCGCCGGTCAAGGATGCGGTGACCGCCGATGGCGACGTCGTGGTGCCGATCGATGCGCAAGCCTTCGGCTTCTGGCTGAAGGCGGCGTTTGGTGCGCCGACGACGACGGGGACGGCACCGGGGCCCTTCACCCACACTTTCCAATCCGGATCCTGGACCCTGCCGTCGATGGCAATCGAGACCGGAATGCCTGAGGTGCCGCGATACGCACTCTATTCCGGCGCAGTGCTCGATCAACTGACCTGGCAAATGCAGCGCTCTGGCTTGCTGACCGCAACGGCGCGGCTGGTGGCACAGGGCGAGACGATCAACACCATATCGCAGGCCGGCACGCCCGCGGAGCTTGACCTCATTCGCTTCGGACACTTCAACGGCGCCATCAAGCGCAACGGCACCGCGCTCGGCAATGTCATCTCGACCGAGATCACCTATGCCAACAATCTCGACCGCATCGAGACCATCCGTGCCGACGGCATGATCGATGGCGCCGATCCATCCATTGCCGCGCTCACCGGCAGCACCGAGGTCCGCTTTGCCGACTCGACGCTCGTCAGCCAGGCGATCAATGGCACGCCGTGCGAGCTGGAATTCTCCTACAACCTCGGCTCCGGCGAGAGCCTGACTTTCACAGCGCATGCGGTCTATCTGCCGCGACCGCGCCTGGAGATTTCCGGGCCGCAGGGCGTGCAGGCATCGTTCGACTGGCAGGCCGCGCGCGACGTCACGCTCGGGCGCATGTGCACCGCCGTTCTCATCAATGATGTGGAGAACTACTGACCATGATCCGTCTCGACCTTTCCACTGAGCCGAAATGGCTCGACCTTGGATCTGGCCTACGCCTGCATGTGCTGCCGGTCACTACCGCCACAATGGTTGCCGCCCGCAACGATCCCACCGTCGAATCTTTGCCCAAGGACGCCAGCCAGGAGCAGATGGCGATGGTCATGGCCAAGGCGGTCGCACGCCGCGTAGTGGCCGATTGGGAAGGCGTCGGCGATGAGAGCGGCAAGCCGGTGCCGGTTACGCCGGAAGGCATTGATGCGCTTCTCGACATCTGGCCGGTGTTCGAGGCGTTCCAGACCCGCTGTCTCGCGCCGCACCTGGTGCTGGATGCGGAAAAAAACGCCTCATCGCCCTTGCCGAATGGCACTTCGGCGGGGGCGAGGCCTACTGCGCAGCCTGCGAAAGCCCGTGCGAAGATTGCCCGGCGCGGCTGAACTCTCCGGAAACTCCGGAGGGTTGGCAGGTCTGGGATCTCGTCCAGCGCCTGACTGGACAATTGCGTGTGGTTGGCGGCATGGGCGCCACGGTCGTCATCGGCTGGGACATGAACGCTGCCTTAGCCATGGCGCGCGCACTCGGTGTCAGTCCGCTGATTGCCGCCGAATGTCTGTCCGAGATCGAGGCGGTGATGGTGCGCAAGCTCAACGAACAGATGGCGGCCGAGCGCGCCTGATCAGATACGACTGTTGCACGCCGGCCTGTCAGGACTTGCGGCATTACCCCCGGTTCAGGCGCCTGCTCTTCTTCCTGCCAATGCTGCCGTCAGACGCGGATTGCGACTGACCGGTATCAGCTCGGATCGCCTGGACGTCCGGTTCCGACAGTTCGATTTCGTGGACCGTGGCCATCCGCTCACCACGCACATGCGCCAGCGCCTCCTTCAGGCCCTGTTCGATACTCTTGAAAGCTTCGCTCATGTCATCTTCCTCCAGGTTGCCAGACGCATATGTCAATGACGCACAGGCAAAGCCTTGTTGGGAATTTGGCGGTCAGAACCGATCCGACCGATCCCGGCAATCGGTCGCTTCAGCACCCTTTGCGATCCCGGCAAGTGAACTCTGTTCCGGCACCGGTATCAGCAGAATGCCAGTTCCCTTTGGCATGAGTGCGAAGACCTGACCGACCTTCCAGCCCCGCGCAGCGCGGAGGGCCTCGGGGATCTGGATCTCAAATTTGGCGGACAAGGTGACGATCTCGGACATGACTCAAGTTTCCGCGGATCGGCACCGTCACGCAAGGCGTGTCTCCGTCTGACAGGAAGATTGACCCATGGCAGAAAAACGCGTCTCCGTCCGGCTCGTTGCCGAGGGCGGCCGGCTGGTCCGCTCCGAGTTCGAGGGCGTTGGCGAGGTTGGCGAGACGAGCTTCAAGCGGATCGAGAAGCAGGCTGACATCACCGGCAAGGTGGTGAGCCGGGTGATGGGCGTGCTCGGCGCCGCAATCAGCGTCCAGCAGCTCGTCACTTACGCCAACACATGGACCGATCTGCGCTCCCGGGTCGATCTCGCCACCGGATCGCAGGAACGCGGTGCCGCGGTGATGGAGCGGCTCGCCAACATGGCACGGCGGACCTATTCGAGCATTACGCAGACCACGGAATCCTGGCTCGCCAACGCCACGGCGCTGCGCGAGCTTGGTCTGTCTACCAGGGAGAGCCTGGATTTCACCGAAGCGCTCAACAACGCGATGGTGATTTCAGGCGCCAAGGCTGATCGCGCGGCGTCCGTGCAGAACGCACTGTCAAAGGCCATGGCGCTCGGCAAGCTCTCGGGCGAGAACCTCAACACCGTGATCGCCAGCGGCGGGCGGATCGCCGAACTGCTGGCGGCGGAGCTCAAGGTCAACGTCAATCAGCTGCGCACTCTTGGCGCGGAAGGCGACATCACCGGCGATGTGATCCGGCGTGCACTGCTCGGCAATCTCGAGCGCCTGCGCAAGGAAGCCGACGCGATGCCGGCCACCATTGGCGATGCCTTCACGCTTCTGGGTAATGCGGCGCTGCAGCTGGTGGGCCGCTGGGACAAGATGGCGGGAACGTCCGCTGCCGTCGCAGCCGCGATCATTCTGCTCGCCGACAATCTGGAGCATCTTGCCGCCATCGGCATCGCTTTTGCCGGCTTCATGGCCGGACGCTGGGTGGTTGCCTTCGTTGCGGCACGGATTGCCACCTTCAGCCTGTCGGGTGCGCTGGCGTTGCTGCGCGGCGCCATCATCCGCACCGGCATCGGCGCACTGATCGTCGGCGCCGGCGAGCTAATCTACTGGTTCGGGCAGCTGGTCAAAGGCGCCGGCGGGTTTGGGCGCGCGCTCGAGCTGATGGGTAATCTGGCACGAGCCGTCTGGGACGGCATCAAGATCACGGCCAGCTCGTTTGTCGATGATTTCCGCGCGATCACGGCCAGCGTCGAGCAGCTCTGGCTCAAGCTGATGGCGTTCCTGTCCAACAAGTGGGCCGACTTTCTCGGTAGCATCGGTCCGACTTTCAACAAGGTCGCCGAGACCCTCGGCGCTGAGACGCGGATCGACTGGTTCGGGGCAAAGTCCCATTCCTCGATGCTCGATCACGCCGCCAGCAATGCCGGTGTGATGGCGGAGCGCCATCGTGAGCGTGCGATGGATACGCGGGCACACGCCTTTGATGCCGTCGGTCCTGCTGCGCAGGCGCTGGGCGATGCGGTGCGCAAAGCGGACAGTGCGGCCGCACTCGACGATGCCGCCAATGCAGCGGGCCGTGTCACCACTGCACTCGATGCGTCGGCGAATGCTGCAAAGAAAGCCGGCAAGGCGCACAAGAAAAGTGCAGAAGAAGTTGTCACCGGCTGGGCGGCGGTGGTCAAGAGCCTGGCCGATTATGCGGAGAAGGCCCGCGAGATCGGCGCCGATGTCGGCAAGACGCTGGTCGGTGCGTTCAAGAGTGCGGAGGATGCCGTCGGCGAGTTCGTCAAGACCGGCAAGCTGAAGTTCGGCGATCTCGTCACCTCGCTGATTGCTGATCTGGCGAAACTCGCGGCGCGGCGCTTCATCCTCGGTCCCATCGCTAACGCATTGTCTGGCGCCTTGGGCAGCCTCGGCAGCAGCCTCTTTGGCGTGCCGAGCCCGGCGACGGCAGCCGCAGGACTGTTTGGCTCGCCGATTTATCACACCGGTGGCATCGTTGGCGGACCCAGCCCTAGCCGCATGGTGCCGGCCATAGCTTTCGCTGGTGCGTCGCGCCTGCATGCCGGTGGATGGGCAGGCCTGCGGCCAGACGAAGTGCCGGCCATCCTGCAGCGCGGCGAGCGGGTGCTGTCGAAGCGCGAGGCATCAGCCTCGGCACGTAGCGCATCCGCGCCGAGCGTCAACGTCACCATCATGGCGCGCGATGCGGAAAGTTTTCGGCAATCGCGCACACAGGTCGCCGCCGATATCGCCCGCGCCGTGTCGCTCGGCCGGCGCGGGCTCTGAGACCCTAACATGGCGTTCCACGAGGTCCGGTTTCCGGACGACATTTCGCGTGGCGCGCGCGGCGGACCGCAGCGTCGCACGCAAGTCGTGGAGCTCGCCTCGGGCGACGAGGAGCGCAACGCCAGCTGGGCCAGCTCTCGCCGCCGTTATGATGTCGCCTACGGTATCCGTCGCGCCGACGATCTGGCCGCAGTGGTCGCCTTCTTCGAGGCGCGCAACGGCCGACTGCATGGCTTTCGCTTCAAGGATTGGGCCGATTACAAGTCCTGCCTGCCGTCGCAGATCCCCGCCGCCACTGATCAGGCGATCGGCACTGGTGACGCCAGCACCAAAACATTCCAGCTGGTGAAGCGCTACGCCTCCGGCGCGCAGGCATGGGTACGCATCATTACCAAGCCTGTTGCCGGCAGCGTAGCGATCGCGCTGAACGGCACGCCAACGTCCTCCGGCTGGTCGGTCGATGCGGCCACCGGTCTCGTCACCTTCGTATCCGCACCTGCTTCCGGCGTCGCTATCACCGCCGGCTTCGCGTTCGACGTGCCGGTTCGCTTCGACACCGACACGCTCGACGTCACGCTCGATCTCGAGCGGCTCGGCTCGATCACCTCCATTCCCCTCGTGGAGATCCGACGATGAATGATGAACCCGGCTTCATCACCGCGGTGCTGCGCGACCTTGCGGCATCGACGGCGGTGATCCTCGCCGTCTGGGGCGCACTCGGTGGCGCCACCAACGCGCTGACCACCAAGATGCATCTGCGCGACGCGCTGCGCCACATCCTGCTTGGCGGCATCATCGCCGCCGGCATGGGCAGCCTGTCGATGGCGCTGGTCACGCGGTGGCTCGGCCTGCCGTCGGAAGCGATTCCGGCCGGAGGTGCGGCAGGCTCCGCCGCCTATCTCGTCGGCGTCTTCGGACCTGCCTTCATCGAGGTGACGCTGGCGCGCCTTCGCAACAAGGGAGGCGATCACGATGCGTGAGCTTCTGCGCTTGGCCCGCCAGCTTCGTTGCGACAGCCCCGATCCGCGCGAGGCGTTCGCCCATCGCATGCGCGTCGGCGTCATCGTCGCCCTCCTCATCCTGATCGTTTACCTGCTGAGGTAACCCATGCTCGAGAATTTCCAGAACTGCCTGGCGGTGACGCTGGGCTATGAGGGCGGCTGGTCGGATCATCCCTCCGATCCCGGCGGTGCCACGATGAAGGGCATCACGCTTGCCACCTATCGCCGCTTCAAACCGGGTGCGACCAAGACCGAGCTGCGCAACATCTCGAACGACACTGTCGCGAAGATCTACCGCTCCGACTATTGGGACAAGGTCGGCGGTGATCGGCTTGCCGCCGGTGTCGATCTTGCCACCTTCGATGCCGGCGTGAACTCCGGTTCTGGGCGCGCCAGGCAATGGCTGATGGCCGCGATTGGCGGTCCCGACCACGAGACCGTCCAGAAACTCTGCGCCAAACGTCTCGGCTTCATGCGCTCGCTCGCCATCTGGAACACGTTTGGCAAGGGCTGGTCGACGCGCGTCGCCGGTATCGAGGCCAAGGGCGTCGCCTGGGCGCTGGCGCAATCGATGGGTCCGATTCAAGTCCGTGAGCAGTTGGCGAAGGAGGCGACAACCGCGACCGCCACCTCGAACAAGCAAACCGCAGGCGCCAGCGCGGCCGGCACCGCGACCACGGCCGGTGGCAGCGACGCGCTCTTCAACCCGGATCATGTCGACCAGATCGCCGGCTGGGTGCTGGGCGGACTGCTGAGCGCCGGTGTGCTGGTCGCCGCCATCCTCATCATTCGCGCCATCATCCACCGTCAACGCGCTTCAGCCTATGCCGTCGAGGCAGGAAGGATCATGTCATGAGCGCCATTCTCGCGTCGATCCTGATCGATGTTGCGGCAAGGGTCGGCGCGCCGATCGTCAAGAGCCTGCTGGAAAAGCATGTCGGTGGCGCAGCCGGCGAGATTGGCGGCATGGTCATCGACGCCATTGCCGGCAAAGCCGGCGTGACGCCGGATAGTCTTCCTGGACTTCCAGCAAAGGATCTGGAAGCGGCCGTTGCCGCTGCCGAGGTCGACGCGCCGCAGCTCGTCGCGGCATGGGTCGGACAGCAGCGCGAAGCCAACAGGCTGATGCTGGCCGAGATGAGCAAGGGGCGACCCTGGTGGACCTGGGGCTGGCGGCCAGCGTGGATGTGGTTCCTCGGCTTTCTGTTCCTGTTCCGTCTGGTGCTGGTGCCGGTGGCCGACGCCATCCTTGGCTCCAGCATCGCGGGCGGTGTCGACCTGTCCACCATGATGACGCTGACCGCCTGGTTCATGGGCCTCTACATGGGTGGCCACACCGTCAAGGACTTAGCTGCCAAGTGGGCGGAGCGGTCATGATTGCCGGTGATCGACCATGAAATCCCTCTCTCCAGCTCTGCAGACCCATCTCGACGCGGGCACGACGACGCTCAGCTGGTGCTGGAAGATCACCCGTGCCGATGGCGCCGTATTCGGCTTCACCGATCATGATCGCACGCTTGATTTTGGTGGCACTCTGTTCGAGCCGGAAAGCGGATTGACGGCGTCGGAGGTGCGTGCCGGTTCCGATCTCGCCGTCGATGCACAGGACGCACAAGGCGTGCTGACCTCCGATCGCATCACTGAGACCGACATTCTCGATGGACGCTGGGATAATGCCGAGGTCGAGCTCTGGCGGGTCAACTGGACCGACACCTCGCAGCGTGTGCTCATGCGCCGCGGCGCCATCGGCCAGATCCGGCGCGGCCGGCTCGCTTTTGTTGCCGAGATGCGCAGCCAGGCGCATGTGCTGGGTCAGACCGTCGGCCGCATGTTCCAGGCGACCTGCGACGCTACGCTCGGCGATGCCCGTTGCCGCGTCAATCTCGATGCGCCCTCCTTCAAGGGAACAGGTTCTGTGATCGACATGCTGCGCGACCGTGCCTTCACGGCATCGGGGCTCGGTGGCTTTGCCGCGGGCTGGTTTGCCTTCGGCACGGTGACATGGACCAGCGGTGTCAATGCAGGGCGGCAGGCCGAAGTGCTGTCGCATGATCTCGTTGACGGCATCGCCATCCTGACGCTGCTCGAGGCGCCGGTGCGGCCGATTGGCGAGGGCGATGCCTTCATCATCCGCGCCGGCTGCGACAAGCGCATCGCGACCTGCCATGCGAAGTTCGCCAATGTCGCCAATTTCCGCGGCTTCCCCCACATCCCCGGCCAGGATGCGGTGCTGCGCTATGCAACGCGCGATGGCGGCCACAATGGAGCGGTGCTGTGAAGTCGGCTGCCCCCAAAAAGGTCATTGCCGTCGCGCGCGCCTGGCTCGGCACACCGTATCACGACCAGGCAAGCCTCAAGGGTGTCGGTTGCGACTGCCTCGGCCTCGCTCGCGGCGTCTGGCGTGAGGTGGTGGGTGACGAGCCCTTCATCATCCCGCCCTATAGCCGCGACTGGGGCGAAACCGGCCCGCGCGAGGTGCTGGCCGAGGGCGCCCGCGGCGCCATGATCGAGATTGCACCAGAACATGCTGGTGCCGGCGCGCTGCTGCTGTTCCGCATGGCGCCGCGCGCCATTGCCAAACATGTTGGCATTCTGACCAGCGCCGACAGCTTCCTTCATGCCTATGAGCGGCTCGGCGTGATCGAGCAACCTCTCACCTTGCCCTGGCGACGGCGCATCGCCTTCGCCTTTCTGTTTCCACGGCCGGCCCTTGTCCTGTGCAAGAAGGCCCGGCGCAAGACAAAGCCCTGATCCATGGCCGCTCTCGTTCTCGGCGTCGCCGGTGCCGCCATTGGCGGTAGCATCGGCGGCACCATCCTCGGCATCAGTGCCGCCACCATCGGCGGCTTTGTCGGCGCCGCCGCAGGCTCGATGGTCGACAGCTGGATCGTGTCGTCGCTCACCCCTGCCCAGCGGATCGAAGGTGCGCGTCTCGACAGCCTGCGCCTGACCTCGTCGACCGAAGGCGCCGTCATTCCCCGGCTCTATGGCCGCATGCGCATCGGCGGCAACATCATCTGGGCCACGGATTTTCGTGAGGAGAGCAGAACCACCACGCAAGGCGGCGGCAAGGGGTTTTCGATGGGCGGCGGTGGCGCCAAGGTGCAGACCACCGAATATCTCTATTACGCGAGCTTTGCGGTCGCGCTCTGCGAAGGTCCGATCACCGGGATCGGCCGTATCTGGGCCGATGGCAAGCTGCTCGATACCGCCGGCATTGCCTGGCGCTGGTATCCCGGCGACGAGAACCAGACCGCAGACCCCTTCATTGCCGCCAGGATGGGCGCGGCCGATACGCCGTCCTATCGTGGCACGGCTTACGTTGTGTTCGAGGAATTGCCGCTCGCCAATTACGGCAACCGCCTGCCGCAGCTGTCCTTCGAGGTGTTTCGGCCGCTCGCCGATGCCGACACCGCCGAAGGGCTGGTTCGCGCCGTCACCATGATTCCGGCTTCGGGCGAATTCACTTATGCGACGCAAGGCATCCGCCATGGCAGCGCCTGGACACAGATCCCGGCCAATCTCAACGCGCTGTCCGACACCGCCGACATGGTGGTGGCGCTCGATCATCTGCAGGCGACGATGCCTGCAATTGAAAGCGTCAGTCTCGTCGTCGCCTGGTTCGGCAACGATCTGCGCGCCGGCCATTGCCAGATCAGGCCTGGCGTGGAATTGGCGTCGAAGCTGACCTTCCCGAAGACCTGGACTGTCAACGGCGTATCGCGCGCCAATGCCCATCTCGTCAGCCGCGACGCCGAGAACCGCCCGGTCTATGGCGGCACGCCTGCCGACTTTGCCGTCGTGCAGGCAATCCGCGAGATGAAAGCGCGTGGGCTGCGCGTCACCTTTTATCCCTTCATCCTGATGGATGTGCCGCCGGGCAACTCGCTGCCGAATCCGTATTCCGACAACGCCAATGAGACCGGTCAGCCGGCGTTTCCATGGCGTGGCCGCATCACCTGTTCGCCGGCAGCCGGTTACGCGGGAAGCGTCGATAAAACCGCTGCCGCCGCTTCGCAAGTGGCAGCCTTCTTCGGCGCAGCGACCGCGGCACAGTTTGTGGCGTTCGGAGACACCGTGCTCTGGACCGGCCCCACCGGCGATTGGGGTCTGCGCCGCATGGTGCTGCATTACGCGCAGCTCGCCAAACTGGCCGGCGGCGTCGATGCCTTTATCATCGGCTCGGAGATGCGCGAGCTGACCACTATTCGTGATGGCGCCGGCAGCTATCCCGCCGTGCAGGCGTTGCGCGACCTGGCAGCGGCTGTGCGCTCGATCCTCGGGCCTGGTGTGAGGATCAGCTATGCCGCCGACTGGAGCGAGTATTTCGGGCATCAGCCAGCGGATGGCCCGGGCGACGTCTTCTTCCACCTCGATCCGCTGTGGGCCGATAGCAACATCGACTTCATCGGCATCGACAATTACATGCCGCTCTCCGATTGGCGCGACGGGGTCGATCATTTCGATGCGCAGGCCGGCTGGCCTGCAATTCATGATCGCGCCTATCTGCAATCCAACATCAGAGGCGGCGAAGGTTTCGACTGGTACTACGCCTCGGAGGTCGATCGGGCGAACCAGATTCGCACGGCGATCACCGATGGTGCCGCCGCCAAACCGTGGGTGTTCCGCAGCAAGGACCTGCGCTCATGGTGGTCGAACAGGCATTACGACCGTCCTGGCGGCGTGGAGAGTCCGACACCGACGGCGTGGGTGCCGCAATCCAAGCCGATCCGCTTCACCGAGCTCGGTTGCCCGGCCATCGACCGCGGTACCAACCAGCCCAACGTTTTCGTCGATCCGAAGTCGGCGGAAAGCGAGGTGCCACACTTCTCGCGCGGCTGGCGCGACGATGCCATCCAGCGCGCCTATCTGGAAGCAACGTATCTGTGGTGGAGCGATCCGGCCAACAATCCAATCTCGTCCATCTCAGGCAGCCGCATGGTGCATGTGCCCGAATGCGCTGCCTGGACCTGGGATGCGCGACCCTATCCGTTCTTTCCCGAGCTGACCGATGTCTGGACCGACGGAGAGAACTGGCGGCTCGGCCACTGGCTGACCGGCCGTCTCGGTGCGGTCTCGCTCGCCGCCCTTGTGCGGCATCTGTGTCGGCGCGCCGGTATGCGAGATGAGCAGATCGATGTCTCAGGGCTCTGGGGCGCCGTCGAGGGTTATGTCATCGGCGCACTGGAAAGCCCGCGGGCGTCGATCGCGAACCTTGCCCGTCACTTCGGCTTCGATGCCGTCGAAAGTGAAGGCAGGATTCGCTTTGTCATGCGCGGCCGGGCTCCCACGACCACTATCACCGTCGACACCATGGTCGCGGTCGATCAGAACGAGGTTCTGGAGCTGATTCGCAGCCAGGAGACCGAACTGCCCCAGGCGCTCAAATGGCAGGTAGCGCGCGCCGACGAGGATTACGATGCGGCGATCGTCGAAGCCCGCCGTATCACCGTTGAAGCGTCCCGCGTCTCCTCCGAGACCTTCCCGTTTGCGGTGCCGCTAGAGGAGGCCGAACGCCGTTGCCGCCGTGCGCTGATGGAAGCCTGGACCGGGCGTGAGAGCGCCGTCTTCCGGCTGCCGCCATCGCGGTTGGCGCTCGATCCGGCCGACGTGATCCGGCTCGACCATGATGGCCGCGAGATCGATTTCCGTCTGGTGTCGGTCGCCGATGCCGAATCCCGTTCCATTGAGGCGATCCGCCAGGATCGGCAGGATTACGACCTGCCGCCTGGTGCGGCACGGCCGTCGACGCTCTCCAAAACCATCGTCTTCGGCGCGCCGGAGGTGGTGTTCCTCGACCTGCCGCAACTGACGGAAGCGCATATCCCGCATCATCCGCTGATCGCCGCGCAGGCACAACCATGGCCGGGGCAACTGGCGGTGTTCCGCAGCCCCGGCAATGACGGCTACGAGCTGGTCACTGCCGTCAGCACCCGTGCCCGCATCGGCGCGCTGGGGAGTGACTTCTGGTCCGGACCGGTCTCGCGCTTCGACCACGGCAACATCATGATCGTCGATCTCGTCTCGGGGACGCTTGAAAGCGTCACGGATATTGCGCTCCTCAGTGGTGCCAATGCGCTCGCTGTAGAAAGCGCACCGGGTGTCTGGGAAGTCTTGCAAGCAGGCTCGGCCGAACTGATCGCACCTGGCCGCTACCGGCTGACGCGGCTGCTGCGCGGCCAACGCGGCACGGAGAGCGCGATGGCCGATCCGGTGCCGGCGGGTGCGCGCGTGGTGGTGCTCGACAGCATGCTCGCCGACCTGCCGGTCACTGAAGCCGATCTCGGCATGGCGATGAACTGGCGCATCGGCCCGGCCTCAAAACCTGTCAGCGACGAGACCTATGTGGCGCAGACCTTCACCCCCGAGGGTGTTGGGCTCCGACCGTTCGCGCCGGTTCATATCGAGCAGCCATGGCGCAAGGCGCGCGCGTCCGGTGATCTCACCATTCGCTGGGTGCGCCGCGATCGCTCGCTTGCCGCTGACAGCTGGAATGCCGTTGAAATCCCGATGAGTGAGGCCAGCGAATCCTGGCAGATCGACATCCTCGACGGCGCAACCATCAAGCGGTCCCTGACAACGTCCACCGCCAGTGTCGTCTACAGCGCAGCCGACCAGAGCGCCGATTGGGGCGCGCCGCTCGGATCAGGAAACGCGCTCACCGTCCGCATTGCCCAGATCGGGCAGATGTTTGGCGCAGGTGCTGCGCTCACCACCACCCTCTGGTTCTGATCATCGGAGACACCCATGTCCGACACAACAGTGCATCTGGCGCTGCCCTTCATCATGGCCGCGCAGGCTCAGAAACACGTTACTCATAATGAGGCGCTGCGGGTCCTCGATGGCGTCGTGCAACTGTCGGTCAAGGATCGCGACCTGGCGGCGCCACCCGGCAGTCCCCATGACGGCGATCGCTACATCGTCGGCTCGGGCGCAACCGGTGCATGGGCCGGCTGGGATTTGAACGTTGCCCTCTGGTCGGATGGCGCCTGGCTGCGCCTGCCGCCGCGCGCCGGCTGGCTTGCATGGATCGAGGACGAAAGCCTGCTGCTGGCCTTCAACGGCTCCAGCTGGATTGATACGACGCCCGACGCACTTCAGAACCTTGCCCTGCTGGGCGTGGGCACCACAGCAGACGCGTCGAACCCGTTCTCGGCGAAACTCAACGCGGCGCTCTGGACTGCGAAATCGATCGCCGAGGGCGGCACCGGCGATCTGTTCTACACCATGAACAAGGAGGCCGCCGGCCGCGATCTCGGCCTCACGCTGCAGACCGGCTACATCACCAAGGCCCTGGTCGGCCTGTTCGGTTCGGACAACTTCCGGCTTGCCGTCTCTCAGGACGGCAGCGCCTTCTACGACGGCCTCATCATCGACAACACGAATGGGGTTGTCGACCAGCCGCGACTGCCACGCTTCAAGGGTTATACCAACTACGATAATTACGTCAGCGTCGACACTTGGACCAAGATCGCCATCAACAACACCGAGTACAACGACCAAGGTGCGTTTGATGCCGGCAACAACCGTTTCGTCGCTCCGGTCGCCGGCACCTACCTCCTCGGCGCCACGCTGCTCTACAAGGTCAATTCCAGCACCACGGCGCGAATGCGCGGGCGGCTGGTGTTGAACACCTCGACGGAAATCCGAGGATCGTTCGGCGAGATATCCGGCGCGCACGCCTCCGAGGCGACGGCGCTCTGGCTGCAGACCATGACCCCGCTCGCCCAAGGCGACACGGTGGAACTCCAGGGCACATTCCGGGTTGCGGATGGGTATTTCGCAGCCGACCACACGTCCTTATGGGGCTGCAAGGTCGGATGAAATACAGGCAGCACGGTTTCTGTGGGCAACCGCACGCGATCACGCGTGTGAAGGTCCATCCGCAGAAGTCTCGTTTTTGAGCTGCAAGCTGAGCTTCAGAAGTTGTCGGCGGATAGCTCCGCTGTCGGCCGCGAGATCTACTGTGGCGAACCGAATGAGATGTCCGTGCACCGAGATGGCTTCGTCGATCGTTTCACCGATGGCCGGGTGCAGCAACAAGCCCTCGGCCTTGTCGGCCATCGGATCCCCACGTCCTGCCTGTGAACGTATGTACGCGTAGATTTGGTAAAGGTATCCGCTGCGCAACGTCGCCTCGCGGCGCCAGCCCGCCGTCACGATGCTGGTGAACTTGGTGTCGATCACGATACGGCGGCCGACCAGCGCATCGTCGAGCACGATATCAGTCTGCATCCCCGGCAATATCTCTCGCGCGCCCTCGGTCCACCAATCGATCGGCCAGTCGAGCGCACCCCCTTTGTGTACGCGCCATCGCTTTGGTTGCAGGATGGTTTTGTAGAAGCCGCCGACGGCGCGTTCGAACAACCGCCGGGCCCACTGCTCCTCCCTATCCGGCATCGGCAATGGTCGCGGGCCAGCCCGCTCGGTGGGCAGAACGAGGTCTATCGCAAGCATCGCCGCTGCGAGCATCTCGCAATCCGTCGCGTCGTGACGGCCAATGCGGTCGGCGCTGAGCTCGGCTCGCGATGGCATGGCGCCGGAGACACCGAGAGCCTGCATATCCGCAGCCAGCCGGCGGCAACGATGGCGGAGCTCGGGGCGCGTGACCAGCCGCGCCACCGCCCCGAGCGCGCCGCGGACGAAGCGGTTGCGCGGCGTGTCGACACTGAGCTCGACGAAACGGCACGCCACGGCTCCGCGTGCGAGCAACTGTCGGCGCTCCGTTCGCAGGACGTCGATCCGACCTCGGACCCGCGACAGGTCGGCGCTGCGCGGACGGTAGCCGAGGCTCAGCTGTCGTCGCTGGCGTTCCTCTACCGCCTGCGCCAGCAGTTCGGCAACGAGATCGGCGATCTCGTCCGGGTTGTGCTCGACGTCGACGAGTGTGCGGCCCGCCGTCCGGAACAGGTCCGAGGCGTAAAGCATCAGAAGCCAGATGTTGCGCACCGGGATGCGACCGATGAAGCCCGCAGCGGCGGTCTCGCTCACCCCGGCATCGGCGATCACCATCCCTGCAGCAGTCGATCGAGGGCCTCGCGCGCCGATTTCGGCGCGTCGAACCAGTATTCGTCGAGCAGCGGGCCGATCTCCGTCTCGGCCACCTGGCGAAACCATTCTCGTGTGGTGCCCGGCTCCAGTTTCGCCGTTGGTGTGACGTAGCTGTGCCCAATCTCGAATTGACGACCGAACGCCCCGGCGATCTCCGCGTTCAGCGCAAGGATTCGCCGCTCGATGTCGTCTGCGAGCAGAGAATCGACCCCACCCCTCTCGGTCACCCACCGCCGCCATGCTGGCCCAAGCCGCGGCTCGAGCCCCACGAATGCGAAGCGCCTGCGGAAGGCCAGGTCGACGAGCGCCAGCGAGCGATCAGCGATGTTCATGGTGCCGATCACGAACAGGTTCTCGGGAACGTGCACTGGGCGGCGCAGGCCATCGGCATCGGGATAGCATAACTCCAGCGCCTCACGCGGCGTACGCTTGCCTGCCTCCAGCAGAGTTAGCAGTTCGCCGAAGATCTGCGCGGGGTTCCCGCGATTGATCTCTTCGATGATGATGACGTAGCGGGCGTCCGGGCGACCCAGCGCAGCACGGATCGCCTCCATGAAGACCCCGTCCGCAAGAGTTAGCTTTCCATCGCCGCTCGGCCGCCAGCCGCGGACGAAATCCTCGTAGGAAAGGTTCGGATGAAACTGGACGGCCCGGATGCGCGCCTCGTCGCGCTCGCCCATCAGCGCGAAGGCGAGGCGCTTGGCGATCCACGTCTTTCCCGTTCCCGGCGGCCCCTGCAGGATCAGGTTCTTGCGCGTACGCAGGCGCTCTAGAAGACGTTCGATCTCCTCTTGCTCCAGGAAGCAGCCGTCGCGCATGATGTCATCGACGTCGTAAGGTTCCGTCGGCGAAGGCGCCTGCACGGGATCTGCCGCAGCGGACTCATCCTGATCCTTCGTCGAGGTTAGTTCGGCTGCGCATGGTTCCGTCTGGACATCTTCGGGTGCCTTGTATCGCCAGGATGCGAGCGACAATTCGGGGAAGCTATGAACCGGATAGCTGTCCTCCCCGAAACGCGCCTTGAGGTCGTCAACGAGCTTCAAATACGTCGTTCCGCTGCAGGGCTTCTGCGGTCCAATCGTCGGGATCCGCATTTGCAGTCGTCCCGTGAGGAAAGCGCGCGAGTTGCGGTCGAGGGTCGGAAACTCCCAGGGATGCGACCAATAGAGGCCGGTAGAGAGATTCCACGAAGCGCCCCAGACCTCGACCGCTGCGTCGTAAGCGGAGATGAACGCCTCCCGCTGCTCCGGCTGATCGGCCTCCACGAGCGCCGCCGCGGCAATGAACAGATCCCACAACTTATCGATGTCGTTTTCGCCACGTTTGTCACCGTAACTGAAGAACCACGAGCGCTGATTGTTCAGGACTGGAATACCCTCGAAGGAAGCCGGCGGATCCTCCTCCACGCCGATTAGCTTTGCGAGTGCCCCTGCGATCGCGCGCCTATTGTCCTCTGTCATAGATCGGTTGAACGTGCCCATCGCCGTGAATGGGCAGATATCGCGCAGGGGGCCGGTTCCGCCTTCGGGATAGCGGTCCTGCAAATAGCCGAGTCCCGCCATATCTTGTGCAATGGCATGAATGCCTTCGATCAATGGCTGCCTGTCCGCCCGATAGTCGAGAAGCTTCGCCGCGACGGCGCTGTAGAAGGCTGTCCAGCGGAAACGCTGCTCCCCGTCCGCGTCGCCGAACCGCTCCCGCCAGAATGGCTCATTCCTGAACCGGTTGATGTCCTGGGGTTGGTCGTCGAAGGCAAAAGCCAGAAGTCCATCCTCCATCCACCCGCCCGGCGCGACGCGCCAGACCGTCGCGCGATTGGTGTAAAAATACCATTCGCGGGGCGGCGAAACCGGCGACCAGTCTACTCGCAAATGCTTGCCGTCATCGAGATTCGCGGTGATCGTGCCGACCGCCTTGATCGCCAACACCGAGACGGTCGCGCCGCGATTGTCAAACGGAAGATCGTGCTTACGTGTGTAAGATGACTTGATGGCGATCTTGTCGCCCGGCCGCATGGAGCGCACGACATCTCCATACTTGCCGTCCTCGTAGCCGTTCTCCCATATTCCCTCAGCGAGAAATCGTGGCGTTTGATCCTCGGTCCGATTGTACGCCGCGCCGACAAACCAGGACGGCCGCGCGCTCGATTCCGCCGACATTACACATTCTCCAATACTGCGACGATCAGACTGATTGTAACGCTTTCATTTCGCATAGCCTCTGCATCATCTTGCCAACGTACGCGGCCTTGTCTTCCTCCTGAAAGAGGATGTTTCGCGCCTCCATGGCCGGCTTATCGACCGACCAAAGCAGTCGCATCACGTGCGAAGCCGTTCTTCGCATCGCGTGCGGACATGTGTTGCATGATTGCCCCCAAAGTTGGAGCCACTTTAGCTATAATGGCGCTTTGCTGTGAAGGGCTCTAAGCGGATTTAAATGCGTCGTAGATCCTCGCAGCTGGGACGCTTCTGAGGGTCGAAAAATATACATCCAGATCGGGCGTGCCGGGAGTTTCCGTCGGTGCTCAACCGGCACGCCCATCCCACGTCATGACCAGCATAACGCCAGTCATGCGGCCGGCGAAAACTCGAGCCGGCCTGGTGGGCTCCGAGCGGGTTCGCCGCCATCCCCACCGCCGCACTTGATCCGCCCCACAGTGCGGCTTCTCCTGCGGTCCCCGCGCTTATCGGGTCCGGGTCCCCATCGATTGCTGTGCAGCTACTCAGCTGCCGTCGGCAAAGTAGATGTCATCTCGGCGATCGACTGGAATTCACTGAGAAACTCCGGCCGGTATTGCATCAGGTGTCGCACGACGCGCGCATTCCCGAGGAGCTTGGCGAGGTATCTCTTGATGACAGTCAGTTGCAGGTGATTCTGTCCGTAGGTCTCCTGGATTGAGGTGATGCCCTCCTGCAGCCTCGCAAGCTCGCGTTCCATCCGTGCCATGGCTTCGGGTGTTACTCCTTTCAGGCGCTTCGGTTTGGTTGTCTCGACCAGCTGCGCCTGCGGAGTACCCGCAAGGATCGCTGAGACGTAAGCCAACGAATAGTTGTTGGCGTTCACCAGAAGCTCCGATGCCTCGATTTGCCGTAGCGCCTTCATCTTCCGGAGGATCTCGAACACGGCCGAGGTGCAGGGTTTGTCCTTCAGGATCGCAACGGCCTCTTCGCAGATCCCGTCCAGCAGGCGAGCCTTACGTCGGATGCTGCTGGGATTGAGATCCAACGCGGCAGCGATCTTCTCCTCGGAAACGCCGCGCTCGATGGCCCTCAGGATCATTCGATGTTCTTGTATCGGGGCGAGACGGCTGACCCGCTTGTTATAGGTGAAGGCTTCGTCATCAGTTGAGACGAGGCACTCGACCTGTTCGATCCCCAGATCCTTCAGGATTTCGATTCGGATGTGCCCGTCGAGGAGCAGGAAGGCCCCACCTTGCACGGGGGCACGTGCAATGACGGGCGGTTCGACCAGTCCGACCTCGCGAACAGATGTCTTTATCTGCCGATACTTTCTGCTGGACTTCACGGAGGAGCCGAGGGCACGCACGGGCAGGATCGACTGGATCGGCAGGGTCACGCAGTCGCCTTCGAAGGCGAGAGCAATAGTGCCCGACGAACCGCACTTGCCTGACTTCATGCCCTGGCTCCTTCGCGCAGTGCATCGGTGAGATACGTGGGGAGCGTGTCTAGCCCTTCGGCCCGAAGGAGGGTGAGGAAATGCTCGTCATCGCGTAGGCTGCGGAATGCTTCGACGACGAACATCAATCGGCCCTGCGTCAGCTCGGCCTTCTTGATCAGCAGCTTCTGGCGATCCGCCTCCTGCTGATAGGCACGGACGAGGGCGTCGCTGGTCAGCGGGCGCTTGGCGCCGTCCTTGCGTCCATAGCGATTGTATTTGAGGTGCGGCCCCTGCGTTTGGCGTTGCTGGATGAGGCGGCGCACCGCTGTCAGCTTTTTCCCGCGTAGCTTTTTCTGGGTATAGGCATCCATCAGTGCGCGCTGGGCACCTTCGGCGTCGGTCTTCGAGATTTCGATGGCAAGGTTGAGCGGCAGTAGGCCGGTCTCCACAGCCGAGACGAGCCGTTCCTCTCCGTGTTCGAGAAGACCGGCAATCATGCCGACATACTCGGTCGTCACACCAATCTTGTTGCCGATCTGCCGGTCATCGTAGCCGCGTTTCCGAAGCGTACCGATCTCGCGCATCAGGTCAATTGGCCGGTGCTGCCGTCGAGCGCAATTCTCAACGAGGCTCATGACCAGGCATTCGCTTTCGTCGACATCGACCACAATGGCCGGGATCGCTGTCTGCTTCAACTCGATGAAGGCCTCGAGGCGTCCTTGGCCGCAGACGAGATCGTATTCGGTGGGATCGGTGCCCGCGTGCCGAGCCACCGTGATCGGACGCTTCAATCCAATCCGCGCGATGTTCTCGACCATCTCCTTAAAATTGCGCCGATTGCGTACTCGCGGGTTAAGAATGCGGATCCGCTCGGTCGGGATCAGCAGCACTTGCTTCGGATCGTGTTCCTGCAATTCGTCCGACATCAGGCTGCCTCCATAGCTTGGGTTCGGCCAGCGAGGGTGTAGAAGAAGTCGAGTGTGTCGAACCGATAGGCGTCCAGCCAAAGCCCGTTCTGCTCGGCGAGACGCAGTCGATCGAGCGTCATATCGATGCTGGGCAGGAGGTAGTAGTCGCGCGGCGATTCGTTCAGTTCATCCATCCGCACAGCGATGGTGATATCAGGCACGAGACCAGTGTCGAGGCAGATGCGCCAACGGAGCGACCCTGCCCCTGTTGTATGACAGCGGGCGAGAATGACGGACGCAGTGAATTCGTCGTTGACACGAATAAGGTCGGTGGTGTGATCCCGCACGGCGATGCCGCCGCCTCGCGTGATGCCTGCCATGATCTCGGCGATCACGTGGGGATGCGCCTGTCGTAGCGCCCGGTTGATCTCGATGTAGCGATAATCGCGCTCCGGCTCATAGCCGATCAGATGGTACGCTCGCAGGAGACTGCCGAAGCGGCTGCGATAGACGCTGGACGAGGGCAGATCATCCTGCTCGTCGATGATTAGGCCTGACAGTACGCCTTGCTGCTTCAGAATTGTCCGGAGGGCATCGAGCAACTCCTCATCGCTGAAATGGCGGCTGCGCGCATCCACGATCTCTCGCGCGCGCAGAAACAGAGCCCGATCGACGATGGCAGGGTAGGCACCTTCGGCGCGGATCCACATCTCGCGCGGGTTCACCACCCGGCGCTGCTTGAGCTTGAAGGACACCTTGTTGAAGACGTTGTTGCCGATGTACTTTTCGTTCGTCAGAACCTGATGGACAGTCGCGCGTGTCCACGGCCGACCAAGATCGGTCCGACATCCTTCAGCATTGAGGGTCTCAGCGATTTCACGCTCCAATCGGCCTTCGTCGACGAACATCGTGTACATCCGCTGGACGACACGCTGCTCATCCGCGGGGCCGGGAACCAGGATGACGCGATCGGTTTGGATGCTCTTCTGCTCCCCGCGCGACAATTCACCTTTCGGGTTTCCATCCTCGTCGATGAGCACACGGCGTAGCCCGTAACCGGCCGCTCCGCCCTGCCGATACCCAAGCTCGACGAGACGGCATTGGCCCGCGAAGACCTTCACGGAGAGCTCGCGGCTGTACTCGCCCGCCATCACCCGCTTGACGGTCTTCAGAAGGTTCGAGCCGATGCTGCCGTCATTCTCGAACTGCTCGCCGCAGTAGTGGACACGGATCCCGGCGCGCGAGCAGACATGCTCGTGATAGGCCCCTTCATCTGCGTCCTGAAACCGGCCCCAGCGACTCACATCGTAGACGAGGATCGCCTTGAAGTTGGCCCGACCGGACTGAACCTCAGCCATCAGCGCCTGCAGCGCTTCGCGGCCATCAAGTCGTAGCCCCGATCTTCCGGAATCCTCGAAGACGCGTAGGATTGTCAGGCCGCGGGCCGTGGCGTAGCTGCGGATGACGTCGAGTTGGTTCTCGGTCGAATATTTCTGATGATCGGTCGACATCCGGACATAGGCCACAGCCGGAATTTGGTCGCCGGTATCGTCATCACGGCTGTGCCGATTGTGCGAGTTGCGCCCACTCAACAGTCCATCCTCACGCTATTTCGGGCGCAAATCGTCGTTCCCGCAACGCGTCCGGTTCAACCTCTCCTTGCTCATTAAAAGCCAAGGAGGGCGGAATGTCGTTTCCGAAAAAGGGCAAGTTCTTTCCAGATCGAAACGGATATACTGATAGCCACGGAAGTCAGGATTCCGTCGGCTTCTCGGCCGAGATCGCTGCTGCGCTGCATCGCTCGCTGGGGTCCACTGGTGCCGCGGTGAAGACGGTGGCAGGTTGGACCGGCGCCAACGAGAAGACCGTGAAGAACTGGTTTTCTGGGCGTTACGGTCCCAGTGGCGAGCATCTCGCAGTGCTTGTTCGGCATTCCGACGAAGTGCTGAACGCTTTTCTGGTAATGGCGGGGCGGCAGGAGCTCATGGTAGCCATCAAGCTCGCTGCAGCTGAGCAGGCGATAATGGATTTGCTGATGGCCGTGCGTAGTCTGGCCGGAGATAGTGGGGATAGCTGGGACGTCAAGCAGAAGCTCAAGCCGGCCCGACGACATCGATGATCCTGCACTGCATCAGGTCGTTGAAGAGTTGAGGCGCCAAACCGCAAAATTGAGTGCAGTCGCGAACGTGACCCATGCGAGGTAGGGCACGAGTAGCAACGCTGCTCCAACATGGAGCGGGAGGAAGAGCACTATCGTCGCAACAATGGAAAGCCATACCAAAACAATGTCGACGAACGCCAAGTCGGGGCGGTGCAGGCCAAAGAAGAGCGGCGTCCAAGCCGCGTTGAGCACCAGCTGGAGGGCGTAAACGGCAAGCGGCAGAACGGCACCGGCAAATTCGAATTCCCGCCAAACCAGCCAGCCGGATACAGCGATCATCACATAGAGGATGGTCCATACCGGAGCAAACAGCCGGTTCGGTGGACGCCACGATGGCTTCTTCAAGCGCTCATACCATTCGCCTGGCCGGAAGAAGGCGCCTGTCATGGCCGCCAGGAAACAGGCAACGATAAATCCAGCAAACCCAAGGATCGAGGTCATCTTCGTTGCAAATCTCCAGCTCGGATTGGGGTAAGAGTCAGCGACGCATCCATAAACGGATTTCTAGCGTTTGTCCGGTGAGATGACGACAATGGCCGAGCACGATGCGCGGCCGTGGCGCCTATATGCTAGGTGCATCCTATGGTATCTCGGCAATTGCAGGAGGAGCCATGTGTTTCGGTTTCCGCTTTGGGGCAATCAGGTACGGTTGGCGCCTGCCTGTCGCGCATCTGTCCGCGCGAGATCGCGCCGGCGCGAACCGTTCGGATGACGGAAAGCCGTACTGAAGTCGATGCGCATGGCCCACCATACGCGCAACCGGAACGGTCGCTGCCTGGTTCGGGTCAGACTTTCTGCCGATTTTTCGTTGGATGCCGCCCCCTTGCCGGCCAGGGCAAGGCTATCAAACCCAACACGCGGCGCGCCGCTGATCAAGTCGGCGGTCTCCGTCACCGTGGTGGCCCGCATTTGGGCCGACCCTCATGATAGCCGGGCCGACAGAGGCGCGGCAATCGCAAGAAACCATGGGCTCGACGCTCCATTCCCGCCTGCGCGATAATAAAGGCAACGCAAGGGACGTCGGGGTCGGACGACTGTTTCCCGAAGAGCTAGCGGGAATCGCCTTAGCCGAGGGGAGATGAGGCGCATGGAAACGACACTGACCGATCGCTTCAAGACCGCTATCCTGCTCATGGCTGCGACCGGCCTGATTGCGGGACTTGCGTTCTACTTCACTGACCAACCCGACGTTGCGAACCTGGTCTGGATCGCCGGCGTCGTTCCGGCACTTGCTGCGCTCGTGGTCGAGATCCTTCGCAGCATTGGGCGCGGCGAAGTCGGACTGGATATCGTTGCCGCGCTCTCCATGTCGGCAGCACTCGTCTTCGGCGAGACCCTCGCAGCGGCGGTCGTCGCGGTGATGTATTCGGGCGGCACCTTCCTCGAAGCCTTCGCCGAGGGCCGCGCCCGGCGCGAAATGCACGACCTCCTCTCCCGTGTGCCCCGGACCGCGACCCGGCATCGAAACGGTGGGCTGGAGGAGGTGCCGCTCGATGAGATCGCGCCCGGTGACCGACTCCTGATCCGGCAAGGCGACGTCGTTCCAGTTGACGGCACGGTGGCCTCTGATACGGCCTTCGTCGACACCTCGGCGCTCACAGGCGAGTCGCTTCCGGTGCGTCTCGCGCGCGGGGCTGAGACCATGAGTGGCTCGACCAACGCGGGCGAGGCCTTCAATCTGATAGCGACGCGCGAGGCGAAGGACAGCACCTATGCCGGAATTGTCCGGCTGGTTGAGGAGGCGCAGGCGTCGAAGGCCCCGATGTCGCGGCTGGCCGACCGCTGGTCGCTGGGCTTTCTCGCGGTCACGGTGGGCATCGCCTTCACTGCCTGGTGGTTCACCGGTGATCCGATCCGGGCCGTCGCCGTCCTTGTGGTTGCCACGCCGTGTCCGCTAATCCTTGCCGTGCCGGTCGCGCTGGTCGCCGGCCTGTCGCGCGCGGCGCATTTCGGCGTCCTGATCAAGGGAGCGGGTCCGCTTGAGACGATGGCGCGCATCCGCACCCTGATCCTCGACAAGACGGGCACCTTGACGGATGGTCGTCCGCAGATCGTGTCGATCGACAGCCATGGCGGCATGGCCCCGGACGACATCCTGCGCCTGGCTGCAGCGCTCGACCAGGCTTCAAAGCACCCTGTGGCGCAGGCCATCGTCGCCGCAGCGAAGGCGCGGGGCTTCACGCTGCCCGTGCCGTCAGATGTTGCCGAGATCCCGGGCGAAGGGGTCGTAGGTCATGTCGAGGGCCGCCCCGTCATCGTCGGCGGGGACGGTTTCGTGGCGTCCCGGGTCGGGCGGATGACGGGCGATCATCCCGCAAAGGGCGCCGGATCGGTCCTCGTTGCCGTGGCGGTCGATGGCCAAATGGCCGGGCACCTGGTGATGTCGGACCCCCTGCGCGAAGGCACGGGCGCCATGCTGGCGGGGCTCCGCCGCCAGGGGATCGGGCGCATCCTGCTGGCCACCGGCGACCGCGCAGATGTGGCCGAGCGCGTGACCGAGGGGCTGGGCCTTGACGGTCTGCGGGCCGGGCTGACGCCGGATCAAAAGGTCCTGCTCGTGCTCTCCGAGCGCAAGCATGGGCCGGTCATGATGGTGGGCGACGGGGTTAACGATGCACCCGCTCTGGCCGCAGCCGATGTTGGCATGGCGATGGGCGCGCGAGGTGCCGCTGCCTCGGCCGAAGCCGCCGACGTGGTGCTGCTCGTCGACCGGATCGACCGGCTGGGCCCCGGGATTGAGATCGCCCGGGCCTCGCGGCGGATCGCCGTAGAAAGCGTCGTCGCGGGGATCGGCCTTTCGGTGATCGGCATGATCGCGGCAGCCTATGGCTATCTTACCCCGGTGCAGGGAGCGCTCCTGCAGGAGGCAATCGACGTCGCCGTGATCCTGAACGCACTGCGCGCGCTGCGCATCACCCCCCACGAGCCCACCACATCGACACCACAGGCTGTCTCGTCCGCGCCGGCCCATATCGCGCAGGGATCTACCCCATGAGCCGTCTCTCGCATTCCGAAATCCACATGGTCCATCGCATCGGTTGGCTGCGCGCGGCCGTACTCGGTGCCAACGACGGGCTCGTCTCGACCGCGAGCTTGGTTGTGGGCGTGGCCGCAGCGGGGTCCGGAAAGCCAGAGGTCTTCATTGCCGGGCTTGCCGGGCTCGTAGCCGGCGCGATGTCCATGGCGGCTGGCGAATACGTTTCCGTCAGTTCGCAGGTCGATGCGGAGCAGGCCGACATCGAGCGCGAGACCCGGGAGTTGAAGGAAACACCCGACGCGGAGCTAGTCCACGAAGACCTTGCCGCCAGCGACATGTTCCTGCCGCATGGTCGGCGAGAGCCGCCGTTCGAAACTGCGAAACAAGCCGCAGAAGCAGCTGTAGCCGTATACGACCAGATCTGACGCATCGTTCAGATATTCCTGCAAGCGCCAAAACCCTCCTATTTAGGTGGATAGAATATGTCGTTGATGGCACCTTCGCGGAAGGAATCTTCAACCATGCGCATCCCGGCCGAATGGGAGCCACATGAGTGCTGCTGGATGGCATGGGCGGTTCATAGCGAGTGGAGCCGCAGGGATGCGGCTAAGATCAAGCGCGATCTCAGCCTCGTCGCGCAGACGATCAGCCGATTCGAGCCTGTCCGAATGCTGGTGCCGCGAGGCGCTGTCTTGCGAGAGGCGAGGAGCGAGTTCGGCAATCTCCCGAACATTACAATTATCGAAGCTCCGGTCGATGATTTCTGGATGCGCGACATCATGCCGACCTTTGCGTTGCGCCGCGAAGGGAAAGCCGAGCAGGTCGTGACGATCGACTGGAATTTCAACGGCTGGGGCGGAGGACTGGATCGTCCGCCGCGCGCGGGCGATGATCTTGCGAAAACAGCGGCCTCGATCTTCGGCGTGCCACGAGTCTCCGTGCCCTTCGTTGCCGAGGGCGGGGCTATTGTCACGGATGGCAACGGGACATTGATTACAACACGAAGCTGCCTCCTCAACCCCAACCGGAATCCGGTGCGGCGGGGAATGAATCGCGAGCGAATGATCGAAGCGGCCGTGAACCGAATCGGCATTCGTCGAGTCATCTGGCTGGAGGGCGACCCATGCGAGCCGATCACTAGCGGGCATACCGATGGTTACGTGATGTGCGCGCCGGGCAGGACGGTGCTGGTGGAGAGAATAGACGATAAGGACTGCGAACCATCGTTCTGGCGGGAGCACGACATCGCCATCCTTCAGGACGCATGCGACGCCGACGGCCGGCCGTTCACGGTTATGACCGTTCAGGCACCGCGGCAGCGATACTGGTTAGGAAAAGGCGATCCGGACTATTTCGCCCCGTGCTACCTGAACGCCTATGTCGCGAATGGCGCGGTCATCGCCGGACGTTTTCATGACCCGGAGCGCGATGCTGCGGCGCACCAGGCGCTCGCTGCGGCCTTTCCGGGCCGAAAAGTGGTTCAACTGGAGATCGACGCGATTGCGAACGGCGGCGGCGGAGTACATTGTGTGACTCAATCCATGCCACTTATGGAGCTTCCATGATTCCAGATTTTCGCGGTGCAGATGATATTCGATCTATACTTGAGCGCCTTATCCCATCAGCTCGGAAAATTATGCTCGAACATCGCTTGGTATACGGTCAGCATGAATGGTCAATTACAGCAGTCGAGTTATATCTGTGGACAGGTAACACCTGGTGCGATCCGTGCACTGACAAAAAGCCGGGGCAGACCAAGTTCGGCACTTGGTATATTAACCGCGGGCCCAATCCCAATCATGGCCGCATTGATATCGCTGCCGGAAACGAATCTGGACTATTCGCGGGACTTCTTATCAGAGAACTGGATCAGAAGGACGGTCCAGCTATTGCACTCCAAAAGATCATCAGAGGTCGGTTTGATAAGCGAGATGATCATGACCGGTGGACATCAGAAGAGCTTGAGAAAATAGCATCCATAGATGGGACTGGAGTGACCACCGGGCCGCTCAAGCTTGTGGCAAGGGAGTCGAATTCCTCGGATATCTGGATCGGCCCGCGATTTTTCTATACCAGAGATCCCAATAAAAAGGCCTACCTGCAATATCCGCTTCGCGTTGCTACGTGGCCAACCGAAAAACTGAAAACGCGAATGAAACGATGGGGCGGCGGCGACGTCGACTCTCTAGTGTGAAGCCTCGCTACGATACGAATAGCATCGACATCAATATCAGATGCAAAAATTGGGAGAATGGAATTGTTCGGGTTTGGTGAGAAAAAGAACAGCTACAGTATTGAAGTTTGGCGCGGCTCGGCGGGAAATACGGGACCTGTGAAAGGAACATATGAGGAGGTTATGTCGAGAGCATATCAAGAAAAGAGTCGCCCCGGCGTGACCAAAGTAATTGTCCGTCGGGACGGAAAGGAAATTGCACGATTGTAGACGACTATAGATTAGCTCGGGGTCGCACAACGACTGCCGGCATTCAAAGCAGAAGGAAGAAAGGCACTGGCCTCCATCCAGGTGATGTCCTGTTGCAAGAAGCGATCAAGGCTGTGGTGACACAGCTTCGGTAGTTGGACTAGGGATTCAGTTCCTTCGTCAGGCCGCGGTTGATGACAAGCATGTTTCTGAGCTTTGTCGGCTCCAGCACCTCGACCTCGTTTCCCCATGTAACGAGGTGCCAACTCATTTCCAGAGCTCCCCCCGCGCGAAAACGTACTATTAGCGATCCATCGCTCTGGCTTTCCATTGTTTGCGTAGGATGAAAAACGAACTGCCGGGCGTCTGGAGCGGCCTTCGCTGAGAACCGCCAGACCACATCGAACGGCTTTTCCTGGAAAACGCCGAAGGATCGCTCGGCGAATTTTTGCAAGGCGAAGTCCTTCTTTCTTTCGAAGGATGCTTGGAGAATTTCGATCTTCTCGATATTGGCGAGACTGAACAACCGGTAGTCGCGAGCACGGTCGCTGAGGCTGTAGGCAACGAGATAGTGCCGATTTCCATAGAGAAAGCCATACGGATCGACGAGCTGCCGGCTGAGTCGACCGGTCCCGCGGGCGCGATAGTGCAGCCGCACTTTCCGACATGAAATGACGGCATGGCGCAGGTCGGCAAATATGGCATCAGGGATTGTCTGTCTCGGACCTGGCCTCAGAGCGATGCCCTCGGCCTCAGTTAGCGCTTCGAGGTCCGGCCCGATGCGCCGGGCAACCTGCGGATGGATCAGCGACTTGAGCTTGACGCTGAGCGTTTCTAATCGCCTCGATGTTTCGGTCATGTTTTCGCGGCGGGCGAGGTTGGCTGCGGTCATCAGCGCGGCCAGCTCTTCAACCGAGAAGCCGATCAGACCATTGATTGCGCTGGTGCGGATGCGCCAGCGCTTCGGTAGCTCGCCGGGATTGGCCTGCTCCATTTGCGGAAAAACACGCTCAATTGAATCCCGCATCCGTTCCGCGGTTCGTCGGCTGATACCATAAGCATTTTGAATATCATCAAGTGATATTCCTTCCGCTGTGCCGCGCATGTCCAACGCGACACGGAGCAGAGTTTCGAGCTTTTCAAACCGCATCCCCAGTCTCCACAATTATCGGTACTGGGTGAAGCATATAGACTTACGCCGAGAAGCGAAGGGTCACCGTCGCCCTCTCCTTCTGTCGCGTCTTGGTGCCGTAGCGGATTGTGTTGGAATTCAGCGGCACAGCCTCCGGTAAGTTGAGATTATCGTTTCATGCGGCGAGGTCAATCTGCTGGTCGAGCGGCTTGGTCGGCAGCGTCCACCAGCCGTCGATCTTTCGCATCGCGATCTGGCCGGATGCCATCAGCGCCCAGAACAGCATGGCCGCGGTTTCGGCCGACGGCAGCACGGTCTGGGTCTTGATACGACGCTTGCACCACAACATCCTGGAAGCCGTAGCGGGTCGGAACCGAGTAATCGTTCGTCCGGTAGCGCACGAGCGCCGTGGACGACACACGAGCGGCGCGGACTTCGCATGGCTCGAACGTCCCTGTCGGCAGAGCTCGCATTGCCGCCAGGTCCGCCAGCAACCGCTCGCCAATGGTCTCAGCGTGCCGTCCAGCCCGTTCGCCCTGGCGGGCACGACATCGCTCAAGAAGTTCGGCATTGAAGTCGTCGAAGCTCGCCGCTTACGGGATCGGCGTCATGAACTTCGCGCGGGCATGCTTCACCAGACCCTCGACCTTGCCTTTGTCATTGCCCTTGCCGGGACGGCCGAAGCGGTCGGCGAACAGGTAATGGCTGACGAGACCGGTGAACGCCCGCGTCCGCTCACGCTTTCCGTCGCCGCAGATCCTGGCCACTGCGATCTTGAGGTTGTCGTAGAGAATGGACTGCGGCACGCCGCCGAAGAAGGCGAATGCCGATACATGGCCGTCAAGGAATGCCTCGGTCGTCTCCGCCGGATACGCCTTCACGAACGGAGCATCCGAGTACGGCAGGTCTATGCAGAAGAAGTGCATCTTGCGCCGGACGCCGCCGATGATCCCCACCGCCTCGCCAAAATCGACCTGCGCGTGGCCCGGCGGATGCGCCAGCGGCACGAACGTCTCGCGAGAGCGCGCTCGGCATAGCCGGACATAATCCTTCACCACCGTGTAACCACCGCCGAAACCATGCTCGTCGCGCAAACGCTCAAATATCCGCTTGGCCGTATGCCGCTGCTTCACCGGCGCGGTCCGGTCCGCCTCCAGGATCGCGTCGATCACCGGCAGGAGCGGACCCAGCTTCGGCTTCGCCACCGGCTTCGTGCGCGTATAGCCCGGCGGCAACGAGAACCGGCACATCTTGGCAACCGTCTCGCGGTGCAGTCCGAAAACCCGAGCCGCTTCGCGCTGGCTGTTCCCCTCGATAAAAACAAAACGCCGCACCGCTGCGTAGACTTCCACGCCGAACATCCCCGGCCACCCCCCAAAAGGAGAAGCCTATCCACTGGTCGGTTTTTACACCGCCACGCTCAGCACAACGCCGGCGTTCCAGTGGCACACTTTGTCACCGCCATGCACACGCGCCCTCGGCACCGCGATCTCGACCGCGCCGAACGTCCCGGTAAGCCGGCGCGTTCGATGGCCATGGCGGTGGCCGGCGACGCCGGCCGCCTCATCATCCCCCGGCTCGATCGGTTGCCGTCCATAACGGGGACGGACAAGCACCGCATCCAGCTCGGCCTCCAGCATCGTCTCGATGAAACCGCGCACCCGCTCGCGCAGCCCGGCTTCGATCGGATCAAACCAATCGTCGAAAAGATGGGGGGCAGCCTCAGCCCCACGATGATCGGTACCGGCATTCATGGTAATCATGGTTATGGCGTGGTCTCCGTTTCCGGTGTTCATGCACCGGATGATTCGAGGTTGATCACCCCGGAGACTACGCCAACCTCAATTCCTACCAACCCCGCGACGGCACCCGCGTCTTTCACCCAGTTCGCTCAGCGCAAGAAGGGACGATGCTATGTCGTCGTCAACGATATTCTGAGCGGCAAACTCACTATGAATACGAGAGTATAACTCGGAATCAACTTCCTTATTCATCGGCCCTTTGACATCGGAGAGAAACCAGCCAAGCCTGCCACGGCGTTCGACAGCACACGCGGCGACGGTCTGCGGGTCGCTCCATAAATAGATGACACAGTGGCCGTCGTTGACGCGATCCAGATAGATACTCTCAAGACAGTTGTTCCAGTCTTTTGCGATGCCGCGGATTTCTTTCGGTGTATCGAGGCGGCGCGCATTTCCGATCGATGGCGGCGGAAGCTCGGTTGGGAGGGGCAATTCATCAATCAATTTCTTGATATGTGCGCATATTTGTTGCGGCTGTCGAAACGACTTGAAGTCGCACAACAGCCTCTCAAAACTCGATGCCACGTTTCGGGCGACAAGAAATTTTAATCCACTTGCGACATCTCCCCGCAGCTCTCCCCAGAATGGCATGAGGGCGGGTCGAAGATCAGCAGGAATTCCGGTCAACTTCTTTAGATCGTCATCGTCAATACATACTACGCAATGGACAAAAAAACGAAAACTAACAGGATCATCTAGTACTTTCACCAGACTGCGATAGCTTTCAGGTAAAAGAATATCCGGGCAGATATTACTGAGCGCGCGCTTCAATCCCCGCGGCCTGCGACCCAATGCGGCATCCAGAATGTCGCGTGTTCGCCCGCGCAACAGCAGGGATGCTATTTCACGCTGTTTGGTGGCATCAATATGCGCAAGAGCGAGACCGATCAAATGCACCCGCTGAGAAGTCAGCGAGTAGACATCAGTCAGTAAATCGGGATCGGATTGGATGGCATCCTTGAGCCATTCCACTATCCAGCCGAGCCGCTCAAAAAGAAACCCTGGCGCAAACAGGGGAGGCCTCGCGCCATCTCCACTATTATATCTGATAACATTAGTCATGGCTTTCTTCCCTTGGATTGAAGGAATGAAATACCACAAGCGCACGTCAAATCTGGACGTATCTGAGGTGGACCCGTCTGGTGAGACAGTTTGACGGCTTGGCTAAGGTGGATCGGGTTTGCTTCTACGCCACCAGTTGCTCCGTCATTTCAGCCGTAGCATAGACCTCGTCGGGTGTCCTGCCGCCGAAGGTCGAGTGCGGACGGATCGTGTTGTAGTGACGTCGCCAGTTTTCGATCACGATCTGGGCCTCCTTTAGTGTGTAGAAAATCTCGCCGTTGAGCAGTTCATCGCGCAGTTGGCCGTTGAAGCTTTCGCAATAGCCATTCTCCCACGGACTGCCTGGTTCGATGTAAGCGGTCTTGGCTCCGACGGCGGCGATCCAATCCCGCAGCGCCTCGGCGACGAACTCGGGGCCGTTGTCCGACCGTATGTGCGCAGGAACGCCCCGCGAGACAAACAGCTCGCAGAGCGCTTCGATGACGTCGGTTGCCTTGAGCTTCCGCGCGACACGGATACCCTTTCAACGTACGGCTCTTTCATTCGCATCCATCCACCGGCCTCCCGGCGCACGGAGAGGGTTCGATTTCAGTTCCTTTCGCTCCGCCAGTCCTTCAGCGATCAATATTCTCTGCGAGGTTCGAGTGTGTGAAGAAGCCCAATATCGGGGGACTTCAGGCACAAACCTCCGCACCGCGACATGCGGGGTGAGTCCCGATTTTCTCTCTCTCGGCCCGTTTCTCTCCAAACCTCCCGACTCCGCTGATTTAGTACGGTTCTCATAAGCTATTGATTTCACCTCACTTTTGATGGTGACGGCCTCCGAGCTTTCGCAAGAACTCTCGAGGAACGGAGAGCAGCAGATTACAAACTCGGCAATTGATAATGCTCTGATTTTTCGGATCGCTAGTACGGTCCGGCTGCAGCTCCATCGCGTTCGATGGCCCTCACATTGCCGGACGCGACTTATGCCCGCGGCAGATTTTGCCGCCGATAAGTCGCTGTCGTTTGAGGATCTATGCAACTCGGCCATTCATGGGGGCGTGTTCATTGGAACCAAACGGTAGGTATGGGGCAGATTTTCAGGCCGATAGTGCGTTACCGCCTCCATTCTTTTCACAACCGACTCATGAAGGAATGCGTTTTCAGCGACGCAACGCGGTTCGGAATTTGGCATATAGAATCCGCTAAACGAATGACGGCTTTGCCACTCCTTGTAACGATCCGATTTTGGTAGCCATTCCAACACGCGCCAGCCTGCGGTCATTGATTGATGAGGATCGCGCGACACGTCCGGACCGACGTACGAAAACGGACTTCCGCGCCGCTGAGTCCCCAATACAAGCTGATTGACCGCTTGTTGATTGATGGCCAAGCCATGCGCCGTTGCTTCGCCAATCATCCAGAGCAACGGGAATTTTGAAAGACCACTTTCGATTTCTGGATAGCCGCCACCGATATCGGCATGAACTCCCGAAAACCACACTTGCTGCGCATCCTGCGGCTCGCTGTTGTTCGTCTTGCTGAAGCGGTTGTGCTGAAAAGCTTGCGCATCGGCCCAGGTATGGAGCCGAAACATTCTTCGTCGCTCGTCCAACGCGATCGCTTGGCGAAAAACCCGCACACTGGAGTTACGTCGGGTGTGTGGCAGCTCCTGAAGACTGAAGGTGTAGAACCGATCAGGTCGAGGCACGATGACGCTTGCGACGGTGTCCCAGACACCGAGGAATGCTATGGTCGGCCACTTCACAGAAACGATGCGTGCGAACTGCGCAGCACGATCGTTCTGAGACTTCGGCCCCGGCACATCTTCATCTTCTGATGTGTCTGGGATTCCGCCGGCAAAAACTCCGCCTTCGACAGACTGTTTATAAGCGGTGAGCGCAGCGCCGGCTAAATTCTGTTGTTGAGGCGCCAGCAGGCCGACTTTATGAATCAGTCCTGCCAGCATACGAACAGCATAAGCACCGCGACTGAAGCCGAACAAATAGATGGCATCGTCGTCTTCGTAGTTTGAAATCAAAAACTTATAGGCGGCCAGAACATTGTCATCGAGCCCATAACCCGTGGCGAGCCCCAAGACGGCAACAGTGTCTTGCTTGAGTTTGGTCCACGGATCGGGACGCGCCAGCGTGCCGACACCAGGGTCGTAAAAGACGACTTGCAGCGGCTGAGTCTTCGAGGTCTTCCGAAGCACGCGATATAGCTTCAAGACGTTGGAAATATTTTCGCTGATTTCGTTTCCTGTGCCATCACAGCAGACAACCAAATTCTTCATCGCGCATAGCTCTCCGATGATGGAGCTAACGGCCTAAAAAGGCAGACGCTTCCCTAGGTACGCAACAGACAGCTCGGAACGTAGCCGGGGTCCTGATATTCGAACAGTTGAACTTCACCAAGGGACGTTAGTTGTTGGCCGAGAAAGACCGATAGAGCGAACGGCCCGTAGAAAAACAGGCGAGTCATCCGCAGCTGCCGAGTCTTCAGAAGGACCCCGAGCCGCTCCCGGACGGCCATCGCCATCGCCATCGCTTCCCCCGCTCCGCCAATCGATTGCGCCCCCTGGTTGGGCGGTGCGAGAAAGACGTAGGCGTTCGGCTCCTGACCTTTGGACTGGATGAACCGCTGCACATCGAGGCGTCCATCGCCGCGAATGTTCAAGCCGAGAACAAAGTCGGTACCGCTCGGGCTGCCTTCGATGATCTCCTCGTGCAGCGCGTAGGCAGCGGTCGGTGTTGCATCCGATCGCCACGGGTCTTTCGCCGGCGGTTGCGGGATCTCGAAGATCCACCCACCCACGGCGGGGAATGTCGCCCCGAGAGCCACACCAGTCGACAACGCGCATTTGCCGCGCAGCCGAATGGTACGGACTGCTCCCGCGGTCATGATCTTCGCCTTCAGAACCCCCAACTGCGGCACGAGGTCTGAATTCCAGACGTCAGGCGACGGAACACGGCGCGAGTGGCGGTCAAAATGACCTGACCAATCCAATTCGTAGTCCGCGGGCGGATCAAAGGATTCCTTGGTCCAGTTTTGTAGCCACAACGTCACGCTCGCTTCCGCAGACAGATTCGACAGCACCGCGGCGCGCAGAAAGCCTTCGATCGACGTGCGGTCGAGCACGACACCCTTGCTCGCGCTGACGTGCCGCATCATTTCCGCATAGGCGGGCTGGACCATCGCCCTGATCTTGTTTGCAAACTCCGGATGGTTCAAAAGCCGAGCGATAAAGATATCGAGGGCGCGATCATCATGCGCTAGGTCAGCGTGCCCGACCTCGATGAAGACCTTTTCGTGGATGAACTGAATCTGCGCGTCGCTCAAGCTGTGGCTGCGCATGCGGGCATCGACATCGTCCTTGGTCGGCGCCAGGGCTCCCGGCACGTCATCGTAGAACGGCTTTGCGTTGCGAAAACGAGCCAATCCGGTTTCCACGGGGCGCAGCTGTTGCGAAAGCGTCGGACAAGCGAGCGTGAAGCGCTCGTAGATGTTCGGCATGCCCGCATCGATCGTGATGAAAGTGTCGACGACCTCCTTGAATTCCGACGGCGTGACGTCGTGATCCTTCGTCTGAATGTGCTGACGCCTGGATTTGCCCTCATCGACGTAACGGATATCGATGTCGCCGGTGCCTTCGGAGAAAATCTGGTGGAAGCCGCCATGAGTCAGCCACACGGGGAGATGGCAAACGGTGTAGCGCGTCTGAAAATCAAAACCCTTGCCGCCGACAATGCCACCCATGGCAGCCGGGTTAACAAGCGAGCCAGGACCGGATGGCGATTTGCTCATAGCTTCGCCCCTATTGTCCGAAAGACGAACCGAAGAGCTTGCGCCAGAGCTTTTTGCTCTCGGCCTCGTCGGTGGCATCGAACGCCTGCCGAGCGCTTTGGGCCGCTGGCTTCACCTGATCAAGAAAGGCGCTGAAGTCATCGCTCGACCAGCGCTTGGCCACGCTGACGGATGGATAGCCCGGATCAGGTAGTTGCGGGACCATTCCAGTTCCCCGGTACCAACCATAACTGTTCTCGATGCCCTCAAGCACGTTAACGACCGCCCGCGCATAGGAGCTCGGATAGCCGATCGTCTGATGGATCAGCGTTTCGAGGATGTACGACTTCGGCTTTGACTTCTCGGTGGGCAAGCGATCACGCCATAACTTCAGAAGTTTGGCGGTCGGAACGTAGTAGCCGTCGGTGGCTTTGTTCTTCGCCGTTGATGCTGCAATCTGGCCTTTGGGATGGGCCTGCACCCACACCTTCGCATCGCGATCAGGAATCCACAGTGGGCCATCATCGGCTGACATCGGCGTGCCAGGAACGATGTCAAGCCATACGCCATTTTCGTGGCTGGCCCCAATCGAACGGCCTTGCAGGCGGGTTTTGCTGTAGTAGTCCTTGAGCACACCATTCAGCCAGCTCAGGACCACTTCTGGTTCAGTAATCGTGTGATCGATGTCGACGACGCAAATGACGTCCACGTCGTTTATATCATTGATAGCCGTGTGACGTGCATAAGAGCCCGATAGAAATGTATCCTTGTGGGCATCCTTGGTCTGCTCATCCTTCTTGAGATGCCCCCGCACCTCCTCATGAGCCTCGACCGCATCGTCGACTGCGTCGCCGGTAGGCTCGATCGAGCTCAAGTACGTGCCAAAGCTTCCATTCAGTTCCACGGCGTCATTTCCCTTCTGGAAGCGATGGGAGAGCCGCGGGATCGAGGCCGTAGGATGCGGCAAGGCCACCGATGAAATCCCCGCACACCGGGCACTCGGTGTCACGTGCGAATTCGATTCCGTACCAGCGATTGATGGTCATTTCATCGACGCTATCGCTGAGTGGCGGCATGCTGGCGTATGCGGTGCCTGGTTCCGGGCGGTTGAGCCAGAGATACCATGGCGCCTCGAAGTCCCGCTGAAGTGCATTTAAAGTCGACGACTTGTCGGCGACCAACTCAAGAAGCGCAAGCTTGGCTAAAAGATTGGCGATGGGTAGAACATCAATCGACAGCCCCGGCTCAACCGCGACCGGTTGATCCGAGTATGCGATCTCTCCGGCATCGGCTTCGGTAGAAACTTCCACGTCGGCGGCCTCATCAGGGAGCGCAGCGACGAAACATTGCTGACAGGGAGATCGCTTTGGACGGACGCGTAAAATCTGGCCTCCATACGCGCGACGGAAAGCGCCGCCGTAGACGGCCGTGACATTCGCCTCGACGCACAGCTCGTTAATCAGCAACTTGCTTTGACGGTTGTCCGTACCACAGACCACGACATCGGATTGACTCACCAACTTCGCAATCAAGTCCCGGTTCTCAAAACTGGCCAAAACGGGGTGAACTTCGACCTGGGCCTTGGGATTCTTTTCGAGAATTAGATCGCGAAGCACGTTTACTTTCGAGCGACCGACTTGCGAAATACCGCCGGGATGCCGCACAACATTTCCGACAGAAAGCCGGTCGCGATCGACAAGTACGAACCGGCCAACACCGCATTTTGCCAGTTCAACGGCTACAAACGCACCGCCGGTTCCCAGACCGATGCAGAGCACCGTCTGGTCTTTGAGAATGGTGGTCTCAAGAATTCCCGCGCGCCGTAAATCGAGCTGCGGCTCGACGTCGGCAAATTCGATCTCGGTCGGACCGGTTAATGGCACATCTTTCGACAGAACCTGCGCACTGAAGGACCCGCCGTCGGGCGATACAAACACGTTAGCTTTAGAAGCGGCGCGGTCGGTTGGTGTCAAAGCGATCGTGAAGCCGGTAGGAGCCGGTTCGCCCGGCTCGCCCAGCACAAGCAACCCATCGATTTGAATGTGACTAGGCTGCACGCAGAGTTCAAATTGGGTCAATGCGTCGCCGCCGTCCCATGCACTGAAGCTCACCCGCACGCGGCCCGTGTGCCGCAAGTCGGCCCATCGAGCACGCAGCCATTCGGACGAAAGTGTCAGCATGGCGAACATGTCGGCATCATCTGCCGTGATATTCAGAGCCTTGGGCGCTTGCGAGCCCTCAGCAACGGCGACGATCGTTCTTTTCGTTTTGTCGTAGACGAGCTTCGATTTGCCGGGCTTGCGTTCAGCGATCGCCTGCATCGCCTCGCGGATCATTTGGCTTTGCGCTGTATCGGTAGTCATAATGTTTCCGCCATGGTGCGAACGAAGTCGGCCAGCGAACGGCCAGTTGCGAGATGCTGTTCGTAGGCCTCGATCCAGAGATGTGCTTTCAGGAAAACCTTCTGCAAAACTATTCCCGCATGCCAGCGATTATCGCGCCAATGACATATCTGAACGTACCCGCTGGCGTGGGGAGTCAACGCATGCATTGCGTGCGACACCCCCAGGCTCGCGATCGGAGTGCCATCGCGCGTCCGAAGCGGGTTCGGGTCAATGATGTAAAGGGGTGGCCTTTCCGTTGGGTAGCCCGACGGTATCGGCATCCAAAGGTTATAGCCCTTGCCTGAACTCGAAGTTGCCACACCGGACGCGTAGTAGCTGTCGTACGCGGCCTGATGATAGACGCCGAACTGCGTGAATCCTTCGTTCTGAAGGATTTGATGTTCCAGCGCGAGCCGTTGACGTTGGGCTAGTGTCCACATCTCATCTCCCCGCGCGCGGCATGCCAGCTTGGAATGCACTGACAACCGCTGCTACGTCCAAGGCAACAAGCCCCTGCGGAGCGCTTATGACTTCGGTCGTTCCCTCGTCGCGATTGATTCGATGTATCTCAAGCACTGGCATCGGCCATTGTTCTGCAACGGCGAAAGCCAAGTGGAGTTGTCCCTTCAGCCGTGCGACGAGAATTTGACCGAACGGCGTCTTGTGACGTTCGATCGGCTCGCCGCTGGCAAGAGTTAGCGCGTCCGACAGGTGGGCAAGTGTTCGGTCACGCGTCACTGCATCCACCTCTGACGTGACTTCGAGTGACGGCGGGTGCATCTGCTGGCCCACCCTCAAACGGTCAAGCGGCACCTCCTCCCAAGCCTTTAAGGACTGCTCAGGTAAATCACCCCTCGCGATGAGGGCCTGACGAACGGGGCTGCACCCCGCAAGTACGCGCACGTCCATAGCAGCGGGATCAGCTTCGAATGAAAGGTCGTAAAACCAGGGATGAAAACGGACAATAGGCTGTTGATGCGAACCTTCCGTCGTAACGATGATCTCCGCCATGCCAGGAAATTCGTTTCTGTGTCCAAGCTGTCTGATCCGACGACGATCACCTGAACTCGGCTCTAAGAGGCCAAGGCGGTGGTGTGAATGCCAATCTCCGAAGTAGCGAAGGGACCAATCCGCGGCTAGCGGCTCGCTCAATCGGCGCAGATAATCCACGTCGAGACGGAAGTGCGTATTGTCTCGTTGGGCGTTCGGGCCAGCCTTTGTGGCCAGTAGGACAAGGGGCGTCGGTTGCCAACGGCCAAACAGGTCACCGCCTGTCTCCACTGTCCATGCGGAGGATTCGGCTGCGATAGCCCGCAACTCGGACTCCCACGTAACCAGCACCCGAGACGTAGCCCGCACGGGCGGCACCATGGACGGCACCCGAATAGAAGGCGCCTCAGGCGCCGTGCGCTTGGCGGGCTTCCGGCGGCTAAAAATCCTAACTAAGCGTCGAATTACCATTTCACCTCGCTGGGATCAGCCGAGGTTCCCTCAACCGGGAATCGGAAAGACCTCCGACTGCACTAAGGAAGTGCAGCGAACAATACAAGAACAATGCCGCCGTTACCACAAGCGGATTTTTGCAATCCGCTGGCCGAACAAGATTTTCTGGGCACATCGCCAAGAAAGATGTGGGCGAAGGCAGCGGTCAGGCGTCCTTTGGCAGCGCAGCCGCTGGAGCGGCCTCAGGTGGAAGCAAAATCCCCTCCCATGAAATCAACGGGAGCGGATTCGAGGTAAGTGCGACCTCAAAGCCGCGCAAGCCTGCGTGGTTCGGCTGGGCCTCAACGGCCAAGCCGATTAGTTCGCGGGCTCGCGGTTCATTGCCTTCTTTACGGTTCATCTCCGCCACGTAGAGCGAAAATGCCGCTTCCAGGGTACGGCCGATATTTGTCGTGTCGGCTCTGTGCCGCGTCCTGAAATAGTTTCGATACAATTCCTCAAACTGCTCCAGCGTCCAGTCCGTCCGTTGGCCGGTTAATATATGAGCGACGAAGCTCTCGATGGATGGTTGGTCGAAGTCGGATTTGTATCTTTCGAACAATGCCGGCCACTGCTCGCAGTTGAAATCTTGGCCCGCCCACTGGTGAAAGAGAAAATATAGCGCAAGCAGGGGCAAGCGCTGCTTCGGGCTTTGCAAAGCCGGAAGCATCGTTTCAACAAGCGCCAGTACTGGTCGCATGTCGGAGAGCTTGGCTTTGGGCGTTCGCAACAGGACGGCTGATGTGACCTGGCCGATAAAGGCTGAAAGCTTCAACGGACCGTGTTGGTATGAAAAGCCGACCGTATTCGCTATCCAATATTCGGGGGCAAGACGCATAGTCACGATGTTCGGTAGCGCACGGCGATAATCGAACTCCTCGCGTTCGATAAAGGGTCCGCGCGCCACGAACTGCTTGATGATGTGACGGGCCATCCGAGCCAATCCCGCGACACTAAGTGCGGGCCGATCGTCGGCTTCGACCATTTCCGGCATGTTGCCCATGGTCAGCGTCTTCGGAATTTCATGCAACGTGTGCACGTAGCGGGAACGGATCGCATAGGCTTGTTGGAGCGCGATGGTAAGGTCACCTCGGCTGATGGGTCCCGCAGTTTGTGCCGCCTCCTCGCGAAAGAATGATGGAGCGGTTTGAGAGAGGGCAAAGTCGCGGAAACGTCGGCCTGCCGCCACGTGCTCATTCGCTAGCACGGCATCACGGACCGCATCAGCGACCACGGTCGTCGCGCCCTCAAGCGCCGCATCTATTCTTAATCGCTTGCGATGCTCGTAGTCAGTCCATTCGGCAACGTGCCCGTCGAATTCCTGTGCGAGCGATTCAACGGACATCACCAGCTGCGTGTATGCGAGACTGATGTTGTCCGCAACGCGATGCAGGCCGGTAATGTATTGACGGATCGCTCGAATGGCGGCCTCGAACCGCTTGCGTTCAAGGCCCACCAGTTGAGTAACGAACAGCGCGAGCTCATCACTGTCACTTTCTCTAGATATAATCTGCCGATCAAAAGTTCGTTTGATGAGTTGGCTTGGAACGGATTGGACACCGAGGCTTGGCCGCTCAGTTGCCAGTAGACGCCGAGTGAGGTCAGGGTCAGGCGTGCACGTAATGTCGAGGGCGAAGGCGGCAACAGCGGCAAAGTCGTTGAGAAGCGCATCACCGCCCGTGGAAATCATCACCCCCGGTTTGTCGCCGTCTGGGTGCTTCTCGATTTTTTCCAACATCTCGCAGGTCATGGCCGCGAGACCTTCAAGCCCTGTGGTCGGAAGGAGAACACCGATAGGCGTCTGCATCCGTTCAGCCCGCATCAGCATTCGATAGTTTGTGTAAAAGACCGCGCGGTGGAGCGTCTCGTAACGCTCTCCCGGTGTGTAAAACTTCTCAGTGATGATCTGAAGCATGCAACACCTAAGTTCGAAATTGGCCTTGGTGAGCCCGCCGCTGAGAACCGAACCGAGCAATCGAGCTAGAGCGTCTGGTGATTACACAAGCGGTGCCCACACCGTTCAATCAGACATTTTGCGCCCATCTTGTGCCTAGGAAATTTTGGAACCCGTCGGCAAAGAACGGCAGAAAAACCTGTAACCCGCTGGTCGGATTAAACAATGGACGGAAACGGATGGAAACGGACTGCAATAAAACGAAAAGCCCGCCGAAGGGGCCAAGTCGTTGAAATGACTCTGGACAATTGGTTGCGGGAGCAGGATTTGAACCTGCGACGTTCAGGTTATGAGCCCGAAGGCACGCCCTTGGAGTGGCCACTCGACTGGGAACCTGCGCAGCATGTGCTCAACCTGCATCTCCGGGGGCTGGCGTCCTGCCAAAATCCGTTCAATAACCTCTGGCGCGAGCAAAGTGAGCCGCAGTACGCGGCCCACATAGCTCTCATTTATCTTCTCGGCAGCAGCGATCTCCCGGATGGTGCTGAAATCCCCGCATTCCAACATGTCGCGCCAGCGAAACGCCCGCGCGACTGCCTTGATCATTGCGCTATCCGCGCGGCGAGTTGACGAGATGGTGACTTCGGTCCCGTCAGGTCCCAAAACGAGCCGTCTTCCGCCGCGTTTCCTTATCGAAATCGGCACCCGCACGGTGATGGTTCTGCCATCATCGCAGACCGCTGGCTTGACCATTACGCCGCCCTCCGCGTTTCCCGTTTGATCGTACGCAGATCCGCCACGAGATTTGTGAGACCGTCCGTCCGTAAGCGAATGTCGGCCCCGTCGGGGCTGACATCGACACGTTCGACGAGCAACTGGACGATGCGCGCTTGCTCGGCGGGAAACAGTTCGTCCCACAGCGGATCGATCCGGTGCAGTGCGTCGCGCACCTCGCTTTCGTTGATGTCGCCCATGGACTGGCGTGCGGCGCGCCACGTTCGCACGATGATCTCCGGCGAGCGCAGCAAGCCGCGCAGCTGATCCACGACTGCGCTCTCGATCTCCGCCGCCGGGACACGCCGCACGGTGCAGGCCGGCCCATTGCCCTTCAGCATGCCGGCTGAGACATAATAGCGGTAAAGCTTACCGCCCTTGCGGGTGTGGGTGGGCGACATGGCGCAGCCGGTGGGGCCGAAGATCAGGCCCTTGAGCAGGGCCGGCGTTTGCGCCCGAGCCAGACCGGCACGCTTCCGCGGGCTCTCACGCAGCACGGCGTGCACACGGTCCCAGGTGGCGCGAGTCACGATGGCGTCGTGCTCACCCGCATGGGCAGTGCCCTTGTGCACGGCCTCCCCGACGTAGACCCGGTTGTTGAGCAGCTTGTAGAGGTAGCCCTTGTCCACCAGCTTGCCGCGCTTGCCGGTGATGCCTTCGTCGCGCAACGCCCGCACCAGCGCGGTCGCCGATCCGACCTTGACGAAGCGTTCGAAGATCATCCGGACCGTGGCAGCCTCGGCCTCATTCACGACGAGCTTGCGATCCTGCACGTCGTAGCCCAGCGGCACGAACCCGCCCATCCACATGCCCTTCTTGCGGGAAGCGGCGAACTTATCTCGGATGCGCTCGCCGATCACCTCGCGCTCGAACTGGGCGAAGGACAGCAGGATGTTGAGCGTCAGTCGCCCCATGGACGTGGTGGTGTTGAACGACTGCGTGACGCTGACGAACGTCACCTCGTTCCGATCAAACACCTCGACCAGCTTTGAGAAATCCATCAGGGCGCGGCTGAGGCGGTCGATCTTGTAGACCACAACCACATCCACGCGCTGAGCTTCGATGTCGGCCAGCAGTCGCTTCAGCGCAGGACGTTCCAGCGTAGCGCCGGAAATCCCGCCGTCGTCATAGCGGTCGGGCACTAGCAACCAGCCCTCTGCTTTCTGACTGGCGATATACGCTTCGCAGGCCTCGCGCTGGGCATCGAGCGAGTTGAATTCTTGCTCCAATCCCTCCTCGCTGGATTTCCGGGTGTAGACCGCGCAACGGAGTTTGCGGATGACCGGCTTCTTCATGACGCGGTCTGCCGATTTTTCAGGCCGAAGAAGAGGAGCCCGTTCCATCGCGTGCCGGTGATCGCGCGCGCGATGGCCGAGAGCGATTGGTATGGCCGACCCTGATATTCGAAATCCTCGTCACGCACTGTGACGCAATGCTCGATGCCCTGATATTCGCGAATGAGGCGCGTCCCCGCGATTGGTCGGTCCTTTGCGGATTGCCGGCGGGCCGGGTTTCCGCCATCGACCTCTTGGGCAATGGCCTTGAGCTTCTTGATCGTCTCGGGTTTGAGGCCACCGTATGCGAGCTCCTGGATGCGATATGCCAGCCGGTGCTCGAGGAAGCGACGATTGTAGGGAGGGGGTTCGGTCTCAAACAGATCCCGCCATTGCTGCTTGAGGTTAGCGATGGGTTGCGTCTTCAGCGCCGCTAGGCGCGCCAGCACAGTGTCCGTCATGCATCGATCTCCAGAGAATTCGGAGTGGCATGACCGCTCGGGCGGGCGGGGCAGTCGAGCGAACTCTCTCCGCGGTGGGCAGTTAAATGACTGGACTGTCGGTCGAGCAGCCGCATTAGGCCCCCGGCTAGAATGTCGGCGATTTCGTCCAGCCGTTCCGGGGCGGACATGAGGTCGGGACGAAGCGCGTTGCTCATTGCCGGGGGCACTTTTTCGAAGTTGATCAGCGTCAACTACACGCGTAGCCCAGCCTTTCGTAAGCAGATTCAATGGTTTGTCGTAGACCTTCGGCCACAATGGTAGGTCTGAGAAAGGCGGCGAAAAGCACGCGCACACAGGGCCGGCACGTCCGAATCAGATTCGACTCGACTCCGGCGCCGAAGAGAACATAATAAGAACATTCGCAGAGGCCCGCCGGCGATGCCATGCCCGCCGGTACTGTCAGAGCGGTTTGCCGATTTGCATAAGGAGGCAAAAACGATGGTGACGGAGGGGTTGAGCTTTGGTGCATTCATTCGCCAGCGCCGCAATGAACGCGGCCTTACCCTCCTCGACGTCGCGGCCGCGCTCGGGATTTCGATCCCTTACCTCTCCCGCATTGAACGTGACCGCGAAAAAGCCCCGCGCGACGAGTTGATCCGTGATCTCGCGAAAATTCTGCACGTTCCGCAGGACGATGTTTTCGCCGCGGCGCGCCGGCTACCGCCCGACCTGCAGGGACGCGCGGCTGAGGTGTTCGCGCTCTATCGCCGCCTTTCACGCTGAGGAATGTGGATGCTGATCCTGAATTACCCCCATGTCCGCTCGTCGCTCGAGCCGAAGCGCCTGCGCAAAGAAGAAATTTGGCAGGTCGGCGAAGCGGCGCGTTCGCAAATCTGTGGCGCAACGCAGCGGCCGAAGGTCGAGCTATCGCGCATCGTCGCGAGAGCGAAGCATTTCAGGATCAATGGCCTGAGCTTCCAGGCGCACTGGGAAGTCGGGCGCCCGGTGACAGATGACATGGGCAATGCTGTCATGGGAGCGGTCGAGTACGATGAGAGCTGGCCGACGGCTGCGATGATCTACGTCAACGGCGACCTCATCGCAGATCGCGACGACATTGCCCGCAGCACTGCCATTCACGAACTCGGTCACGCAATTTTTGACGCGCCGTCATGGATTCAGTGCGGCCACTCTGTACCACCCCGTGCTGATGCGGGCCCTGCGCGTCATTTCCAGCAAGTCGCACCTGGCAACGAGCATCGAAAGGCTGGAATCGACTGGCCGGAATGGCGCGCCAATGAATTCATGGGTGCGTTTCTAGCACCGCGGCGCCTGCTGCATCGGCACATGCATAAGCGGGCCGCGGCTCTTGGGATCCCATTGATCAGCATGGAACGAGATAGCGATCTGCCGGTCGTCAACGGCTCCAAGGCTGGGTTCGATGCAATCGAGACGCTCGCGATCGAACTTGCGGAATTGTTCGGCGTCTCGATCCCCTTCACTCATGTTCGATTGCGCAAATACGGACTGATAGCCGCACAATGACCGTAGCCGCCGCAGCGCGATCAGCAGGACGCCGCCAATGGGCTTGCCGCCAAAAAGTTATTTCCACCTGACCGAGGTCGCGGAACGCTGGAGCGCATCGATCCAGGATCTCGCGTGTTACACGCTCGACGGTTTGCTGGAAGTCGCCATTATGGCGATTGGGACTCGCGTCGAGACCGGCAGGTTCGACGTGAGCGATCAGGGCGTGTTCCGCGTGCCCGAGGGCGAAAGAATCCTCAACGGACCGCAGCCTGTCGTATCGTCTGATCTTTGGCCAGTGTTTCGCACCGGTGCGGGCCGGATTACGCGCTTCAGGCCGCACAGCGCGGATGGTTACATAGACCTGTCCGAAGATGTAGACTCGATCCCGGTCACCTTGCAGGACCTCCTCATAACGCGCTCCGAGCGCGATCGCTTTGAGGTCGCGCATGGACTTGTTGATGTCGGCGCAAACGAGCAACCGCCGACGAAGTCCGCCGAGGAGTGCTCCTTTATCCACCGCAACAATTACGCCGAGGTCGTACTCAATGGCGATGTTTTCCGTCTCGGTCTCCTGCAAGCGTCGATTGTTCGCGCGCTCCATCAGGCCTCGCGGAGCGATAACCCATGGCGACACGGCAAGGAGTTGCTCGCCAGTTCCAACGCGCAGACAATGCGCATGGTGGATCTCTTCAAGACGAAGCGAAATTGGCGCACGCTAATTGCGTCGGACGGGCGCGGCTACTATCGCCTGAACATTCCGGATCGGCCCGCGGCTCGGCCGTCTCACAGCGCCTATCGCCGGCTCCGATTTGTGCTGGCTGGTTGAGACGACAGCACAGACGCCTCAACCATTGACTCATGTCCATATGTCTGGAATCTTGGACGCATGGAATCGGAGCATGCAATTCTCGCCTTAGCGGCGCTTGCGCAATCAACGCGCCTCGAGGTTTTCCGGCTTCTGGTCAAACATGAGCCCGAAGGGCTCGCCGCCGGTGACATCGCCAAGAGCCTCGCGGTCCCCCACAACACCATGTCGGCGCACCTTGCCGTGCTGACGCGCGCCGGTTTGGTCTCGTCACAACGGCATAGCCGTTCGATCATTTACCGCGCGGACCTCGCGCTATTTCAGACGGTGGCGCTTTTCCTCTTGCAGGATTGCTGCGGCGGACGGGCCGAGGTGTGCGCGCCCCTCATCGAGAGCCTCACCACCTGCTGTTCGCCAAAGGAAAAATCCAATGTCTGACCGTGTTTATAACGCGCTGTTTTTATGTACCGGCAACACCGCGCGCTCGATTTTGGCTGAGTCGATTTTGCAAAAAGACGGCCGCGGCCGCTTCCGCGCCTTCTCGGCTGGCAGCCAACCCAAAGGCCAAGTCAATCCATTTGCATTGAAGGTACTGCGCGCGCTCGATTACCCGGCTGAAGGCTTCCGCTCGAAGAGCTGGCAGGAGTTCGCGAAACCGGATGCGCCGGTGATGGATTTCGTTTTCACGGTTTGCGACAACGCGGCGGGCGAAACCTGTCCCGTGTGGCCTGGTCAACCGATGACGGCGCATTGGGGCATCGAAGATCCGGCAGCCGTCGAGGGCACTGACATCGAAAAGGAGGCCGCCTTTGTCAAAGCGGCGCGCTATCTCAAAACGCGCATCTCCCTTTTCCTGAATCTGCCGCTCGTCAGCATCGACAAGCTGGCGCTTGGCACCAAGCTGCGCGACATCGGCCGCATCGAAGGCTCGACTCTGTCCCATGACAAGGCGGGTTGATGACTTTCGATCTACCCCGCCGCCTTGCGGCTGAATTTCTCGGAACGCTGCTGCTCGTCGCAACGGTGGTCGGGTCCGGCATCATGGCGGAGACGCTGACGAAGGACGTGGCGCTCGCGCTGCTTGGCAACACGCTGCCGACGGGTGCGATTCTGGTCGTGCTGATTACAATTCTCGGGCCAATTTCCGGCGCACACTTCAATCCGGCCGTCTCGATGGTGTTCGCGTTACGGCGCGACCTGCCGATGCATGACGCGGTGGTTTATGTCGCAGCCCAGGTTGCGGGTGGCATCGCCGGCACGATCCTGGCGCATGCAATGTTCGCGCTGCCGTTGCTCGATGCCTCGCTTAAAGTCCGCACCGGCGTCGCGCAATGGCTCTCCGAGTCGGTTGCGACCTTCGGACTCGCCGCCACGATCTTGGCCGGGATACGTTTCGCGCAATCCTCGGTGCCATGGCTGGTCGGTCTGTACATCACGGCCGCGTATTGGTTTACGGCCTCCACTTCGTTCGCGAATCCTGCGGTGGCAATCGCTCGTGCTTTCACCAATTCATTTTCGGGCATCCGCCCGAGCGATCTGCCCGGCTTCATCGTGGCGCAACTGGTCGGCGCGTTGTGTGGACTCCTGTTGATGTCGTGGCTGTTGCGCTCGTCGACGGCTGCCCCGACGCTTTCACCGGAGGCTAAGCTGTGACAATCACGATTTATCACAATCCCGACTGCGGTACGTCGCGCAACACGCTCGCGATGATACGGGAGAGCGGCGAAACGCCCGTTGTCATCGAATATCTGAAGAACCCACCAAGCCGAGCGCGTCTCAAAGAGCTGCTCGCGGCGATGGGAATGACGGCCCGCGCCCTGTTACGGGAAAAGGGGACGCCCTACGCCACGCTTGGTCTCGCTGACCCGAAACGGACCGACGATCAACTCCTCGATTTCATGTTGGCGCACCCGATCCTGATCAACCGGCCAATCGTGGAAACACCAAAAGGCACGAAGTTATGCCGCCCCTCAGAAGCCGTTCTCGCTCTGCTGGAGCATCCCATCGAGCGATTTGTGAAAGAGGACGGCGAGGTTGTTGCACCCATGCCGCGGGCGCCGAGTGTCAGTTGATTTCTTAGATCTGCCGAACATCGCCCCGGAAGCATTTGCCCGCCCCGAACCGGTTAAACTTCAGACGCAGGCATCGGCACATCGGCCGCGTATATTGCTGCTCTATGGTTCGTTGCGCGAGCGATCGTTCAGCCGGCTTCTAACATTGGAAGCAGCGCGTCTTTTGGAAGCGTTCGGCGCTGAGGTCCGAATCTTCAATCCTTCGGGGCTGCCGCTCCCTGACGATGCGCCGGTGGAGCATCCGAAGGTTGAGGAACTTCGCGCGCTTTCAGCTTGGTCAGAAGGTCAGGTGTGGACCAGTCCAGAGCGCCACGGCGCGATGACAGGAATTATGAAGGCGCAAATTGATTGGATACCGCTTTCGATCGGGGCAGTGCGTCCGACGCAGGGCAAGACGCTTGCCGTCATGCAGGTGAGTGGCGGTTCGCAGTCATTCAATGCAGTCAATCAGCTTCGTGTTCTCGGTCGATGGATGCGCATGATTACGATCCCCAATCAGTCATCGGTCGCCAAGGCATTTGAACAATTTGACGAGACCGGCCGCATGAAGCCCTCCAGCTATTACGATCGCGTCGTGGACGTCATGGAAGAGCTGCTCAAATTCACGCTGCTGACGCGCGACGCATCGAATTATCTGACCGACCGTTACAGCGAGCGGCGCGAGGCCGCGGAAAAATTATCCGCCCGCGTTCGGCTGAATGCTCATTGATGCTTGCGCTGGGGCCGGCGGCGGGAAAACTGCGGGTGGCCAAGGCTGAATTATCGTGAAGTCGGCGCTATCAGCTCGAACTGTTAGCGGTATAGCCGGACACGTCCCGTAGCGATCCCAACCACATCCCCCGGCATCCGCCGTTCGTCCCACGGCTCATCCAACTCCGCATCCATCTTTGGCTCCCACGGCCCGCACGTTCGAGAAGTGATTAGTTCCGGCTCGCAGTTTCTCGCGACCCGGAGAAGACAGTGTCGGATCACTTCCTCAATCAGAAACAGCTAGCGCGCCGCTGGGGCTTATCGCCTCGCACGCTGGAACGGTGGCGCTGGCTTCGCCAGGGCCCCGTCTATTTCAAGCTCGGCGGCAAGGTCGCGTATCGCGTAACGGACATCGACGAGTTCGAGCGCGCAAACATTCATGTCGCAGTGCCGGCTGGCGCAGCTCCCGTTTCAGCGAGGGCTGCGTGATGGGCCTGCGCATTGTCACCGCCGACGAACGGCTCGCCGTCGCCAACGCTAAGACCACCGTCGCGATCTTCGGGCCTGCCGGTGCCGGCAAGACTTCGCTCGCACGTGCGCTTCCGCCAGCCGAGACCGTGGTCATCGACCTAGAAGCCGGCATGAAATCCCTCCAGGGGTGGGGCGGCGATTCCATTCCGGTGCGCTCGTTCCAAGATGCGGCCGACGTTGCTTGCCTGGTCGGCGGCGTCGATCCCGCGGCGGACAGCCAGGGCTTCTTCTCCGCCGCGCACCACCAGCATGTCGTCGCGGAATATCCCGACCTCGCGCGCATGGTCGAGACCAAGCGCTACGTCTTCGTCGACTCAATCACAGATCTGACGCGCCAGGCGATGGCATGGGCCAAGACGCGGCCCGAGGCTTTCTCCGATCGGACAGGCAAACCCGACACACGTGGCGCCTACGGGCTTCTCGCCCGCGAAACCATCTCGCTGCTCAAGCACCTGCAGCACGCGCCGGGACGCACCGTGATCTTCGTCGGCATTCTGGAGCGCGTCGTTGATGAGTTCGGCCGCGAGACGTTCCAGCCGCAAATGGAAGGCGGCAAGGTTGCGCGTGAGCTGCCCGGCATCGTCGATCAGGTGATGACGCTGTCGCTGTTCGATCCCGATGGCGAAACTTGGCGCCATAACGTGACGAGCGGCACGACGCGGCGCCTCGTCTGCCGCTCCGGCAATACCTGGAGCCTGCCGGCCAAGGACCGCTCCGGCCAGCTCGATCCGACCGAGCCGCCTGACCTGATGGCGGTGCTCAACAAGGTCAACGGCGCCGGACCTGCACTGCGCGCTGCCTAGCTTCCATCCGTTCAAACCGCACGCACAAGGAGCAACCATGTTCGATCTCAATGACGCCGAGCCGCAACGCTCATCCGATCTCATCCCCGACGGCTCCTTTGCAAAGGTCTCGCTGGCAATCCGGCCGGGCGGCGTCGACGGCGCGACACCACTCGATGCGCAACTCCTCAAGGCGTCGATGCAGCCGGGCTCTGACGTCATGATGCTCGACTGCGAGTTCACGGTGGTTGAGGGCCCGCACATTCGCCGCAAGTTCTGGCAAGCGCTGACCGTCTCCGGCGGCAAGGTTGACGAGAAGGGCGTGTCGCTCGGCTGGTCGATCACCAAGCGCACCATCCGGGGCATGATCGAAAGCGCACTCGGGCTCGATCCGAAGGACGAGAGCCCGCAGGCGAAGACGAAGCGCACGCTGCCCGGACTGAAGGCGCTCGACGGCATCGTGTTCGTCGCGAAGATCAAGGTCGAGCCGGGCCGGGATGGTCATGCCGAGCAGAACCGTCTCGACGTCGCGGTGACGCCCGACATGCCGGAATGGTCGAAGGTCATGAAGGGCGAGGACGTGCCGGCACGCCCGGGTGCACGCCGCTCGGCGAAGACCGGTGCGACAGCGCCCGACACGGGCCCCGCGTGGCGCAGTCAGGGCGCGGCGGGCACAGCCGCCCCCATCGGCGCGGCATCGCCGCGTGCGCCCGCGACCGGGCCCACAAACGGCAACACCGGTTTCAGCACGGCTGCCCCGGCATGGCAGCAAGGCCAGTCAGCGGCGGGCGCCCCCGCTCCGAACGCTGCCGGCCCGGTTCCGCCACAGCAGCGGTCCGGCCCCGCCTGGCTCAACGAGTGAGCCATGGCCGTGCGCGACCGTAATCCCGATGACGTCTGGGCCGATCACGTGAGAGCCGAATGCGCAAAGGCCGTTGGCGAATGGCTCGAAGGCTCGGTGCGGCTGGAGCGGCCGGTCCGCAGCCTGACCTCATCGGAGCTGCAGGGCATCGCCGAGGCGGCGACCAGCCGGTGGATCGTGCTGGCCTCGCAACGGATCGCGCAGGCGCCCGACGCACCCGGATCGCCGAGACTCTCGACACTGCTCCTGGGCTGAGGGCGTGCCGAATCTGCGGCCGCGCCGCGCGAGGCTTCTTCTTCGCCCATCTGCTCCGAGCGGATCTCTACCCGACCTACGCCTTCTGTTCGCGCCGTTGCCAGGACGCAGGCGCTGCCATTGCCAAGAGACGAAACGGAATGATCGACAAAACTTATACCGAAACCAAAGCCATCAAGGCGGCGCGCCAGCCATTCGCCGAGGTCATCGGCGAGCTCGGGCTGATGCCGGCGTTCGAAGGGCGGAGCGCGGCCGAGATTGACCGCATCATCGAGGCTTGCGTCGATGGCTTCCGCGACGCCATGGGCCGCATCGCTCTCAACGACGACATCCCGTTTTGAGGCCGCACCATGATGGACCTCAACCATGGCTCGGGCTGCGTCTACGGGCGGGAAAACACCGGAGCCGAGTTGGCGGCACGACTCGACGCCGTCCTGGAAGCCGCGTTGACTGCGGAACGCGATGCCGCTCCGCCGCGTGATTACCTCGGCGCCTCGCGGATCGGCGAGCCATGCCTGCGGCGGCTCTGTTTCGAATATGGCGGCACACCGGTCGACGCCGACGCAGCATTCGATGGCCGGATCCTGCGCGTGTTCGAAGCCGGGCATCGGTTCGAGGACATGACCATCCGCTGGCTCAGGCTGGCCGGCTTCGACCTGCGAAGCCACAAGCGTGACGGCTCGCAGTTCGGCTTCGCCACCGCCGAGGGTCGTTTCCGTGGCCACATCGACGGCGTGATCGTCGACGGTCCCGACCTCGGCGTGCCCTATCCGATCCTGTTCGAGCACAAGGCGCTCGCGTCGGCATCGTGGCAGGACACCGTCAAGCGCGGCGTCAAAGCGTCGAAGCCGGTCTATTGGGCGCAGGCCCAGGTCTACATGGCCTACCTCGCGATCGAGCACACGCTGTTCGTGGCGCTCAACCGCGACACCATGCGGCTCTATCCGGAGTTGATCGCATTCGATGCGGCGGACGCGCAGGCGCTGTCGGATCGCGCGGTGACGGTCATCCGATCGGTGGCAGCGCGCGAGTTGCTGCCGCGTATCTCCGACGATCCCGATCACTACGTGTGCCGGTTCTGCCTGTACCGCCGCCGCTGCCATCACATCAGTGGAGCAGCGGCATGACCATTTCGCTGTCGGATAAGCAGAACGCCGCGATCGCCACCATTAAGGATTGGTATTCGAACCGGAGCAAAGACCAGCAAGTCTGCCGCGTGTTCGGTTATGCCGGGGTCGGCAAGTCCACCATCGTCAAATATGCAATCGACGAATTGGGTTTGTCGACCGAGAAACCCGGCGAGGTACTCTACGCAGCCTTCACCGGCAAAGCCGCTCTGGTGATGACGCGGAAGGGCACGCCGGCCTCGACCATCCACTCGCTGGTGTATCGCGTCTCGGAACCGACGCCGCAGGAGATCGAGAAGTTCGAGAAGGAAGCAGCCGAGATTCGTTCCGGCCTCCAGGCGCGCGGTGTTGCCGAGCGCTTGTTCGAAGAGGCGCGGCTGCGCTCGCTCGAGCTTCGTCTGAAGGACGCGCACAAACCGCGGTTCGTGCTCAACGCCGAATCCGCCGTGCGCGACTGCAAGCTGCTCGTTCTGGACGAGGTCTCGATGGTCGGTGCCGAGATGGCGCGCGACCTCCTGGCCTTCGGCAAGCCGACGTTGGTGCTCGGCGACCCAGGACAATTGCCGCCGGTGAAGGGCGAAGGCGCATTCGATGCGCCGAACCCCGATGTGATGTTGACCGAGGTGCACCGCCAGGCCGGCGAGAGCGCGGTGCTGCGGCTCGCGACACTTGCCCGCGAAGGCAAATGGATTCCGCACGGCCACCACGACGACTTCGTCTGGAAGATGCGGCGGAGCGACGTTGGGCCTGAGCAACTTCTCAAAGCCGATCAGGTGATCTGCGGGCGGAACGCCACCCGGATCCAGCTCAACGTCGCCATGAAGCGCGCAGCCGGTTTTGACGCGGTGTTTCCCGGCGGCAATGGCGAGAAGCTGATCTGCCTCAAGAACCGCAATGACGTTGGCCTGGTCAACGGCATGTTTGTCACCCTCGACGACATCAAGGACGATGGCGATGAGATCGCATTCACTGCCTCGATCACGTCCGAGGACGGCAAGCGGATCGGTGGAGGCGCCACCGGAAAGGGGGAACGCTTTCGGATCTGGCGCGGTCCGTTCCTTGATCATGTAATGCCGGATCCGGAGCGCGAGCGGCGCGAGTATCAGAAAAAGCGCACGGCGGTCGAGTGCGTCTGGGGCTGGGCCATCACCTGCCACAAGTCGCAAGGCTCGTCCTGGCCCAACATCGTGATCTACGACGACGGCCTCGGCCGCACCGCTGAGGATCGCGCACGCTGGCTGTACACCGCGATCACCCGCGCCGAGCGCGGCCTCGTGCTGCTCGATTGAGGCCGAGGGAATGCTCAACTTCAATGATGCCGGTCCGCAATTCGTCGAACAGCCGCCGATCGACCTCGACGCGCTGAGCGCCGCGCTCCGGCGCACCGTCAACGCATGGGCGCCGCGGCTGTTTCCGAACGGACGTAAGGTCGACGACGTATTGCGGCTCGCCAACATCCGCGGCGACGCACCGCGGAAGAACGGCTCTTGCGTCATCCACCTCAAAGGTCCGCACGCCGGCGATTGGTTCGACTTCGATGGCAATGCGGGCGGCGGGCCCTTGTCGACCATCGCTGAGGCGACCGGGCTCGAAGGTCGCCAGCTGTTGACCGTCGCGGCAGAACTCGCCGGCACCTTGCCGTCGGTCGGCGGCGCGGCGAGCACGTCGACGATTGGCGCGACGCGCGCACAGCCAGAGGGCGCGACCGAGCGGGAAATCAGCTTCATTCTATCTCGTGCGGCGCCGCTGCCGGGTACGCATGCCGAGGGGTATCTGCGGGGGCGCGGTCTCGACACGGCCAACGTTGACGATCTGCTGTTTCATCCCGACCTGGCGCATTTCCAGTCTCGCGCGGGCTATCCGGCCCTGGTTGCCATCGTGCGGGATCATGTCGGTGAACCGGTTGGATTGCACCGGATCTGGCTCGATCCGGCATCACCGACCAAGGCCAGCCTCGGCAATCCGAAGAAGTCCCTTGGCTCGATCCGCGGCGGCGCGGTCCGACTGTTTCCCGCCAGCAGCTTCGTCGTCATCACCGAGGGCATCGAGACCGCGCTCGCGGTTCGCACCGCGCGATCCGATGTGCCGGTCTGGGCCGCGATCGCGGCCGGGCACCTGGCGGAATGTCAGCTGCCCGCCGGCATCATGGAGGTCCTGATCGCGGCCGACCACGATGCGAACGGCGCGGGGTTGAAGGCCGCCGAGCGGATTGCGGAACGCCTGGTCGCGGAAGGCCGGCGAGTCTGGATCACACTGCCGCCGCAAGTGGATACGGATTTCGCGGACGTGCTGGCGACGGACGGTGGGGCTGCGGTTCGTGCGATCTTGTCCGCGGCCACGGAATTCGTTCCGGCGTCGCCAGTACTCGGCGCCGCGATCGTCGACATGCCATCGTCCACGCGCCGGACCATCGATGACACCAAGAAGCTCTATCCACTGCCGCGCCTCGAGAACCTGATCCTCGATTATCGGGAGGGAAGCGACGGGTCGGTCCGGCTTTATAAACATGCCGGCAAGGACAAGCGTGGGCAGGATCGCTGGGAAGCGGTCGCCAGTCCCTTCGGCTCCGTCGCGCGCCTTCGCTACATGGACCACGACGAAGCCTTTGGGCTTCGCGTCCATGTCGAGGCGATGGACGCCCGGGTGCGCGCCGTCGACTTCGACCGCGCCTCTCTCGCTCGCGTAGGCGCCAGCGAGATCAAGGGCGCGCTGTTCGCCGCCGGCCTTCGCACCGAGAGCGATGGGGATGCGCTGGCGGTTCAAATCCTCAAAGCCGCCGACCCGGCCGACGAGATCGTCGTGGTGTCGCGGCCGGGTTGGCACCGCGTCGAGGGCAAGGACCATCCGCTGTTCGTGACCCCGGGCGGCGCCGCGATCAGCGACGACGAGGCCCGACTCGAGCTCGCGACCGCGGCGCGCTTCGGCACCGTCACCCGTGGTTCGATCGACGGCTGGAAGGCGGCAGTGGCCGCGGCCGCCGAAGCAAAAGGCTGTCCGCATTTCCTGCTGGGCGCGCTATGCGGCTTCGCCGGCGTGGTGCAATCGTTGTCCGGTCTCGACAGCTGCGGCATCAACCTGTCGGGGCTGTCGTCGAGCGGCAAGACCACCGCCCAACGGCTGGCGGTCTCCGCATGGACCTCGCCATCGATCGGCGCGGGCCTGCTGCAGTCGATGCGCTCGACCGAGAATGCCGTCGAGGTGTTCGCCCAGGGCGCGTCGGGCACGGTGCTCGCGCTCGACGAGCTTGCGCATGCCGACGGCCGCGCCATCGCGCGGCTGATCTACGCGATCGCCGGCGGCCAGGGCAAAGCCCGGCTCACGGCCGGCGCGATCCTCAAACAGCGGTACGCCTGGTCGACCTATGCGGTGCTGTCGAGCGAATGCTCGCTCGAGGAGAAAGTCCGCGCTGACGGCGCCTCGTGGATCGCCGGCATGGCGGTGCGCATCGTTGACGTTGACGTCACCGACGTAGACCGCAACATCCGGTCCGAAGTCATGCGCGCCATCGCTGGCGTCGAGAAGAACCACGGTCACGCCGGACCAGCCTTCGTCACCAGGCTGATCGAGGGCAAGAGACACCAAGCGCCCGATCTGCTGCGTGAAGAGGTGATGGACGCGGCGCGCAAGATCGCCGGCGAGAAGGCGGACTCGGCGCGGCTGCGGGCCGCGACTTGTCTGGCCCTGCCGCTGGTCGCGGGCCGGATCGCGCAGGATTTCGACTTGCTGCCGTGGTCGCTCGACCTCGAGGGCGTCATCCAATGGTGCTGGGAGCGCTTCACGCGCTCCTCCGATGCGGAGGCGCTGGCGCCCGACGAGCAGGCGATCGCCAACATCCGGGCGTGGATCGCGGAGCGCTGGGACGTCACCATCAAGTCGGTCGACACCGGAACAGACGGGTTCGACCGCAAGCTCAATAACCGCGAGGCAGTCGCCTGGTACGACCAGACGGCGATCTATCTCCCCGTCCAGCGCATTCGCGAGGCGAGCGGCGAAACGCTCAAAGCCCAGCAGATCGTCAAGGCGCTGACCGACCGCGACCTGCTCGCCAAGCGTCACAACAGCAAGCGCGCATCGGTGCGGCACGTGCCGGAGATCGGACGCATCGATGCCTACGCGCTCAAGCGCCAGGAGTTCGGACGGCGATCAGCCTGGCTGAGTTCCGAGCTGGGCCAGGAGGATGATCGATGAACATCGGCATCCTCTCACTCGACCGGTTCCAGGTGGCCCCGGTGGCTCCGGTGGCCCCTTCAAGCACGCGCCATCCCAAGATCGGGGCCACCGGGGCCAGTGCCGGATACGCGGTGGCCCCGCTTAACTCATTGACGACACAGGACAGAAGCCAGCGGGGCCACCGGGGCCACCTCCGGAGCAAGGGTTATGGGAATCCCGCTTCCTCAAATCGAGGAAGGGTCGCGCGTAGTATCTTATGTTTTGAGATAGGTAGGGTGGCCCCGGTGGCTTCTCGCCTAATCTCTCAAGGGTTTAGCCGGGGCCACCTCGGTTTTGCCGGTGGCCCTGGTGGCCCCAGCGCATGCCGAGCTCGCGCACCTCCCTGACCTGATGACGTGACCGGACCGCGCGCCCGAAAGCGCGCTTCCTTCCATCACGAATCCTCAGGACCTCATCATGATCAGCGTACCAACGCGCGCCACTGGCGCCGCGAACGAACTCTCTTTGCCTTCAGGGCTAGGCTCACATCCAGCGGGATGGCCGCTCGACCGCGCGCGCTCAGCCGTGCTCGCACTCGACCTCGGCACCGCGACTGGCTGGGCCATGCGGCCAGCGGACGGCAGGATCGAAAGCGGCACCGTGTCGTTTCGGCCGAGCCGTTATGATGGTGGCGGGATGCGCTATCTGCGCTTCCGTGGATGGCTCAATGGCATGGCCACGGATGCCGCAGGCCTTGCCGCCATCTATTTCGAGGAGGTTCGGAGGCACGTCGGCACGGACGCCGCCCATCTCTACGGCGGCTTCCTGGCCACCCTGACCTCATGGTGCGAGCAAAAAGGCATCGCCTATCAGGGCGTGCCGGTCGGCACCATCAAGCGATTCATCGCGGGCAAGGGGAACGCCGACAAGACTGCTGTCATTCAGGCAGTCCGAGCCCGTGGATTCGCACCAGCGGACGACAACGAGGCGGACGCGATCGCGATCCTGCTGTGGTCGATCGAGACGGACGGGGGCGCGCGATGACGCGAGAGCGGCTTCCCGATCGGCGGCCAGCCGTCACCGTGAAGCTTGTCTTCGACGGCACGTCCTACGCGACCACGCTGGGTATCGACCTGCGCAACATGCGGGTGGCGGAAGTGTTCACGCATGGCGCCCGGATCGGCTCCGGGATGGATCGCATCCTTGATGACGCGTGCGTGGCACTGTCGCTTCTGCTGCAGCATGGCGTCGAACCCGCAGCGCTCGCATCAAGCATGGGACGCCTCGGAGACGGCAAAGCGCCCGCGTCCATCATTGGTGCACTCGCCGACCTGATCGCGCAGGAGGTCGTGCAATGAGATGGGCACCGCGCGGATGCGGCGGCACGCGTCCGTCTCCAGAACACGTCAAGCGTAATGGCTGGCACGACCAGAACATCCTGGTGGTGAGCGCGGATGACCAGCGCCTTACCTGGCCCGAACGCGAACTGATCCGGCAGCTCGGCGAGAAGCTCTACGGCACCCGCAACATCAGTGAGGATCGCAATGGCTGAGACACGTTGGACACCCTCGCTGGTCGAGGAGCGTTTCGTTGAAGCAGCCAGTGTGATGAAGCGGCTGCCCGGCGTTCGTGTGCCGGGCTACTTCAACACCTGGCCTTCGATGATGCGAGAGTTTGCCGATCTGGTTGGCCAAGAGCCGTGCCCCATGCGACTGCCTCCGCCTTCCGCTGGCGCCATCACTCGCATGGAGGAGACGCTGGACTGGCTGCGTTGGCTCGACGCCGACGATGCCAGGATCGTCTGGATGCGAGCAACGGGCGAACGCTGGAAGGCAATCTGCTGGAAGGTCGGTCTGGCTCGCACGGCTGCCAACCAGCGCTGGCTCTACGGGCTTTGCGTCATCGCCTGGAAGCTCAGCGGACGCGAACCACCGCGCCGACGTTCGCGGCAGCACGTCATCGAGCATGTCCGAGCCGAGAAGGCGTTAGTACAGGAGCGAAAATAGTTCGCGAACACTTTTCGCGCGGACAAAAGCAGGCGGATTGGCTATCAATTTCGTTATGGTCGCGAGAGTCGCATGCATCGGCAAGTGGCCGCGAGCGCGCGGGTCCTCCCTGGCTCTTATTGGTATGCGGGGGGCATCGGCGCGGGACTTCGCTACCGATAGCCGCGAAATCTGAGTTACCAGTTACCACGTCGGTGGCGCGCACTATTGCGCCTTACGCCCCATATTCCGCGTCTTTGTCGTCCCCTCCGCGTGGCATTCGGCTGGTAGCCGCCACTGGTAACCGGAACGCTGGTTACCACCTGTGGGCGCAACGCGCTTGAAATCGAAAGAATCATAACCGTGCAATATTCCGAAGCGGTTGAGCGCTGGGCGCTCGACCGCCTGATCCCCCATGCGCGCAACGCCCGGACGCACTCCGAGGATCAAGTTGCGCAGATCGCAGGGTCGATCGCCGAGTTCGGTTTCATCAATCCGGTGCTGGTCGGTGACGACGGCGTGATCGTCGCAGGTCACGGCCGTGTGCTCGCGGCCCGCAAGCTGGGACTATCGGACGCGCCGGTGATTGTCCTCGCACACCTGACGCCGACCCAGCGTCGGGCGTTGATGATCGCGGACAACCGCATCGCTGAGAACGCCGGCTGGGACGATGCGATGCTCGCCGCCGAGCTGACAGCGCTCAAGGACGAGGATGTCGACCTCGCGCTGCTCGGCTTCGATGACGCTGACCTCGACCGGCTGCTGGCCGAGACCGGCGATGAGGGCGGGGATCTGGATCAAGCGCCGGAGGTCCCGACGGAGCCGATCAGCCGGCCAGGCGATCTGTGGATTTGCGGGCAGCATCGGGTGCTGTGCGGAGATGCAACCGTACTGTCCGATGTGGAGAAGCTGCTGGACGGCGAGCTCGCCGACATGGCCTTCACCGATCCGCCCTATAACGTGAACTACGCCAACTCCGAAAAGGACAAGCGCAAAGGCAAGAACCGACCCATCCTCAATGATGCGTTGGGCGAGGAGTTCGGCGCTCTGCTGTACGACGCCTGCGTCAATATCCTCACGCTCACGAAGGGCGCGGTTTACATCTGCATGTCGTCATCGGAACTGGACCGACTGCAGAAGGCTTTCCGCGACGCCGGCGGCAAATGGTCGACCTTCGTCATCTGGGCAAAGAACACGTTCACGCTCGGTCGATCGGATTATCAGCGTCAGTACGAGCCGATCCTGTACGGATGGAAGGACGGCGCCGATCATTATTGGTGCGGCGCGCGCGACCAGGGCGATGTCTGGTTCGTCGACAAGCCTGTGAAGAATGATTTGCATCCGACGATGAAGCCGGTCGAACTGGTCGAACGCGCCATCCGCAATTCGTCGAAAAGCCGCGACATCATCCTCGACCTGTTCGGAGGCTCTGGCACCACGATGATCGCTGCCGAGCGCGCGGGTCGCCGCGCTCGGCTTGTCGAACTCGATCCTAAATATGTCGATGTTATCGTCGAGCGCTGGCAAAGCTTGACCGGTGGCAGCGCGACGCACGCTGCCACTGGCCAGAAGTTTGTCGGGTCGGACGCGGAGGCTTAGGCGGCGATTCGGTAGACGCGGCCGCGGCCGTCGATCTTCTCTGACTCCACCTTTAACTTCAGCCGCTTCTTGAGCGCGCCTGCGATGGCGCCCCGCACGGTGTGCGACTGCCACTCAAGCTTCTTGACAATCTCATCGATGGTCGCGCCGTCAGGGCGTTCAAGCATCTTGATCAGTTGTGCCTGCTTGCTGTCAGCGCGACTTGTGGGTGACTTGGATTTCGACACCCGCTTCTTCGCGACCGGTTTGCGGGCTTTCGCTTTGGCCATGTCTGGGCTCCTTGGTAGTGAGCCGCGATCATCGCGGCTCTTCTACTGACCGGAGCCCCGAGTGGGGGTGACCGGCATACATGCTCTGATCCGGCCGCAAGCCAAGCAAAATCGCCGATCATTTGATTGCTATCGTGGGCCGCCGAACGCATGGGAGTTTCCATTCGCGCTTACGCGCGACACCGCGGGGTCAGCCACGTCGCGGTGATGCGTGCGATCAAGGCCGGCCGCGTGCCCGCCGAGCCCGACGGCACCATCGACCAGGCCAAGGCGGATGTAGCATGGGAACGGTCGACCGATCCCGGCCGCAGCAGAGCCAAGCCGAAAGCCACGTCGGAGAAGCTTCGCCCCATCGCGGAGGCAGCGGTCGGCTCGGTTCGCGAGACTCTGAAAGAACAAGGTCTCCCGGCGGGCGGCAGCGTCACCTTCGTCCAGGCGCGTACCGCCCACGAGATCGCCAAGGCGCATCTCGCCCGGCTGCGCCTACAGCGCATGAAGGGCGAGTTGATCGATCGCGCCCGCACCACCGCGATGGTGTTCCGTCTGGCGCGCGAGGAGCGCGACACCTGGATCAACTGGCCGGCGCGGGTCGCGGCCTTGATGGCGTCCGAACTCGGCGTCGAGGCGCATTCGATGCAGAAAGCCTTGGAGTCGCATGTCCGCGCCCACCTCGCCGAGCTCACCGAGGTCAAAGCAGAATTCCGATGAGCTTATCGACCCCGGATCGTGGTCAGCGGCAGGCTTTGATGGCGGTGAGGATCTGTGGCGTTCTTGGTGCGACGGCCTCACGCCTGATCCGCTGCTCACGATCTCGGAATGGGCGGATACGCACCGCTTCCTGAGCCCGCGCGCCTCCGCCGAACCGGGACGTTATCGCACCGACCGCACGCCCTACATGCGGGCGATCATGGACGCGCTGTCGCCGTCGCATCCCGCGCGCCGCGTCGTGTTCATGAAGGCTGCGCAGGTCGGTGCCACCGAAGCCGGCAATAACTGGATCGGCTACGTGATCCATCATGCGCCGGGCCCGATGCTGGCGGTGCAGCCGACGGTCGAACTCGCCAAGCGCTTTTCGCGGCAACGCATTGAGCCGCTGATCGCCGAGAGCCCGGCGTTGCGCGAGCGCGTCAGGCCGTCCCGCGCGCGGGACGCGGGCAACACCGTGCTGTCGAAGGAATTCCCGGCTGGATTGCTGGTTATCACCGGCGCCAACAGCGCGGTGGGTCTGCGCTCGATGCCGGCGCGCTATCTGTTTCTCGACGAGGTGGACGCATATCCGCCCTCCGCCGACGAGGAAGGCGATCCGGTCGCGCTGGCCGAGGCGCGGACTCGAACGTTTTCGTGGCGGAGCAAGGCGTTCCTCGCATCGACGCCGACGATCCAGGGCATCTCGCGCATCGAGCGGGAATACGAAGCCTCGGACCAGCGTCGTTATTTCGTGCCGTGCCCACACTGCCAGCACGCGCAATGGCTCATCTTCGAGCGGCTTCGCTGGGAGAAGGGCCGGCCTGAGACCACTCATTATCTATGTGAAGCCTGCGACGGCCGGATCGAGGAACACCACAAGACGCCAATGCTGCAAGCCGGCGAGTGGCGCGCCACAGCGCAAAGCGCCGACCCTGCCAGCATCGGTTTCCACATCTCGGCTCTTTATTCGCCGGTCGGCTGGCTGTCCTGGGCCGACATCGCCCGCATGTCGGAAGCCGCGCACGCGACCGACGAAGCCAAGCGCAGCTTCAAGAACGGCGTGCTGGGTCTCACTTGGGTCGAGACCGGCGAGGCTCCAGACTGGCAGCGGCTCTATGAGCGGCGTGAGGCTTGGCCGTTCGGCACAGTACCGTCGCGGGGACTGTTCCTGACTGCCGGCGCCGACGTCCAGAAGGACCGCATCGAGGTCGATATCTGGGCGTGGGGCCGCGGCCTTGAGAGCTGGCTCGTCGATCACATCGTGATCGAGGGCGGTCCCGAGCGAGGGCAGACTTGGGATGACCTCGCTCGGTTGCTAACCCGGACCTGGCAACACGCGCACGGCGCGCAGCTTGGCCTTGCCAAGCTCGCGATCGACACGGGCTATGAATCGCCAGCGGTCTATTCCTGGGCGCGCCGCGCGGGTCACGCGCAGGTGGCGCCGATTAAGGGCGTGGAGGGTTTCAACCGGAGTGCGCCGGTGGCCGGTCCCACCCATGTCGACGTGACCGAGGGCGGCAAGAAGCTCCGCCGCGGTGCGCGCCTCTGGACGATCGCGGTCTCGACCTTCAAGAGCGAGACCTATCGCTTCTTGCGGCTCACAAGGCCGACCGACGAAGAGAAGGCGGCCGGCGCCAAAATTCCGGCCGGCTATGTGCATTTGCCGCACAGCTTGGATGGCGAATGGATCAAGCAACTCGTCGCCGAGCAGTTGATCACGGTGAAGACCAAGCGCGGCTTCCAGCGGCTCGAATGGCAGAAGATCCGCGAACGTAACGAAGCGCTGGACTGTCGGGTCTATGCCCGCGCCGCGGCCTGGATCGCCGGCGCCGACCGCTGGACCGAGGCAATGTGGCGCGACCTCGAACAGCAGGTCGGACCTCCGACTGAGATCGAAGAAGAACAGCCCGTGGATACAGAGCCGACAGCCGACAGCATCGCGGGCTTGGTTCGGCGCTCGCCGAAACGTCGCGACCGGCGTGTGTTCCGTTCAAGTTACCTGGGCTGATCCATGACTCTTGAGGAGATGACCGTGCAGCGCGACGCGCTGCTCGCCGCGCGCTACCGCGGCGTCCGCACTGTCGAGACCGAGGGCCGACGAGTCACTTACGCCACCGACGCCGAGATGGTAGCGGCTCTCACCGATCTCGGACGCCGGATCGCGGCCGCTGGTGAAGGCGGCCGGCGCCGGCGGATCCTGACGTCGGCGTCCAAAGGACTTTGATCGGTGCTCGCCGCGCTCAACCACGTCCGACGCCGCGTCGGCGCGTTCATCGGTGGCTTCGAGGCGGGTCTGTCGAGCCGCAGGCTCAAGGGTTTCCAGCCGAGCCGCGCGCATCTCAATACGCTGATCGCGTCGGCCGGGCCTGATATCACGGCTCGCGCCCGCTGGCTCGT